>Ga0306921_10001682_pt1 | contig 21707 bp, 16 predicted proteins | sample sta12Cox44000080_FD_203760 | JGI IMG/M metagenome (GOLD analysis project Ga0306921, IMG submission 203760) | Lab enrichment of tropical soil microbial communities from Luquillo Experimental Forest, Puerto Rico - statoxic.12C.oxic.44.000.080 (v2)... | ecosystem: Environmental > Terrestrial >...
ACGTATACCCACCCAGATCGGCCCAGCGCTGCTGGACGTCGTCACGGATGAACCACTCGAGGAATTTCAGCGACTGCTCGCGCTTCTTCGAGTAGGTCACGACCGAGATGCCCTGACCACCCAGCGCGGCGAAGCGAGGCTTGCCGCCGGGGCCGGCCGGATTGGCGAAGAAGCCCGTGCCCTTGGCGTTCTTGTTGGTGGCGGGATTGGCGAGAGCCGGGAAGAACGCGAAGAAGTTCATGCTCATCGCAGCGAGACCTACGGTGATGGCCTGGTTGTCTTCCAGGAAAAAGACCTTTCCCCAGCCGGGCGGCGTGAACTTGTACAGCTCCTTGTAGAACTTCAGCGCCTCGACGTTCTGCTTGGAATTGATGATGCCGCGCACCTTGTACGTGGAGTAGTCACCCAGCTCGCCCCCGAAGCTGAAGATGGTCTGCTCGACGCCCATGGCGAGCGCGTCGTACGTGTTGTCCGTGTAGAGCGCCACGCCGTAACGCTTCTCGCTGGGCCGGTGGAAGAACTCCGCGATGTCGCGCAGCTGGGTGTAGTCCTTGGGGATGCCCAGCTCGTAGCCGTACTTCTTCTTGAACGCGGCCTTCTCCTTGGGGTCCTCGAACCAGTCCTTGCGGTACGCCCACCCGTTGGCGTCACCTTCCAGGGGAATCGCCCAGTACTTGCTGCTTTTGGGCGGGTACTCCGCGTAGCCGACCACCGTGGCCGGTGCCATCGACTTGGCGACGTTGTGCTTCTTGAAGAAGTCCGTCAGCTCGACGTAATGGCCGCCCGTCGAGCCCGCGCCCAGCCACTGCGAATCGCCCACGACCATGTCGTAGGCGTCGCCCCGAGCGTTGAACTCGGTGAACGTCTTGGTCTGGAAATCGGGCCACGGCACCGTCTCGACCTTGATCTTCACGCCCGTCTGCTTTTCGTAATCCTTGACCAGCTCTTGCAGATAGTTCGCCGGATCCCACTCGGCCCACAAGATCGTGAGGGTGTCGGCGGCGACGACGGGCTTGGGGGCGACAGCGAAGCTCGTAAATGCCACGAGGATTGCCGCTGCCAGGATGGGCCACCACGTGCTCTTCCTCATGTCCGTCCTCCTCACTTGTGGCTGCTGATTTTCTCCGCGGTGCGGCCTTCCGTCTCGCGTGGCCGTGTCCGGCCATGGCGGCGAGCCGGCGAAGGACCGAGTCGAGTGGCCTCGAGGTTCTGCAGGCTGGCGAAGAGGACAGTCATTGTCCCATCTCCCGGTTCCTGGTCAGACCGGTCAAGTGGTGGCCGAGTCGCGCGTAGGAAACCACGTTTCCGGACGGAGCGTCAAGCCACGAGCGCGCGCGGACAACTTTCCCTTGACTCCGGATGCGGCCGCGCTATACCAGACGTGTCCTTTAAGGTCGGCGGCCAGACTCGCTCGGCCGAAATGCCTCGACGATTGAGGAGCGATCCAATGAAGCCGCCCCGATTCGACTATCTCGCCCCCCGCACGCTCGACGAAGCCCTCGCGCACCTCCATCACCACGGGGATCAGGCGAAGATCCTGGCCGGCGGCCAGAGCCTGATCCCGATGCTGAACTTCAGGCTCGCCCATCCTGGCGTCGTCGTCGACGTCAACCGGCTCACCGACCTCGCCTACGTGCGTCAGCACGACGGCGGCGTGGCCGTCGGCGCTCTCACGCGGCAGCACGCCGTCGAGCGCTCCGAGCTGGTCCGCGCCCGCGTGCCCGTCGTGGCCGAGGCGTGCCGCTTCATCGGCCACGCGCCGATCCGCCACCGTGGGACCTTCGGCGGCAATCTCGCCCACGCCGATCCGGCCTCCGAGCTGCCCGCGGTGATGGTGGCCCTCGAGGCCGAGATGGCCGTGGCCAGCCGCGCGGGGAGCCGCGCCATTCCCGCCGGCCAGTTCTTCATCGGCCCGCTCACCACCGCGCTCCAGCCGGGCGAGATGCTCACGGAGATCCGCATCCCTGCCGCGCCGCCTCGCAGCGGCGGCGCGTTCGTCGAGATGGCGCGCCGCGCCGGCGACTTCGCCCTCGTGGGCGTGGCCGCGCTCGTCACCCTCGACGAGGCGGGCCAGTGCGCGCGCGCGCGAATCGCGCTCTGCGGAGTCGGGCCGACGCCCGTTCGCGCCCGCGCTGCCGAGGACGCGCTGGTCGGCCAGGCGCCGACCACCGCCGTGCTCGACGAGGCGGCCGACCGCGCGGCCGCCGCCACGAGCCCGCCGTCGGACGTCCACGGTTCGGCCGAGTTCAGGAGGAAGCTCGCGCGGCACTTCGCGCGCCAGGCGCTCGCCGCCGCCATCCAGCGCTCGGGAGGGCGCTGACCATGCCCACCACCATCCCCATCGGCTTGAACGTCAACGGCATCCGCCACGAGCTCAACGTGGAGCCGCGCTGGCTCCTCGTCGACGTGATCCGAGAGCAGATCGGGCTCACCGGCACTCACATCGGCTGCGAGCACGGCGTGTGCGGCACGTGCACGGTGCTCGTCAACGGCGAGACCGCGCGCTCCTGCCTCATGCTGGCCGCCACCGCCGACGGCGCCGAGATCACCACCGTCGAGGGCCTGTCAACGGGGGAGACGCTCCATCCACTCCAGGCCGCCTTCCGCGAGGCGCAAGGGCTCCAGTGCGGCTTCTGCACTCCCGGCATGCTGATGGTCGCCCACGAGCTCTTGCGGGAGAACCGGTCCCCGAGCGAGCAGGAGATCCGCGAGTCCATCTCCGCCAACCTCTGCCGCTGCACCGGCTACCAGGGCATCGTGGACGCCGTGGGCCTCGCCGCCTCGAGCCAGGCGAGCGCCCCGGCGGCGCGCTGAAGGAGATCACCATGGCCACGACGGAGCGCCGCTGGATCGGCAAGGACATCCCGCGCCTCGAGGACCCGAAGCTCCTCGCCGGCCGCGCCACCTACACCGACGATGTGAAGCTTCCCGGCATGCTCCACACCGCCGTCCTCCGGAGCCCGCATCCCCACGCGCGCATCGCGCGCATCGACACGAGCCGGGCCCGCGCGCTGCCCGGCGTGTTTGCCGTGGCCACCGGCGAGGACGCGAAAGAGATGACGAACCCGCTGCCCGCCTTCTGCGCCGAGCCGGTCGTACAGTACTGCCTGGCGGTGGACAAGGTCCGGTTCGTCGGGGAGGCGGTGGCGGCGGTGGCCGCCGTCGACCGCTACACCGCCGAGGACGCGGTGGCGCTGATCGACGTCGAGTACGAGCCCTTGCCGGTGATCACCGATCCGTTCGAGGCGATGAAGCCGGGCGCGATCAAGCTCCACGATCCGCTGCCGAGCAATCTCGCCTTCGAGAAGACGCTCTCGTTCGGCGACGTCGCCGCCGACTTCGCGGGAGCCGATCGGGTGATCCGGCGAAAGCTCCGCTGGCACCGCGCCAGCGCGCAGCCGCTCGAGACGGCCGGCGCGGTCTGCCGCTACGACCCGATCACCCAGAAGATGGACGTGTGGTCCAACACCAACATGATCAACTATGTCGGCTGGCTGATCGCCAACACCATCAAGGTGCCGGCCGCCAAGCTCAACATCTACCCGATGTACGTGGGCGGGAGCTTCGGCTCCAAGCACGTCCTCGGCAAGATCATCGGGATCGCCAGCATGCTCGCCAAGCGATCGGGCCGGCCCGTGAAGTTCATGGAGGACCGCGTCGACAACCTCATCGCCTCCGAAAACCTGGCGTGTGACCGCTTCTACGACGCCGAGCTGGCCGTCGCCAAGGACGGCGTCTTCAAGAGCATCCGCGTCAAGGTCGTGGACGACTACGGCGCGTACTTCCAGTTCGGCCACGGCACGCACGGCAACGCGCTCGCCCAGGTGACCGGGCCGTACCGAATGGGGAGCTTCGAGTACACGGTGCAGTGCGTCCTGACCAACAAATGCCAGCAGGGGGTGTTCCGCGGCGCCGGCTCCGACGCGGGCAACTTCTGCCTCGAGCGGCTGGTGGACGCGGCGGCCCAGGAGCTGGGCATCGATCGCGTGGAGATCCGGCGACGAAATTTCATCGCGCCGGACCGCTTCCCGTTCAAGACCCCGTGCGGGAACGTTTACGACAGCGGGAACTACCCGGCGGTGCTCGACCGCGCGCTCGAGATGTCGGGCTTCGCCGAGCTCAAGCGGATGCAGGCCGAGGCGCGCGCCCAGGGGCGCTACGTCGGGATCGGGCTCGCCACCGCGCACCAGCGCAGCGTCTACGGGCCCACGGAGTTCTGGTTCTGGTACGACAGCCCGGGGCTCACGACGGCGCCGGAGAGCGTGGGGCTCAGCCTAGGCCCCACCGGCGAGTTCGTCGTCACCATGTTCTCGCCGTTCTGGGGCAACAGCCCGGAGACGGTCGTCGCCCAGACGGTCGGCGAGGAGTTCGGGATCGACCCGTCGCAGGTGACCGTCACCTACGAGGACTCGCAGCACGCGCTACCCGGGGCCGGCCCCGGGGGGAGCCGCATGACCGTGATGCTCACCGGCGCCGTCGCCGGCGCGGCGCGCAAGCTCAAGGACAAGCTCTCGAGGATCGCCGCCCACCAGTTCGAGGCGGCCCCCGAGGACATCGTGTTCGCCGACGGAGGCGCCATGGTGAAGGGCTCGCCCGACAAGTCGATGAGCTACGGCGACCTCGGCCTCAAGGCCTACTGGTACAAGCTCGACCTGCCACCTGGGATGGAGAGCGGCCTCGAGGCGCGACACACCTACGACCACCCGTACCTCACCAAGCCCTCGGCCGACCGGAAAGACCTGGGCGCGTTCTACCCGATGATGGCCCACGGCGCCCACGTCCCCGTGGTCGAGGTCGAGCCCGCGACGGGGCGCGTGCGCTTTCTCCGCTACGTTGCCGTCCACGACGTCGGCACCATCGTCAATCCCAAGAGCCTGCGCGGCCAGATCACCGGCGGCATCACCCAGGGCATTGGCATGGCCCTCTACGAGCAAAGCGCGTACGACGCCGACGGGCAGCCACTCACCGCCAGCTTCATGGATTACCTCTTGCCCACCGCCCAGGAGGTGCCGCGGTTCGAGATCGGACACGTCGAGACGCCGTCGCCGTTCACCGAGTACGGCGTCAAGGGCGGCGGCGAGGGTGGGCGGATGATCGCGCCTGCCGCGATCGCCTCGGCCGTCGAGGATGCGCTGGCGCCCTTCGGCGTCCGCGTCGACGAGGTGCCGCTCACGCCGGAGCGCATCGTCAAGCTGGTGGAGGCGGCGCGCCGCTAGGAACCCGCGAGCGATCGGTTGGTTCGGCCTGGCACCACGGGACGCGCGAGTTGGTCTTCGGCAGCCTTCGACGTTGACTCGCTGCTCGTAGACATCACGGCGAGCCGGATCAGCGATTACAGCGCATAGGAAGCTTTAGCGCCAGTCGGCGCACCCGAGAGACGCTCGGGCTCTCGGCATGCCCCACCTCGATTCACTCTGTGACATCGGTCACCGTATAAACGTCGCGGCGAGCATGCCGTTCCCTCGGTCAACCCACGCCATCGAGGGAACGGTTCCCTACCCGATCCGTTAGGGGAGATGAATGGATCTGCCCAGGCCCACACGATGCCGGAGGAGACGACTTCATGCACAAGCACACGATCGTCGAGGGCGTGATGGGAGGCACCATCGGCGCGGTGGCGGTAGCCGTTTGGTTCCTCTGCATCGACGTGTGGATGGGGCAGCCCTTTCGGACGCCCGCCCTGCTGGGCGCGACGTTGTTCGAGGGACTCAGAGACCCAGCGGCGCTGCACACCACGGCCCGGTTGGTCGTCGAGTACACGGTGCTCCACGGGGTGGCCTTCCTGGCGTTTGGGCTCCTCGCCGCCGCTCTCTTGGCGGCAGCGGATCAAGACCCCAGCCTGTTCTTCGTCGTGATCATGTTGTTTTGCTGCTTCGAAGTATTTGCGCTGATGCTAATTGCCATTCTCGCCGAATGGCTCTTCGAAGTCCTCGCCTGGTGGACCTTGGTCCTGGCCAATCTCTTGGCCGGTCTCATCATGCTGGGGTTCTTCTACCGGCGGCATCGAAGCACGTGGCATGCGTTTCTCGTGGCCGCATGAGCACGGCCTTTCCCGGTTCGAACGATCCGTCTGCACATTGCTGAGTAAGAAGATGAGAAGCCAGCAGGCATGGGCGAGGTGCCGAGAGTGAAGACCTCCCAGCGAAGGGACTGGATCCGGCTCACCGCGCCCCTGACAGCCTTTGGGCTTACGACGATGACGATGGGCATGATCGCCAGCAGGCACACCGGCGGCTATCCGGCGCCGCCATTTATCCGCTTATTCTTCAGTGACACGATTCATCTGAAGGGTTGGCTAACGACAGGAGCGGGAGTCTTGGCGCTGTTTCAGATCGTCAGTGCCGCACGAGTGTTTGCGTTGTTCCACTGGGCCCCCTCTGGGCGTTTCTGGAGAAGAGCGCATCGCATCTCTGGATATCTCGCGGTGCTGCTCACATTGCCCGTTGCCTATCACTGTATCTTTCTCTTGGGATTTTCGACCGAGAGCATGCGGGTCGCGATCCATTCGCTCTTCGGATCGGCACTCTACGGCGCATTCGTCGGCAAAATGATCGTCGTGCGGTCAAGACGATTTCCAGGGTGGGCGTTGCCCGTGGCCGGAGCCCTTCTGTTTGCGTGTCTGATCGGACTCTGGTTGACTTCGGCATTCTATTTGTTTAGGGCCACTGGAGTCACTCTCTAGGTAATCCGTGAAATGTCTCCACGACCGTCAATCCTCAATTCGCCGTGTTCTACCCACTAGCCGAGCGACTCAGGAGGCCATTGGCTTGACGATGCCGCCGTCGCTGTTCCCGCGGGCCGATGAAGTGATCAAGCGACCTCTTTGCCGACCCAACTCCGCGGCCCCGAAGAAGCTCCACACGCGTACCTGAGACATGCGCGTGTCTCCTCAAGCCGGGGTGGCTCCTTTTCGGACCACGCGAGTGCACGCTGAATGAGCGGGATCCACCGATTGAGGAGCGCTTCCTGTGCCCAGCTTGCCGCCTCGGGCTTGGTCGCGATCGCCCCATGACGGGTCGTGTAGAGTATCCGGGACATCGTGAGCGCTGCATAGTAACGATCGAAGCCGTTCCGCAGGGGAGGGCCGTCGACCAGCATCGGCTCGTGTGGTGGGAGCGGAGTTCTTCGGGGACTACTACTATACTGATGGCCACGAGCTGACGCGCGGCGACGCCTAGGACGCGATCGAGGCCAGGGGACGCAAGCGAGGCGTGACGCCGTTCCTGCCGCCCCGGTGCCCTTCGGCTCCCACGAGTGGGTGGATCGATTTGAACACGGTGGATTACGCCGGCGCGCTGCATGATCCGGTGGCCGCCCGCGTGATCACCGTCGACATGGGGCCGGTGGTGGAGGCCCACAATCGTTTCGCCCGCCAGTTCGCCGCATGACCGCCTGGACTGACAACAATCTCTTCCAGATGACAGGATCGAGGGTGGGCGATCCCTCTCTTGTTTTCAGGTTCGGCTAATTTTTTGCCAGCTCTGGGAGCCGTCTGGCTCGCAGCCTGGTCGCTTCCCGGGCGACGGCCCCCCGTTGGGCAGTTCACGGACACTGGCCAGAAAGCAGCGGTGTGACGGAGAGTTCGGGCTGACGGTCGAGTTCCTACCCAACCAGCATCGGGCTTCCAGAGGAGTGGTGTGCGAGTTTGGATTACGTCAGGGGACCGGAGGGTCACCTGGGAGGCGACCTCTGGCGGTGCAGCATACTGGACACCAAAACCTGTGCGGGGGCGCGGTGAATTGACACCGCGCGCAGGAATGCGCTAGAAGTCAATCATGAAGCGCACCGCCTGGATGGGCTTCCTCCTTATCGGCCTGATGATTTCGATCGTGCCGCTCGCGTGGGCCTCCCCTATCGATCCGACCTGGGTCAAAGGGATGTACGACGACGCGGACTTTGACGACGTCATTACCTACCTGACCAGCGGCACGTTCGCCATTCCGGCACTACCGCTCGATGCTGTGCTCCCGATTGTCCAATCCGCCCTGTCCGATCCTGTCCCTGACGAGACTGTAGCGCCCGCTCCGGCCCTCGCGGCCTTTTCACCCCGCGCCCCGCCTCTCGCCTAGCTCCATCCTCCATTCGGCGGCGGCGCCGACTCGGTGGCCGTCCGTTGACCAACCATCGCAGTAGTCTGCACGACGGCCGAGGCCCGTGTTTTGGGGCGCACCGGCTTTGGCTTCCTGCCGGCGGGCGGTGTCGCCCGGGAGAATGAATTTGATAATGAAGTCTTCGGCATTCTGGACGTTTCACATAGGGGATGTCCACCCACGCGATCTCGAGCAGCTGGAGGGCACCGGCGGGCCATGAGGTGTCTGCTAGTAGAAGACGACGCCGATACCGCCCACTATATCAGCAAGGGTCTCAAGGAGACTGGTGTTGAGGTGATGTGGTGTCGCACGGGTGCGGACGGCTTGCACCTTGCGACAAGTGAGCGCTGGGATGTCGTGATCCTGGACCGGATGCTCCCCGGCGACGTCGACGGCTTGTCGATCGTGCAGGCCCTTCGGGCCCTTGGGAAGACAACGCCGGTGCTGATCCTGAGTGCTCTCGCCGGTGTGGACGAGCGCGTCCGCGGACTTCGCAGTGGTGGCGACGATTATGTGACCAAGCCCTTCGCATTTTCGGAGCTCTTGGCTCGCGTACAGGCACTCGTGCGCCGTGCCGGCATGAAGGAAGAGGTCTCCGAACTCCGGATTGGCGATCTGACGCTCGATTTGAAACGGCACAAGGCCCAGCGGGCGAATACGCCCATCGCGCTGCAGCCGCGAGAGTTTCGGCTGCTCGAGTACCTGGTCCGGCACCAGGGTCAGGTGGTGACGCGAACGATGCTCCTGGAAGGGGTGTGGGATTACCACTTTGATCCCAATACGAATGTCATCGATGTACAGATCAGCAGGTTGCGGCAGAAGATCGACAGGGACTTCTCGCCGCGGCTACTCCATACGGTGCGCGGCGTCGGCTATATGGTGGCGATCAATGACTAGGTTTCTGCGAAGCGTGGCATTCCGGCTAGCGCTTGGATATGGCGTGCTGGTCGTCGGTGCGATGGCCGTGGTGTCCACGGCCTTGTATTTCGGCACGGTGGTCACGATTGACCACGGCATCAATGCCAAGGTTTCGAAGATCTCGGAACGGTTGATCGCCCTGTTCGAGGCAGACGGTGTTCACGCCCTTCACCTTCGGATCGTGCAACTTCTCACGGACGGCATTGACCAGGATACGGAGGTCTATGCGTTGCTCGATGCGGACGGGCGAAGCATCGTAGGCAACATCGCCGCCCTGGGGTCTGGCACCCCCTTCGATCGACTGACCGATCAGGTCATTGTCCGCGGGGCGCGCCCATCCACCAGTCGGCTCGTGGCGCACCGATTGTCGAACGGGAACGTGCTCGTCGTCGGCCGGGATCTGCAGGACGTGCACGAGATGGAGCAGCTCATCGTGCGTGCCCTTCTGGTGGGCGGCGTGATCGCGCTCCTGCTCGCGGTCGGGGGCGCGGTGCTCGTTCGGCGACAACTCGAGCACCGCATGGCCAGTATTCGACACACCGCGCTAGAAATCGAAGCCGGCGACCTCAGCCGCCGCATTCCCGTCCCGGATGCGGATGACGAGTTCAGCCGGCTGAATCGCGATATCAATCGCATGCTCGATCGGATCCAGCGCCTGATGGAGGGTGTCCGCGACGTGTCGAATGCCATCGCCCACGATCTCCGAACGCCGCTGGGCCGGATTCGAAACCGCCTCGACGAGGTGCGCCGACCCGGCACGAGCACGGAAGAGCTTCGTGAGGCGGCGGCGGCCAGCATCGAGGGTATCGACGAACTGATCGTGTTGTTCGAGGAGCTCTTGCAGATCGCCGAGGCCGAGTCGGCGACGCGTCGGCAGTCCTTCCGACCCGTCGAGCTCAAGGACATCGTGATGGATGTGGTAGAGCTGTATGATGCCACGGCCGAGGCCAACGGCGTGAAGCTCTCGGCCGAGGTCACCGGCAACCCTGTGGCGCTCGGTGACAAGGATCTTCTCAGGCGGGCGACGGCCAACCTCGTCGACAACGCGCTCAAGTACGGCGGCGGCGCCGCGACGACGGTGCGAGTCGGCGCGCAGGAGGACCGGGAGACCGTGTCGATCGCGGTGCGGGACGAGGGTCCCGGCGTCGCTCTCGAGGAGCGACCGAAGGTCGTGACCCGCTTCTATCGACTGGATCGGAGCCGTAGCCTGCCTGGTCACGGGCTCGGCCTCGCGATCGTGACGGCGATCAGTCATTTGCATCATGGCAGCCTCTCGTTGGAGGATGCCCGCCCCGGGCTCATCGCCCGTATCGTGCTGCCGCGCGCGGCGGTCTGAACTCCGCCGCCAAGATCGCAGTCCCTCGCTGCCTGGCCGGGGGCGGTAGCCTCCGAACCTTACCAAACGGTAATGTGCTGGCAACAGTACGGAAAGCACCCGCGGCGTAGTTTCTCTGGGTGTCCATCCGTTTCGGACGCGACCGAAGGCTGCCCACTCCCCTCGGACCTGCTTTGGGACGTGATCGCGGAAGGCAGCCAGAGAGGGAAGAGATGACTGGTGGTCGCAAACAGATCTATCTCCTGGTCGGCTTCGGCATCGTGACGGGATGGTATTCGGCCCCGTGTTGAGCGCGACCTTCGTCCAACCTTGGGCACCCGGGCGGGGAACCGTTCCGACAAGCGAGTCGCGCACACCGGCCGCGCCGCGCCCGGATCCCAACACTGTCACAGTCGACGAGGCACAAGTCCAGCGCTTCAAGATTGAGCCGGTGCAGCTGCGGTCATTCCGCGAAGGAAAGACGAACGGCCTTCTGCTATCCCGGTGGGCCGTGGTGGGCCGCGCGGACCAGGCACAATCCGCGCAGGGCGCGATGATCGAAGCGGTCGTCGTTATCGCGATCTTGGCCGCCCTCTCTTGGCTGGCACCTGTGCTCCTCCTAGGGTTACCGGTCATGGAGAGACCGACGGCCAAGAACACGGCACCGGCTGCGCGTGCAAATCGTCCGACGGGCAGGACGAAGTGATCGATCTAAGCAGCGAAAGAGGTCAGGTCATGAAGGACAACTGGAAGCGAGTGATCATCATGCCAGGAATCGGCCTTGGGATTGGATTGCTGATGGGCCTCGTCTTGGCCGGAGGGTTTTCCCAGACCAAAGGGGCGCCCCGCGAGCGCGCTGGCTTGGCGGGATCAGGGGGAAAGGTGCAGCCTCCTCCACGGCCAGATCCCGATGTCGTTACGGTTGACGACATGCAAGCGCAACACCTGAGGATCGAGCCGGTGCAGCTCAGACAATTTCATGACGAGCGCGCCACGGTGGGTCGGATCGCGTTCAATGACGACCGGACGACGGCGATCTTCGCCCCGTTCCAGGGCAGGGTGCTCCGGCTCATGGCGAAGCCCGGCGATGTACTTCGATCCGGCAGTCCGCTTCTGGTCATTGACTCGCCGGATCTCGTGCAGGCCAATGCTGATCTGATCGCCGCCAGCGTAGCCGTGAGGAAGGCCCAGAACCAGATGGCTCAGGCCGAGCGTGTGGCGAAGCGACAGCGGCTCCTGTATGAAGCGGGGGCAGGAGCGTACAAGGATCTCGAGCAGGCCGGCGCGGATCTTCGGAACGCCCAACACGACCTTAAGACCTCGGAGGGACAGCTCGAAGCGGCCCGGAACCGCCTTCGGACGCCCTTCGGCAAGAGCGAGGCGGAAATTACGCGGATCGAGACGACGCACGATGTCGACCGCGTGGCGCAGATTCTCTCCCCGATTGCCGGCACGGTGACCGCGCGCAAAGTCAGCCCGGGTCAGTTCGTCCGCGCCGACAATACCGATCCGATGTTCGCGGTTGCGGACGTGTCGTTGATGTGGCTCATCGCGAACGTGGCGGAGACCGACATTCCGCTGGTCAGGATCGGCCAGGATGTCGCCGTGCAAGTGATGGCCTATCCGGGCGAGGTCTTTCGAGCGCGGATCACCTATGTCGGGGCCTCGGTTGACCCCGCGGCCCGCCGGCTCACGGTCCGCGCACAGATCGCCAATCCCGACGGCAGGCTCAAGCCAGATATGTTTGCCAGTTTCCACATCATGACGGGAGCGCCCATCCAGTCGTCGAGTGTCCCGACGGGAGCCGTTTTGCACGAAGGTGACGGCACGCTCACGGTGTGGGTCACCGCCGACCACAAGCGACTGGTCAAGCGCACGGTCAAGGTGGGTCTGCAGCAAGAGGGGTTCGATCAGATCCTCGAGGGACTGCAGGCCGGCGAGCTGGTGGCCACGGAGTCCGCATTGTTCGTGGGAAATATGCGGACGTCGGCGGGCTCGTCGCCGTGATCACGATCGGGCGGACGAGGCGTTCGGAGCGAGGGGCCACGTGCTAAGAGGGCTCCTCGCATTCGCGCTCTCGCGGCGCGCTATCGTCATGGTTGGCCTGGTGGTCCTCATCGCCGCCGGCCTTTGGGCCTTCGCGAACATTAATATCGAGGCCTACCCGAACCCGGCGCCGGTCATTTTGGAAATCACTGCCCAGGCGCCCGGGCTCTCCGCCGAGGAGATGGAGCGCTACTACACCATTCCCATGGAGGTGGGTCTCGCTATAACCCCTGGCGTCGAGGTGATCCGCTCCACGTCGTTCTACGGCTTGTCGTTTGTCCGCGTCGTCTTCAACTACGGCGTCGACTATTACTTCGCCCGGACGCAGGCCGCCATCGCGCTCCAGCAGAACGTCAACTTGCCGAACGGTGTGCAGGCCAACATCCAGGGCTCGAGCCTGGTCGGCGAGATCTACCGCTATCAGCTGGTGGGGCCGCCGCGCTTCGGCCTGACGAACCTGCGCACGCTGCAGGATTGGGTCCTCCAGCGCCGGTTGCTGACGGTGCCGGGGGTGGTGCAGGTGGTGACCTGGGGCGGCACGACGAAGACCTACGATGTCGAGGTCGATCTCAACAAGCTCGACGCCTATGCCGTCACGTTGCCGCAGATCCTCACGGCCCTTGGCAACGCCAACATCAACGTCGGCGGGCGCACCATCAACGTCGGCCAGCAGTCGGTCAATGTGCGCGGGGTCGGGTTGATCCAGAAGGTGGAGGACATCGAGCACATCGCCCTCAATTCTCAGCCCGGCGGCATTCCGATCCTTGTGAAGGACGTCGCCCGAGTGTCGGTCGGCTATCTACCGAGGCTCGGGAAAGCCGGGCGGGACGATGAGGACGATGTGGTCACGGCGATCGTGATCATGAACCGCACCCTGCATGCCAACGACGTCCTCGCCCGCGTCGAGGCCGAGATCCAGAAGGTGAACAGCGACGGCACGCTCCCTCCCGGGGTGCGTGCGATCCCGTTCTATGATCGCGGCTCGCTCATCTCGGTCACCACGCACACGGTCCTACACAATTTGATTGTCGGCTGCCTGCTCGTCTTCCTGATTCAGTGGATCTTCCTCGGAAACTTGCGGAGCGCGGTCATCGTGGGTGCCAATATTCCGGTCGCACTCCTTTTCAGCATCACCATCCTGTACCTGACGGGTGAGTCGGCGAACCTGCTGTCGATCGGGGCCGTGGACTTCGGCATTATCGTCGATTCCGCCGTCATCCTCGTCGAGAACGTCTTCCGCAATTTCCAGAGGAACGGAGGAGAGCAGGAAGCCCTCCGCGAGAGCTCTGAGCAACCACAGACGCGACGATGGTCCAGACGGACACAAGTGATCTTCGCCAGCGGCCTCCAGGTGGACCGCGCGATCCTGTTCTCGACGGCGATCACGCTAGCAGCATTCCTTCCCTTGTTCACCATGCAGAGCGTCGAGGGGCAGATCTTCAGCCCAATGGCGCGGACGTACGCGTACGCCCTGGCGGGAGCCTTGCTCTCAACCTTCACGGTCACGCCGGTCCTAGCGACCATCCTGCTGCCCGAGCACGTGAGCCATGTGGAGACCGTCTTGGTGCGGGCGCTGCGGCGGCTCTACGAGCCCGTGCTGGGGTGGGCGTTGTCCCGCCGGACGGCGGCCGTTGCGATCGGCGTGGCCGTCTTGGCCGTGGCCGGCGGGTTGATCCCGCGTCTCGGGGGCGAGTTTCTGCCGATCCTCGAGGAGGGCAATCTCTGGATCCGGGCCACCATGCCGCCAACGATCTCGCTGGAAGCCGGGGTGCCGGTGGTCGGCCGCATGCGCGAGATCCTGCGCAGCCGCCCGGAGGTCATCACAGTGGTCTCGCAACACGGCCGGCCGGACGACGGCAGCGATGCGGCTGGGTTCAACAATGCCGAGTTCTTCGCGCCGCTCAAGCCAACCGCCGAGTGGCCGCGGGGGATGACCAAGGCGCGACTCATCAGCGAACTGCAGACGCAGTTCTCGGAAGAGTTCCCCGGCGTAGGGTTTAACTTCTCGCAGTACATCCAAGACAACATCGAAGAGCAACTCTCCGGGGTCAAGGGCGCCAACTCGGTCAAGATCATCGGCCCGGATCTCGGGACGCTGGAGCGGATCGCCACCCAGGTCCTCGGCGTCATGGACGGCGTCCGGGGGGTGACCGATCTCGGGGTGTTCCGGGTCTTGGGCCAGCCAACTCTCAATATCACCGTGGACCGCCAGCGCGCCGCGCGCTACGGCCTCAACTCCGGCGATATCAACAGCCTGGTCCAGGCGGCGCTGGGGGGGACGCAGGCGACGACGGTACTGGAAGGGGATCGCCAATTCGCCCTGATCGCCCGCGTGGCGCCTGAGTACCGAGACAGCCCGGATCGCGTGCGGGCCATCAGAGTCGGGCTGCCGGCTAGCGGCGGCGCCCCCGGCAATACCTATATTCCGCTGAGTGAGATCTCTACTATCTCGCTCGACACAGGGGCCTCGTACATCTATCGCGAGCGCAATCAACGGTACATCCCCATCAAGTTCAGCGTGCGCGACCGGGACCTCGCCGGCACCATCGCCGACGCGCAGGCGCGGATCACTCGGCAGGTCACGCTGCCTCCAGGATACCGGGTCGAGTGGGCGGGCGAGTTCGAATCCCTGCGGCAGGCTCAGCGGCGGCTCGAAGTCGTCGTGCCGGTCAGCCTCATGCTGATCATGGTCCTGCTCTATACCCTCTTCGGGTCGGTCCGCGACAGCTTGCTCGCACTGACCGGGATTCCCTTCGCGGTGGCCGGCGGCGTGCTGGCCCTGTGGATCACGGGCCTGAACTTCAGCATCTCTGCCGCGATCGGATTCGTGTCGCTGCTGGGCATCTCGGTCATGAATGGCATCCTCGTAATCACGTATTACCACGAGGTCATGCAGCGCGGCGATCTGTCGAGCCACGACGGCATGTTTCATGCCGCCTCTCAGCGCATGCGGCCGATGCTCATGACGGCGCTCTCCGCGTGCCTTGGCCTCGTGCCGGCGGCTATCTCCACCGGCATCGGCAGCCAGGTCCAGCGTCCTCTCGCGACGGTGGTCGTCGGCGGCCTCTTGATAGGACCGCTCTTGCTGCTTGTCGTCGTCCCGGCCCTGTGCGTCCTCTTCCTGCCCACGTACGAGAGCCGGCCAGCAAACGAGCTAGGTGGTGGGACCTCCGGCGTCGGCGGCCTCGCATCATGACGCTGTCCGCTCGTGTGCCCGGCTGGGGTAGGAGGTTGACAGGCGCGACGACCGCCGTCGTTGTCGGTGTTGCGCTCCTCTCGGGTTGCGCGGTAGGCCCCGACTTCCGGCCTCCTGCGCCACCTGACCTCGCCAGTTACACCCGACCGTCCCTCGCCCCCACGACAGCCTCGTCCGAGATCCCAGGCGGCGAGGCCCAGCATTTCGTCCCAGAGCAGCAGCTCCCGCCGCGCTGGTGGACGCTCTTCGAGTCGCCGTCATTGAACGCGCTGATGGAGAAGGCGCTGAGGGCGAGCCCCACGCTGATCGCGGCCGAGGCGGCCTTGCGCCAGGCCTGGGAGCTCGTCTACGCGCAGCAGGGGGCCTTTTTCCCGACCGTTCAGGCCGGCTTCTCGGCGAGCGGTCAGAGGACCTCCGCGACCCTCTCCCCCGTGCTAGGCGGCAACAATCCGTCCTCGACGTTCGCTCTCTATCAGACGCAGGGCACGTTCAGCTTCACGCCGGACATCTTCGGCGGCAACCGGCGGCAGGTCGAGACGCTCGTGGGCCTGGCGGAGGCCCAGCACTTTCAGCTCGAAATTGCGCACCTGACACTGACCTCGAGCGTGGCGGCGGCCGCCATCCAAGAGGCCTCCCTGCGCGCGCAGATCGCGGCCACCCGGGAGATCATCGACATCAGCGCCAGATCGCTCGCGCTCTTCCGGCGGCAGTTCGAGCTGGGGGCGGTTGCCCGGCTCGACGTCGCGGCCCAGGAGGCCGCGCTGGCACAAGTGCAGCAGACGCTGCCGCCACTCGAGAAGCAGTTGGAGCAGACGCGCAATCTCTTGACCGTGCTCGCAGGAAGGTTCCCGAGCGACGAGCCGGAGGAGCGGTTCGAGCTGGCGGCGCTCCGGCTCCCGCAAGAGCTGCCCGTGGGCCTGCCCTCGACGCTCGTCGAGCATCGGCCTGACGTCCGCGTCGCCGAGGCGCAGCTGCATGCCGCCAGCGCCCAGATCGGTGTCGCTCTCGCGAACCGACTGCCACAGTTCACCATCACCGCGGCCGGTGGGGGCCTGTCGACCTCCTTGACCCAGATGTTCGTCAATAGCAACCCCTTCTGGAGCGTGTCGGCCAACATTCTGCAGACCGTGTTCGACGGTGGCACGTTGCGGCATCGACAGCGGGCGGCCGAGGCCACTTTCGAGCAGGCCGCGGCGCAGTACCGCAGCACGGTCTTGAGCGCCTTCCAGAACGTGGCCGACGCCCTCCATGCCCTGCAGGCCGACGCCGAGGCGTTCCGGGCGGCGGCCGCCGCCGAGCAGGCCACGAGGGCAAGCCTGGACCTCACGCTGGCCGCTCAACAGCTTGGGGCGGTCAACTACCTCGCGGTGCTTAATGCTCAGCAGGCCTACCGGCAGACCTTGCTCACGCGTGTACAGGCGCAGGCCGCCCGCTTGTCGGACTCCGTGGCGCTGTTCCAGACCTTGGGGGGCGGCTGGTGGAGCCGGCCGGCGCCTGAGGCGGCCCGGATGCAGACCACCGCGCCAGCCGGGGGAACGCGATGAGCGGCCGCACGAGCGGCCCTACTCGCGGCGCCACCAGACCCGCGGGGAGGTCGGCGTGCGCTACGTGAGGCTGGTCGTCCTCGCCGCCCTTCTGGCTGGCTGCGCCCGCGATGTGGTGATGCTGAACCCCCGCACCGACGAGACCACGATCTGCCCTGCGCGCCCGCTGAATCCCTGGTCGCAGCAGCAGGCGTGCATCGGGGACCACATTGCACAAGGGTGGAAAAGACAGCCATGACGATCGAAGGCGCCCGGAGTCTGCGAGCTGGTCAGCCCCTCGCTGGGTGCCTGTCGCGCGGCATCGCATCCCAGGATTTTCCATGACGGCTTGGCTTGCCCTCGCTCTGACGCTCGCGTGGATCGGTATGCTCGGTGCCCTCGGTGCTCTGAGCGTGTGGGGCATCGCCCACGCCCTTTTCCCTCGGCATCGTCCCGTCGGTCGAGGGCGTCGATATCACGAAAAGCCGAGAAGGTAACTCGAATCTGACTGGAGGTCCGTGTATCAGTTGAGATCGCGGGACGGTTGCCGACTCGGCAGCGCGTGCTGCTCGTGGCGCTGCTCAGCACGGCGGCCATCGTCTATGCCCTGCCGGTGGGCCAGATCTCGGTGTCGTCCGCCGAGGTGCTCGGGCTCACGTTCATCCCTGCCGGTGTTCAATGAGGCGGAGAATCTGCCTCACCCCCGTCACGGGTACTCTGGGAATAGCACCGTGCGTCTTCCAGGGTGATCGGCCTAACGCCGCCGCGAGCGTCAAGTCCCTCAAGGGCAGGCGCTCAGGACGAAGTAGCGTGCGGCGTCCGGAATGCCGGGTACACCGGCATCCCGGGCACGTCCGTCCATCGTGCGGACAGCGCGTCGACCATTCGCTGCGTCGCCTCGGCGATCGCGGGATACCACCCGGATCGCGCCAGCATCGCAAGGATGAGGTCGAAGCGGAACAGGATGCGCTGCCGCACGGTGACCAGCCCCCGCTCGCGATCCTTTCCAGTGCGCTGGCCATATGCCAGAGCGCAAACGTCGACCACGCCCAACGGATCGACGCGTCCACGAGGCCGCGCTCGAAGCGCTCGTCGTCGAGCGGATCAGCTCACCCCGCCACGTATTTACCGCGTCGTCCACGGCGAAGGCGGTCGAAGGTCCGGGCTCGGCTCTGTCACGCAAGCTTCCTGCTTCTCGCAGATATGCTAGCGAGTACCAATTGTACGGGGAGCCGAGATAGCATGAAGCGGCTGACCCTGACTCGACCCGGCGGCATAGACTGCTCCACAGAGAGATCACGCGCGGAAGCCGAAGTCGGCGAGGTTGGGCACGGGCAGCTCGTGCCCGCGAGGACGCATGACAGGGAGGCGAGCGCATCTCGATCGTGACGCGGCGGTCCGGTGCTTTCTCGGCGGGCTTGCCGCCACGCTGGAAGTTGCCGCCGATGTGGCGACACCGAGCGGCGGCGAGGTCGCGGACTTCGCGCGCCTGGTCCGCGCCGTCCACGCCGCGTCGGCCGGTGACGATCGGCCGCCCGAACGGCTGACGGTGTGCCGCACGTGGAACGCCGCGCTCGAGGCCGCCCGCGGACCGCTCGTCGAGCCGCTGGCGGCCCTGACCCGGTGGCTCTCGTGGACGCAGAACCCGAACTACCGTCGCCACCCGCCCGATCCGTCGTTCCTCGACAACTATGGCTATGCGGTCATCGCTGGGCCCGTCGACGGCCCCCCGGCCCTCGCGCACGCGAGCGACGTCGCGCTCGGCGTGCTCTTGCTGGCGCCGTCCACGCACTATCCGCTGCACGCGCATCCGGCCGTCGAGCTCTACGTAACGCTGACGTCGGACGGTGAGTGGTGGCGTGACGAGGGGCCCTGGCGTAGCGAGGCCGCTGGCGCGGTGATCCATCACGCAAGCGGCGTCCCGCACGCGATGCGCGCGGGGATGACGCCGCTGCTGGCCCTCTACGTCTGGCGTGGCACGCTGGGCACGCACGCTCGCCTACGTCCTCCGGCGGTTAGCGGATGACCTGGTTGCCGCAGGCCGACGAGGGCTCCGACATGGTGAGGCGGAAGCTGATTGCTCGTCCTCGATTGTGCGGGCAAGCCACCGCTCTGTTTGGTCAGCTCGACGAGCACACGCCCGCCGTGCCGACGCTTGAGCCGCTCCTGAGCCGCGGCCGGCCGGAGCATGTAGCCGGGCCGCTCGAGCCACGCCGGTTCCGGCCGGGCACCCACACCTTCGCGTGGAGATCGAAGGCCTCGAGGACGGCCTGGCAGAGGCCGTCCCTCTTCGCCGAGCGGAAGCGGTAGCGATCGCTACGAGGTGGATTTCTCCACGTCGGCTCGGTACTTGGGATCGACCACGATGATCCGCCGGTTTGCCCCGGGGCGCGCGGGGCGTCGGTTGGGGACGCCCTGCCAGATCACCACGGAATCCTCAATGTCGGGACCGAACCCGAGCTCGGCGCGATCGTAGGGCAAGGACGCCGCGAACCACCGGGAGAGCGTCGGGGAGTTGTCGAAGAGGTCTCCGCACACGGGATTGTAGTAGACGAAGAAGACGTCGCTCGCCGGATTGGCGAGCTTGTCCTCCAGGCGCCGAAGGAATTCGATGACTCCGCTGTGCAGGAAGGAGTTGTACTGAAAGAACACCACCCGGTCGTTCTCGGGGATCAGGTGGTGAGCGAGTCCCTGCGTCAGGGTGATGGGGGTGCGTCCCGGGAATCTCTGGCGGATTGCATCCGCGTTGGATCGCGCGATCTTCAGGAGACCTTCCGAGAGGTCGACGCCGATGATCTCTCGGAAGGGAAATTCCGATGCAACGAGCAAGGGTCTGCCCTTGCCGCATCCCTGGTCGACGAAAGTGAAGCCGGTCATATCCGGAAGGGACTGAAGCGCCCGCCGGACGATACTAGGCTGGGACCCCGAGTACTGGTGCATGCTGTCCTCGCGGAACTGGTCGCCGGGCGTTTCCCGGCGGAGGTCGGCTAACGAGACGACCCCGCTCGTGTCGGTCCCGAACTCCCGGTCGAAGGGATGCGGTCTGCGCCATCCGTCGTAGAGGTTCTTGGCCAGCGAAACACGCTCGAGAACCCTTCTCACCCGCGTCCGATGGAGCAGCCAGTAGAGCGCGTGTTTCACCCCGTTCACGCTAGCACAAGGAGAGGGGCCGAGGAATACGGGAGCGAGTTGTGCAAAGCTTTGCACTAGCGCGACCGCGCCAAATTCAAAACGCCAATCCCGCCGTCAGGCACGGCAATTTTGTTCACTCTTCCCACGACTACCAGAGCGTAGAAATTTCCCAGTGTTCGAGGCGAGTTCCATCGCTGATTCATGTTATCTCCGCCCACGCGGCGCGGGCGGTGTGTCACCGCGGAGCACGACTGATGCGCAACCTTGTCCGCGAGGTTCCATGCAGGTATAGTCCTTGCTGCTATCTGACCCTCTCTCCTCGAAAGGGAAGACGAATCGGCGCATCCGCGGACACGCAGACAGGTGCTGCTGTGGCTCTCAGCCACTCCGGATCACTCCGCGTGGCGAGCGCGGTAGCACCGTCGCGACTGAACGTGGAGCGGGCGCTGCCCTACTGAATGCGGCGACGAGCGAGCGCGTCTCCACCGCTGTGGTTGCCGACTGACCGCCCTCGTCGGCCGGCGCAAGCGTTTCAATCGAGTGCGCAGCCGATCTCGCTGCCAGGTCAGCTCGCCGCCGAGCTTCGAGCCCTGGCAGAGCGCGAAGGCGTGACAATCCTCGTGACTCTCCTGGCGGCGTTCGAAGCGCTTCTCGTCCGCTACGGAAACCCGTCCAGTGTGCTCGTCGGCGCCTCCGTTCGGAGCGATCCGCCCCGCACCTTTCTGCTTCACACTGATGTGTCAGATGACCCAACGTTTTGCGATCTGCTCGCGCGCGTGCGGGAGGGAACGCGTGAGGCGATGGAGCACGCGGAACTATCGCTCGAGCAGATGGCGGAGGCGCTCGCGCTCGACCATGCGGCGGGCCTACCGCCCACGCCTCAAGCCATGCTGGTTCTGCAAGAGCGCGCGACCATGCCATTGTCGAAACGCGCGTCTCCGGGCTCGGGGGTGCCGCCTGCTGCGACCGATCACCCGGACTGCGACCTGGCACTATGGGTCAGCGAGACGGCCGACGGATTCAGCGGCACGCTGAGATACGACACTGATCTCTTCGAGGACGCGACAATCGTGCGCATGGCCGGCCATCTGCGTACGCTGCTCGAGGGCGTCGTGGCCGACCCGCACGTGCCCCTCTCCGCGCTTCCCCTCCTTACCGAGGCCGAGCGGCACCGCTTGCTCGTGGAGTGGAACGACACGCGCGCCCCCTACCCCCGCGACGCCTGCGTGCACCACCTGTTCGAGCGGCAGGTTGAGCGCACTCCGGACGCGGTGGCCATCATCGACGGAAAACGGCAGCTCACGTACAGCGAGCTGAACGGGCAATCGAATGCGCTCGCCCGCCGGCTGCGGGAGCTTGGTGTCGGGGCGGAAGTGCTTGTGGGCATCTGCCTCGAGCGCTCTGCGGGCATGGTCGTTGGGCTGCTGGCCATCCTGAAGGCCGGCGGAGCTTACGTGCCACTCGATCCGGCGTATCCCGCGGAGCGC
>Ga0306921_10001684_pt1 | contig 21683 bp, 14 predicted proteins | sample sta12Cox44000080_FD_203760 | JGI IMG/M metagenome (GOLD analysis project Ga0306921, IMG submission 203760) | Lab enrichment of tropical soil microbial communities from Luquillo Experimental Forest, Puerto Rico - statoxic.12C.oxic.44.000.080 (v2)... | ecosystem: Environmental > Terrestrial >...
TCCAAACGGAAGCGGCCCTAAACTCCCCACAAGACCTCGACGAGAGTGTAGCTGGCCGGGCGTTGGACAGCAACGCGCTTGTACTCGATGGCAATAGATGCTCATATGGCATGTCATTTGAGTCTGTTCTGCCACGGCGCGGATGTCCGTGTTGGACATCCGAGGTCTCCATGTAAAGGCGTGCTGCAACTCGAAGCTGGAGTAAGTCCTCGCACCATGCAAAGCATCAGACCCAAGTCAGACCGTGAGTCCTTTTTCATCTGGGCTTAACCCTGTGCTCTAGCATTTTTGACAGTTGGTCAGACTCTCCTTTGCTGACCCTAATTGTTTCTCAGAATGAAGACGGAAAAGGCAAGAGTTCGTGTGGGATTTTCCGCGCCACTCTGGGTTTGGATGGCACTTCTAAGTGCCTCAGCGCAATCGCTGGCCTGGGGACAAAGTCAAGCGGAAGCATTCACGGACGTGTTTCAAAATCAAGGGACCATGCCTTCCGAGGGCACCAAAGGTCTATCCCCGCCCCAATCGAAGAAAGAATCAGAACGGATATACGGAATTGTGCCGGCCTACTCGATCTCGGACGCGCACGGTTCGCCGCCCCTGAAGAGCAGAGAGAAATTCAATCTCTTCGTGAGAGGTACCCTTGATCCCTTTCCCTTCGGACTCTATGCCGTACAAGCGGGAGTATCACAGGCCAGTGACACTCACAGCGGCTATGGGCAAGGTGCTGAGGGTTACGCCAAGCGGTTCGGTGCAGCCTTGGGCGACGGAACGTCCGCGCGATTTTTTTCGACATTCGTTTTCCCCTCTATCCTTCATCAGGATCCTCGATATTTCCGTAAGGGCGAAGGAAGCGGTCGGTCTCGAGTAGGCTACTCGATATCTCGCGGGTTCTTAACTCGCGGCGATTCGGGACAAACGCAGCCCAACTGGTCCAACATTTTCGGAAAATTCGCCGGTGCAGGATTATCCAACGTTTACTACCCCCAAGAGGATCGCGGGGCGACATTAACACTAACCCGGGTAGCGCTCAGTTTGAGCTACCAGATGATTGGTAATCTGGCCATCGAGTTTTGGCCGGAAATTCACCGAAAACTTCTTGGCGGAAACAAAGGGCAACGCTCGCCAAGTTCCAATCCCTGACCCAACAAACACGGGGCGTGAAGGGGGAGATCACCGAACAAGAAGTAGGAGGAGAGCGAAGGAACGACCAAGAGCACCGTTCGTCCTTAATGGCTTGCCCTCAAACCCTACCGGACAATCCAGTATGGTCTAAAAAGCCCGGCAGCTGCTAGCCTTACTGCAAGTAGCGGCCTAGCAGGGCAAAATCGCGGAAGGAGCTTTCAAACCCGCGACCCCGCCCAGCGTGGTTCACATCCATTTCTTGTTGTTGTCTTCACACTACGAGGAGCCGATGCCGAAGATTGATCTATCGAACGCATTGAAAAGCGGAGAGAAAATTGTTAACGGAGCGATCTCTCTTCTGCCGAACTTTCTGATTACCCTTGTTATCGTCTGCGGATTCCTAATTTTGGGTAGCGCGTTCAAATCCATGGTCCGCCGCGTTCTCGAACGCGCGAGCGCCATCGAAATATTGCCATTCTCCTCGGACAGTTGACACAGACGGTGGTCGTTATCGTCGGATTCTTGATCACGCTTTCTGTCGTGGCTCCGTCCTTCAAAGCTGGCGACTTAATCAAATTCCTTGGAATTGGCAGCGTTGCAGTCGGCTTTGCCTTCCAAAACATTCTTCAAAATTTCCTCGCTGGCATCTTGATTCTTCTGCAAGAGCCTTTTGGCCCCGGCGACTGGATCAGCGTTACCGGAATCGAAGGGAGCGTCGACGCCACTCAGCCGCGTGCCACTATAATCACGACAAAATGAAGGCCACCGAGTCGTTATTCCCAATGCGGTGCTATTTACAAACCCCGTGGCAGTCACATCCCCCGGCGAGGCCTCAGCACAGCGCGCTCCCGCGTAAGTGAGGAGATGAAAATGGAGAATCCTATCCACTATTCGCGATTTTCCGCGGAAGAGTGCTGGTTGAGGAGACAATCGATCCGCGACCGGAACCTGTCAGCGGGCCAGGCGCACCGGCCAAAGTCTATTGTCCGCACTGCGAGATGCTTGTCGAGCCGCTCGCCGCGTCTCCTGCGGCGGGAGAAGCGGCAGGAAATATCCGAAGAACCGACACTGGCATCGAAAACCGAGGCCGCCGCTCTCGCGAAGGAGAAACTAACGCGGGAGGCTCCCAGCGCGGGGACCTGTCCGATCAAGGCCGAACCGAGTGGCGCCCGGCTCCGCACGAAGTCGAGCGCAACACCTGGCAAGACAAGGGCTAAGCCCGTTCTTCCGTTGCCCCTCGTCGCGCATACCCAAATCGACGACTTCGAAGCGAACGTGTCGCCCTTTCTAGCTTGCCGTCCGGTGGGTATTGGGCAGCGAATGTGCCAGTCGTGCGCATTGTCGTTCAGCACAAAGGACTGGCGGTTTAACTCCATCCCTGCGCAAAACGAATTTGACGCGCGTTCGAAGCGCCGCTTATCCTACCCTCGGGCCCGAACAGTCATGGCGACTCGACGCAGCTTTCTCACGCAAGTCGGCCGCGCCGGCGGCTTCGGAGCAACCTACCTGGTCATGCAGTCGCTCGGCTTGCTGCCGGTGCCGCCGAGCGAAGCCAACGTGCCGCGGCTCGCCAGTCCGGCGGGAGGATCGAGGACTGTCGTTATCCTCGGGGCCGGAATTGCCGGCCTGGTCTCGGCCTGGGAACTTTCCAAAGCTGGCTACCGCTGCGTCGTGCTCGAAGCGCGCGGACGGGCCGGCGGGCGCAACTGGACCATTCGCCATGGCACCCGCGTCGAAATGACCGATGGCACTGTGCAAACCTGCAGTTTTGATGAATCGAACTATTTCAATGCGGGCCCGGCGCGTTTGCCGTCCCAACACCGTACCATGCTCGGCTATTGCCGCGAATTCGGCGTTCCTCTGGAAGTCGAAGTAAACACCTCGCGCAGCGCGTTGCTGCAGAGTGACCGGTTGAATGGCGGAAGGCCGGTAGAGCAGAGACAGCTGGTGAACGACACACGCGGTCATGTCGCCGAGCTTCTGGCCAAGGCAATCTGCCGTGACGCGCTTGATCAGGAGCTTTCTTCTGAAGACAAAGAACGCATGCTCGCATTCCTGCGGATCTACGGTGATCTCTCGCCGGACTATTTCTACAAGGGGTCCGAGCGCGCCGGCTTTAGGCTCGCGCCGGGCGCTGGTGAGCGCGACGGCGTCGTGCGCAATCCGATCGATATGCATGTTCTTCTCGATGCCAGGCTCTGGGAAGGCCTGCTCTACGAAGAGCAGTTCGCCTGGCAGGCCACCATGTTTCAGCCTATTGGAGGCATGGATCAAATTCCAGCCGCGTTCGAGAAGCGCGTCGGCCATTTGATCCGCTTCCACTGCCAAATCGAGCAAATCCGAAAAACCTCGACAGGTGTTAGCGTCCGATACAACAACCGCAAAACGGGCGCGCTCGAGACCGCCGACGCCGATTACTGCATTTGCGCACTGCCCTTCACAGTTCTGAAGAAAATCGACGCTGATTTCTCACCTGAGGTGAAACAGATCATCGATAGCGTGGCCTACGACGCCGCTTACAAAATCGCCTGGGAGTCTCCCCGTTTTTGGGAGAAGGAGTATTCGATCTACGGCGGCATCTCGTTTCTTGATCGCCCAGTAAATCTCGTGTGGTACCCGAGCGCGCGCCTCTTCTCAGAAAAAGGCGTGATCATCGCCGGTTATAACATTGAAAACGGAAGTATCCTTGAATCCATGGACCTTGCGGCAAAGCTCGACGCCTCGCGCCAGTCTGTTGAAGCTCTTCATCCCGGCCATTCGCGCGATTTAAAGACGCCCATATGCGTCTGCTGGGGTCGCATCCCGCACAGTCTTGGATCGTGGATTCACATCTCGGGTGACTCCGCGATGTACCCAGGATACGAACGCATCATTCAGCCGGACGGTCCCATTTTCTTCAGCGGCGACCACACGAGCCACCTCGTCGGTTGGCAGGAAGGCGCCGCTCTTTCCGCTCACCGCGCCGTTTCGCTCATAGGCCAGGCTCAGCACACCGACCGCCAAGCAAGGAACGCGTGAGCGACCCAAGTGCTGTCGCCGGGTGTACTGGCAAAACTCCTTGCAGGCCAATCCATTGGGGAGCCCCTTAGGCAAGCGGTTGCTTGAATGCGCGGAGCTTGCTTCACTGCTCCGCGCGCCAACATGCCTGTTACAAGTTTGGCAACATGGGCGTCCATCCCAAACCCTATCTGCTAGCATCTCACCTGTCCGCTACGCATCCATGTTTAACCTGAAAGGTGTCTGAACCATGCGACTAGGGCCGGGCCGTGCAAGCAAGGCGGCACTGCTTTTCGTTTTTTTTTACATTTCGGCAATACCCCTTGGGGGACAAGGAGTAGTGCAGCCGCTCATAACCCAGCCAGTTGACGACACGAAACTGATGGTGCTTCACGGCAATACCCATCCGCTCGCGCGTGCGGAATTCGATCGCGGAGCTCTGGCGACCAATCTTCAGCTGAATCATATGCAGCTCATTCTTAAGCGCAGTCCCGAACAGGAGGCCGCGCTTGAAAAGCTCATGTCCGAGCAACTGGACCGCTCCTCACCGAACTACCACAAGTGGGTGACTCCGGAGCAATTTGGCGAGCAGTTCGGTCCCTCCGATCAGGACATCCTGACGATAACGGCCTGGCTCCAATCGCATGGCTTCACCATCGCCAACTCCGCAAAAGGCAAAATGACCATCGATTTCTCCGGCACGGTAGGCCAAGTTCAACAAGCATTTCACACCGCGATTCACAAGTACGTCATCGACGGCGAAGAGCATTGGGCCAACGCAAAGGATCCGGCGATCCCCATTGCCTTGGCCCGGACAGTCGTCGGCGTTGCTTCGTTCCACAATTTCCTGCCCAGACCGCAGAGTACAGTCAGGCCCGCGAGACAGAACAGCCGGCCGCTGTACACTTTCCCGGCGGGCTGCAGTGAATCTACTTCGTCTTCGAACAACAATCCCTGCTCGTACGGCCTGGGACCCGCGGACTTCGAAAAAATCTACAATGTCCCTTCTTCGCTTACCGGTACCGGAGAAACGATCGCGATCGTCAGCGATAGTGACATCGACCCCACAGACGTCGATCAGTTTCGGCAGATATTCGGACTGCCGCCCAAAAATTTTCAGCAAATTGAGACAGATCCTGCCAATGACCCCGGAATATCAGGACCGAATGGAAACGAGGTCGAGGCCGTGCTCGATGTCGAATGGGCGGGCGCGATAGCACCCGCCGCCAAGATCGATTTGGTGGTTTCGCCCGACACAGCTACCACTTCGGGGATCGATACGTCTGCTCAATATATCGTTGACAATCAGCTAGCGCCGATCATGAGCGTCAGTTATGGCTTGTGCGAGCTGGATCTCGGTACAGCGGGAAATCAGTTCCATAATAGCCTCTGGCAACAAGCAGCCGCCGAGGGCATCACCGTGCTGGTTTCTACGGGGGACAACGGTTCGGCCGGCTGCGACATCGTCGAAGTCAACGGGCCGCCTACGCAACCAGCAATGCAAGGGCTTGAAGTCAACGGACTAGCTTCTACTGCTTACAACGTTGCCGTCGGCGGCACGGATTTCAACGATCCCACCCCCAGCACGTACTGGAGCACCACCAATAATGGGACTACACAAGCTTCTGCCCTCAGCTACATTCCCGAGATGACGTGGAATGACACTTGCACGAGCTCGATCGTCATTCAGTTTTTCAACGACGGGAATGCAGCGACCGCCTGCAACGATCCCGCCGTGCAGCAATTTGACAACTCGGGCGGCGTTTTCCTGGTTGGGCCCACCGGAGGCTCCGGCGGGATGAGCAACTGCACCACAAACTCTACGACATCGACGACTACCGGCCCTCCCAGCAGCTGCAGCGGCGGTTACCAGAAACCTACCTGGCAAACCGGTCCTGGGGTTCCCAACGACGGCAAGCGCGACCTTCCAGACCTTTCTATGTTCGCTGGAGACGGTTTGATTTCAGGCAGCTTCTATATCATCTGCGAAGCGGACCTAAATAGCACGACGAGTAACAATGCTCCTTGTAACCTAGCTTCAGAGGATTTTGTCGCGGTGGGAGGAACGTCTGTTTCGGCCCAAGCAATGGCCGGAATCACGGCTCTGATCGATCAAAAGGAAGGCTCCGCTCAGGGCAATATCAACCCGACCCTTTATGCGCTGGCGTCGCAACAGGCGCCCTCGAGCTGCAACTCCTCTTCGCCCCTGGGGTCCTGCGTGTTCAACAACGTCACCATGGGCACGATCGAGATGCCCTGCGCTAAGGGCTCTCCAAATTGCACGGTGACCGGCAACAATCCAGTTGGTGTGCTTACCGGCTATAATGCCGGCACCGGCTACAATCTCGCAACTGGGCTCGGGTCGATAAACGTGGCGAACCTCACTAACTCCTGGGGCCCAACTTTCTACCTTAGTTCGACCAATCCCGCGGTGACGGTCACGAACCCGGGCGGCGCGGGCAACCTCGCCGTGACCGTGAATGCCGTAAACGGATTCACCGGCAACATCATGTTGGCATGCAGCGGCTTGCCCTCCGGAGATACCTGCTCGTTCTCGCCTTCGGCATCTGTTTCACTCTCGAGCACGAACACGAGCACTCCCGTTATGGTCACCATCCAGACGGCCAATGCGGAACTGATACCCGAGCAGCACCCTTGGGGCCAGGGGCCTGCGCTGCTTGCCGTTGGTTCAGTTTCGGCTGCGCTGTTTGCCTCACTGGGTTTGGCGATCATGTTCTTGCCCAGCTGCAACAAGCGCACCAAGATTTGGTTTGCCACAGTCGCCTTCCTGGCCGCTATTGCGGTTGGGGGCTGCGCGGGAAACTCTGGCGGAGGCGGAGGGGGCGGAGGTGGAGGTGGAATGGGAACAACCAACGCGACGCTTACAGGTACTAGCGGGAGCGTCGCATCATCGATGGCGTTCACCTTGACTGTGCAATGATGTGGATTGGACGGCTAGGAAATGACGATTCCAGCGTAGCCGACAACGCTGTCAAATTCCCCGTTCACGTCCGCCGAAGTAGCGTAACGAACGAGCTTGGCTTCCCTGGCGCCCAAATCTCGCACGGCGACCAGCATCGCTGCGGTCGCCGCGTAGCCGCACATGGTGATGCCTTCGTTTCGTACCGCATCGTGCAGTCCGCGCGGATCAAGCTCTAGAATGCACGCAATAGCCCGCTCGTCCTTCCTGCGCGTGACAGCGTCGCTCTCGTAATGGTTCATGTCCGAGCTCGCTATCACCACGACGGGCTCCTTCTGGGCCTTAACGAGCTGCGCCACAGCATGCCCTAAGTCCTCAATCGCTCCGTAGCGATCTGTGCCCAGCACAATGGGCACAAACATGAAATCTGCTCTAAGCCTCTGCAGAAAAGGAAGCTGCACTTCGATCGAATGCTCCCGCGCGTGCGCGATGGCATCTTCTCGCAGCAACGGGCAAGTTCGCGCCAGCTGGCCTGCCAGCTCTTCATCAATCCGTGCGTCGCCGAACGGCGTCGAAAAAGCTCCTTCCGTAAGAATGGCCAGCGGTTGTCCCGGCGGAAAATGCCGAGGCCCAAGCAGTATGCAGCGCTGCGGAATTTCGAACGACGAATACACAATGCCTGCGACGTGGCCCGAATACATATAGCCTGCGTGAGGAACCACGCACGCGAGGGCCCGCGTTTTTTCCTGCCCACTGGTGCAAAAACGATCAATCTCGCGGGCGAGCTCCCGCGGCTCAGAAGGATAGAAGAGTCCGGCAACGGCAGGGGGACGGATCATGCCGCAGTTGTACCACAGGAGGGCTGGAACGGGCCGCGGGCACACGATTTCGGTCGAAAGAGCGAAGAAAAAAACGGGCGGTTTTCCCCTCGACCCTGGGAATTGCAGGCTTTTTCAGCTCCGTCAGCAGAGATTCCACTTGCGCCAGATGGACTCCGAGACGCCGGGTTGCATTTTAGTCCCCACAGCACGAGTGCGGTCGCAAGGGGGCGTGGACTCCAATAGCGCAAGACATAGAGCTCGTTGTCAGGTACCTAAGCTTGGGGCCGAACAGGTAGCTATACAGAGTGCCATTGATGCCGCTCGACCCGCTGGCCTATCTTCCGAAATCGGCGGTCCTGATTACAAACTTATTGATTCTGGAGTGCTTATCTCACTAGCGGGTTTGCAGGTTAGATCGCCTCAGGCGGCTGCGCCGTGGCACTTCTTGTACTTCTTGCCTGATCCGCAGGGGCACGGATCGTTTCTCCCGACCTTTGCACCAGAGCGCACCGGCTTGGGGGGCTCGGCTTGCGCGGGACCGGCTTGAAACTGCAGGTTGCGTGCTTGGCGCTGCTGCCGCTGCTCGATCTGCTTGGCTTCTTCCTGTGGTTTGGCTGGCTGCATAAGGAATAGGAAGCGCACCGCCTCTGTATCGATGCGGTTCATCAGGTCGTCGAACAGCGTAAAGGCCTCTTTCTTAAACTCCACCAGCGGGTCCTTCTGGCCGTAGCCTCGCAGCCCGATTCCTTCTTTCAGGTGGTCGAGCGTCAGCAAGTGGTCTTTCCACTGCGCATCGACGATGTCGAGCAGAATATGCCGCTCAAGCCAACGCAAGGTCGGAGGCGTGAAAAGTGCCTCCTTGGCCTGGTAACGCTCATTGATTTTCTGGTGCAGAGCCGCTGCCAGCTCGTCGTGATTCAATTGCGCGACGTCGATCCCCGCCGTTTTCAGATCGATGCCAAACTGGTTCAAGACCTCGTTTGCAAACTGTGTGACGTTCCACTGATCCGGATGCTGGTCCCGCGGGCAGTACGTCTCCACAAGTTCATCGGCGATCGCTCCGGCGCGCTCGAGCACGAACTCCTTCTGATCGCGTCCCTCCAGGAACGACCGCCGTAGCGAGTAGATCGTTTCCCGCTGCTTGTTCATTACGTCGTCATATTCGAGCAGGTGCTTGCGGGCCTCGAAATTCTGTGCCTCAACGCTCTTTTGCGCATGTTCGATACGCTTGCTGATCATGCGTGATTCAATGGGAATGCCTTCCTTCATACCCAGCGCGTACATCAAACCCTTCACTCGCTCGCCGCCAAAGATCCGCAGCAAGTCATCTTCGAGCGAAAGAAAGAAGCGTGACGAGCCCGGATCCCCCTGTCGTCCGGCGCGTCCACGAAGCTGATTATCGATGCGCCGCGCCTCGTGCCGCTCAGTGCCCAAAATATGCAGTCCACCCAGCGCGACCACTTCGTCATGCTCCGCGCGGCACTGTTCGGAGAATTGGTCGTAGATCGGCTTCCACTGCTCGAGCGGCACCTGAAAGATTTTGCCCTCCTGCTGGAATAGGACCATAGCCGCGCCGCCTGTGCCACTGTTAGCACCGTTCGAACCAGGTCCCGCGGCCGCGGCACCCACCGATTGCGGCACGGGCGCAGCCGCATCGGCCTGCTGCGGCGTTTCCGAACCAGGTTGTGCACCGATGACGGAACCGGCCGGCGCGTAAGGCATGGCCAGCTTGTTTTTCAGGCAGTACTCGCGCGTCATCGCTTCGGGGTTGCCGCCGAGCAGAATGTCGGTTCCACGGCCGGCCATGTTCGTCGATACCGTGACCGCTCCCTTTCGCCCGGCTTGTGCGATGGTCTTCGCCTCGCGCTCGTGTTGTTTCGCGTTCAACACTTGATGAGGAATCCCCGCCTTCTTCAGTAGCTCAGAAATTTTTTCAGACTTTTCAATCGAGATGCTGCCGATCAACACTGGCTGACCGCTCTCGTAGTGCTGGCGAATGCCTCCCGCTTTCGGTCCGTCTTCCTGCAGAATGCCTTCGACCGCCGCTTCGAATTTTTCCCCTTCGGTCCGATAGACCACGTCGGGATGCTCGATGCGGATTAGCGTTTTGTTGGTCGGAATCGCCACTACTTCAAGCTTGTAAATCTTCTCAAACTCCGGCGCTTCTGTTTCTGCTGTGCCGGTCATGCCCGAAAGTTTCTTGTACATGCGGAAATAATTCTGAAAGGTGACGGTGGCGAGCGTCTGATTCTCGCGCTCAATCTTGACGCCTTCTTTTGCCTCCACCGCCTGATGCAACCCATCCGACCAGCGCCGACCCGGCATTTGGCGTCCGGTAAATTCATCCACGATCACCACTTCGCCCTCTTTCACCACATAATCCACATCGCGCTCGAAAAGCGTGTGTGCGCGCAGCGCCTGATACACGTGGTGGATGATCTCCATATTGGAGGGATCGTAGAGGTTTCCGAGATTCAGCAGCCGCTCCGCTTTCGATACACCCTCTTCGGTGAGCGTCGCGGTGCGCATCTTTTCATCGATCGTATAATCGATGTCGCGAATCAGTTTCGGAATGATCTTGTCGATTCTGTAGTATTTGTCGGTCGATTCTTCAGCAGGGCCCGAAATAATCAGCGGCGTGCGCGCTTCGTCGATCAAAATCGAGTCTACTTCATCGACAATGGCGAAGTGATGTCCCCGCTGCACGCACTGGGCGAGGTCGTACTTCATATTGTCGCGCAGGTAGTCGAAGCCGAATTCGTTGTTCGTCCCGTAGGTGACGTCGGCGGTATAAGCGGCACGGCGCTGCACGTCGTCTAGATCGTGAACGATCACGCCGACCGTCAGCCCGAGCAGGCGGTAAATTGGCGACATCCATTCCGCGTCGCGGCGTGCCAGGTAATCGTTTACCGTGACGATGTGCACGCCCTTTCCCGCAAGTGCGTTCAAATACGCCGGCAGTGTCGCCACAAGCGTTTTCCCTTCGCCTGTCTTCATCTCGGCGATCTTGCCTTCGTGCAGGACCACTCCCCCGATTAATTGGACATCGAAGTGGCGCATCCCGATCGTTCTACGGCCTGCTTCGCGCGCCAGCGCGAACGCCTGTGGCAACGTCGGTTCCAGCGCTTCTTTCACTTTTTTCTTGTAGTCGGGATCGTCGCGCTCAAGATCCTTGATGCGCCCCTGCACTTCCGCTTTCAGCGCAGCGGTGCGCGTGGCAAAGTCGGCGTCACCGAGCTTCTGTATTTCCGGCTCGAGTGCATTAATCGCCGCAACGGTCGGCTGAATGCGCTTCACGTCGCGCTCGTGCTTGGTACCAATAAACCGCGCGACTACGCTATCGATTATTCTTTCTACGTTCATTTAGACAATTGCCATTCTCGCGGTTTTTCCGCCGCGCATACGTTCCTACGGTTTGAGCCAAGACGGAGTTTCACCGGATATGGTCTAGGTGAGCGCGTCGTGCGCCACTCATCACTTGGATGCCCGCTATCCCATTGTAGCCGCCCGTTCGCGTCCACGCAAAACTACCGCCGGCCTCGGGAATCACCTGAAAACATGGGGCTGCAGCGTATAATCGCGCGAATGGCGCCCCAAGAACTTGATCAGGCCATCCGCGAAAAGCAGGTTGCGTCACTCGCGTCGGTAGGCTCGGCTGTAGCCCTCGTCGCACTCAAAGCGGTACTCGCCGCGGTCACCGGCAGCTTGGGTATTCTCTCAGAAGCGCTGCACTCGATTCTCGACCTCGTCGCCGCAGTCATCACCTATCTTTCTGTACGCGTGGCGGACAAACCCGCCGACGCCGAGCATCTCTACGGCCACGGCAAAGTCGAGAGCTTTTCCGCATTCGTCGAAACAGGCCTTTTGATTCTCACCGCGATTTATATTATTTGGGAAGCCTTTCGCCGGTTGATTTCCCCTACCGTACACATTCGACCCAGCGTGACGGCCATGGGGATTCTTGCCGCGTGTATGGGAATCGACTTTGTACGAGCGCGGGCGCTCAGCCGTGTGGCAAAAAAATATCCGAGCGAAGCGCTCGAAGCGGACGCGCTCCATTTTTCGACCGACGTATGGAGCACCTTCGTGGTAATCCTCGGGATCGGCGGCGCATGGCTGGGAATAAAGTTCGATCTTCCTTGGCTCAGTATGCTCGACCCATTCGCGGCCCTGGGCGTCGCTGGAGTGATTATCTGGATCGGTTCGCAGCTCGGTAAACGCACAATGGAGGCATTGCTCGATGTAGCACCGCTCGGTCTGCGGGAACGCATCATCGACGCCGTCGATGACACAGACGGCGTGTTGCAAACCGAGCGCGTCCGCGTGCGCCGCGCGGGGCCGCGCTATTTTGTCGATGTGACCATCAGCGTCCCGCGGACGGCTAGCCTCGAGCAGGCTCATGCGGCAAGCGATGCAGTCGAGAGAAATATTGAGCGAATTATCCCCGCCGCTGATGTGGTCGTTCACGTTGAGCCTCGTAAGCGGCATGACGAGCCCATCTTCGAAACGATTCGGGCCATCGCGCAACGCCGCGGCCTCCCCATTCATGAGCTTGCGGCCCATCGTTACGATGGCCACCTATTTATTGAATTGCATCTCGAAGTGGACGAAAACGCCAGCCTTCGCGAGGCGCATCACCGCGCTACCGAACTGGAAGAGGAAATTCACCGGGTGACGGATCCCGGCACGCGCATCAATATCCATATCGAGCCGCTTGGTGCTCGCGTTGCCGGCTCGCAGGAAATGACCGACCTTTCGCGCTCCGTGCAGGATTTTCTGAATTCCCTGCTCACGGAATATCAGGAATTATCCGACTGCCACGAAGTGCACGTCCGCAGCGTGGATCACAAAATCCTGGTCTCCTGTCATTGCGCGATGGACGGAAACTTACCCATTACCCAAGTCCACGACTTAACCGCCATTCTCGAAAATCGGGTAAAAGACCGTTTCCCGCAAATCTTCCGCCTCACCATTCATCCCGAGCCGCTCGAGGAGAGCTGATTGCGTGCACCAAAAACCTGGGCTGCCAACGCGATCACTGCCGGGAAGCATTCGAGCATGTAGCGCGGCTCGGGTGTCTCGATGAGAATTGCGAAAAACGAAGTGCGAAGGAGAATGAAAACAACGAGCAGTGCCCAACCGCATCTGCCGCGCGTGATCCAAGCGCCAACCAAGCCAAGACCAACGTACGCGCCATTCAGCACGAAGAGCATCAGCGTAACCAGCAAATCCTCGCGGTCGTACTGCCACTCGCTGCGCAGTGGCACAACCTCACCGGAAACGGGCAGCAGCTCGATGCGCGGCGTGAACCACATCGCCAACGAGCGGAGTAGCGGAATCTCGATGTGGGTGCGCAGAGGATGCCGTGCTGTGCGTTCTCGCGCGATCTCCGCGAAGCCGCGATCCATCTCGGGCGTGGGCGTCAGCGTATCGTTGTAGGGTGTGAGCAAGGCTGCCACACGCTTGCGCTCCTGGGGCGAATCGAATGCGCGTGGTGGGATGCTCTCAGGCGGTATGGGCTCGTCTTCCAGCTTCCAGAGCGTGAGGTATACGTCGCCATAGCGCCACAGCCACGTGCGCGCCCAGGCGTTGAATCCGAGCGGAACAAATTCTCCGGGCAGATTGGCGTAACGCGGGGCGAGAAATTGCACTTCGTGCAGCGAGCTCCAATTTCGTGCAGCCCACGGCAGCAGCGGCAGCACAAGTCCAATCCCCATGAGCATGCCCGTGGTCGCCAGTTTCGGCCAATCCCTCGGCCGCCGCCAACGTGCCAGGAGGACGATAGCCGCCGCAAAAAACAGCAGAGGCGTCTCGGGGCGAACCAACGCGCCGAATCCGCCGATAATGCCCGCGAGAAACCACGGGCTGATCACAAGCCGATTGCTGGATATTGGTCGCTGGGTGAATTCTTGAACGTAGGCCTCGAGGATCAGAAGCAGCCCAAGCGCGGTGAGGAATGTGACCAGCGTCTCGGTCAGCACGACGGCCGTATAGTTCGCCGTAAACGGGCACAGCGCGGCGAGCCACACTGCCGCGACCGCCACCCGCCTGCGCGAATCGGCCGGAGCCAGTTGCGCTGCGATCATCGCAATCAGCAGGCACGTGGCCAGGTCTACAACGACCTGCGTGAACATCACTACCCGCTGCGAATTTCCGGCCACAGCGAACAGCGCACCGAGAAACGCCGGGTAGCCCGGAACGCGCGTATCGAGCGGCAGGAGCTGCCCGTTAATCACTGCACCATAGGTGCCGTTCTTTAGCCAATTCCAGGCCAGCTGGATGTAAAATGGGCTATCACCGGAACCGGTAGCGGGGAATCTCAATACAAAAAAAATGCGCAGTGTGAGGCCGGCGAATACAGCAATCGCCGCGTTAGCGCGCATCCAAGTTCTGGTGATCATTACTGTTTTAGTGGTGGATCGCTAGTGTTCTGTTACCGAAGAGAGTGAAACACTATACGTTTCTTTGGGTTGGAGTAGGTCCAACGAAATGGTTGGGCGTTGCGGTTATAAAGGCGGATGTACTGCATAATTTGATGAGTGAGATCGGGCACGGAATGAAAGAAGCCGCGGTGGATACAGTCGCGCGTGATCATACCCAGCCAGATTTCCACTTGATTCAGCCAGGAAGCGTAGGTCGGCGTGAAGTGGAGTTGGACTTTTGGGTGCTTTGCCATCCAGGCTTTCACTACCGGAGTCTTATGAACAGAAAGGTTGTCGAGGACCACATGGATCGTCTTGCCTCGATGTTTGGCCAGCGCCTCCTCGAGAAAGTCGACGAACGCTTCGCTGGTGTGGCGAGGTGCACAGCGACCCAAGACCTTCCCACTGTGCACCTCCAAGGCGGCAAACAACGAGACGGTTCCATGGCGCACATACTCCACCGTGTGTCGTTCCGGACTCCCCGGTCGCAGCGGCAGGGCAGGCTGCGTACGGTCGAGCGCTTGAATGGCGGTCTTCTCGTCAATGCAGAAAACGGCTGCTTTCTCTGGAGCTTCCAGATACAGACCGAGAATATCCTTGGCCTTGGCTTCAAAGTCGGGGTCCGGACTCGCCATATAGCGCTCCAGTCGATGCGGTTGCAGCCCGACCTTGTGCCAAACGCGCATCACCGTCACGTGGCTGACTCCCCAGCGCCGTGCCATACGGCGAGTGGACCAGTGTGTGAGCGGGCCTGGTGGAGACGCTTGTGTGGCGGCCACCATGGCAGCCTCCTTCGCTGCGGTCACCTTTCGCGGACGCCCGGCACGCGGTGCATCCAGCAGCCCGTCCAGCCCTTGATCTCGCCAGCACTGCTTCCAATGCAGCGTGCGACGAGGGCTCATGCCAGTCTGGGCCTGGATATCACGCAACGACGTACCCTCGGCCAACAGCAACAAAACCCGAGCGCGCCGGGCCAGTCCCGCCGCCACGCGTGTGGATCGCAGGAGTTGCTCGAGCCGGCCGCGATCCTCGGTCGACAACTGAAACTGTTCTTTGGCAGTGAACATGCCCCTATACCATACACAGGCTCATGTGTCACCTATTTATGTAACACAACACTAGCTTGAGTCGCCCAATGGCTGAAGGCAAGCCCATTTTCTATGACGAACAGCGCCGGCGCTGGCGCCGAACGCGCCTCGTACTGGAAATAGCAGGGTCGTTTTTTACCCTGGTGCTCGTAATTTTCCTCGCAAACGTGGTGCGCAACCCGGAGCTGCCCGACCTTCTGCGCCCGGACGTTCATGAAGGCCTGCGAGCGATTCCCAGCAAAGGCAGGGGGCTAGCTGCCAAGCGGCCTCGCAAACGGAAGGTCGCGGCCCTCGGCCATGTTCCGCAGAATTACGACCCGTTACGCGCTGCGTTTTATGTCAGCGACGACTACACGAGCCTAGCCTCCCTTCAGTTGCACTACCGCGATATCGATTTGCTGATACCCGAAGCCCTGCACGCCATATCGGCGAATGGCCAGCTTGTCGCGGACCAGGATCCGAACCTCGCTAGGTTCCTTCAACGCCTGCAGCGCCGCACGCATCCGGTCGAGTTGCCCGTGATGCCCATGGTGAACAATTACGACGCGGTCGCCAACCAGTGGTGCCCGCCAGGATTCCTCGAGATGCTGGCCGACCCTGTCGCACGCACTCGCCTGGCCACGCAACTTGAGGAGTACGCCGACGCGGAACACCAATCCGGAATCGTCGTTGATTTCGAGTCGCTGCCGAAGGCGAGCCAGAAGGATTTTCAGGTTTTCATCCACGATCTTTCGGTCGATCTGCACGCCAAGAGCCTGAAGCTCATGGTCGGCTTGCCGGCGGCGGACTGGAGCTACGACTACAGATACTTCGCCTCACAAGCCGACGCAATCATCCTGATGAACTACGATTTTCGATGGTCCTCATCAGATCCTGGGCCAATCGCCCCGCAAGATTGGTTCGAGCGCAACATCGCCAACATGATCAAGATCGTGGCCCCGGAAAAAATCGTGATGGGCATCGCCAATTACGGTTATGACTGGCCGGCAAAAAACAAGCGGAATCCACATCCGCTGGCGCACGCGGTCACATTTCAGCAAGGGGTGATCACCGCGGTCGAGTCAGGCGCTGACATTACTTTTGATGGAGATTCCTTCAACCCCCACTATTCTTATGAGGATGAGAACAACCGTGTGCACACCGTCTGGCTAACCGACGGTGTCACCGCGTACAACCAGCTGCGCGCCGCGGAACGCGCCGGCGTCCAGGGTACCGCGCTTTGGCGTCTGGGCATGGAGGATCCCTCCCTCTGGTCGATCTGGGATGCGGCGCATGCCGACCATAGCACGCGGGCCAAGCTCGAGGAGATTCCGCCCGGCTACGACCTCGTTCTCGAGGGCGCCGGCGACATCTGGAAGATAACCGCCACGCCGCAAGGTGGCCGGCGCGCATTTGAATATGACCAAGATTCCGACACGTTCGACGACGAGAGTTTTCAGAGCTACCCGCTTTCTTGGCGCATCCAGCAGATGGGCGCCGTGCCCCACAAGGTAGCGCTAAGTTTCGATGACGGCCCCGATCCGGTTTGGACCCCCAAAATTCTGGACATCCTAAAGGAGAAACATGCGCCCGCGGCCTTTTTCGCAATCGGCGAGTCGGCCAACGAGTACCCGGATATCGTGAAGCGAGAGTTCGCGCAGGGCGACGAAATCGGCAACCATACGTTCACTCACCCCGAGTTCGACCTGGAGCGGCTTAGTAAGACAGAATTGCAGGTTCAGCTGAATCTCACCGAACTGCTTCTGGAAAGCTATCTCGGCGTGAAAACTACCCTTTTTCGGCCGCCGTACGGAATCGACCATCAGCCGGAGAACGCCGCCGAGGTCCAACTGCTGCCAATCCCACAATCGATGGGATACATGATCATTGGCGCGCGCATCGATCCTCACGACTGGGGTGAGGCCAACGGTCAACCGCCACCGCCCGTAAACAGGATTGTGGAGCGCGCGATCTCCGAAGCCGAGACCAATAAAGGCAACATCCTCCTGTTGCACGATGGCGGTGGAGATCGCAGCCACACCGTCCTGGCCCTCCCGCAAATCATTGACGGCATGCGCGCCCGGGGCTACGAATTCGTGTCTATTTCCAATTTACTTGGCCAGCAACGCGCCCAGGTCATGCCGCCGCTCAGCCATCGCGAATGGCTGCTGGTCCGCGCCGATGCCTTTATCTTCGAAGCGTTCCGTTGGATTCGATCCAGTATTGCCTTCATTTTTGTGGCGGGCATCTTGCTTGTCAGCGGACGCGCGCTGATCGTCGGAATTTTGGCGCTGATCGAGAAGATGCGGCCCGCACCTCTCCACCACCCGGAGTACCAGCCTGAGGTCAGCATTCTTATTCCCGCCTATAACGAGGAAGCAGTCATCGTGGGCACGCTCCGCGCGGCGCTCGCCTCCCACTACCCTAAACTTGAAGTTCTCGTGGTGAATGATGGGTCGCAGGACCGCACTGCGGAACTCGTGCGCGAGAATTTGGGACGCGACCTTCGCGTGCGCCTGCTGATGCAAGACAATCATGGCAAGCCTTCGGCACTCAATCATGGTCTCGCGGAAGCAACGGGCGAAATCGTGGTCTCCATCGACGCGGACACAATCGTTGATCCAGACGCTGTGCCGCGGTTGGTTCGTCATTTCGCCGATCCAAGAGTGGGAGCCGTCGCCGGCAACGTGAAAGTCATCAACCGCAATCGCTGGATCACGCGCTGGCAGGCGCTTGAATACATCACCAGCCAAAACCTCGAAAAACGCGCCTTCGATCTGCTCAATTGCATTCCCGTCGTTCCGGGCGCGGTGGGCGCCTGGCGTACCGATGTCCTTCGGGCCAACGGCGGCTTCTCCGGCGATACGGTTGCCGAAGACACCGATCTCACCCTGACCATCCGCAGGAACGGCTGGAAAATCCTGTATGACGAAGACGCCATCGGCCGCACAGAAGTCCCGGAAAACATCGACACGCTGGTCCGCCAGCGGTTTCGCTGGACCTTCGGCACGCTCCAGGCTGTTTGGAAACATCACGACACTGCCGGGAATCCGCGGTACGGCACGCTTGGCTGGATCGCGATTCCAAACATTTTCCTCTTCCAGATTGTGCTGCCGCTTGTCTCGCCCATCATCGACCTGCTGTTCCTAATGTCCCTCGGTCTTTGGGCTCTCGCACAGCTCCAGATCGCGCGCCTGCCGCAGCTGTGGACATCGCAGGACGTAGAGCGTTCGCTGATTTTCTTCGCCATTTTCATGGTGATTGACCTCTTCACCTGTGTGGTGGCCTTCGCGCTCGAAAGGCACGAAGATTGGACGCTGCTCGCCCCTCTGATCCTGCAACGCTTCTACTACCGACAGATGATGTATGTTGTGCTTTTCAGTGCGCTGAAGGAGGCCGTGCGTGGGCGCCCCGTCGGCTGGCGCGGCGTCGAATCGCAGCTACCGTCACCCCCGCCTCCCGCCACGGTTGCGCAAACGTGATCAGGGTTTCCGCGCCGACGGGCACCCAGCTGCTGGGCGGTCACCGGATTCAGAAGCTTCGGCCTCGAGACGCTCGTTCTGCTCTTGGACCTACTCAAAAGGATGCCATGGTCGAAATCCTCTGGAGCTCGCTGACAGTGCCGCTCAGAGGTGAGACGAGCGCTGTGCTTCTCTCTCAAATTCCTTCTGTCGTTTTCGAGTAACGGCCGCCGCTTGCCGCTTTGGCAATGGCTAGGAGAATAGCGGCCCCAGAGCGCAGGACATAGCTGCCTCTCAAGCAGCCCGTTTCACAAACATCGTTGGCCACGTGAGTCGTACTTGTTTTGCTCTCAGGTCAGCGATTTTGCTAATATTACATTGTTGCTGGGCTGCACCTCGAACAGGGGGCGGCACCGGAGGACAACATGAGCGTTGCACCCCATGCGGGCAACGGGAAAATTACCGTGCCCGACATCCTCTCGCGTAAGTCTCACCCGTTTTCATCCCCCGACAAAAAGATCACCTGTGTTACCGCCTACGACTATCCCACCGCGCGCCTGCTCGATGAGGCCGGCCTGGACGTCCTGCTGGTCGGCGATTCGCTTGGCATGGTCGTTCTCGGTTATGACAGTACTCTTCCGGTCACGCTCGAGGATATGATTCACCATACACGGGCCGTTCGCCGCGGCACGCGGCGCGCGCTGGTGGTAGCCGACATGCCCTATGGCAGTTTTCATGTCTCTCTCGATGAATCGGTTCGCAATGCGGTGCGGCTTGTAAAGGAAGGCGGCGCCGAGGCGGTCAAAGTCGAAGGCGGAGAGCGCCGCATTGAGCTGATCGCACGCCTGGTCGAGGCAGAAATCCCCGTCGTGGGCCACGTCGGCCTGACCCCGCAATCGGTGAACACGCTCGGTGGCTTTAACGTGCAAGGCAAAACGGCCGACGCAGCGCGTCAAGTGGAGCGTGACGCGAGAGCGGTCGAAGCTGCAGGAGCCTTCGCCGTTGTGCTCGAGTCAATGCCGCGCGAATTGGCGACCCGTATCACCGAAAAGCTGCGCATACCCACAATCGGCATTGGCGCCGGCCCGGATTGCGATGGCCAGGTTCTCGTGTTTCACGATCTCGTCGGATATGCGAGTGAGCACAAAGCGAAATTCGTGCGGCAGTATGCAAATCTTTCCGCAGAAATTTCGCGCGCCGCAACAGAGTACTCTAACGATGTTCGTAGCGGCCGCTTTCCGTCCGATGCTGAGTCGTACCACTCGGCCGCCGACTTGCGCGCGCGGGTACCTGCGGGCGAGCGCGCCCCTTCCAGATAGAATTGGGCCGAAATCGGGCACTGGCTTCGATCTAGCCTGCTTTTATGCGGCTGGCCTGAAGTTCCGCGGCCTGTGGAAGCGGCCAAGGAGATTTGCTACGCCGCAAGAAAGGGAGCCATCTGTGAATATCGAGGATATCCGCACGCTTTATGACTACAACGCTTGGGCCAACCGCCGGGCCCTGGAAGCTTGTGCCGCGGTACCGCCCGAGCAGTTTAGGCGCGATCTGGGATCGAGCTTCCCCTCCTTGCGGGACACACTCGCGCACATCTACGGCGCCGAATGGGTCTGGCTTGAGCGTTGGCACGGCCGTATGCCCACCGGCCTTCCATCCGGCATCGATTTCCCCGACCTTGAAAGCACGCGGCGGCGTTTGAACGAAGTAGATCGCAATCTGGTGGACTATGTCGCATCGCTCACCGCGGGCGATATTCAGCGCGTAGTCGAAATCAAGACCACTGCGGGAGTCCCGTACACGCAACCCCTTTGGCAGATGCTTCAGCACCTCGCCAACCACAGCACTTACCATCGCGGGCAAGTTACCACGCTGCTGCGGCAGCTGGGTGCCAAGGCCGTTAGCACGGATATGATTGTCTTCTACCGCGAACGCATCGCACAGGCCAAAGCCTGATGCCCGTGCATGTTTTTCGTCAACGGCGCGAAAGAACTCGCTACTGACTTCCCGTCCCGGCCGCCAATGGAAACCATTCATACGGTCGCGTGGATGAAGCAGGTTGCGGCCGAAGCGCGCCAGAACGGGCAAATCCTCGGACTGGTACCCACCATGGGCGCATTGCATGAAGGCCATCTTTCCCTGGTGCGCGTGGCCCAACAGCGGTGCTCACCGATCGTTGTCTCCATTTTTGTAAATCCGAAACAGTTCGGGCCAACCGAAGATTTCCAGAAGTACCCGCGCACGCTCGATGCAGATCGCGCCTTGCTCGAAAAACTCGGCGCGGATTATCTGTTTGCTCCGCGAGCGGACGAAATGTACCCGGCGGGATTCCGCACCGCCGTGGTTGTCGAGGAGCTCGGTGAGCGACTCGAGGGTCGCTCGCGCCCAGGGCATTTTCGCGGCGTCACCACCGTGGTTTTGAAGCTGCTAGAAGTTGTTCAGCCCAGGCTCGCCTTCTTTGGCCGCAAGGATGCGCAGCAGGTCCGCATCATCCAGCAGATGACTGGCGATTTGAATCTCGATACGGAGATCGTCGTGCTTCCGATCGTGCGCGAAGTTGATGGGCTGGCGCTCTCCTCGCGAAATGCGTATTTGAATGCCGGCGAACGCGCTGCTGCAACGGTCCTCTACCGGTCGCTAGAGGCCGCTCGGCGCGAAATCGCCGCGGGCGAACGCGATGCTGCGCATTTGCTTCAAGAGGTACACAGGGTGATCGATTCGGAGCCCAACCTCGCTCTCGATTATGCTGAGATCGTTGACGCGGACACCTTTGAGCCGGTCCTCAGCCTGCGTAACACGTGTTACGCACTGATCGCAGCGCGTATCGGCGCCACGCGGTTGATCGACAATGCTCTCATCGAGCCCGCGGGCCAATCATT
>Ga0306921_10001688_pt1 | contig 21660 bp, 14 predicted proteins | sample sta12Cox44000080_FD_203760 | JGI IMG/M metagenome (GOLD analysis project Ga0306921, IMG submission 203760) | Lab enrichment of tropical soil microbial communities from Luquillo Experimental Forest, Puerto Rico - statoxic.12C.oxic.44.000.080 (v2)... | ecosystem: Environmental > Terrestrial >...
TTTACGCCGCTGGCATCCATCGTCGCCAGGGTCTGTGGACGCAATATTTATCTGAACTAACAAAGTGTCAGCAGCTAGACCCGCGGGATCCTCAGATTCCAGTACTAATGGGCGCGACTTATTGCAGGTTGCGAATGTGGGAACAGGCAAACCGTGCGGGCCAACGTGCCCTCGCGCTCGACCCACGCAACATGACTGCAATGGTGCATGTGCTGCTACCTTCCCTCGAGGGAACTGGCGATATCGAAAAGGCCACGCGACTTCTTGCCACGTTTCCGGCAGACGCACTCATAGCTCAGTCCTTCAAGGTTGGAGGAGACGTTTCCAACATCATTGGTATCTGGCCTTACTTCTACGTGATCAAGCGAGATTATCCAGCTGCGCTCAAAGCATGGGACAAGGACCCCAGCGAAGCCCCGACAAACCGGCTTCCCGCCCGAGCTGCGATCTTTGTCCTGGCTGGTGATAGCTCAAGCGCCCACGAGGAAATCGAAAGTGCGCGTGCGTTGGTTGAAGCGAGGTTGCGCGAGCGACCCGATGATGGTTACGCCTTAAGCCAGCTGAGTTGGATCTATGTCGCCCTGCAACGCAACTCGGAGGCTGTCAAAGTCGCTCAGCATCTGGCCGAGTTGATCCCGCCGGAAAAAGATGCGGTGATAGGCCCAGAAATTCTCGCGAACCTGGCAGAAATCGAGGCACGCACGGGCGACGCGCGCGCCGCAGTCAATACGCTTCGACAAGTCCTCTTGCTCCCCGCCGGCATGGTTGCTTCGATTGCGCGATTGAAGATTGATCCAGTCTGGGATCCGATCCGCAACGATCCGGGATTTCAACAGCTACTCGCAGAAGGGAAGGAACAAGTCGGGCCTAATAAGTAACTATGTCAGCTACGTCTTCCTCCGACGTGAAACTCGAGATCGGTCACGTCTTGTTCATCGACATTGTTGGTTATTCGAAATTGCTCATCACTGAGCAGACGGAGCAGATTCAAAAGTTAAAAGAGATCGTTCGCGGAACGGAGCAGGTCCGCCTGGCTGAAGCCGAAGGCAAACTTTTGCGTTTACCAACTGGCGACGGTGGCGCGCTTGTCTTTCGTACCAGTCCGGAAGCGCCGGTGTTGTGCGCAATCGAGATCAGCAAAGAGTTAAAAAAATATCCCGAACTGCGGGTTCGCATGGGAATTCACAGCGGCCCGGTGAATGAAGTGGTCGATCTTAACGAGCAATCGAATATCGCCGGCGCTGGAATCAACCTGGCGCAACGGATAATGGATTGCGGCGATGCCGGTCACATTCTTCTTTCAAAACGTGTCACCGACGACCTTGAACATTATCCACAATGGCGTTCGCGTTTGCACGACCTTGGTGAATGCGAAGTCAAACACGGCGTCCGCGTTTCGGTGGTTAACCTCTATACCCACGATGTTGGAAATCCGCAGCGGCCCCAAAAGATCAAGGGCATTACAGCGGCAAAATCCGTCGCGGTGCTGCCGTTCGTGAACCTGAGCGCAGATAAAGGCGACGAGTATTTGAGCGACGGGATGACAGAGGAACTAATTAATGCACTGGCAAAAGTACCGGGGCTTCGCGTGCCGGGGCGGACATCTTGCTTCGCATTCAAGGGCAAAAGCGAAGCGGACATTTTCCGCAAAGTCGGCGATCAGCTGCATGTCAATACCGTGTTGGAAGGAAGCGTGCGCAAAGCCGGCGACAAACTGCGCGTCACCGCTCAACTCATCAACGTGAGCGACGGTTATCATCTCTGGTCGAAGAATTACGACGGTGACGTGAAGGATATCTTCAATTTTCAGAGCAACGTGGCCGAGCAAGTCGTGCAAGCCTTGCAAGTGCATCTTGGCGCTGAAGCAGCGCGCGCATTATCAAAGAAGCCGACCGAGAACCCGGAGGCTCATCGCCTCTATTTGCTGGGACGCTATGAATTTGGCAAATACAGCGAAACCGGCTGGACCAGCTCGATCCGCTACTACGAGCAGGCGCTGAAGCTCGATCCCAAATATGCTCTGGCCTATTGCGGCCTCGCCGACACCTACGCCTACATGGGAGGAGTAGTGATGCCGAGCAAAGAAGCGGTGGTTAAGGAGAAGCAATTCGCGCAAAGAGCGCTTCAGCTCGAACCGCATTTAGCGGAAGCGCATCTTTCCCTCGCCGCCGCACTCGCCGGCGCTTTTGATTGGCGGAACGCCGAAGTTGAATTCGACCGCGCCATCGAACTAAATCCTAATCTAGCCTGGGCATATGAAATATATGCGTGGTATCTGGGCGGGCTTGGTCGATTGGACGAGGCGATTGCGAAAGACAAAAAAGCGATCGAACTCGATCCGCTGAATTCGTTCTTTCAAGCCGCGCTAGCTTACTTTCTGTATCACGCACGTCGATATGACGATGCCATTGTCCAAATCAAAAGGACGCTGGAACTGGATCCCACTTCAACCCTTGCCCATCATTTGTTAGGCTGCTGCCTCCTGTGGAAAGGCGACGCGGCAGGCGCAATCGCAGAATTTGAACGAAGTAAAATAATGGTGGCCGGTGCGTGGTATCAGGGACTCCTCGGCTATGCTCATGCGACTTCTGGAGATCGTCCGAAAACTGAGCAGATCCTGCGCGAACTCGAACAGATGGCAAAACGGCAATACGTCAGTTCGACAGCGTTCGCTGACATCCACCTGGGACTTGGCGAAAAGGAGAAAGCTTTGGATTGGCTGGAAAAAGCTTATCAGGACCAGGAGAGCGCCTGTTGGTATCTAAAGGTTGACCCGATTTACGATCGTGTGCGCGACGAGCCGCGTTTTGAGGCGCTAGTCCAAAAAGTTTTTGACTCGAAGCCATGAAGATCGACCACTTCTTCGCCGAACTGAAGCGACGTGCTATCTAGATGATGGATTCCGCGGATATAAAGTTCGAGACCAGCAATGTCCTGTCCGCCTCATCGTTCGCGGCAAAAGAATAGGCTAGAGAGGGTTGCGCTCGGCCAGTAGAGTCCCGCTTCATGGCTGACGAGCGCGCCTATAGTGAAGGAGCTGGGAACGATATTTATTGTATCCGAGTGGACCCGATGCTGGATGAACTGCGCAAAGATCCGCGGTTCGAGGCGCTCGCCGAAAAGATTGTGCCGGTGCGAGAATTCCGCGGATCTTCAAAATGAAGAGCGGCAATTTCTTTACCGAATTGAAGCGGCGCAATGTCTACAAAGTTGCGGTCGCGTACGCCGTCGCGGGCTGGGCGCTGTCTCAGGGAATCGCCCAGGTTTTTCCAGTATTCGATGTTCCGAACTGGGTCATCCGATCAATTGTCGTGCTGATCATCATTGGTTTGCCGATTGCGCTTGTTCTCGCGTGGATGTTTGAGATCACGCCGCAGGGAATTAAGCGCACCGAAACGGCCGATGCCATGCCGGGAACGGCGCGACGGAAAAAGCACACGTGGATTTATGTAGTCGTTATCGGAGGGCTTGTATCAATCGGATTATTTTTTCTGGGTCGTTACAGCGCGGGAAGCAGGGCGGTGTCGACCGGCAGCATTTCGAATAAATCGATCGCCGTGTTGCCGTTCGATAATCTCAGTCGCGATCCAGATAACGCTTACTTTGCCGAAGGGGTACAGGACGAAATCCTGACGCGACTAGCCAAGGTGGCGGACCTGAAAGTCATTTCCCGCACGTCGACGCAGCATTTCAAAAGCGCGCCGGAAAATCTTCCCGAGATCGCGAAACAGCTCGGCGTGACTAACATTCTCGAAGGCAGCGTCCAAAAAGCAGCCGACCAGGTTCGCGTGAACGTGCAGCTTATCAACGCGATGACGGACGCGCATGTGTGGGCCGACACTTACGATCGCAAACTGACTGACATTTTTGCCGTCGAGAGCGAGATCGCAAAAGCGGTTGCCGAATCGTTGCAGGCCAAGTTGACCGGTGCTGAGAAAAGCTCGATTGCGAAAGCGCCGACCGCGAATCCGGAAGCGTATGAACTTTATCTCAAAGGCCGATTCTTTTGGAACAAGCGGACCGGCGACGACCTGCGCAAATCCATCGAGTATCTCAAGCAAGCGATCGCCAAAGACCCCGGCTACGCGCTGGCCTATGCTGCTCTAGCCGATTCATATGGCCTGCTCCGTTTTTACGGCGGAGCTTCTCCAGCCGAATCCGTGGTACCGGCACAAGCTGCGGCGAAGAAAGCGCTGGAGCTGGACGATTCGTTAGCTGAGGCGCATGCTTCGCTTGGTCTCATAGCCACGGAGGAGCTCGAGGTCAACCGCGCGGTGACCGAACTGGAGCGCGCGATTCAGTTAAATCCGAATTACGCCACCGCTCATCACTGGCTCGGCCTTGCGCTCGCGACGCTGCGGCAATCTGATCGATCAATTGGGGAACTAAAACGCGCGCTCGAGCTCGATCCGCTTTCCATGATCATCAATGCTGACCTAAGCATCATCTATCTCTATGCCCATCGCTACGACGACGCCGAAGCACAGGCGCGCAAGACCTTGGAAATCGATTCGCGCTCGTTTGTCGCGCACTACTATCTCGGCGCAGCGCTGCAATTAACGGGCCGACTCAAAGAGGCGATCCCGGAATTTCAAAAAGCAGTCGAGCTAAACAACGATCCTTATTCCATCGCCATGCTCGCCCAGGCCTATGCCCGCAATGGACAAACGGATGAGGCGCGAAAACTTCTCGCGCACCTGAATGAAATGGCGAAGTCCGCAGAGGTTCCGGATTACGCCCTGGCCACCGCTTACACCTCGTTAGGCGAAAAAGACCGCGCCATCGAAGCGCTCGAGCACGGCTTCGCGGGAGGCAATAAAAGCTACTTGTTCCTCCTCCCGGGAGATCCATTCCTCGACGATCTTCGTGGCGATCCACGCTTCGAAGCGCTCGTGCAGAAGATTACTCGCGGCAAATAATGAAGATCGATAACTTCTTCGCCGAACTGAAGCGGCGCAACGTTTACAAGGTCGCGGCCGCTTACGCGGTGGTCGCATGGCTGCTCATTCAAATTGCGACGCAGGTTTTTCCGTTCTTTGAGATTCCGAACTGGGCGGTCCGTCTCGTCGTGATCCTGCTCATTCTCGGTTTCCCGGTCGCACTCGTTCTGTCCTGGGCGTTCGAGATTACGCCGGAAGGAATCAAGCGCGAGTCCGAGATCGCGCCCAGCGAATCGATCACGTATCACACCGGACGGAAGATCGTTGGGATTACAATCGCCGTTGCGGTTCTCGCGGCGGGGCTCTTCGTGTTTCAACTGCTTCGTCCGCGCCTAACGAGCACAGGTGTCTCGTCGTCGGCCGTGAATGCGTTGCCGGAGAATTCGGTAGCCGTGCTCGCTTTCGCCAACCTGAGCGATGACAAGGGGAGCGAGTATTTCTCCGATGGAATCAGCGAGGAGTTACTCACCGTCTTACAAAAGATTCCTGGTTTGCATGTTGCCGCACGGACCTCGGCCTTTTCCTTTAAGGGCACGAATGCGACCGCACAGGAGATTGGGCGGAAACTCGGCGTAGCACATCTAGTCGAAGGAAGCGTGCGGAAGGCGGGCGATGTTGTGCGCATTGCGGCTCGCCTCACTCAGGCCAACACGGGCGAAGAACAATGGTCGGAAAATTACACCCGCAATTTGAAGGATGTCTTCGCCGTCCAAACCGAGCTTGCCCAAACTATAGTCGAACAGTTGCGCGGACAGCTCGCTGGTGACGCTCCTAATCCGACAACCAAGGCTGACATTCAGGCCGAAGTGCGTGCAGCGGCCAAAGGCGGAACGGAAAACGTCGAGGCACATGAAGCGTATTTGCAAGGCCGCTTTTTTCTTAATCGCCACTCAGAAAAAGAAACAGATCAAGCCCGGGCCGCTTTTGAACGCGCGGTACAGCTGGATCCCAAGTTTGCACTCGCGTGGGCAGGGCTGGCTCAGACTCATGTTTGGGATTGCAACTATGCCACCGAAGGGGGCCAGAAAGGCTTCAACACCCATCTGGCCGCGGCGCGCGAGTCGGTGGAAAAAGCGCTGGCCATCGAGTCAGATTTGCCAGAGGCGTTGTCCGCGCTAGCGATGATCGAAACAAATTTCGATTATAACTGGAAAGGTGCGGCAGAGACATTGCGCAAGGCTCTTGCTCTGGCTCCGCAGGATCCGGCGCTGCTGATGGAGGCAGGCAATCTCGCGCAAGCTCGCGGCGAAACGACGCAGGCTATCGAATTTTTCCGGCGTGCAGTCGCGTCAGATCCGGTAAATGCCCAGGCCTTGGCGTTTCTGGCGACCGGTCTATCAGTGGTAGGACCCCAGGAGGAAGCGCGGAAGGAGTATGCGCGCGTCATCGAATTGAATCCATCGGCGCCCAATTCCCATGCTGGAGTAGGCTTGACTTACCTCTTGGAAGGCAAATTTGAGGAAGCAGGAGTAGCTGCGCAAAAGGATGCGGCCGATTGGGCGCGGTTGCTCATCGTGAGCTGCGCTCGCTGGGGGCAGAAGCGAATTCCCGAATCTGATGCGGCGCTGGCGGAGCTAATCGCAAAAGTCAGCGAAACCGGTGCGTATCAGATTGCCGAGGTTTACGCCTATCGGAATGACAAGGATCATGCGTTCGAATGGTTGGAACGCGCGCGCCGGCAACGCGATGCCGGTCTGCCCGGTTTGCGCGCAGATACACTACTACCGAACCTGCACAACGACCCGCGGTGGGATGCATTCTTGCGCAAGATGGGCCTGGCCGACGACCAATTGAAATGAGCGCTCTAGACGATAAGGCCAACACATGAACTTTTTCGCCGAGCTGAAGCGCCGCAACGTCATTCGCGCGGCCGGACTCTACCTCGTCGGCGCATGGCTGGTGACACAAGTTGCAAGCACCCTGCTACCGGCGTTCGACGTTCCCAGTTGGGCGCTGCGCGGATTGATCGTTATTCTCGCGCTGGGCTTTATTCCCGCGGTGATCTTTAGCTGGGTTTTCGAACTGACGCCCGAGGGACTGAAGCGCGAGGAAGATGTGGCGTGCGACCGATCGATCAGTCCACGGACCGGGCGACGGATGGACCGCATGATCATCGTAGCGTTGGTCCTGGCGCTTGGCTATTTTGCGTTCGACAAGTTCGTGCTCACGCCTAGGCGGGAGGCAGCGCTGTTGGTCAGCGCCTCGCCTAACGAGTCCAAGGCTGTGATTAATGAAAAATCGATCGCCGTGCTGCCGCTGCTTAACTCCACCGGCGATTCGGCTAACGAGTATTTCTCCGACGGGATATCGGAAGAATTCATCTCAACGCTCACGCGTTTGCAGGAGCTCAAGGTCATCGGGCGCACCTCCTCTTTTCAATTCAAAGGCAAGACGGACGACAGCAAGGCGATCGGCGAAAAGCTCGGCGTTTATTATCTGCTCGAAGGCAGCGTGCGTAAGTCAGCTGATCGGGTGCGGATCGCAGTGGCGCTGATCAAATCCGCAGACGGCGCAAATGTTTGGTCGGAAACCTACGACCGGGAACTGAAGGACATCTTCGCGGTGGAATCGGAGATTGCCGGCGCAGTGGCCAAGCAGCTGAAAGTTACACTGCTCGGGAATAACGGGCAGACCGCGCAATTGACCACCGCAGCCACGCCTTCGAATCAAAATGTCGAGGCCTACAACGCGCTTTTGCAGGGAAGTTTTTATTATAATCGCACCACCGCCGACGATACCCGCAGAGCGATCAGTTACTACAAAGAGGCGATTCGGATCGACCCGCGTTACGCGCTGGCTCATGCACAGCTGTCGAGGGCGGCCAGTCAAATCCCCAATTACGGTGTTGTTTCGGTGCAAGAAAGAGAAGAGGCGATTGAAACAGCGCGGGCCTCGGCACGAAGCGCGCTCGAGCTCGATCCAAATCTTACCGAGGCCCACACAGCACAAGGTGCGGTCCTGCGCGATCTCGATGTCAATCTCGTCGCCGCGGAAGCGGAATATCGCCGCGCCTTCGAACTTGCGCCGCAGAATGCGTCGGCGGTGAACGGTCTGGCTCTGCTGCTGTCCAGCCTTGGTCGGCTCGACGAAGCAGTCGCGCTTACGCAGCGAGCGATTGCGATCGATCCGTTGCGCGTCAGCTTGTTCACCAACCTCGCGCTGTATCTCATCGCGCCCGGGCGCTACGATGAGGCGGAGGCGGCGCTGCGCAAGGCGATCGAGTTGCAGCCGCAAGCCGCCACGACCTACTGCCGGCTGGCGGTGATTCAGATCCTTCGCGACAAACCTGGAGCCGCAGTGGAATTGGCGAAGCAGGAAACCGATCCGTTCTGGCGCACCTCTGCATTGGCGCTGGCCCACTTTGCCAACGGCGATCGCTCGGAAGCCGACGACGCTCTAAAAAAATTGATCGACGAAAACGCCGACGACGGCGGCAGCCAGATCGCTCAAGTCTACGCCCTGCGCAAGGAGCCGGAGAAGATGTTCGAGTGGCTGGAGCACGCCTGGACGACGCACGACGCGGGTGTGACTGAGCTGCTTTATAATCCTTTCCTGCGCGCCTACAAGGACGACCCCCGCTTCATCGCCTTCGCGCAAAAGATCGGAGTGATGCCGAAAGCCGCCGCCAAATGAACAATTTTTTCTCCGAGCTGAAACGGCGAGTCGACCCCGTTTGGCAATCCCACACGACAGAACACTTGCTTTCAGCCATTGCTAACTAAGTATGCCACTTCTACGAGGGATTCATCGCTATGAATGAATTCTTCCAACGGCTCAAGCAACGCAAGCTGGTGCAATGGGCGATCGCCTATGTCGCGGCGGCGTTCGCGTTGTTGCAAAGGATCGACATTGTCGCGCAACAGTTTGGTTGGCCCGAAGGGGTGCGGCGCGGCATTACCCTGGGGTTAGTGGTAGGTTTCTTTGTGACCCTGGTGCTGGCCTGGTATCACGGTGAACGCGGCGCGCAGCGAGTTACCGCCACAGAGCTTCTCATTATTGGCCTGGTCCTGACTTCGGGCGGCGGATTGCTCTGGCGTTTTGCCGCGGCGCGTTCAGCGGATAGCAAAACTGCGATTGTGCCTAACGAGTCAAAGTCTGTCATCAACGCGAAATCGATTGCCGTGCTTCCATTCGAAAACCGAAGCCGCGACCCCGACAACGCCTATTTTGCCGACGGTATCCAGGACGAGATTTTGACGCGCTTATCAAAGATCGCCGATTTAAAAGGTGATCTCACGCACATCAACGCAGCCATATCAGAGCAAACCAGGGAATCTCTCCGAGATCGCAAAGCAACTTGGCGTGGCGAACATTCTTGAAGGCAGCGTGCAAAAAGTGGGCGATCAGGTGCGGGTCAATGTGCAGTTGATTAACGCACAAAGCGATTCCCAGTTCTGGGCTGAGACCTACGATCGGACGTTGACTGACATTCTTGGGGTGGAGAGTGAGATCGCCAAAGGAATCGCGGAGTCGTTGCGAGCGAAGCTCACTGGTCGCGAGGAGCAAGCGTTAGCTATTAAGCCAACCGACAATCCTCAGGCCTACGATGCCTATCTTCGTGGCCTCGCTTATAGCCTGAAACCTGCAATTACAGCCAGCAACATGCTTGGCGCACAGAAATATCTCAGAGAAGCGGTGCGGTTGGACCCGAAGTTCGCTCTTGCCTGGGCGCGGCTGTCATACGTCGATGCGCTTGGCTATATCACAACGAATCTTCAACCCACGGTCGCACTTCGTGAAGAAGCACGGCAGGCAGCCGAAACTGCTCTCACTCTTCAGCCCAATCTCGGCGAAGCCCTGGTGGCGAAGGGCCATTACCACTACGCCTGTTTGAAGGATTACGACACCGCGGTGCGTTACTATGAACAAGCACGTCCGCTCCTTCCCAATGGCAGCCAAATTCCTGAATTGCTGGCGTATGTCGCTCGGAGGAGAGGTCAATGGGACCGGAGCGAGGCGTACTTCAACGAAGCGGAGCGGCTCGACCCGCGCAACGTGAACCTGCTTACTCAACATGCGTTATCCTATGTCTGGCTTCGTCGTTTCCCCGAGGCGTTGCGAGTACTTGATCGGGTTCTCAACATTACACCGGACGACTTGGATACCCTCGCGTTCAAGGCGACTATCGGACAGGCGGAGGGTGATCTGCCGCGTGCGTCGGCGCTCCTCGCCCCGCTCCGCCCGACTGCCGAGAACCCCCAGGCCTTGGAAGCACAAGTTTACCAAGCTATTCTGGAGCGCCGCTCTGCACCAATCATCTCTCGATTAAAGGAGATATTGGCCAAGCCTGATCCAGCGTTGGGCTATACCAGTGGCGAACTGCGATTCTTCTTAGGCTGGGCGCAAGAACTCGCCGGCGACCATCCTGCCGCCCAGGAAAGTTGGCGCCAGGCGCGCAGCGAACTGGAACCTTTCCTCAAAGAACAGCCGGAAGATGCGTTCGTGATGGCAGATCTCGCGCTGACCAACATGTTTCTCGGTGACAAAGCGGCTGCGTTGGCTTTGTCAGACCGGGCCATGGCTACGACTCCGATCGAGAAAGACGCCTTTGTTGGTGGTGAGATGATCGAGAACCTAGCCCGGGTGGCAGCGCAGGCGGGAGAGCCTGATCGCGCCATCGCCGCTTTACAAAAACTACTCTCAATACCATATGGCGGGGCGGTAGCTTTTGGCCCGCCGCTCACTCCCGCGCTGCTCCGATTGGATCCGATGTTCGATCCGCTGCGGAATGATCCGCGGTTCCAGAAACTCTGCGAAGAGAAACCAAAGTGAACTCTCGGAACCTCTTTGCCGAGCTGAAGCGGCGCAATGTTGAGGTATGGAAATCGCGTGACCGGCGGATAGAATTTGGAGTGTCGTGACTGCTGAAGCTTCACATAGAGCACTCGCGGCAATCATGTTCACCGACATGGTCGGCTACAGCGCGCTCGCACAACGCGATGACGAACTTGCGCTGGAATTACTCGAGGAACATCGCCGGCTGCTGCGCGAAATTTTTCCCCGCTTCCACGGCACCGAGGTCAAAACGATAGGGGACGGTTTTCTCGTCGAGTTTCACAGCGCGTTGGAAGCTGCCGAATGTGCAATCGAAATTCAGCACGCGCTATCGAAGCGCAATGCGGATGTGCCGCTTGAGCGACGGATCGAGATAAAAATCGGTGTTCACATTGGTGATGTTGTCCATCGAAACGGCGACGTTTACGGCGACGGAGTCAACATCGCTTCTCGCATCGAGCCGTTGGCCGGTGCCGGCGGCATTTGCGTTTCGATGGATGTCGAACGGCAGATTCGCAACACGCTCGAAGCGCGCCTCGAAAAATTGGCGCCGACTGAATTGAAGAACATTTCCATCCCGATGGATTTGTTTCGCATCATCCCGCCCTGGGAAGACCGGGCTCCGATTGTTACTCAACCTGAAACAGAATCAATGCGGGCGTCTCGCAAATTTCTGTGGGCGGCCGTAGCACTGTGCTTCGTATTAATGATCGGCGTCGGCTGGTGGTGGTCGGAACGGCCAGACAAAATTGTGACTTCGCCGGCAGCAACCACGGATTCGAACGCTGCGGCTGAGATTCCTGCCAAGAGCATTGCCGTTCTTCCATTCGAAAATCTGAGTCGCGATCCTGATAATGCGTTTTTTACCGAAGGCGTGCAGGATGAAATCCTCACACGACTGGCGAAAGTCGCGGATCTCAAAGTCATCGCGCGCTCTTCCACACGAAAATTCAAAAGCGCACCGGAAAATCTGTCGGACATCGCGAAGCAGCTCGGCGTAGCGAACATTCTCGAAGGTAGCGTTCAGAAAGCTGGCGACCAGGTGCGCGTGAATGTGCAGTTGATCAACGCCCTAACGAACGGGCACATCTGGGCGGAAATTTACGATCGTAAGCTGACTGACATTTTCGCGGTCGAGAGCGACATCGCAAAGGCTATTGCCACCGCTTTGCAGGCGAAGCTGACTGGCTCGGAAAAAGCAATGATCGCAGCGCAACCGACGAGCGACACGACCGCATACGAGCTTTACCACAAAGGCAGATCGCTTTGGGAGAAGCGCTCCGGCGACAATCTGCCGAAGGCGATCGCCTTCTACGAACAGGCAATCGCACGCGATCCAAATTACGCGCTCGCCTATGCCGGTCTGGCTAACAGCTACGTCCTGCTTCCATTGTATTTCTCTGTGCCTCAACGCGATGCCATGGCAAAGGCGCGAGACGCAGCTCTGAAAGCGCTTCAAATCGATCCGAAACTCGCCGAGGCGCATAATGCCCTGGGCAAAATTTTGAATTTTGATGATCTGGATCTCGCCGCAGCTGAATCGGAATTCCAGCGAGCAATCGATCTTCAACCAAATAACGCCACGGCCCATCAGTGGTATGGCAATGGCCCGCTCGACAGTCTTGGCCGATTTGACGAAGCCGTCGCAGAGACTAAACGGGCTGTCGAATTGGATCCGCTGTCGCCCATTATCAACACGGATCGTGCTTATCCGTTGTACTACGCCCATCGCTACGACGAAGCGATGGCACAGGCGAAGAAAACAATCGAGCTCGATCCGGGCTTTTTTTATTCGCGCCAAATTTTGGGCATGGTCCTGCAGGCGAAAGGTGATTTGCCTGGCGCGATCGCAGAGTTCGAAAAGGCCCGGCAACTGAGCGGCGACCCATTGCATTTGGCCCTTCTCGTCGTGGCTAAAACTAAAATGGGTGACAAAAACATCGCGCAGCAAGTCCTCGTCGAACTCGACAAAGTGAATCCGGACCGGCAAGGACTGGCCTATGACCGCGCCCTCGTCTACCTCGCTACCGGCAACAAAGAAGAAGCGCTTCGCTGGCTGGAACAGAGCTACGCCGACCGGGACGGCGCGAACCTGAGCTGGATCAATGTTGAACCAATCCTCGATCCGCTGCACGGCGACCCGCGTTTCGAAGCGCTTGTCCAGAAAGTGATCGCGCGCAAATCAGAGCCGAAGCCTTTGTTTGGCGTCGAACAAATCGCACCTAACAAATGCGAGGCACTGTAGCCGTCACCCTGCGGGCGACGTAGTCAGCCGGTTTGCGCAGAAAGGGACGCTTCGAGCAGCGAAGCGGCTACAGTAGGGCTAAGGCGGTCCCTTGCCTCCAAGCAACCTCAAAAGCGTTCGAGATTGCCCAACAATCGACATCGCTTGAAGTTGCCGTGTGGGACAAGATCGCAGGCTGAATCCGAAGACTTTTTTCGGCGAGCTAAAGCGGCGCAACGTTTATAAGGTTGCTGTCGCGTACATCGTTGGTGGATGGGCTCTGGCCCAGGGCCTCGCGCAGGTGCTGCCTGTTTTCTCTGTTCCCAACTGGATCATTCAACTGTTTGTGCTGCTCATCATACTGGGTTTGCCGGTTGCGCTGTGTTTAGCATGGGCGTTCGAGCTCACGCCGGAGGGACTCAAGCGCACCGAAGACGTCGATGATGTAGCAGCAGCTGCTCACAAAAAGCGCGCTTGGATTTACGTGGTGATCGCCGGCGCAGTTGTATCGATTGGTTTGTTTTTTCTGGGTCGATATAGCGCCATCAACGCAACGCCTGGACAGAGCGAGGCGGCTACAGGAATTCAGCAGAAGTCCATCGCTGTTCTGCCGTTCGAAAATTTGAGTGATGATAAACAAAACACCTACTTCGCTGACGGTGTCCTGGATCAGATCCTGACGAATCTCGCGAAGGTCTCCGATTTGCGGGTCATCAGTCACACAAGCGTGCGCCAATACAAAAGCGGCGAGCCACGAAATCTGCGCGAGATCGGTAAACAGCTCGGCGTTACTCACATTCTTGAAGGTTCCGTGCGGCGCTCCGGTGATCGCCTTCGCATCAGTGCGCAGTTGATTGACGCCCGCACCGATTCACAAATCTGGGCCGAGACTTACGATCGAACCGCTGCGGATTTGTTTGCAATCCAAAGCGACCTCGCGCAATCGATCGTAACCCAGCTTCAGACAAAATTGTCGGCTCAACAGAAAGCCGAGATCGAGCAGCTTCCTACTCAGGATTTGCTGGCCTTTGAGCTTTATCAACGGGCCAAGCAAATAGTCGATAGCTACCTGATCGCGGATGACGTGCGGGCAGCTCTGCTCTCCGCCCTGCAGTCGCTGGATCAGGCAATCAAACGCGATCCCGATTTTGTCTCTGCGTACTGCTATATCGCGCGCGCGAACGATCTACTTTACTTTTTCGATCTCGATCCTACACCCGATCGCGTCCTTCTTGCAGAAGCAGCAGTGAAAGCAGCGCTGCGACTTCGTCCTGACTCAGCCGAAGCACATTTCGCGATGGCTGATTTTCTGTTTCGCTGCCACCGGGACTACGATGGCGCCTTGAAAGAACTCGGGATAGCTCGTCCCGGTCTGCCAAACGACACCGCGTTCTTCATTCTTTCAGGTTACATCAATCGCCGTCGCAATAATTGGGCTCAAGCCGAGCAAGATTTCTCTACGGCCGTGGCGCTCGACCCACGAAATCCGAATGCTTACAACCTGCTTGCTGATACATACAACCTGCTACGAAAGCATCGCCTGGCGGCTCAGGTTTACGACCGCGTGCTGGCTGCGGGCGAGCGCACGCCAATCGTTTTCTTCCGCCGAGATTCAGCCATTTTCAATGGAACAGGCAACTCGACGGAGTTGCATCGAGTTCTGTCGGAAAACCCCGACATGGACGTAGGCGGCGGACAAACTCCGACTCGAGTATGGCTGGCGTTGATCGACGGCAATTTTGCCGAGGCCGAAAGAGTGCTCGCCGCTTCGCCGCGCGAAGATTTCCAGGACATCGATTACAGCTTCTACTACCCTAAGGCCTGGTTTGAAGCGATGATTGCGAGAGCAAAAGGCGACTCCGCCGGTGCAGCCGCTGCCTTCACTGCCGCGCGCGCAGTCTTCGAGCAAAGGTTAGCCGTCAAACCTGAACACGCCAGAACGCTTGCCGTTCTCGCTCAGGTGGACGCGGGTCTCGGCCGGAAAGAATTGGCGATTCAAGAAGCGCAACACGCGGTCGACTTGATGCCACTTTCCAAAGATGTTTACGATGGTGCGTTAGTGCTCGAGGGATTGGCGCAGGTCTACACATGGAGCAACGAACCGGATCGCGCCATTGAGCTATTGCAAAAGCTGGCGACAATGCCGAGCTACGTTAACTACGCTCGAACCAAATTGTATCCCATTTGGAATCCGCTGCGCGGTGATCCGCGTTTCCAGAAGATTGTTAACTCACTCGCACCGAAAGATCAGAGCAAGTAAGTTGAGCGATGAGAGCGCACGCCGCTTTGTAAGCGCGGCAACAACTAACTGCTGAGATTGCAAACTTAACTGGCGCTTAGGCGCGACCATGCTCCGACGAGAGGCAACACCGGCACCACTGCGTTCGTTGAGGCGATTTCTTGGTGAAGTCGCTCGCGAAGCGTATCAAGATCGCCCAGCGGTTCTATCGAAAGATCGAACTCCCGAATTCTTGGCAGCAAGGTGCGAATCAGGTCGTACACCCAATCGGTAAAGTCCGGATCAGTCCCCAACGGCGTATCCATGTACATCTTAGGTGCGGGCAACCCGGCCTCCTGAAACACCTTGTTTAACGCGAAGCCCATTTCCACATTCACCCCCGCTCGGCGGCCACTCTCGCAAATCAGCGTGACCGCAGCAGACCAAAGGGGGAGCTGCGGACATACGTAAAGGAAGCCGGCGAAGGAGGGTTCCTGGAAAGCAACAATCCCTCCCGGGTTGAGCAATCGCACAGCCGATCGCAACACACCCACCGGATCTGGTACAAACTGAAGGATAAACCGCCCAACGACAGCGTCGAAGGACTTATTGAGCGAAATTCCGTTAATATCAGATTGAATAAAGCTGATGTTGTGATGACCTGCTTGTTTTGCGCGCGTCGCAGCTACCGCAAGCGAGCGCTCATCGCGCTCTATTCCCACGACTCCACCCGAAGGGCCGACCAGCTTGCCCAGCAACATTGCTACGTCGCCCACTCCAGACCCGAGATCTAGGACGCGTTGACCGGAGCCAATGCCAGCTTTGCGGAAAAATCGTTCGGTGAATGGCTCGAAAAGCGTGGCCTGTCGAATCAGACGTTCATGCTCAGCATCACTACTGCCAAGCAGATAATCGGAACCAAGACGCTCGCTCATTCCGCATTGAGCGTGCGCCCGAAAACGCAGGGTTCAACCTTTCTTTTCGCGGCAGCAGCCTCTTTATTGTTAAATTTCTCGCGATTGAGTTGACAAGCGGACCCGAGATGAACCTGCCGAACCTGTTGACGGAATTAAAACGACGCAATGTGTACAAGGTGGCCGTCGCGTATGCGGTCGTAGGCTGGCTTTTGATTCAGGTCGCCACCCAGGTGTTTCCGTTCCTGGAGATCCCGAATTGGACGATTCGACTTGTCATTCTGCTGACCGCGCTCGGTTTTCCGGTCGCGCTGGTTATCGCCTGGGCATTCGAGCTCACACCGGAGGGAATCAAGCGGACTGAAGATGCCGACGCGGCACGGCAACGTTCGCGCGGCGGTGTTTGGATTGCAGTTGTTGTGGTCGCTGCAGCATTATCGTTAGGGCTTTTTTTCCTCGGCCGCTACACTGCTGGTTTTGTTAGGCCTCGACAGAGCGATGCGACTACAGAGTCGAGTCAACCGAAATCGATTGCCGTGCTGCCGCTGGTCAACACAAGCGGCGATCCGGCGAACGAATACTTCTCTGATGGTCTGTCCGAGGAATTGATTGCGGTTCTTGCAAAAATTCCCGAGCTCAAGGTGATCGGCCGCAGCTCTTCATTCTTCTTTAAAGGAAAATCCGGCGATTCTGCCGCGATCGGTCAAAAGCTTGGTGTCGCGAACCTCATCGAAGGAAGTGTGCGCAAGCAGGGGGATCATGTTCGCATTGTTGCCGAGCTCATCAGTGCAGCCGATGGCCGCTCACTCTGGACAGAAACTTACGATCGCCAACTGAAGGATGTGTTCGCAGTCCAGATCGAGATTGCCAAATCAGTTGCGGAGCAGATGAAGGTGAAGTTGTTAGGCGGACGACAACAGTCCGATGTCGCGGCGTCGACTGAAAATCTCGCCGCTCACAATGCTCTTCTGCAGGCGGATTTTTACTTCAAACAACTGACCCCTGAAAGCGTGCAGCGCGCTATCCAATTCCTCGAGGAAGCGGTCAGGCTGGATCCGAATTATGCGTTTGCTTACGCCAAGCTGTCACAGGCTTGGCGCCAGTACGCAGCCAGTTTCGCGAGAGACGATGCAACTAAAGCCTACGAGGAGGCTCGTCGAACTGCGGAGAAGGCAGTTAGCCTGGCGCCGGATTTGGCTGATGTACGGATGGCCATGGGCTTCCTGGCTTTTACGCCTGATCTAGACTTTCGTGCGGCGGAAAAAGAGTTCCGGCGTGTACTGGAATCTTCTCCCAACGACGCCGCTGCGAAAAGTTACCTCGGCGCCGCACTCTCGGCCCAGGGTCGGCTGACCGAAGCAGAGCAAACTTGCCGGGAAGCTATTTCGCTGGATCCTCTTGGCACCCCTACTTGGTACAACATTGGACGAGTCGTCGTGGGATTAGGCCGCTACCGGGAGGCAGAGGAACTGTTTCGTAAAGGCCTCGAGATTCAGCCACAAGCGTCACGTTTTCACAGTTACCTCGCTCTCTTGGATATTATTCAGAATCGTCCCGAGAAGGCCATGACGAACGCCCGGCTGGAAACGGAAGGTTTCTGGCGAGACTATGCCGTCGCTTTAGTGCCGCAAGCGCAGGCCGACCGAGCTGCGGCCGATCGCTCTCTCAACGATTTCAAAGCCAAAAATTCGAACGGCGGCGCATTTCAGGTCGCTGTGCTCTACGCAATTCGTAAGGAACCTGACGAGATGTTTAAATGGCTCGACACAGCATATGCCACGCGCGACTCCGGGCTGTCGCAGCTGGCAGTAACTCCATTCTTCCTCCCTTACATGAACGACCCACGCTTCGTTGCGTTGTGCCAGAAGCTTAACGTGCAAGTGCCTGCAACTTCCACGAAGCCATGAGCGAGAAGCCTTCGTTCTTTTCCGAATTAAAGCGGCGCAATGTCTACAAAGTTGCCGTGGCGTACATCGTGGGGGGCTGGGCGCTTTCACAAGGGATCGCGCAAGTGTTTCCAGTTTTTGATGTGCCGAACTGGGCGATTCGATTGGTTGTTTTGTTGATCATCATCGGTTTGCCGGTTGCACTGGTTCTGGCATGGGCGTTTGAGGTAACACCCGAAGGGATCAAACGCACACAAGCTGCCGACGCTGCTGGACAACGGTCGCGTGGCAGTGCCTGGATTTATGTTGTCTTGATCGGTGCTGCGCTCTCAGTCGGCTTGTTCTTTGCCGGCCGCTACAGTGCAAGCCACGCAGCGCCTCGACAGAGCGAGGCGACTACAACCGTTCCTGGGAAATCCATTGCGGTATTACCGTTGATTAACGAGAGCGGTGATCCCAAGGACGAATATTTTTCCGACGGCTTGTCGGAAGAATTGATCGCAGCTCTGGCTCAAATCAGCGGCCTCAAAGTTATTGGTCGCAGCTCTTCGTTCCGCTTCAAAGACAGAAAAGAAGACCCGAGAGCGATTGGTGAGAAACTGGGCGTGAGCACGCTTTTGGATGGCACAGTCCGCAAACAGGGCGACCGGGTGCGGATCGTAGCCGAACTTGTCAACGCCGCTAACGGAATTCAACTCTGGACGCAAACGTTCGATCGCCAACTAAAAGATATTTTCGATGTTCAGAAGGAAATTGCCCGGGCGGTCGCCGAGTCGTTGAAGGTAACTTTGTTGGGGACGGATAGCTCTGCGCAGGCGTCGGCCACTGACAATGCAGAAGCCCATAATGCTTACCTTCAAGGGCATTTCTATCTTGTTCGCCGTAACGTCGAAGATTTTCGCAAGGCCATCAGTTACTACGATGAGGCAATCCAACTCGATCCCAATTATGCGCTGGCTTATGCAGAGCGGGCTGAAGCATGGGCGTTCTTGGGAGATTTCACTGGCCAGCGCCCAACCGCGTATCCAAAAGCCAGCGCTGACGCAAAAAAAGCCGTCGCGATTGCGCCTACCCTGGCCGAAGCGCGCGCAGCCCTCGGCTGGGTGCTATGTTTGGTAGATTGGAAATTTGCTGAAGGTCTTGCTGAGTTAAAGCGCGCGAAAGAACTTTCTCCGGCCAATCCCACCGCCAACGATCTGCTGGCGCGAATTATCGTTTACCTGGGGCGTTTCGACGAAGCCGAGCGCCAGGCACGTGAGGCGGTGGAACTCGATCCTTTGTCGACAGTAACGCAAGGCAATCTCGCTCGCGTTCTTTTCTATGCGGGAAAACTGGATGAAGCGGAAGCTGCTGCTCGCAAGGCCGCAGAATTACAGCCGACCGGAGCCGGCACCCATCGGTTCCAAGTGCTCATCGCTGCCCAACGCGGTGACGGCGAGGCAGCCTTGCGCGAAGCGCAACTGGAGCCCAATCCCGGGTTTCGCCGGTTCGAGCTGGCGGTGGCACATTACGTTCGGGGCGATCGGGCGGCAGCCGACGCCGCACTCGCGGACCTGATCGCCAACGCGGGCCGGGAGGGTTTTGCTTATCAAATCGCTGAGGTTTACGCCTTGCGTAACGAAAAAGATAAAGCTTTCGAGTGGTTGCAAACCGCCTTGGATGATCGCGATGCCGGAATGCTCGGGCTTTTGACAGATCCGTTGTTACGCGGCTTGCGCGATGACCCTCGATACAAGAACTTGGTCGCCAAAGTCGGTTTACCTGAAACCTCATGAGCGACAAGCCTTCATTGTTCTCCGAGCTAAGGCGACGCAACGTTTTCAGGGTTGCTCTCACCTATGCGGTGATTGCCTGGCTGCTGATTGAGATTGCGTCGGTGCTTTTACCATTAGTCGACGCGCCAGAGTCGATCATCACAGCATTCGTGGTGTTGCTCGCGCTGGGTTTTTTAGTGGCTGTGTTCATTTCGTGGGCTTTTGAAATGACGCCGGAGGGTCTGAAACGAACGCAGGATCTTTCGCCTGACGACGTCATTCCGTATTGGAGTCGCCGCAAGTTCGCTACATTTATTTTTGGCGTGGCAGGAATTGCGTTCTGTCTTTCTGCTTACCACCTGCTTTTTCCCCCAGCGCGGAATCTTTCACCAAACGAACCGGTTCCAATCTCACAATCATCTTCTTCGAGTTCGCTATCGGAGAAGGCCAGCGCTACTCAACCGGTCGAGCAAGTTCTTCGCGATCTCGACGCCAGATGGGCGAAAGCTGCAGCAGCTAAAGACGTCGAGCAGACAATCGCTTTCTATTCGGACGATGCGATAGTGCTTCCTCCAAATGCCGCGAGTGCGGCGACGAAGGAGGCAATCCGAAATGACTGGAATGAGATGCTCGCCAGTCCCGGGTTCGTGATCACCTGGCAACCGACCAGAGTGCAGGTAGGCAAGGCTGGCGAAATGGCATGGGTGACTGGCACGTACGAATTGACGATGAACGATGCGAGCGGTAAGCCGATCAACGATCGCGGGAAATACCTCGAGGTTTGGGAAAAACAAAATGATGGAACTTGGAAGTGCCGTGCCGACGCCTGGAATTCGGACCTGCCGTCTTCATCATCGGCAACCGCAACGGAAAAATGACCACCTGGCTGTCGTGGAATTCTTCTGCACTTTGAAGACGGCCACGTTTATCTAATAAAACAAACCTGATGGACTGGGGAATGCTCACGGCGATCGGCCAAATGGCTGCTGTGTTCGTCGGAATTCCTTCGGTTATTTATTTCGCGGTCCAACTCCGGGAACAAACCAGAGAACGACGTCAGTCGGCGGTGAATGCGTTGACGGTTCAATGGGGCGAATTGACAAAAGCGCTGCATGAAAACGCGGAGTTTACCGCGATTTATCTTCGCGGCGTGCAGTCGTTTCACGACCTCGATGCCGTATCGAAGCTTCGCTTCAGCGCGTTCCAAAATCGCTTCTTCAAGAACTTCGAGGGAATGTATTACTCAAGGCGTGAAGGCATATTAAGTACGGAGTTGTGGGACGAGATTGATCGAACCATGAGCGATTTCCTCGCGTACAAAGGAATCCAGGATTGGTGGGAGACACGCAGGCATTGGCATACCGAAGCATTTGCTCGTGTCGTGGACGGAATCATCGCCAAGTGCGAGAAGCCGACGGCCTATTCGACGTATGACCTGAAGCAGGTCGTGGCGTCTAAAGACAGGTAATGGGCGAGACTCGAAAATGGCCGCGAATTGCAGTCGTAGGCGCCGGAGCTGTGGGTGGCTATTTCGGCGGAATGTTTGCGCGCGCTGGTGCGCCGATTGTCTTCATCGGACGCCAACATTTCGCTGACGCAGTCAATTCGAAGGGCCTTGTTCTCGACAAATTAGAAGGCCAGGAGCGAATTAGGGCCATGGCCACGATCGAGATGAGCGCTGTTCGAGATTGCTCGCTCATTCTTTTGTGCGTCAAAGCCAACGATACGTCAGCTACCGCGGAACAAATGACTCCATTCGTTAGGCCAGACGCGACGGTGGTTTGTTTGCAAAACGGCGTGGATAATACGGATAAAGTTCGCGCTGCGGCAAACGTGGCAGCCGTGCCAGCTGTCGTTTACGTCGCGGTGTCGGTGCCGGAGTCCGGCCGCGTAAAGCATCTCGCACGCGGCGATTTGATCATTGGGCGTTCCAAGAAGGCGACGGAACT
>Ga0306921_10001696_pt1 | contig 21621 bp, 16 predicted proteins | sample sta12Cox44000080_FD_203760 | JGI IMG/M metagenome (GOLD analysis project Ga0306921, IMG submission 203760) | Lab enrichment of tropical soil microbial communities from Luquillo Experimental Forest, Puerto Rico - statoxic.12C.oxic.44.000.080 (v2)... | ecosystem: Environmental > Terrestrial >...
CATCGAACATGCTTAAACGCTGGTTGACCTCGTTGCAGGATGGTGACGAACGGCACCATGTAATCAGGCACAGTCGCTTGTAGCTCCAGCGGGACAGAGCACTGAACTGGGAGGTCGAACTTTTAATCGTTAGCGAAGCGAAGCCCAAGTCTCCTCGGCCAGGAAAAAGTGAACAGGGCTTCGGCGGCAGAGGCGGACGTGGGCGCGATGGCGATCGCGGGGCCGGCACGTCAACCCCGCGAACCGCGCTGGTAACAACCAACTGTAGCGAGACGCGTAAACGCTTAGTCACTCCGATTCCCCATGATCGCGTTCCTTTTGGATTCAACCCACATACCTGAATCTTTCGGCCCTGAACGCAATCTAATGAGTGTGGCAGCAAGCTCTCGCACGACATTTGCTAAGCGTCAGAAAGAACGCTCACGCCAGGAGAAGCGGGCGGAGAAACTTCAACGTAAGGCGGAGCGCAAGCAGCTCGGCACTACCATCGCTGGCACGCCGGAGACGCAACTCTTCGCCGACCTAGTGGTAACGCACGACGAAGATGGGCAGCCGCAAGGCTTTGATTTCCACGATTTCGGAAAGTAACTCCGGAATAAAAGCTAGTGCGCCTTGAATATAGATCGGCGCACTGTGATACAGTCCTGAGTAGACGTTATTGGTTACGCGCGCTCGTAAGCGGCATCTGATCAGCACACCCTATCCGGTTTTCCGTCCTTCCCGCTTCCGTCTGATTCTCGAGATATCCCGTAGCTAACAGCTCACCCAGGTCCGATTGAGTTTTTTTGTTGGTCGGCAGGCTATTGGCAATGATTGCCGCAGCTTTCGTGTAACCTCCCGCCCGTACAACTGTTGCTTCTCCTACGAAATGCGCGGGCAACAATACTTTAAGCGCACTCAGTCCGCCAGACCGCGCACCAGGGCGCTCACTATATAGCGTGACGCCTCGGTGTGGTGTGTCGAAACGGGCTTGAGCCGCTTTTTGAATAGATCGCTGGGCACCACGGCTACCCCACCTTCAACCGGCTCCTGGACCCCGCCACTTTCCCTAGACCCAGGTTGAATATGCCTCTTAACTCGTCATTGGCTAGCACCGGACAGTTGCAGATCATCCAGAAATTCGGACGCAGGCAACACTGGTGACAACCCGCACCTCGATATCGAGCAGCCGCGCAGATTCGCCCTGCAAACAGCTCCGTCCTCAAGTGACATTGACGCGTATCTCTCTGTTGAATCTGGATAACAGGCCGGATCCTCAGCGAAACGATTCCACCGCCTGATCATCCGTCTCGAAAATCTCAAATAAGTTAAGCACACCGACAAGCTTCAGCGTTTTCACCGCGAATCCGGAGGGATTGACGAGCTTGAGGCTGCCACCGCGTTGCTTGGTGGAAGTCAAGGATCGAACCAGCACACCTATGCCACTCGAGTCGATCATCGGTACTTCGGAAAGGTTCACAGCAAGCCTTGTGTTGCCCTCGGCTAGCGCTTCATCTATGGTGCGCTTCAGCTCATCGACCGGCGCACCCAGACGCAGCTGACCCCGTAACTGGATCAATTGAACTTCTGCGAATGTCACCGCAGCCCAGAGTGACTAAGCTACGAATACGAGAACGCTCCCACATTTGCAAGTCCAGCTTATTCCTACCTAGTTAATCCACAAAGGTGCCATGGTTTACGAATGAGATTTTTATCACAAATGAGATTTTTATCTCGTCAGGTTGAAAAATTAATGGCATAATCTCTTCAACCCCGCGACAAGCACGTATGCCAAGCGCCAACAGCGAGCATTCTCCTGCTCCAGCGACCTTCGTCATTCTTACCACTGACCAATCGGTCCGTCCTGAAGCCGAGGCGTACCTGTCCGACTACGATCTGCACGTGGTTTCGCGATGGGAGGACCTCATAAATTGCATCGAAAAAAAGTCCTCCGAGGCAGTGCTTCTTGACATCGACATCATAGGCGAAGGCCCGGACGAAGGCCTGTCAGTATTGAGCGAACTTCGTTCGCTGATGCCTGATTCCCTGCTATTTGCGCTTACGCGTTCCCGACGGAAGAACTTGCGCTTCACTGCGGTGGACGCAACCGTCGACGAATACTTCGTAGCTCCTATTGACTTCCAGGAAGTGCGCATCGTCCTGGGCCGCGCGCTAGAGAAACGGGCGGCCGAACTCGAGTACCGCGAACGATTGAACGCCAAGACCAAGCAGCAATCGTTGGCGGAACTCATCGGCGCGAGCGAACCCATGCGCCTGGTGTACCAAACCATTCAACGTGTCGCCGATCGGAACACAACGGTCATGATCAGAGGTGAGAGCGGGACCGGCAAGGAACTGGTGGCGCGTGCGATTGTTACCCTTGGCGCTCGTGCCGACAAGCCCTTCATCAGCATCAACTGCGCAGCACTGCCCGAGCACTTGATCGAGAGCGAACTATTCGGGCACGAAAAGGGCGCGTTCACCGACGCGAGAGAGGCGCGAGCCGGACATATCGAATTGGCGCACGGCGGCACATTGTTCCTCGACGAGATTGCCACGCTGGGCTTGTCGCTGCAGTCCAAATTCTTGCGGGTTCTGGAACACCGGGCAGTAACGCGAATCGGCGGCAACGCGACTAAGAAAATCGACTTTCGGTTGATAACCGCCACCAACGAAGACTTGGAAGGTATGGTGCGCAGCGGCAAATTTCGCGAGGACCTTTACTACCGCATCAACGTGGTGCCGATCTCGTTGCCGCCCTTGCGGGAACGCAAGGCGGACATCCCACTGCTGGTTGATCATTTCTTGCGGATTTATTGCGCCGAGCACGGGGTTGCGTTGAAACACGTCGATCCCGAGGTGATGCGGCTTCTCGAAGAAGACCCGTGGCCGGGAAACGTCCGCGAACTCCAGAACCTGATCCAAAGGCTGCTCGTCATGGTTGATGGAGTTACAATTGGCATGGAGCACCTGCCGCAACGGATGCTGTACGAGAGTGCGACCTCGAAGGACTCGCTTCTGATACCCGAGCAGGGGGTGGATTTCGACGACGAGATCGCGAGGATCGAAGTCGCTTATCTGGAAGCGGCCCTCAGGCGGAGCGGGGGTAACAAAGTAAAAGCGGCCCAACTGCTGAACATCGACAAACAAAAGATGCAATATCTTTGCCGCAAGTATCAGGTCGCGAAGGAGTCAAGAATTCAAGCCGCACACTTGGGAGTATGAGTTTTTCATCTTTAAAGGATGAATTCTTAATGTCCCTCACTACCCGTAGTTCTGGAGTAACAGGACCTGCTAGGTCTGATTCTCTGTAAGTTTCTGAAAAAACAAGGCTGGATCGAATAGCTGTGGTTGCTGCGACTTTGGCACGATCCTTGCACTATGCATTAGCGCAAGCGCTGAGACAAATCCCACGGCGCCAACACCGAAGAGGAGATCAGGAATGTCCATTCAGAAGAAGTCGCTCTTGACCAAGAAGTCGGCCGCCACGAAAGCGATCGTCGCGAAGAAAAGCCCGTCCATCCGTCCGGCAGTGGCGCCCGCCATAGCGCCGGCAGTACACACGGCCGTAACGACGTGCGTACGGGCATAGGCACTCCTTTTCGGAGGCCAAAATCGAAAGGACCTGCCTCGTGTAGGCCCTTTCGATTGCGTTGCTAAATTAATGTCACCAGAACCTTCGTTCGAACAGGTCGCGCCCGAATCGTCCGACGAATGCTGCCAGGCTGCACCGACGAACAAATAGCTTGGCGTTCCCTGATGTTCCTTCCCAGAGAGTCCCGTTGCTATTCAATGTCACAAATCCAATGTAATAGGGGGGTGGCACAATTCCACTGAGTTGCTCTTTTTCCGCAAAAGCCGGGTCAATGTCAGAGGATAGAGGTGCTATCGAGTCCAAATTAGTCGAAATCGGAAAGAGATGGCCGGGCATCTGCAGCCGAACTGGTGTACCGACACCCACATCACGAACACCATACTCCGGGATGTAAATCCTCGCCCTCATCGTCCGCATGTCGGCAACTTCCGCAACCTGAGTCCCCGGTTGAAGATAGGTGCCAACTAGGTTCTGCAGCTTCGGCGTGACCACAACACCGGCAATCGGGCTGGTAATTTGCAGATGTTCCAGTTCGGTTTGAAGGATACGATTGTGTTCTGCCTGCTCCACCCTCTCCCGTTCAGCTCTGCCGAAATCCGAGTAGCGTAATTCCGCCCGCACCGCGCGTGCAGATGCCTCCCGCAGTCTGGCATACGTGCGCGCAGCTTCTGACTCAATCTGAAGGTTGCGTAGTCGCATGAGCGACGTTCCCGCACTGACCGACTGGTTTTCAGCCACTAGAACCTGCTCGACTGTCCCAGGCACCTCGGCGCGTATCACCGCTCGCCGCGCAGGCTCGAGAACAAATTGGCCGTTCACAAAGTCCGGCCACACCGGCGCGAACAGCACGACCATTGCAACACAAGAGCAAGCTACGGCACGCGCGCGCGTGAACCACGCTCTCACACGGTCTTTCTTGTCCAGGTAGACGTCTTTCATGAATCGGATAAACCTCCGTATACGCGAGCGGAAGAAGGCTAGCCCGATCAACAAGCCGGGTATCCAGGCATACTCAGGGCTATAGGAGCGCAGGACGTTATAGAGGAACAGAACGACAACTGCGATCAGTCCGTAGCTGTATACACCCGACAGCGCCGAATAGATGATGTAGAACGACCTGCGCCGCCGAGGCACATATTCGATCTCCACTGGCAAACCAAAGATGTGCCGCTTCACCCATCCGGATACGTAGAGGGTGGAGCGCTCCTTCAGGTCGGCTTCTCCGATGATCTCGGAGAACATGTAGTAGCCGTCAAGTTTTATAAGGGGATTTAGGTTTGCCAGCGTGACGCCGACGCCGGTCACCATGATGACTTTGTAGGCGAAGTCGTGGGTCCACATGCCGGGAGCGGTCGTCCACCAGATGAGGGTGGCGAAGAAACAAAGAATAAGGTCAACCCATATTCCCGCAAGGACCGTCCACAACCGGGCTCTGCGCTCACCGAGAATCCAGATCTGCGTGACGTCGCAGATAAACGTGGGAGCGAAGTACATCAGGATGAATTCCATCTTCTCGACGGCGCCGCCGAAGTGTTTGCACGTCATGCCATGGGCCGTTTCGTGGAAGAATGCCATGGCTCCAAAAAGGAACCAGAATTCGATGAGGTCCCGAACTGTCTTCTCCCTGAAGTTGTAGAAGCGGAAGCTGTCGTTCCAGATTTCGTCGAACTTCCCGATCCACATGCCGACCATCGCGATGAAGCACAGAATCGTAAGAGTGGTGAACCAGGGCGTGTAGATGAATTTTAGGTACGGCTGGAGCCTGGTCAGATAGTTGTCAGCATTAGGCCACCGATGCAGGGTGATATTGCTGATATCGGAGAACGCAAAGCGCCTGCGCTTGTGCCGCTGGCGATCAGCGCCGAGCTTCTGCTTGAGAGTAATGTTCTTCTCCAGTGGCGTGCGGTACAGCAGGTCAGTTTGGTCCCTCAGAAATGCAGCGAACTCCTTCACATCATCTTCTGTGAAGGGTACCCCGGACATTTCTCGGATGAGCTCGGAAAGGTCTGCGTAGGAGCGCTCGCCGTTGAAGAGTTCGAGCAACGCCCACTGCTCCGGCGTCAGGCGGAGATAGCTGTCAGCGCCGGGCATCTTTGCCAGCACGGTCGGAATGCCCTGTTCGATGTGCTCTTTATGAATAACGCTCGGATGCAGTCTGGGATAGCTTTGGCGGACACTTTTCTCCGGAATTTCCGGAAGGGCAGCGTCGAGAGCCTCAAGTATGTTCATTGCTGATTTAGGCTTATATTGACGAGCATTCCGGGACGCAGCGCTGTATCAGGGTCTGTGATCAGAGCAAGGATCTCCAGGGTGCCACTGGAGGGATCAACGACCGGACTGATTTGAACTATTTTGGCAGCATACTTGGCGTCGCTGGGTACGTCGGCCGTGCTGACCGCCAGCAGCTCGCCTTGATGAATCTTTCCAAAAAGACGTTCGGGAACGGTGAATCTCACCTGCAGCGGACCTAGAGACGTTACCCAGAAGAGGCGGTCGCCGACAGCTACTTTCTGTCCGACACGCACGTAGCGCCGAGCCACAGTTCCGTCGAAGGGCGCAACTATGCTGGTCTTCTCCTTTTCAAGCTCCAGCGATGTGAGTGTGCTCTTCGCATTGTTCAGGCTCTCGGACTCGCGCTTGATCTCATACTCGTCAGCAACTTCTTTGTAGACGGTGTGCTCGAGTTCCTCTTTTGAAATCACCTGAGCGTCGTAGAGTTTCTCGGCGCGGGTGCGGTCGGCCATCAATACCTTGGTCTCGGCACGCCAGTTCTCCAGGTTGGCTTCCAGTGCCCTGACCTTTGCGGCCGCAGCATCGGCATCGGCTGAGATCTGGCGGTCGTCCAGTTTAGCGAGAAGCTGTCCTTTGCGAACCGTTGTGCCGGGTTCCACCAGAACAGTCGCGATCACCCCCTCTCTGAGGGCTGCAACCTCGACCTGGTTTTCTACGACGATCGGACCAGAAGCAAGAATCTCGTCGCGCTTTTCAAAACCGGGAGCGGCAGTTGGGCGCTCGAGTGCCGGTGCGGCTGCAACGACGGAGGGTTCTTTCGATTCATTACACGCGGTGATGGCGAAGATAGACGCCAGTGCCAGAAACGCTGCGATGTATTCCTTCATACTTTTCCTTGTGCTTTTTACCAACCGAACCACGACCACAATTTCGACCAGATCCAGACGGCCGGCCGTCTGAAGATTACCCATCCGGCCGGTGCCCATCCTGTTGATACCTTGCCACGTCCCTGCATTCCCGGACGAATCAGGCCATCCTGGTTGGCGACCAGAACGCGTGCGAAGAAGAAACGTTCCGAGCCGACCAACTCGGCTTTGGGACTCACGAGAGTCACGGGGGCGCGGAATGTCCGGTTGGGCAGACCTTCGAGCTTGATGGCCGCTTTCTGCCCGGGCGTAACACGAGCCAGGTCGACCTCGTCGATCGCGACGTCTACACTGGCGTGAGAGGTATCAACCACTTCTGCGAACGTATCTCCCGGATTCAGATTGCGTCCTGCAAAATCTTCGATGTGCGGCGTGGCGACACGACCATCGATAGGCGAGCGCAAGGCTGTCTTCTCAAGACGCTCGCGAGCGCGCTCGACCTCGGTTTTCCAATAATCCGATTCGACCCGCTGGATACCGGCCTCGGTGCCATCATTTGCGGAGAGCGCGCGATTCATCGCCGAGACGGCGGCGCCGTACTTGGCCTCAGCCGATGCCAGAACTATACGGGCTTCGCGATCGTCGATTGCGGCAATTTCCGAGCCCTGGTGCACGGTATCGCCCTCGCGCACGAAGACCTTCTGGACAAGGCCGGCCACTTCGGGTTGTACACGTGCGCTGTGGATGGGCGCTACGATGGCTGAACCGTCAACGCGTAGTTGCAACGGAAATCCGGCGAGAAAAATGAAGACAAACGCGGTCGCAGCAATGATCAGCAGTCTGCGCCGCTTCTCGAGCGCGAGGAACTTGCGCTTGCGAGCCATGATCGGCTCGATGAAGTCGATGAACGGAACCTCGCGATAGAGGGATGCGTTGCGGAGAGCCACCGTGGCCTGCCCAGCAAGAACCTTGATCATCTCCAAGTGGGCGACAGTAAGGAAATCTGGATCACTACTTTCAAACGCGAGCGCGCCAATTCGCCCGTCATCGTCCGTGAGCGGAACGTAATGAAATCCGCGCATGCCGGTTTGGTTGAAGTAAGTACGAAACTTCGCGCGCGTTTCTTCCCGGCCGGCATCAATCTTGTCATCATGCTGGGTGACCAGTATTGGACTGCTGGAAAGTGATGCCCATTCAAGAAGGTCCTGCAGGCGTATGATTTCCGGGTCCTTGGGGTTGATGGTGGCCATCGCGGTCACTGCTCTGATTTGCAGCTTCCCACGATTTTCGAGTGCGATCGCCGCACGGTCGTAGTGGATCACCCTGCCGGGTTCGTTGACAATCGCTTGCAGGACGCGGTCGAGGTCGAGGGTGGACGCGATTTCACTGCTGACCTTAACCAGCGCCTCAAGAACCTCGACTTTGCGCTCGGCTTTCAGCAGCTCGGCGTTGTGCAAGGCATTACTGGCTGTCTCGCATATGTTGAGGAGAAGAAAGAGATCGTCATCATCAAACGGAAAACCATCAAGCCGGTTAACTGCCTCGACCACTCCTACCAGGTTTTCTGCTTCCATCAAAGGTGCAGCTACGAGCGAGAAGACGCCGCTTTCCTCGAAACCCGCATTCCGTTTCTGCAGGCGCTCATCGTTGGCATTGTCGATCAGCAAAGTCTGGCCACTGTCGGAAATATCTCCGGCAATACCTGCTCCGGGCAGCTGCTCAGTTCCGATGCCCGCAGTCCGATCAACACCCGCCTGGCTGATCAATTCCACCCCATCACCGCTGACCATCCACAGATTGATCGCCTGAACGCTCATGACCTCCGCGAATTTCTTGGCGATCATCTGGAGCAGGCCATCTAACTCAAGTGTCGAGTTGAAGACCTTTTCCAAGTCGTACATCTGGGTGACGCGGCTGATGGATTCGAGGCTTGCGTTGCGCTCTTTTTCATAAGCTAGTGCGTTAGCCATTGCGGGAGAAGCAAGCTCAGCGATCGAGTTCAACGGAAGTAACGCCGGCTCCCCCAAGGTCCGCTCGTACGCGACAACTTCGAGGGCGCCGATTAGAACCTCGTCCTGTACAAGCGGCACACAAATCAAGGAGGTGGCTGTGCGGCGAATATCCAGGTGGGAGAAGTCTTCGCGCTGCAATAGGCTGGTGTCGAATAGCTGCGGGCCTCTGCTGTTCGCCAGTTTGCCGAGAGTGCCGGCATTAAGTTCCACTACTTCGGCGGCTTGGATGTCACCGGCTGTTGCTTTGGCTTTCCACGAGGGATTGTCCTGGTCCTCGATGACGTAGACGACCGCGGCGCTTCCCGGCACGACTTGACAGACCCGGTCAGCAATGACTTGTGCTCGAGAAGCTACTTCCGAAACAGCCAATAATGCTGATGCGATCTCATTTACAGATACCGCAACGGCAGGCCAGCCAGTTACCATTCCTGTTGTTCTTCCTCGCACCCATGGGTAGCTGCAAGTTCCAGCATTATAGGGCAGTTCTCGTGAGTTTTACGGGATTGTCTTTTCCTGCGTTGTTCCCGTTGCAAACAGTTACACCATGCAGCTTCCAACGCCAGAGTTTGGTCACACGCGCAACTTTCGACTAGCAAACGTGATGACGCTCAACAAGCTGCTTCCAAGCATAAGAAGGCTTGAAGGTTTCCGGAACGGCTGTTCCGCTCGCCGTTACTTTGGTGTCGTTGAGATCGATATTGTCGTCAGCCTCGGTCCACAGAAACGCCTGGACATAGAGTCCATTCGCGTCGTAGGGCGCGTTGCCCGCGAAGAAGGGAATAACGTCTGAGCTCGAGGTCATCGTATTAGTTGTGAAATCGTAGTTGCCTCTGAATCCCGTGGTGGGGCGCCGTGGTGCATGAGTCCGACTGCGAGAACTGCAGCAGGGTTGGCGCAGTGCCGCTAAGGGTTTGAGGCTCTGTGAAACTACCCGTCACTTGCCCGGGGACGAAGCCGAAGGGCAACGGTCCGACGTAGATTTCCCAGTTAAACGCGACCAGGTCTCCATTCTGCAGCACCAGCGGAAAATTAACGGCAGCGTCAGCCGAAAAGGAAATATCCGTGACGTGTACGACTCCGCTCACAGCAGAGTTCAGTCCGAGCGGAGAAAATCCATAGTTGAACGGACCGGTGAAGAACTGAGGCGGCGTGCTGAAATCGGTTAGGTTGATTTTGCCGAAATTGAAAGTAGAAGCGAATGTTTCAGCGGTTGCAATTGAGCTTCCCGGCAGCAAGAAGACTGCCGCCAGCACGAGGGACGAAAACAGTCTTGACCGCACAGGACGGACCATGTTGGTTTCTCCAGAATTGTTGTGTGGGACCGACAGACTGGAGAAGTGGCACAGAATATCGGTCGATTAACCACGTTTAGCGCAACGTTGATTAGATGTCAATACACAATTTGTGCAAGATTCTTGTTACGGCCGCGTGGTACAAACGATCCGATGAAGGTGCTATCAATCTATGCACACTTCTAGGCTCTTCGGTTCGACTTGGCTCTAGGTTATACTCGCGTTCGTAACTCATCACATAAGGAACAACATGACGTGTCTTCCTTGCACACGCACGGGCAATGCTGTCCGTAAGGTGATTTCTGCCCTGTCCGCATTAGGGGTACTCCTGGTGATCGGGTTTGCGCAAGCAGCCTTGGCGCAAACCAATCCACCACTCAACTTCGGCAATAACTTTTTTGTAACCGGCGATTACGTCGTCGCCGGTGTGGGTCTGCGTGGACTTGGCGTGAATGGCTACGCGACGAGACAGTTCACCATGCCGGATGCGAATTCCGTTCCTTCTACAGGTGTGCCTATGGGGGCCGACATAGTCGCTGCCATCCTCTACTGGGAGACGGTGGAAAGTTCGCAGACCCCCAATGCCGGTCAAAACGGCTTCTTCCGGCCGGTGTTCCCAGGCGGACCAGCAACTGGTTATCCGATCAGCGGGGCGGTACTAGGGAACCCCAATGCTCCAGTGTCATGGAGCTCGGGCGGATGTTCAGGGAATGCGCAAGGCTCCAAAACCATGCGAGTCTACGGCACGGATGTACGCCCTTTTCTGCCCGTAGATTCCAAAGGAAACGTCCTCGCGAACGGCACCTATGAAGTGAGTTTGGCAGATAGTGGAAGCAACGGCGGGGGCGCGCCGCTGACATTAGGAGCAAGCCTTGTTATCATTTATCGCGCCCTCACGCCTTCGTTGCCCCTGACCTCGGTGGTCATCTACGACGGCGCCTTTTCCCCCTCCAACGGTTCCTCGACCGTGTCGCAGACTATACAGGGGTTCTACCAGGCTGCGGCCAACCCGATTTCCAAGCTGACGCATATCGTGGGGAATGGCCAGAACAACAAGTATGAGACTGTGTCACTGAACGGCCAGAACCTGCCTTCGCTATACGGGAGTCTGCCGCCATTCCCAGGCTATTACAACGGTTCCTGGGACAATCCGACCTGGAGTTTTAGCGGCAACGGCAACCCAGTGAAGGCCAATGACGCTTCCGCGACGACTATGGTGGTGCCGAATTCCTCGAACGGCGGCTGCGTGTCTTGGGGAGCTATGATTGTCAGCACCACGGTTCAAAATAGCGACAACGACGGCATCCTGGATGTGTGGAAACAAAATCAAGGGTACTGCGATGCGTCGGTGAATAATGGTGTCTGCAGCACTACAGATCCCTCATGGGTTGCGCTTCCCGGAGCAACATCCGGGCAAAAGGATCTGTTTGTCGAGCTTGACTACATGTGCAGCATCGTGAAGGCCGACGGCACTTGCGACACCACCAACGGATATTCCTTCTATCCCTCCGCGAATGCTCTAACAATGATGACGAACGCCTTCTCGCGCCAGGGAATCAACACCCATTTTATCCCAGGAAATTCAGGATACTCTGGGACACTTGGCACAGGCGCAATCCTGGAGCAAACCTGCACCGACACTGTGGATGCGTCCGGGAACCAGGTACTCTGCCCCTTCGTAAACCAACCGGGAATCGTAGGCTGGAAAGTGGGTTTTGAGTTCCTCAAGAACCAGCCACTCAATTACCCGGACGAAACCTCGTGTGAACAGGCTCTGAATGGTCCGTGCATGCGGCGTTTCCAGCACGGGCGGAAGGACAGCTATCACTATGCGGTGTTTGCGCATGCTGTGGGGCTGCCGGACTGGGGTCTCGAAGACGGCACTCTGAGCAGCGTCAGGGTGGTCGCATCGAGCAACACAGTCACGTTCACGACGGCGGGTCCAAACGGCCTTACTGCCCAAACAGATCGCGTAACCGTCTCTGATGCCATTACGTATCCCAATCTGAACGGCACTTATATAGTCCAGAGTGTCAATGGGAATAGTTTCACCATACAAATCAACTGCTCCCCGACGACCACGCCCTGTCCCACGACCACTGCAACCTATACCCAGTCGACGGATCCAAGGCTTTCAGTTGCGTCGGGTCAAATTGAAACTACATCCGGGGTATCCGATGTGGGGGGAGCCGATTCCCTCATCACGCTGGGTCTTTGGGGAGCAGCGGCCCAAACCGACCAGGTAGAAGCTGGCACCTTTATGCACGAACTGGGGCACTCGAATGGCTTAACGCATGGGGGATTGTATTATGACGTGCCTGGTAGTTACGTCCCAACAGTTGAGCCCAACTGCAAGCCGAATTATCAGAGCATCATGAGCTACAACTTCCAGGTAGACCTCCTTGACAATGGTGCCTTGGATTATTCCGAGCAGCAACTGAGTACGCTGAATGAAGACAGTCTGCCCGCGGGGGTAACCACAACCGATGGGTCGGCGCTCGCATATCCGAGTACGAAATGGTATACGCCTACTCAGCCCAGTGGAGTCGGGTCACCGGCAACGCACCATTGTGATGGTACACCGATATCGCCGAACGACCCGAATCCCACCATGTACCATGCCGAGGGCGCTGCTGATCCGATTGCGCCGCCATGGGAGAATGGCTCGGATGCCAATTTCGATGGCACTATCGAGACCACCCTACGCGGCTACAACGATTGGGCGAGCCTTGACCTGCGCCAGATCGGGGCTACCGGCAATGATATTTTTGGCACGGGTTCAAAAACGTTTGGTACCGGCACAAAAACGTTCGGCACGGGGACGAAAACGTTCGGGACCGGCACAAAAACGTTCGGCACGGGGACGAAGACCTTTGGCACCGGCATGAGGAACGGTGAGATTACCCTCACAGCGGCGAATTCGTTTGTCCGGCCTCCCCGCTTGCTGACGGCGGCGCAGACGTTCCCGTCGCATAACATAAACTTAAATTGGAACGCGCCGACCTTCGGGCAAATTGGTTCATACAATATCTACCGCGGAACGAACGGCACCCCGGCTCCGCCGGCGATTGCGAGCGTGCCGGGTAATGCCCTGACCTACACCGACCAGAATGTCACCTGCGGACCCACTTACTCGTATTTCGTGACTGCGGTGCTCGCGAACACCAATCCGCCGCGGGAAAGCGTGCCGTCTAACACTACGGCTGCCATAGCCAGTTGTACGCCGACTTCCACGACTGTGACTTCCTCGGCAGATCCAGCGGTCTTCGGTCAGTCAGTTACCTTTATCGCGACGGTGTCTAACATAGGGACCAACACGGCCACACCAACCGGTTCCGTTCAGTTCTCGATCGATGGCGGAGCATTCGGCGCAGCGGTGCCGCTATCTGGATCGGGAACTTCGGTCACGGCCACAAGCGCCGCAACAGCAACCCTAACCGTCAGCGGTTCGCCACATATCATTCAAGCGGTATACACGAACACCGACGGAGACTTTAGCGGAAGCTCCGGGACTCTGAGCCAGACAGTCAACCCAGCGCCGACCTCTACAACCGTGACTTCTTCTGTGAACCCGTCGGTCTTCGGGCAGTCGATTACGTTTACTGCCACAGTGTCGAACACGGCCGGCGCAGGAGTTAGCACAGCTACCCCAACCGGCTCTGTTCAGTTCTCTGTTGATGGCGCACCATTCGGGGCAGCGGTCGCAATATCTGGAGCGGGGGCTGCGGCCACGACCACAAGCGCCGCAACAGCAACCCTGACCGTCAGCGGTTCGCCACATACTATCAAAGCGGCATACACGAACGCGGACGGAAACTTCAGTGGAAGCTCCGGCAGTCTGGGTCAGACAGTCAACCCAGCGCCGACCTCTACAACCGTGACTTCCTCACTCAACCCGTCGATCTATGGGCAATCGGTAACGTTCACAGCGACAGTGACCAACACCGCTGGAGCAGGGATCAGCACCGTGACACCAACCGGCTCCGTTCAGTTCATGGACGGCGCTTCGCCCCTGGGCACGTCTCAGGCGCTTAGCGGCACTGGCACGGCGACGCTGACAACCAGTGCGCTTGCGGCGGGAACGCATCCGATTACCGCGGTCTATACCAACGTCGACGGTAACTTCAAAGGCAGCACGTCGAGCGTCGTCACTCAGGTCGTAGGAGATTTCTCCATCACGGCTACCCCCAGTACTGAGACCATCCCCTCAGGACACCAGGCGATCTACAGCGTCACAGTAACGCCGATCGGTGTCCTGACTGGTACGATTGCCCTATCTTGCGGTGGGGTGCCAGCCAATTCAACGTGCGTGGTCTCTCCGTCCACAGCTAATCTGCAGGGTGGCTCGGTCAATTCGACGGTGACGCTGTCTCCGAGCAAGAACGTGGATCACGGGACCTTCACGCTGACCTTCAGCGGGACGCTTAATGCTGGCAACCTCACCCTCACCCACAGTACGACTGTGCAACTCAAGATACAATAGAAAGAGAAGTTACGGCATTGAGCAAAGGGCGGGACTTTTAAGGTCCCGCCCTTTTTTCCACTAAAAACGAGAAGGAATCCGGCTTCGAAGAGCATGACAGCGAAGAACTTTGGGTGGAGGCTCTGGGAGGAGAGAGGAGAAGCCACTATTGAGGTAGCGAGATATCCTCTGAAGCCCATAACGGCGCAGACGGTTGCGATTTTCTGGTGTGTCGCTCACTGCCGAAGGCGGCGGCGCATGTCAACCACCAATGGGTCTTCACTGGCCTTACTGCGGATGCCGAGATAGGTACGATACGCTTCCGCAAACCCGGGACTCTTGAGACCCTCTCGCACCCGTCCCTGGTAGTAATAGACGGGTGGAAAATACGCGAACGTGGGAACATCGTCCATGAACATCTCAATGGCTTCGCCCCGCCGTCTCATGCATCGGTCAAACTCTGAATCCGCCTCGACAAATCGCCCTGCTTCAACATAGGCGCGTCCTAACTCAAACCTGCCAATCCAGGTATCGAGCAGTTGGTTGGCGTCAGTGAACATCTTGATGGCCTCGTTCTGGTCTCCGCGCAACAAGGCCAAATCACCACTAATGATTTTTCCATACGCTTGAGATTCCGGTTGGAGCTCAGAACCCAAGCTGCTGGCAATCTGTTGTGCCCTCGCAGTTTCTCCCGCCTCGACTAAACTTCGCCCCACCAGGAGTCGAACCGGTACAGACTGACTCATAGCCAAAGCCCTGGTGGCGGCAGCGACGGCTGGCCCTTTCTGTCCACGCAAGATTTGCAGTTGAGCGAGAGCGCCAAGCTTCTCGGCGGCGTTGTCCGTGTTCTTGGCAGCCAGATCTGCGGCGACTCCCTGCTCAAGGATTCGGACGCCATCTGCGTAACGCCCCTCGTATGATGCGATGTCCGCCAGACCAGAAGCAGCGAGGGACGCACCCTCTGCGTTCATTTCTTGCAGTTTCTGATAGGTTCCAGCAGCTTGAGATATCTGACCCAGCCCCAGTTGCGCTTCGGCGAGAGCCAGGTAGGCCGAAGTGGACGGACTGAGCTCTAACGCCTTCCGAGCCTCGCGTTCGGCGGCGACAAAATCCCCGGCATAAGAACTATAAAATGAAAGAACCGCACGCTGCAGAGCACCTCGTGGGGTAATCTGGACGGCCCGCTGGACCGCCGAAACAGCCTCGGGGATTCTGCGCAAATTCACATAACAAGAGCCCATATTGCCCCATGCAATATTGTCGGCAGGGAAGCGTTTGACGAGCTCGCCGTATTCTTCAATGCATTTTGGGTAATTCGAAGTGGCGTAGTAATAGAGGCCACGCACGCGGTAGCGCTCCCGCTCCGTCATACGGTCCACGTGTTCCATGGCCAGCTTGACATACTTCTCCTGATCCTGTGTCTTCCCAAGATTTCCGTACGCCGAGGCCATTCCCCCATAGGCGCGCGCAAAGTTCGGGTCCAACGCTATAGCATTCGAAAACGACTTCAGGGCTTCTTCCGAATTTCCTGCCCACAACTGTTCCATCGCAATCCCATACTGGTGCACAGCTGCCAAGGATGAGGTGCTGAAGGCTCCCGCTGCCTTCTCGATTTGCACTGATTCCGGCGTGGTATCTCCAAGGGCCTCACGGATCGGGGCGGCAAGCTTTGGCACTGCGAAAAGGAGTTCGTCTTTGTTCGCAGTATTGGCATCGGCATTACCCAGCGTCTTGCCCGTGACAGCATCGATGGCCTTCACCGATAAGGTATAGCCGCTGCCGCTGTTGCTTAGCGAACCGGTCACGATGGCGGCGACACCCTCGTTGACTGCAACCAGTCTGGCGGCATTTTCATCCAGCTTACCAGTCGGATTGGGCAGCTTAGCGGCCGCCTGCCGTGCCGTGCTTCGATTGTAGGCATTGATGAAGCTCGCCCCTTCGAGGGCCACGTTGAACATGGGCTCCAGTGTGTCGTCAAACAGCGGGTCGCCTGTCTTGTTCTGGAAATCCGCCACTAGGACCGAAACCGGTGCTGGTGCGGCTGAGATTTTTGGCCTAAGCAGCTTTTTTCGGAGCAAGAAACCAAAGACGGCAAGAACCAGCACGCTTGTGATCACGCCGATTAAGGGCCATGGAATATCCCGTGCCCACGCCCGAACGTCGGGGAAACGTAGGGTGGAGGCTGCTCCATTTTGCTGCCAGTCCTCAAGGTCGGCGATGAGTTCCGCGGTGTTCTGATACCGTTTCTTACGGTCAGGTTCGATACACCTGGCGACGATGGTGCTGAGATCTCGTGGAATTGAGCTGTCCACGTCGATCATCGGTTTCGCACGCTCCTGCGAGCGCTTGAGCAAGCTGGCAACAGCGCTGTCCGCCGCGTACGGCATCTTGCCGGTCAACATCTCATAGGCAATCAGCCCCGCGGCGTAAATGTCCGACGTGGTGTCCAACTCAAGACCCGTCGCCTGCTCGGGAGACATATACTCCATCGTCCCGACCATCATGCCGGTCTGTGTCATGCCTTCGCCTTGAAGCGTGCGGGCCAGACCGAAGTCCATGATGACAACGCGGCCCGATTGATCGCGCATGATGTTGGCGGGTTTCAGATCCCGGTGAATCACGCCTTCGGAATGGGTCGCATTGAGTCCCGCACATACCTGCTGGAATATCTCAACCGCCTCTTCGGTCGGGAGCTTGCCCTGCCGCGTGAGAATCGTCCGTAAGTCCTCCCCCTCGACGAACTCCATGGTGATGAAATTCACACCATTGGCTTCGTTGAGGTCGTATATGCGAATGATGTTCTTGTGGGTGATCTGTCGCGCCAGTATCAGCTCTTGTTTGAACCGCGCCAGGATTGCGGGTTTCTCAGCCAGGTCGGGACGAATCACCTTAAGTCCGACCGTTCGCCCGACTTTGATATCGTGAGCCTTATAAACGGCCCCCATCCCGCCCATTCCCAGCAGCTTGGTAATCTCATACCGCTCCCCAAGGATGTCTCCTTCTCGGAAGACAGTAGCGCCGATGGAACGGAAGACAGAGCTGGACTCACTGGAGGGACGCGAACCAGACCCCTCGCCTACGGCCCTAGCGTCGTAAGAACTAACCTTGTTTCGACTGGAAGGTTTCCCGCCTGCTGGGTCGGTCGGCGCGCCCGGACGAGTTGCACCGGCAGAGTCAATACCAGGTAATGTGGCACCTTCGGAGTCTACTGCGAACCTCGGGGTTGCGCTCGAGCTGTCGGCGTTTGAAACCGCTGTCGTTTCAGGTGCTCTCCGCGGGGTGCTTTCTTCCTGCCTAGCCATAGATACTCGTTTTTCCCCGATTGCCTAAACCGACTCGCGTCGGAGTGCTGAATTGGATGGTGCCTAGTATACGTTGCAGCGAGGGGTTCCAGACCGTGTTGCTTGACCAGGTTATTCTTTCTTCTCGGCCCTCGCCTGAGCCTTCTGGAACTTTTGTACCCAGTCCACAAGCGTCCACCCAAGGGCAACGGAGCCCATGACGACCAATGCGTATGACAATATGATCAGTTCAATATTACCAGGCATACTTCACGCAATGGTTTTCCCTTGCTGCTGTTCTCGGCGGCGGAGTCCTGCAGACTAATCCAGCTAGGATAACGTGACAACGTTGCAATATGCCTTTGCGATGCTTTGGCAGGTCACCGTGGCACATCTATCTAAAATTGTCCACGTATTTGGAGGGCACTCAATGACCAATTAGTGGTATGCCAAGGCGCACCTTGCTAAGGGTCAAGCTGCGTCCACGACAGGCCACGTAAGCCCCCGAGGCGCCGCACGCCCGGTCGCGACCATCCAAACATAACTCGGCGACGAAGCTGGTGTCGTTGCCGACGGGCAATCTCCAGCTGCGCCAGCGCAAACAAAAAACCTGCGTCGGAAACAGGTGTGCCCCTGAAAACAGGCCACCCCGCCCAAACGCAGGCCTACCCGCTCCGGACAACCCACGTTTACATAAATGTATCCCGATTTCGAGAACAACGTTCACAGAGCATTCTGGCGCGTCGCTTTTGCCTAAAAGGCCGGGCTATTAAGAGCCTGTAACAAAACCCTCCCCCAGATTTGGAGCGGCCACTTGTCCGATTTGGCCGTCATACGTCAACTGGGGAAAACGTCGCCTTCACGCGAGGAAGTCTCCTGGGCACGGCGTCACTCGTATGAGCCTGTTCGCATTGCGGTGCCCCTACATCGGTATTTGGCTGTTAGTGCAGCTTCGCATACTCGGCTTTGGCTTGCTTGTAGATAGGGGTATCGGAGTCGGCATCCTTCCAGAGCGTCAGGAAATCCTGATACGCCGCTTTGGCTTTCGTAGTGTCCCCCTGTATCACGTAAGCCCGTGCGAGACCGAGGTACGGCAGCGCTCCCGGAGGGTCGATGAGAAGGTATCCGCGATACTTAATGATCTTCTGAAACTCGGCAGCGGCTTCCGCTCCGCGATGCAACAGCAGATAGGCCTGTCCACGCGTGTAAGCAACATCCAGATTCCCAAGTTCCGTCGGCGTCGCGCTCTCCAGGAGCTGGATTGCCAGCGATGGGGTTGTTCTGCTGCACGGCAATGGCGGCTCGAACCAGGGGCAGGTCACGGTTCTTCAGTAGCGTGTCTGTCGGATTCACTCGGGCTAGTTGATCGGCAAGTTTCTCCGCATCGCGCGCGTCTCCCGAACGCGCGTAGGCCAAGGCTAGTCTGCGCAACGGGACTTTGCCTTTTATCTGCGGCGGCACTTCAGCGGCCACGCGCTGAGCTTCGGCAGAATTTCCGCAGTTGGCGTCCTGCTGAGCAGTAAGAGCGGCGTAGAGCGACGCTCTTTCGTCCATACCGATTTGCCGCGAGAGCTGAGTTGCGCGCCGACGATACTCGGCTGCTGCTTTATGCCGCCCGAAGTAAAGCTCAGCCCTGAACTGCAGGGCGAGCAGGGTTCTCTGCAGAGTTGAGCCACTCGGTGCGGCTTCCAAGATACGCTTCATTTCCGAGGGATCGTTGCGCAGGAAGGCCAAGGCGTAATCCCATCGTGCCCACTGGTCGTTCCCCGGGTACCGGCCTCTGCTCTCAGCGAGCACCTTCTCAGCCTCATCCCACTGGCCAAGATCAGTGTACGCATTGATGAGGTTAAAGCTGGCTAGAACGGAGGCATCCTTCTGGTACGCAGGGCGCGATTCCTCCTGCATTTTGTCGAACTGTCCCTTGTATTCGCTGATAACACTCAGGCCAATGTTCGGGATTGGGTCCTTAGGATAGGTACTCTTCCACAGTTCATAGACTTGCGCTGTCTCTTCGGTTTCACCCCTGTCCATGTAGTAATTGCTCTCGATGTACAGGCGCTCACGGTCGGTGACACGTTCGCGTAGCTCATGGGCTTTTGCCGAGTTTTCCAGCGCGGCCTCGCTTTGTACGTTGTTGATGTTCAGGCTCGCAAGCCGCGCATACGCCAAGGCGAAGTACGGATCCAGCTCTATCGCCCGTTGCAGCAGCGTGCCCGCCGCCGGATAGTTCATCAAGTAGAACTGTTTCATGGCGAGGCTGTAATCCTGCAGAGCTTCCAGCGACGGCGTCGTGGCCTGCTCCAGGGGAACGTCGAACTTCTGAATGCTTGCCAGCGACTCTCCGAGCTTGCCACGCAAGAGCGAGCTTTGTTGGCTCAGCGAATTCAGGATGTTTTCCTTCCGCGCGACCTGAGTCTGCTGCTCCACTACCGCCTCTCCGGTTAGGCAGTTAATGGCTTTCAGGCCAAGGACATATTGGCTGCCCAAGGTGGCGATCGAACCGGAGATGAAAACCTTGCTCTGGTTGCGCTCGCATACCTCACGCGCGACTTGATCGTTCAACCGCTCGTCGGGCTGGCGGCCCATCTGCTTCAAGGTGCTGCGCAATTTGTCATCCGAGATGATTTTTAGATACGGCGACTGTTCAAGTTGCACCGCTAGACCCTGGCGCAGGGTTTCATCGAATACGGAATCGCCAGTGGCGTTGGAAAAGTCGGCGAGGACAACTGAGTCTCTCTCAGTGAGAACCGGCGTGCGACGCAGGAAAACCCGTATGGCCCCGACACCGACCGCAACCACAACGATCGCCCACACCGCAATCCATCGCCATGGTTTCGACTCCTTCACCTGGATCTGCACTTTGGCGTGGTGTGCCGCGACAATGCTGACTTCCTGCTCCGGCACCAGGTGCACGCTCTCGGCAAGCCGATAGCCTCGACCAGGAACAGTGAGTATGTACTGGTGGTCCTGGGGGCTCTCGCCCAGCGCCTTGCGGAGCATAAAGATGTTGCGGCTGAGATTGGCCTCCTCTACGAACGTGTCCGGCCATACCGCTTTCATTAGGTCGTCTTTGGTAACGACTTCCTGGCTGTGGCGAATGAGCACCAAAAGGATTTGAAAGGTCTTCGGCTGTAGCGGAATGGATTTCCCGTCGCGCAGCAAGATTTGCTTTTCGGAGTCCACGCGGAAAGGGCCGAACTCATACACCTCCTTGAGTTTCGGGCTTCCGCTCGCGGACATCGGGAGTCTCCCAGCGACGTTGGCGGAGCGGATTTTAACACGAGTCCACAGCCCCAGCGGGGCACGAAGGAGCGAGGATGCAGCTCGCACGAATCGCTGAAAGCTCCATGTTTTCACTCGGTTCCGGGGCCCCGAGAAATAATCAGAAATACTCAGACGGTTCACAAGGACTTTTCATTCCCCTTGCGGGCAAGCTTCGCAACGTTCGCACGCAGGCAGAAGCGATCTCGATGGCGAAGCAGATCACGATCACGATTGAAGCCAATTCTTTACTGGTTCTGCAGGTCAGGAATGCATGCCGCAGGTGGTGTCCGCGGTGTGCGGCTGAAAGCGACACGGTCGCAATAGGAGGCGCAGACGCGCCAGTGACATTGCAGGCCCTTGGGCTGGAATGGCTCAGTTCGGGCGCCGTACATCACTTCGAAATGCCCGAAGGCTCGGAGATGATTTGCCTCAGGTCGCTGTTGAACTGCGCGCGGAAGCTTGGACTCGGCTAATGGCCGAATCTAGCAAGTTACGAAGGAGACAATATGAAAAGCAAACTGCTGCTAACCGTATCTTTACTGGTGCTTGTTGCCTCGTTCGGCCCACGCGCCCAGGCGCAAGCGCCCAAGTCACCTCGATATGTGGTTGTCGACCTCGGCCCCTTAGGTGGGGACGTA
>Ga0306921_10001697_pt1 | contig 21609 bp, 19 predicted proteins | sample sta12Cox44000080_FD_203760 | JGI IMG/M metagenome (GOLD analysis project Ga0306921, IMG submission 203760) | Lab enrichment of tropical soil microbial communities from Luquillo Experimental Forest, Puerto Rico - statoxic.12C.oxic.44.000.080 (v2)... | ecosystem: Environmental > Terrestrial >...
GCGCCGCGCGGTCCAGCTCCGGAAACGGCGCCGGCGCCAGCGCGGGGCGCGGCGGGCGCGCCGCCGCCGCGGGCCATGATCTGCTGGCGCGCGCCCGCGAGGTGGTGCGAATCGAGGCCGCCGGCATCGCGGCGCTCGAGTCGCGCCTCGGCGCCGGGTTCCTCGAAGCGGTCGCCCTGCTCGCCGCCTGCCGCGGCAAGGTGGTGGTCGCCGGGGTGGGCAAGTCGGGGCTCATCGCCCACAAGCTCGCCGCCACGCTGACCAGCACCGGCACCCCCGCGGTGTTCCTCCATCCTGCCGACGCGCTCCATGGCGACGCCGGGCTGTTCGCGGCCGGCGACACCGCGCTGTTCGTCTCGAAGAGCGGGGCGAGCGAGGAGCTGCTGGCGCTGCTCCCCTACCTCGAGCGTCACGGGATTCCGCTGGTCAGCATCGTCGCCACGCCGCGCTCGGCGCTCGCCGCCCGCAGCCGCGTGACCCTGGTCACCGGTCCGGTGCGCGAGGCCTGCCCCATGGATCTCACGCCCACGACCAGCATCACCGCGGCCCAGGTCATGGGGGACTGCCTCGCGATCGCGCTGCTCGAGGCGCGCGGGTTCGAGGCCGAGGACTTCCGCTTCCTCCATCCCGGCGGCGTGCTGGGGCGCGCCGCCTCGCGCCGCGTCACCGACCTGATGCACGGCGGCGAGGGGCTGCCGCGGGTGGCCGAGTCCTCGCGTCTGCGCGAGGTCATGCTCGAGATCATGGCGAAGCGCCTCGGCATCACGACCGTCGTGGACGGCGCGGGATTGCTGGCCGGCGTGATCAGCGACGGCGACTTCAAGCGCATCCTGGTGCGCCATCCCGAGCCCTGGGACCTGAGTGCCGCCGACATCATGAACCGCGCGCCCAGCGTCATCGCTCCCGATGCGCTGGTCGCGGCGGCGGTGCGGGCGATGGAGGAGCGCGAGGCGGGCCCGATCACCGCGCTGGTCGTGGTCGACGGGGCGCGACGCCCGGTGGGAATCCTCCACCTTCACGACTGCCTGCGCGCCGGCCCCGCGTAAGCCGGGCCCGGCGCTCGCTTCCGCTGCGACGAACCGGCGTCGGCCGCGTCGCGGCCCGGGCGTTCCGTCGCCGGCGGACCTCCGCCCCGTGGCCCGGCGATCAAGTCCGGGGCGCGCCGGGTCGATAACCCGATGGGACATCGAGCTTGGAACCTTCTGGCACATGCTGTGCTTGCGGCGGTCCCACCCCTTTGCTAGCGTGGCTTGGCGAGTCATGAACCGGGCACGAGCGACCATAGGGGAGCGCCGCGCGCTCATCGTCAGGCCACGCCGGGGGGGTCCCGGGGCGTGGGGGCTCTTGCTCTCGGGGGTGCTCATCGTGCTGGCAGGCTGCGGGCGGCAGAACCGGGTGTGGTCGGCGTCGACCAACGGCGAGCTGCCCGACCAGGAGGTCAGCGACTTCGCGCTGACCGAGACCGAGCAGGGCACGCCATCGTGGAAGCTTTATGCCCGATACGCCGCCACCTACAACGCCCGCAACCTGGTGGTCGCGCGCTCGATCCGGGTCGACTTCTTCGACGAGAAGGGCCAGAAATCCTCGGAGCTGACCGCCAACGAGGGCGAAATCCAGCAGCAGAGCCGCGACATGACCGCGCGCGGCAACGTGGTGCTGCAGGCCACCGAGGGCACGCGCATGTCGACCGAGGAGCTCCACTTCCTCAACAAGGAGCAGAAGATCACCGCGCCCCCGACCCAGCAGGTGCGGGTCGAGCGTGCCGGCGACGTGCTGACCGGCTACGGCTTCGAGAGCGATCCCAACCTCCGGCACTTCGAGTTCAAGAGCAACGTCAAGGCCGTGGTGCGCACCGGGTCGGGCGGGCTGCTCGAGCACAAGGGCGGTGGGCGTTGAGCACCGCCCCGGTCGAGCTGCCGCTGCGCGAGGGCCTGCTGGCCGACCGGCTGGAGCGCTACTACGGCAAGTGGCGCGTGGTCCACGACGTGAGCCTGCAGGTGCGCCGCGGCGAGGTGGTGGGGCTGCTGGGCCCGAACGGCGCCGGCAAGACCACCTCGTTCTACATGATCGTGGGGCTACTGCGGCCCAGCGAGGGGCACATCCTGCTCGACGGCGCCGACATCACCTCCGAGCCCATGTACCGCCGCGCGCGACGGGGGCTCGGCTACCTGTCGCAGGAGCCCAGCATCTTCCGGCGACTGTCGGTGCGCGACAACGTCCTCGCGGTGCTCGAGACCATGCCGCTGTCGCCCGCCGAGCGCCGCTCGCGGCTCGCCGAGCTGCTCGAGGAGCTCAACCTCACCCACCTCGCCGACCGCAGCGCCAGCAAGCTGTCGGGCGGCGAGCGCCGCCGCGTCGAGATCACGCGCGCGCTGGCGCGGCAGCCCTCGTACATGCTGCTCGACGAGCCGTTCGTGGGCATCGACCCGATCGCGGTGTCCGAGATCCAGGACATCGTGGGCCGGCTGCGCGACCGCGGGCTGGGGGTGCTGATCACCGATCACAACGTGCGCGAGACGTTGCGGATCACCGACCGCGCCTACATCATGTACGAGGGGCGGATCCTGCTCCAGGGCACGGCGGCCGAGCTGGCCGGCGACGCCCGGGCGCGCGAGATCTACCTGGGCGAGCGTTTCAGCCTCTAGAGCGGACCTGACCCGGAGCATACCGACATGGAAATGAAGCCTTCGCTCAACCTCTCGCTGCGCCCCGCGCTGATCATGACCCCGCGGCTCCAGCAGGCGCTCAAGCTGCTGCAGGTGCCGACGCTGGAGCTGCAGCAGATCCTCAAGCAGGAGATCATGCAGAACCCCCTGCTCGAGGAGGTCGACGAGGTGACCGAGAGCGAGGACCTCGACAAGGAGGACTCGCCCGAGGAGAAGGCCAACGAGGAGGCCGAGCATCCGGCCGCCGAGGATCCGATCGACTGGAGCGAGTACATGCAGGATGGGGCCTTCGACCGCGCCTACATCCCGCAGTCCGAGGCCTCGGCCGAGTTCCTCGAGAAGGTGCCGGTGACCCGCACCACGCTGGCCGAGAGCCTGCTCGAGCAGCTCCACTTCCTGAGCCTGCCGGAGCGCGAGCTGCAGCTGGCCGAGTTCCTGGTCGGCTCGCTCGACGACCGCGGCATGCTCGCCACCCCGCTCGGGGAGGTGGCCCAGGCCACCGGCTGCCCGGTCGAGCTGTGCGAGAAGGTGCTGGCGGTGATCCAGGCCCTCGAGCCGGCCGGGGTGGGGGCGCGCGACCTGCGCGAGTGCCTGCTGATCCAGCTCGAGGCCCGCAACGAGAAGGGCACCCTGGCGTGGCGGCTGATCCACGACCAGTTCGACAGCCTGGTCAACCGCCGCTTCCCCGAGATCGCGCGCCAGCTCAAGTGCTCGGTCGAGGAGGTCCAGGCGGCCGCCGACGTGATCGCCACGCTCAACCCCAAGCCCGGGCTCCAGGTCTCGAGCGAGGATCCCAAGTACGTGGTGCCCGACCTGCTCGTCGAGCGGGTCAACGACGACTACCTGGTGCTGCTCAACGACCGCCACCTGCCCCGGCTGCGCATCTCGGCCGCCTACGAGAGTGTGCTGCGCGAGAAGAAGAAGGCGGAATGCACCGACGGGGAAGCCAAGACCCGCGAGTACATCCAGGGCAAGCTCAACTCGGCACGCTGGCTGATCCAGACCATCGAGCAGCGCCGCCGCACCATGATCAAGGTCATGAACTGCATCATCCGCGAGCAGCGCGAGTTCTTCGACAAGGGTATCGCGTTCCTGCGCCCGCTGACCCTGCAGCAGGTGGCGCGCCAGATCGACATGCACGAGTCGACGGTGAGCCGGGTGTGCAGCGGCAAGTACGTCCAGACGCCGCGCGGGGTGTTCGAGCTCAAGTTCTTCTTCTCCAGCGGGCTCGAGACCGAGGACGGCGAGGACGTCTCGGCGCGCACCGCCAAGGACATCATCAAGACGCTGATCGAGGAGGAGGACAAGAAGGAGCCGCTGTCCGACCAGCGCATCGCCGAGCTGCTCCACGAGAAGGGCCTGCGCATCGCGCGACGCACGGTCGCCAAGTACCGCGAACAGCTGAACATCCTGCCCGCCCGCTTCCGCCGCCGGGTCGCGTGACGGCCGGCGCCGAGCGCCACCCCGGAGCCCGCATGCAGATCCATACCACCGCGCGCCACTGCGAGATCGACCCCGAGGACCGCCTGCACGCCCAGCAGCGCTTCGAGAAGCTGGGGCGCTACGCCCGCGACCTGCAGGAGATCCATCTGGTGCTGAGCGCCGAGAAGTACCGCCACACCGCCGAGATCACGCTGCGCCTCAAGCATCGCGACATGGTGAGCCGTGAGCAGGCGACCGCGGCGCGCCACGCGATCGACCGCGCCACCGACCGGCTCGAGGAGCAGCTGCGACGCCTGAAAGAGCGGCGCATCGGGCGCTCGCAACGGGGCGCGGCGCCGGCGGCGGACGGAGAGCGGTCCGGGGACGGGGCGGAGGAGGAGGCGGTCTAGGTGCAGACCCTGAGCGTGGCGCGGCTGTTCGAGGACCAGCACGAGGAGCTCCAGCTCGAGGTCCTCACCGAGTCACTGGCCTCGTCGCGCGAGATCACGATCAGCGACATCCACCGCCCGGGCATGGCGCTGATGGGGTTCGTCGACAACTTCCTGCCCGAGCGCATCCAGATCCTGGGCCAGACCGAGCTCACCTACCTGGCGAGCCTGTCGGAGGCGCGCCAGAGCGAGGCGATCGACCGGATGTTCCAGTTCACCATGCCGCTGATCGTGGTGTGCAAGGGGTTCGACGTCCCGGCCCACCTGCTGGAGCAGGGCAACCACGCCGCCGTGCCGGTGCTGCGCACGCCGCAGAGCACCACCCCGTTCATCCACTCGCTCACCAACTACCTCGACTTCATGTTCGCGCCCCATACCACCGTGCACGGTTCGCTGGTCGACGTGTACGGCTGCGGGCTGCTGTTCACCGGCCGCAGCGGGATCGGCAAGTCCGAGACCGCCCTCGATCTGGTGGAGCGCGGCCATCGGCTGGTGGCCGACGACGTGGTGACCATCACCCGCCGCCATGGCGACATCCTGGTGGGCTCGGGCAGCCAGCTGATGCGCCACCACATGGAGATCCGCGGGCTCGGCATCATCGACGTCCAGTCGATCTTCGGCGTGCGCTCGATCCGCCTCCAGAAGCGCGTCGAGGTCGAGGTCGTGCTCAAGGAGTGGTCGGCCGACGAGGACTACGAGCGCATGGGGCTCGAGGACCGCAAGACCGCGATCCTGGGGCTCGAGATCCCGCGCGTCGAGGTGCCGATCGTGCCGGGCAAGAACGTCACCGTGGTGGCCGAGGTGGTGGCGCTCAACTACCTGGTCAAGGTCTACGGGGGCTACTCGCCCGCCGAGCGCCTCAACCAGCATCTAATCGAATTGATGAAGCGGAAGAGTGCCGCCAAAGCCTGGGTGCGGGAGGACACCGAATGAGCCGGGTCCCGGCGCTGCTGATCATGCATGCCGACCTCGCCGCCGCGCTGCTGCGCGCCGCCGAGAAGCTCTACGGCCCGGTCGACGACGTGGATGTGCTGTCGAACGAGGGGCTGTCGCGCGCCGATCTCGAGCAGGCGATCGAGGCGCGCGTGGCGGCCTGGCCCGCCGGCGGGCTGGTCCTCACCGACATGTGGGGCGGCTCGTGCTACCAGTCCGGGGCGAGCGTGGCGCGCGGCCACGGCGAGGTGGTGGTGGTCACCGGGCTCAACCTGCCGACGCTGCTCGACTACCTCCACAATCGCGACCAGACCGCGGTGAGCGAGCTCGCCGACCGGCTGCTGCGCAAGGGGCAGGACAGCATCCGGGTCCAGCGCGGGCTGCCGGCATGAGCTGGTTGCTCCATCGCGTCGACGACCGGCTGATCCACGGGCAGGTGGTGGTGGCCTGGGGCCAGAGGCTGCGGCCGGTGCGCATCTGGGTCGCCGACGACGCCTCGGCCGCCGACGAGTGGGAGCGCGAGCTGCTGGCGACCGTGGCGCCCGGGATCGAGGTGCACGTGGTCCCGGTGGCCGAGGCGGCCGCCGCCTACGCCGGCGAGGCCGCCGCGCCGGGCGGGGCCTTCCTGCTGGTGCGCGATCTCGGCACCGCGCTGGCCGTGGTCGAAGCCGGGGCGGCGATTCCCTCGTTCACGCTCGGCGGGCTCCACTACGCGCCCGGGCGCGTCAAGATCAACGAGTACATCTACCTCGGCCCCGAGGACCGGCGCGCGGCGCGCGCGCTGATCGCCCGCGGCGTGAGGCTCGAGGTGCAGGACGTGCCGGCGACCCGCCCCCAGGCGCTGCCGACGCTCGATCCGGCCACGGCCGCACCGTGAGCGCCGGGGCCCCGCCCGGCCGCCGCGTCCCCCGATGCGCCCGCTGACCCTGGTCCTCATCGTCCACGATCACCAGCCGGTCGGAAACTTCGACCACGTGATCGAGAACGCCCACGCCGACGCCTACGCGCCGTTCCTCGAGTTCCTCGAGCGCCACGAGGGCCTGCGCATCGCCCTCCACACCAGCGGGCCGCTGCTCGAATGGCTCGAAGCCCACGACCGCGGCTACCTGACGCGGCTCCGGCGCCTGGTCGAGGCCGGCCGGATCGAGCCGTGGGGCGGCGGGTTCTACGAGCCGATCCTGGCCGCGATTCCGGAGCGAGATCGCCGCGGGCAGATCGAGCGCATGGCCGCGTGGCTGGCGCGCGAGCTGGGCCGCGCGCCGCGCGGCGCCTGGCTCACCGAGCGGGTGTGGGAGCCGGGGCTGGCCGCGAGCCTGGCGCGCGCCGGGGTCTCGTGCACCGCGGCCGACGACGCCCATTTCCTCGCCGCCGGGCTGGATCGCGACCAGCTGTGGGGTCACTTCATCACCGAGGACCAGGGCGAACGGCTGGCGATCCTTCCCATCCATCGCGAGCTGCGCTACGCGGTGCCGTTCCGCGAGCCCGAGGAGGTGCTGGCGATCCTTGAGCGCATCGCCGCGGGCGGGGAGCAGCGGATCGCGGTGCTGGGCGATGACGGCGAGAAGTTCGGCGTGTGGCCCGGCACCCGGAAGCTGTGCTACGAGGACGGCTGGCTCGAGCGCTTCGCCGCGCTGCTCGAGACCAACCGCTGGGTGGAGGTGCGCACCCCCGCCGAGGCGCTGGCGCACCATCGGCCCCGGGGCCTGGTCTACCTGCCGACCGCCTCCTACCACGAACTCGAGGAGTGGGCGCTCACGCCCGCGGCGCAGCAGCGCTACGAGCGCGCCGCGTCGCGGCTCGAGGGCGAGTTCGGCGATCAGGCCCGCGACCTGCTGCGCGGCGGGCACTGGCGCGGCTTCCTGGCGCGCTACCCCGAGGCGAGCCGGCTCCACCAGCGCGCGATCCGCGCCTCGGGCCTGCTCGACCAGCCCGGCGCGCGCCGCCGCCGCGGCGCCGGCGACGCGCGCCAGCACCTGTGGCGGGCGCAGTGCAACGACGTCTACTGGCACGGGGTGTTCGGCGGGCTCTATCTGCCGCACCTGCGCGCCGCCGCGTACCGCGAGCTGATCGCGGCCGAGCGCTTCGCGGCCGGCGGCGGCTCGCGGCTCGAGTGCTCCGACCTCGACGGCGACGGCTTCGACGACGCGCTGATCGAGGGCCCGGCCTGGGCGGCGTGGATCTCGGCCCGGGGCGGGGCGCTGTGGGGGCTGGACGACCGCCGCCGCGGCTTCAACTACGCCGACACGCTGGCGCGGCGGCCCGAGGCCTACCACGCCCGCCTGCGCGAGGGTGTGGTGGGGGGCGGCGAGGGCGAGACCATCCACGCCGTGGTGCGACTGAAGGAGCCGGGGCTCACGGCGCTGCTCGAGGGCTACGACCCGCGCGGCCGCGAGTCGTTCCTCGACCGCTGGCTCGAAGCGGGGGAGAGCCGCGACCTCGGGCTCGACCGCTACTCCCTCGGCGCGGCCGCACCCGACGCGGTGGTGCTGTCGCTCGACGAGGGCGCGGCCCCGGCGATCGAGAAGCGCTACGCCCGCGCCGGGGAGAACGCGCTCGAGGTGCTTTACACGGTGAGCTCGGGGCGCGCGCGGCAGGGGACCCTCGAGGTCGAGCTCAACCTCGGGCTCCACGTCGCCCGCGCCGACGACCGCTATGTCGAGGTCGACGGCCGCCGCGACGAGCCGCCGCACCTCGCCGCGGCCTCGCGGCACGCCGGAGTCACATCGACCGCCTTCGTCGATGCCTGGGCCGGGCGGCGCCTCGCGGTCGAGGTCGAGCCGGCGTGCGCCTTCACCCGCGCCCCGATCGAGACCGTTTCGCTGTCCGAGGGCGGCGCCGAGCGGGTGTTCCAGGGCATCGAGGCGCGCTATCGATTCGAGGCGGCGCTCGCCCCCGGACGGCCGCTCCGGCTGCGCTTCCGTCTCACGCTCGCCGCCGCGGCTGCCGCACCGTCCGACCCCCGCCCCGCGGCGGCCACGCTGCACGGGAGCCGCGCGTGAATCTGGCCGTGCTCGGCACGGTCGTGCTGGGTGGTGTCGCCGCCCTCGATGCGGTGCCGGTCGGTCAGATCATGCTGTCCCAGCCCCTGGTCACCGCCGCGCTGCTGGGCGGGATCTGGGGCGACTGGCACACCGCCCTCGAGGTCGGCGTGGTGCTCCAGCTCCTCGCCGCCAGCACCATGCCGGTGGGCTCGCGGACGCCCGAGGACTACGCCAGCGGCGGGGTCATCGGCACCGCGGTCGCGATCGCGCTGGCGGCCGAGCAGCCGTTCGCCATGGCGCGCGAGGCGAGCGCCCTGGTGGGCGTGCTGGTGGGGCTGGTCGCCGCCACCCTGGGCGTGCCGCTCATCAAGTGGCAGCGGCGCCGCAACGAGGGTCTGAGCCGCTGGTGTGAGGCCGAGCTGCGGCGCGGACGCGAGAGCGCGCTGACCTCGGCGCAGCTCGCCGGGGTGGTGTTCGCCTTCGCGGTCGGCGTCGGCTACACCGCGGTCGCCACGGCGCTCGCCGTGCGCCTGCTGGGGCCGCTGGTGTCCCACGAGTCGCTGCGGCTGTCGCGCGCCTGGACGCTGGCGCAGCCGCTGTGGATCGGACTGGGGCTGGCCCAGATCATCGGCGCGTTCATCCAGCGGCGCCTGCCGCGTGCGGCGCTGTTCGGGTTCGCGCTGGTCGTAGCCTGGCTGGTCCTGGTGCTGGGCAACCACTGATGAAACCGCTGCGCGACCGCGACCTGCTGCGCATGGCGCTGCGCACCACGCTGCTCCAGGCCACCTTCAACTACGAGCGCCAGCAGGGGATCGGCTGGGCGTGGGCGCTCGAGCCGGCGCTGGGGCGGCTGGTGCCCGACCCGGGGACGCGACGCGAGCGGCTCGCCGAGCACACCGCCTACTTCAACACCCAGCCCACCCTGGCCTCGCTGGCGCTCGGGGCGGTGGCCCGTCTGGAGGAGGGCCGGGCGCGCGGGGCCGGCCCCGACGCCGACGCCATCGCCCGGGTCAAGAGCGTGCTCGGCGCCTCGGCGGCGGCGATCGGGGATCCGCTGTTCTGGTTCACGCTCCGCCCCTTCGCCGCCTGCCTCGGAGTGCTGCTGGCGCCGGCCAGCCTGGCGGGGGGCGCGCTGGCGCTGTGCCTGTGCTACAACATCGTCCACCTCGGCGTCCGGACCTTCGGGGTCGGGTGGGGGTACCGTCTCGGTCCGGCGGTGCTCGGGGATCCTTTGCGCGGCCGGCTCACGCGCCTCACCCGGCTGCTGGCGATCGCCGGCGCGGCGCTGACCGGCGTCATCGTCGCCACGACCCTGGTGCCGGGCGGCAGCCCGCGCCCGATCGTGTTCCAGGTCGCGCTGATGGCGGGGCTCGGAGTGGGGCTGGTGGGGGCGCAGCGCGGGCGGCCGTCCCCGACCGAGTGGGCGCTGGGGGTGGGGGCGCTGTGCGTGTTGTCGACCATGTTGCGATGATGATCCGCGGGGGGCGGGGACGCGCGTGACCGAGACCGATCTCGTCATCCGCAACGTCCAGGGGCTGCACGTGCGGGCCGCCGGGCTGTTCGTGCGGGTGGCGGGCAAGTTCAAGTCGGAGATCTTCGTGAGCCGTGACGACCGGGAAGTGAACGGGAAGAGCATCCTGGGCGTCATCGACCTCGCCGCCGAGGCCGGCAGCACGATCCGGGTGCGGGCGATGGGTCCCGACGAGGAGGCCGCGGTGGCGGCGCTGCGCGAGCTGGTCGACGGCAAGTTCGGGGAGGAACCGTGAAGTTCACCGGCATTCCGGCCTCGCCCGGGATCGGGGCGGGCCCGATCGTCCGCTACGAGACCGAGGAGCTCAAGGTGCGCGACATCCGCATCCCGCCCGCCGGCGTGGCGCGCGAGATCGAGCGCTTCCACGCCGCCCTCGACGCGGCGCGCAAGGACCTGAGCCGCATCCGCGACGGCATCGCCGCCGAGCTGGGCAAGCACGAGGCCGAGATCTACGACGCCCACCTGCTGATCCTCGACGACCCCGAGCTCAAGCGCGCGGTCGAGCACGGCATCCGCGACGAGGGTCGCAACGCCGCGTTCGTGTTTCGCGCCCACATGAGCGGCGTGGCGGCGCGCCTCGAGCAGGTGAACGACGAGTATCTGCGCGAGCGGCGCGCCGACGTGCTCGACGTCGAGCGCCGGGTGCTGCGCTACCTGCTGGGCGATGGCCCGCGCGCCGCGGTGGCGCTCGAGCGCCCCGCGGTGCTGGTGGCCCACGAGCTGTCGCCCAGCGACGCCGCGCTGCTCGACCGCTCCAAGGTGCTGGGCTTCGTCACCGAGGTGGGCTCGCGCGGCTCGCACGCCGCGATCGTGGCGCGCGGCCGCGGCATCCCGGCGGTGGTCAGCGTGCGTGGCCTGATGCAGCGCGTCAAGGCCGGCGACACCGGCGTGGTGGACGGTTTCGCCGGCGAGTTCGAGCTCAACCCCGACGCCGAGCGGCGCGCCTTCTTCGACGCGCGCCGCGATGCGCTCGCCGACGAGGAGCGCACCCTGGCGGGCATCCACGACCAGCCGGCGGCGACGCTCGACGGGCGGCGCATCGAGCTGGCCGCCAACATCGAGCTGCCCGCCGAGGCCGAGCAGGTGCTGGCCGCCGGCGCCGACGGGGTGGGGCTGTTCCGCACCGAGTTCTTCTATCTCGGCCGCCCCGAGCTGCCGAGCGAAGAGGAGCAGTACGCCGCCTACCGCGGCGTGGCCGAGCGGCTGGCGCCCCGCCCGGTCATCTTCCGCACCATGGACCTGGGCGGCGACAAGGTGGCCTCGTACCTGGGCATGACCCACGAGACCAATCCCTTCCTGGGCTGGCGCGGCATCCGCTTCGCGCTCCACCATCCCGACCTGTTCAGCACCCAGCTGCGCGCCATCTATCGCGCCAGCGCGCACGGCCGGGTGCGCCTCATGTTCCCGATGATCTCGAGCCTCGACGAGCTGCAGCGCGCCAACGGGCTGTGCGGCGCGGTGGCGCGCGAGCTCAAGCGCACGCGCGTGCCGTTCGATCCCGAGCTCGAGATCGGCATCATGATCGAGACCCCGAGCGCGGTGTGGATGGCCGAGGAGCTGGCCCGGCACGCCCGCTTCCTGTCGATCGGCACCAACGATCTCACCCAGTACACGCTGGCGATGGACCGCGACAACGAGCGCCTCGCCCATCTCTACGAGCCGCTCGACCCGGCGGTGCTGCGCAGCATCCGCCACACCGTCGCCGCCGCCCACGGGGCCGGGCGCTGGGTCGGGGTGTGCGGCGAGATGGCGGGCGAGCCGGCCAACGCGGTGCTGCTGCTCGGCATGGGGGTGGACGAGCTGAGCATGGCGAGCTACGACCTGCCGCGGGTCAAGGCCGCGATTCGCAGCGTGCGCGCCGGCGCCGCCGAGGCGGTGGCGCGCGAGGCGCTGCTCCAGTCGAGCGCCGAGGACGTCAAGGCCGTGCTCCATCGCGCCCTCGATCCGGTGCTGCCGGGGTTCCTGAGCGCGCGCCGGGTCGGCGCGTGAGCGAAGCACCCCGCGACCCGCTCGAGCCGCCCTACGGGGCGCGCGACGGCGGCGGCATGGCGGCCCGCATCGCCGGCATCGCGGGGCAGATCGACGCCGGGCTCGAGGCGGTGGCGTCCGCGCCGTGGCGCCTGCCGCTTCGCGATCCCGACCTGCTCGCGGTGGGCGGCCTGGGCGGCTCGGCGATCGCCGCCGACCTGTGCGCCGGCCTGTACGCGGACCGGCTGCCGCGCCCGCTGCTGGTGGTCCGCGACGAACGCTGGCCGGCCTGCGTGAGCGCGCGCTCGCTGGCGCTCCTGTCGTCGTGCTCGGGCGACACCGCCGAGACCCTGGCCCTGTATGCCGCCGCGGCGGAGCGCGGGGTGCCGCGCCTCGTGCTCACCCGTGGCGGGGCGCTGGGTGAGCGCGCGCGCCGCGACGGGGTCGGGGTGTGGAGGCTCCACGGCGACGGGCCGCCGCGCGCCGCGCTGTTCTCGGGCTGGGTGCCGCTCGTGGCCCTGCTCCACGCCCTGGGCTGGATCGACGATCCGGCGCCGGAGTGGTGCGAGGCGGCCGCGGAGACGCGCGCCGCGGACCCGAGCCTCGGCGCCGCGAGCCCGCCCGCCGCGAACCCGGCCAAGCGGCTGGCGCGCTCGCTCGCGGGACGGGTGGTGTTCCTGTACAGCGGCCCCGGCGCGGGCGCGGCGGCCGCCCGGCGCTGGCGGCAGCAGCTCAACGAAAATGCTAAGCTGCTCGGCCACTCGGCCGTGGTGCCCGAGCTCGATCACAACGAGATCGTGGGCTGGGAGCGTCCCGGTCCGCTGCGCGATCGGGTGGCGATCGTGGTGCTGCGCGATCCCGACGACACGCCCGAGACCGGCGCGCGCCTCGACCTCACCGCCGAGCTCGCCGCGAGGCAGGGGGCGACGGTGCACGAGGTCGAGGGCCGCGGAGAGAGCCGCCTGGCGCGGCTCGCGTCGCTGGTCCAGTTCGGAGACTACGTGAGCTTGTACGTGGCACTGCTCGCGGGCGTGGACCCCACGCCGATCGCGAGCATCGACGAGTTCAAGCGGCGCCTCGCGCCGCCCGGGCCGGTCCGTGGCCGCTGAGGTGGTGGCGGTGGTTCCGGTCGCGGGTGTGGGCACGCGCCTCAGGCCCCACACCCACACCCTGCCCAAGGTCCTGCTCCACGTCGCCGGCAAGCCGATCCTCGCCCACATCCTCGATGATCTGGTGCGCCTCAGGGTGCGGGAGGTGGTGCTGATCGTCGGCTACATGGGCGAGCTGGTGCGGGACTACGTCGACCTCCATTATCGCCACCTCGAGGTCCGTTACGTCGAGCAGGAGGATCGGCTCGGGCTCGGGCACGCGGTGTCGCTGGCCGAGCCGTACGCTGACGACCGCCCGCTGCTCATCATCCTCGGCGACACCATCTTCGAGGCCGATCTGGAGCGCGTGCTGGCGGCCGGATCGAGCAGCATCGGCGTCAAGCCGGTCGAGGATCCGCGCCGCTTCGGGATCGTGGAGCGCGACGCCAGCGGGCGCGTCACCCGGATGGTCGAGAAGCCCGAGCATCCGAGCTCGAACCTGGCGATCACCGGGATCTACTTCTTCAGCCACGGCGGGCCGCTGTTCGAGGCGCTGCGCGAGCTGCAGCGCCGCAACCTGCGCACCAAGGGCGAATTCCAGCTCACCGACGCGATGCAGATGCTGGTCTCGAACGGCGCGGACATCGGGACCTTCCCGGTCGAGGGCTGGTACGACTGCGGCAAGACCGAGACCCTGCTCGAGACCAACCGTATCCTGCTCGACAAGCGCGCGCCGTCGACCACGATCCCGGGCTCGGTGATCCACGGCCCGGTGCTGGTGGCGCCGGGAGCCGCGATCCAGAACTGCGTGCTCGGGCCCCACGTGTCGGTGGCGGCCGGGGCGCGCATCAAGAACGCCGTGCTGCGCGACACCATCGTCAACGAGAACGCCACCATCGAGGACATTCTGCTCGAGGGGTCGGTGGTGGGTGAGAACGCGATCGTGACCGGCGGCTTCCGCCGCGTCAACGTCGGCGACTCGAGCGAGGTCCACATCCGCTAGCCCGCACCCGGCTGCTGCCGCCGGCGGCGTCGAGTTCACCCGTTCCGCACTGGAGAGGCTTCATGGGCGCCCGTCACCTGTTCACCTCGGAATCCGTCACCGAAGGCCACCCCGACAAGATCGCCGATCAGATCGCCGACGCGGTGCTCGACGCGCTGATCGCCCAGGATCCGCGCAGCCGCGTCGCCTGCGAGGTGCTGGTCACGACCGGGCTGGCGATGGTGGCGGGCGAGATCACCAGCCACGGCTACGTCGAGATCCCCAACCTGGTGCGCAAGGTGATCGGCGAGATCGGCTACGACAGCGCCGAGTACGGCTTCGACAGCCACACCTGCGCGGTGATCACCGCGATCGACGACCAGTCGCCCGACATCGCGATGGGCGTCGATCGCGGCGGGGCCGGCGACCAGGGCCTGATGTTCGGCTTCGCGTGCCGCGAGACTACGGCCCTGATGCCGCTGCCGATCATGCTGGCGCACGGCATCACCCGCCGGCTCGCGGCGGTGCGCCGCAGCGGCCGGGTGCCCTACCTGCGCCCCGACGGCAAGTCCCAGGTCACGGTCGAGTACGAGGACGGGCGCCCGGTGCGGATCGACACCGTGGTGGTGTCGAGCCAGCACGCCGACAAGGTCAAGCACGCGACCATCGAGCGCGACATCATCCGTCACGTGGTGCTGCCGCTGCTCCCCAAGCGGCTCGTCAGCCGGTCGAAGCCGATCAAGTTCCACATCAACCCCACCGGCTCGTTCGTCAAGGGCGGCCCGATGGCCGACACCGGGCTCACCGGGCGCAAGATCATCGTCGACACCTACGGCGGCGTGGGCAGCCACGGCGGCGGCGCGCTGTCGGGCAAGGATCCCAGCAAGGTCGACCGGTCGGCCAGCTACGGGGCGCGCTACGTGGCGAAGAACCTGGTGGCCAGCGGCCTGTGCGACCGCTGTGAGGTCCAGATCGCCTACGCGATCGGCGTGCCGGAGCCGGTCAGTATCATGGTCGACTCGAAGCGCACCGGGAAGATCAGCGACGAGAAGCTCACGCGGCTGGTGCGCCGCCACTTCGATCTGACTCCGCACGGGCTGATCCGGCACCTGCGGCTGCGGCGGCCGATCTTCCGCGCCACCGCGGCCTACGGCCACTTCGGGCGCGACGAGCCGACCTTCACCTGGGAGCGCACCGACAGGGCCCGCACGCTGGCGCGCGCGGTGTGAGGGGCGATGGCCGCAGCGGCCCGTTGCCGCTCGCTGCGCGCTGTGCAATAGTGCGCCCGATGCGCCGCGATCGCGCCACCCCACGCCACGCAGGAGTCCGACCCCGACGCGGGCGGGGGCCCGGCCGCCGCGCGGGCCCGCCGGGCGCGCGCGCCACGCTGACCCTGCTCGCCGCGCTGCTCCTGGCTCCGGCCCCCGCGGGGGCGAAGGGCGCGCGCCCGCTCGCCAAGCCCGGCGCGTCGACACCGCCACCCGCCAAGACCAAGGGCGCCCCGGCGCCGGCGCGCACCGGGCTCGAGACCCTGGAGTCCCAGATCAAGGACTTCACGCTCGCGAACGGCCTCAAGTTCATCGTGGTCGAGCGTCATGCCGCGCCGGTGTTCAGCTTCGAGACCGTGGTCAATGCCGGCTCGGCCGACGACGCGCTGGGCACCACCGGGCTCGCCCACATGATGGAGCACATGGCGTTCAAGGGCACCGCGCTGGTCGGCACCCGGGACTACGCCGCGGAGCAGCCGCTGCTCGACCGCGAGGAGACGGCGTGGATCGCGCTGCGGGACGAGCGCCGCAAGGGCGCCCGCGCGGACTCGACCCGGCTGCGCCAGCTCGAGAAGGCGTTCGCCGACGCCCAGGCCGCGTCGCAGACCCAGGTGGTCTCGAACGAGTTCCAGAAGATCCTCGAGCAGGCCGGGGCGCGGAACTGGAATGCCTCGACCCACAACGATTTCACCGACTACTTCTACTCGCTGCCCTCGAACCGCCTCGAGCTGTGGGCGGTCATGGAGGGCGGGCGCATGGGCCACCCGGTGTTCCGCGAGTTCTACAAGGAGCGCGACGTGGTGTACGAGGAGCGGCGCATGCGCACCGAGTCCTCGCCGGCCGGACGGCTGGTCGACGAGTTCATCCACGCCTCGTACGTCGCCCACCCCTACGGCTTCGGCGGCATCGGCCATCCCTCGGACCTGCGCTCGTTCAGCCGCACCCAGGGCGACGCGTTCTTCCGCGCCTACTACGTGGCCAAGAACATGAGCGTGGCGCTGGTCGGCGACGTGACGGTGGCCCAGGTGCGGCCGCTGGCCGAGAAGTACTTCGGCGACATCTCCGGGGCCGCGCCGCCGCCGCCACTCGACACCGTCGAGCCCGAGCAGCGCGCCGAGCGGCGCGTCATCCTCGAGGACCCGGCCCAGCCGCTGGTGCTGATCGGCTGGCACATTCCCGCCGCCACCGATCCGCGCTACCCGGCCTACGAGGCGCTCGCCGACCTGCTGGCGGGCGGTGACTGGGCGCGGCTCCAGAAGGCGCTGGTCAAGCAGCGCAAGATCGTGGCGAACATCGAGTCCGGCACCGGCTTCCCGGGCGAGAAGTACCCCAACCAGCTGGTGATCTTCGTGGTGCCCGCCGCCGGTCAGGACCCGCTCAAGGTCGAGCAGGCGGTCTACGATGCGATCGACAGCGTCGCGACCCGGCCATTCACCGCCGACGAGCTGGCGGGCTACAAGGTGCGGGTGCGCGCCGACCGGATTCGCGCCGCCGCCGACAACGCGAGCCTGGCCGGCGCGCTTGCGCAGGCGCAGAACCTGTACGGCGACTGGCGCCAGTTCTTCCGCGAGCAGGAGCGGGTCCAGGCCCTGACCCTCGCCGACCTGGCGGCGGCACAGAAGCGCTCGCTGATCCGCTCGAACCGCACCGTGGGCGTGATCGTGAACCCGGCGGAGGCCGCCAATCAGGGAGAGCGCAGACCATGATCCGCGACCGCCGGCTGGCTCGCATCGTCGCGGTGGCGCTCGCGCTCGGCGCCGCCGCCAGGCCCGCGCGCGCCCAGCTCGATCCGCGTTTCGATCCCCACCAGCTCGTCACCCCGCCGCTCGGGCTCATCAAGCCCGTCACTCCGGAGCGCCTGGTGCTCGGCAACGGGGTGGTGGTGTTCCTGCTCGAGAACCACGAGCTGCCGGTGATCGAGGGCACGATGAGGGTCCGCACCACGCCGGCCTGGGTGCCCGACGACAAGGTGGGGCTGGGGTTCATCACCGGCGAGGTGATGCGCAGCGGCGGCAGCGCCAAACACTCGGGGGACTGGCTCGACGACCGCCTGGCCGCGATCGGCGCTACCCTCAGCACCTCGATCGGCCCCGACATCGCCAGCGCCTCGTTCCACTGCCTGCGGGAGAACGCCGACGAGGTGATCGGGCTGTTCGGCGAGGTGCTGCAGTCGCCGGCCTTCCCCGACGACAAGATCGAGCTGGCGCGCGTCGGCCTGCGCCGCTCGATCGCGGCGCGCAACGACGAGATGATCCCGATGCTGATCCGGGTCGCGACCGAGGCGGTGTACGGCAAGGGCCATCCGTACGCGCGCAAGCCCGAGTACGCCACCATCGAGGCGGTGGGCCGCGAGGACTGCGCGCGCCTGCACGATCAGGTGTTCGAGCCCGGGCGCATGGTGCTGGCGGTGTACGGCGATTTCGCGAGCGCCGAGATGAAGAAGAAGCTGGCCACCGCGCTGGGCAGCTGGAAGGGCGCCGGCGGACCGGCGCCGGTGCTGCCGCCGCCCCCGGCGCCGGCCAGGGCGCGGCTGGTGTTCGCGCCCAAGCCGGACGTCACCCAGACCGGGATGGTGCTGACCCAGCTCGGCTTCCGCGCCGATGATCCCGACTACCCGGCGATGGACGTGTACTCCACCGCGCTGGGCGGCGGGTTCCAGTCACGGCTCGTCAATCGCATCCGCACCCAGCGCGGGCTGGCCTACGGCACCGGGGCCAGCGCCGGCGACGACTACCAGCGTCCCGGGGTGTTCGTGGCCTACTGCCTGACGCGCAGCGATTCGACCATGGTGGCGCTGGGTCTGCTGCGCGACGAGGTGCGCAAGTCGGTCGAGGCGCCGTTCACCGACGAGGAGCTGCAGCGCGCCAAGGACTCGTCGCTCAATCAGTTCGTGTTCAACTTTGAGCAGCCTTCGGATGTGCTGTTCCGGGCCGCATTCTTCGAGGCGATCGGCTATCCGCAGGATTTCCTCTCCACCTACCAGAAGGGGCTGGAGACCGTGACCGCGCAGTCGGCGCTCGAGGCCGCGCGGCGCAAGGTTCATCCCGATCAGCAGGTCGCGGTGATGGTGGGCAAGGAGCAGGACTTCGACGCCCCGCTCACCTCGGCGGGGCTGCCGGTCGAGCGGGTCGACATCACCATCCCGCCGCCGCCTTCGAAGCTGTCGGTCGGCAGCGCCAGCCCCGAGGCGCTGGCCAAGGGCCAGGCGTGGCTGAAGCGCGCCTGTGAGCTCGCCGGCGGCAGCGCGGCGTGGGCGGCGATCAAGACCGCCACGCTCGAGCAGAATCAGGAGCTCACGATCCAGGGGCAGAGCCTGAGCCTCAAGGCCAGCCAGTCGTGGGCGCTGCCCAATCGCCGCGTGGTCACCCTCCAGAGTCCGATGGGGGAGATCCGCCAGGTCACCGACGGCAAGACCGGCTGGATGACGCGTGGGGGCGAGACTCAGGACCAGCCCAGCATGGCCGAAGGGATCAAGCAGGAGTACGAGCGCTCGCTCTATCACGTGCTCGGACACCCCGGGGATCTCGAGGTGCAGGCTCTGCCCGACCCGCAGAGCATCGAAGGCGCGAGCTACAACGTGGCGCTCGTGAAGAGCGAGCTGGTCAAGGAGTGGACCATGGCATTCGGCCCCGACGGCCGGCTGGCGCGCATGGAGTACCTGGGACAGGGTCCGGGCGGGCCGGCCAAGGCGACGCAGGTGTTCTCCGACTGGAAGCCCGAAGGGGCGATCCAGTTCCCGCACGCCACGAAGGTGCTGCTCGACGGCAAGCCGTATATCGAAGCACGCATCCAGTCGGCAAAGTTCAACACCGCTATACCGGACTCCCTGTTCCGGAAGCCCTAGCTCCGGGCCTCACCGACTCCCCGGTCGCGTAGTTCGACGGTATCCTTTGCGATGCCGTCGCCATCATAACGTGCGCCCTCCCTCGCCCCTCTCGTCGCCCCCACCTCGAGGAGATGCGCCATGAGCCTGGCTTCTCATGTGATCGCCGCCGGAGACATCGACATCGCCCGCCGCGCGACTACGGGTCTGTGCGCGTGGATCGTCGCGGCGATCCTGTGCACGGCTCCGGCCGGCGCGGCACCCACGCTGGGCTTCGTCGAGGAATGGCCCCCCGGCACGCTGTCGGGCTGGGGCGGCGGCTCGGCGAGCTACACCAACCCCGGAACCGGCGGGAAGAATGGCGCCGGTGACGGCTTTCTCCAAGTGGCGAACCCGGTCGCCGGCAAGCTCGGAACCATGTCGAGCGGCGCCCAGTACACCGGGGACTGGGTCGCGGCGGGCATCACGCAGGTGCGCGTATGGCTCAATGACGTCAACGCGCCCGATGCGCTGGAGATCCATTTCGCGCTCGGCCGACCGCCCGGCACACTGGGGGTGACGGACCCTGGCAACTTCTGGCAGTACAACGTCGGCTTCATCCCGCTGTCGGGCCAGTGGCGGGAGTTCGTCGCCGACCTGACCACCCCGGCCAATTGGACCCAGATCATCGGGTCCGGCACGTTCACGAATGCGCTCCAGACCACTTCGCGGGTTCTTCTCCGTCACGACCTCGCGCCCTACGTCGGTGGGCCCGATGACGTGGCGGGCGACTTCGGCATCGATCACCTGCTGCTCTCGAACGGCGTGGTGGGAGTGGGCCCGGGGGCCGATCCGGTCGGCCCCGCGGTCGCGCTCGCGGCGCCGTGGCCCAATCCATCGCGCGGCCCGGTCGCGCTGGCGATGACCAGCCCGGACGGCGGCGCGATCCACGTCCAGATCTTGGACGCCACCGGTCGCCTGATCCGCGCCGCCGAGCTGCCGGCGGGCCCGGCGGGCGCGCGGCGGTGGACCTGGGATGGCGCCGACGGCGAGGGGCGGGCGGCCGCTCCGGGGGTCTACCGGGTGCGCGCCTTCGGCGCCGCGGGCGGGATGAGCCGCCCGCTGGTGCGCGTCCGCTAGCTCAGCGCCCGCGCGGGGCGAGCCCGGCGCGCGCGGCCATGCGGTCGCTCACCACCGCCAGCGCCGCGCCCACCACCACGAGCAGCGAGCCGGCGATGCCCTCGGCGTTCAGGCGCTCGCCGCGCACCAGCCCGCCCAGCACCACGGCGATCATCGGCACCGCCACCGGGATGAAGCTGATGCGCGCCACCGGCCAGCGCGGAATCAGCCACGACAGCAGCACGAACGCGCCCACCGAGCCCGCCAGGGTGAGGTAGAGCAGCGGGACCACCATCGCCGGCGTCGCGGGCCACGGGTGCCGCTCGCCCGCGATCAGGCTGGCGGCGAGGCAGATCGGGAATCCGACCGCGGCGCCCCAGGCGTTGATCACGAACGGTGACTGGCGCGGTCCGCGCTTCAGCAGCACCGTGGCCAGGCTGCCCGCGGTCGCCGCCGTCAGCACCGCGGCGAACGGCAGCGGCGGCACCGCGCTGCGGATCTGCCCGCCGAAGATCAGCGCCACCCCGCCGAGACCGACCAGCGCCGCGGCGATCTTGAGCGGGGTCAGGCGCTCGAGCCCGAAGCCGTGCGCGAACAGCCCGGAGGTGAGCGGGATGGTCGCGAACAGCACCGCCGAAAGTCCCGAGGACAGGATGGTCTCGCCCCAGTAGAGCAGCGGGAAGTTGAGCCCGAACTGGAGCGCGCCGTACGCGGTCGCGGTGCGCAGCGCGGCGCCGCGCGGCAGCCGGAGACCGCGGGCGCGTGCGATGCCCCCGAGCAGGGCGGCCGCGAGCGCGAGGCGCAGCGCCGCCGCCCACAGCGGCGGCAGGCTGTCGTTGCCGATGCGGATGACGAGGAACGTGCTGCTCCAGATCAGCGTGCAGCCCGCGAACGCGCCCCACGGTCCGAGCCCGGCGACGGGGGAGGCGTCGGGCGCGGACCGGGCGGCGGGGGGTGGCGGCGTATCGCTCATGCGTCGACCATTGAACCCGATCCGCGGGCCGGGAGTGAAGTGCGGGCGCCGCGGGTCAGCCCACGTCCAGCACCCGGTAGCGGCGCGCGGGCGGCGCCGCCGGCGACCAGCCCGGCGTGCGCAGCGGATCGATCACGCTGAGGAACGCGTAGCGGCGCATCCCGGCGTCGGTGGTGAGGAGCTCGCGCACCCCGTGCTCGCGCAGCACCACCGCGGTCTCGAGCCCGGCCGGGAGCCCGCGCGTGGCGCCGGCGCCGCCCAGCACGTCAGCCAGCACCTCGGCGTGGCGGACGGTGGGGGCGAGCGTGCGCACCGCGGGGCTCGACAGCACCAGCTCGAAGAACCCCCAGGCCGCGCGGGGCTCGAGCGGCCGGGCGACGGCGTGGGGGTGGGTGAGCAGCCGCAGCGCCTCGTGGAGCGCGGGCCA
>Ga0306921_10001698_pt1 | contig 21603 bp, 16 predicted proteins | sample sta12Cox44000080_FD_203760 | JGI IMG/M metagenome (GOLD analysis project Ga0306921, IMG submission 203760) | Lab enrichment of tropical soil microbial communities from Luquillo Experimental Forest, Puerto Rico - statoxic.12C.oxic.44.000.080 (v2)... | ecosystem: Environmental > Terrestrial >...
CTGCACCCCGCCCCGGTGCGTCCCTGTGCGTTTTGCAATCCACACCTGCTGCTTCGCGATCGGCGGTCCCGCCGGAATCTCGCCGTAGTATTTCTCGACCTTTTCCTTCGCCACGGCCGGCGTGATATCGCCCGAAAGCACCACCGTTACGTTGTTGGGACCGTAGTACGTCTTGAACCACTCCTGCACGTCGCTCATCGACGCCGCGTCCAGGTCTTTCATCGATCCGATCACGGTCCACGAATACGGGTGCCCCACCGGGTACGTGTTCTCGGTAATCAGCCCTTCGGTTACGCCATACGGCTGGTTTTCGCCCTGGCGCTTTTCGTTCTGCACCACGCCGCGCTGCAGGTCCAGCTTCTTCTGATCGAGCACACCCAGCAAATGGCCCAGGCGGTCGCTTTCGGCAAACAGCACGTAGTCCAGCATCGACGTCGGCACATTCTCAAAATAATTTGTGCGGTCGTTGTTCGTCGTGCCGTTCAGGCTGGTCGCCCCGATCTTCTCCATCGCATTGATGTACGTGTAATTGAAGTTGTCACTGCCGCTGAACATCAGGTGTTCAAACAGGTGTGCAAATCCCGTCTTCCCTGGCTTCTCGTTTTTCGACCCCACGTGATACCAGGTGTTTACGGCAACGATGGGAGCCTTGTGGTCCTCGTTCACCAGCACCGTGAGCCCGTTATCCAGCACGAACTTCGTATACGGGATCTCCGGTATCGGAATGTCAACCTTCGCTGCCGCCGCAGCCGGCGCCTTGCGCCCCGCAGCCGGTTTCGTCTGCGCCAATACCATGCGCGGAATCGCAACACCCACCAGTAAAACGAAAACCAGCAGACCCCTCACGCCTTTCACCGCTATGCTCATCAACTTCCCCCCTCCCATTTCTGCCAAGGTCCAAATCCTCGGGCTCCGGCTCACACGGCAAATAGCTGCCTCCGTCGGCACCCCTATCTGGCTTGGACGCGCTCCCGCCGGGGTTCCCTCGTCCATCTCGCCCGATTTCGAACGTGAATCTGCGCCTTCACTTCAAAGACGCCAAACGATTGTACATGGTTCCGTCCGACCCACCCGTGCTCACCTTACATCGGCGTCAGAATCTGCACTTCGTTCGCCGCCAGCACCACGGGCAGCGCCGCGGCTGGCCCCGTCGAAACTCCACTCGGCGTGAAAAACCGCGCCGCCGCAATCTTCTCGACCGTCCCGTTTCCGTTCGTTCCTACATTGCTGAACGCCACCTGCATCCGCTTGGGGGTGGCGTTGATATCCCGATCCACGATCACCGACCCCGAGAACCCATTACCGGTATTCGTGTTGGCCACCACGAGCACCTCGCGGTCCACCAAAATCCGCGAAAACGCCACAATCCCTCCATTCCCGCTCGACGGTCCGAAATCGCTTCCATTCCCCGACACTTCCCGGAAATACAACCGCCCGTAGGACAGCGCAGGTTCATTCGAACGCAGCGTCGTCAGCACCTTCACCGCTCTATACACAGGATGCGTCTCGTCAAACGCCACCGGCATCCTTCCCCACAACGCCTCGCGCACTGATTCGTTTGTACCCAGATCCGACGTTCCATCGGGCTTTACCGTGCCGCTTAATCCCTGCTCGGTTCCGTAGTACAAGCAGGGAATCCCCTGCAGCGAAAACAATAGTCCCAACGCCAGCGTCACCTGGACAGGAGGGGTGCTCGGATGCTGGATGCGTTGCCTCTGGTCGTGATTGTCCAGGAAGCTCACGAAATAGCGTCCGGCCTCGCCGTGTGAGCTCAGTCTTCCCAACTCCGCCTGCTTGCGCGCCTCAAATACGCCGCGGATGGTTTCCACTCCGGCAAACCCCTTTGCCACCGACGGCAACACATAGAACAGCGGGAAATCCAGCGCCGCGTCAATCCCGAATCCCTCGCCGCCGTCCGTTGTGCGGCCCACGAAACCCTCAATCGTCTGCTCGCTGTCGTAAATTTCGCCGAAGGTGAAAAAATTCTGCTTGCCAAGGCTCAGCCCGTACTCGCGCATCGCATTCCCGAAGTTCCGCACGCCGTCGGGGTACACGTACTTCACCGTGTCGATGCGGTAGGCATCCGCGTCGTACTTCGCCATCAAATATTGGTAGGCTCGGATCAAAATCGCCGTCACCGGCGAGACGCCGTAGCTCGCGCGCACCGCTTCCTGCCCGGGCACCGACGCGTCGTATTCCGCCACCAGCTGCCGCATGTTCCCGAAGTCACCGGGCACGAAACCCCGCGCATCCGGAGTATTGGTCAAGGTGCTGCCGCGCCGCCGAAAAAACAGCCGGTTCTGAAAATCCGTCGGCCACACCGCATCATCTACGGAAAGCGCAGCCGGCGCTGGCAACCCATCGGTCCAATCCGGCCGCGGAACCCCAAAACCATTCACCCACTCGATCGGCGGTTCATCTCCCAACGGGCCGTTCATCACCGCCGCGTCAGAAAACGACTCGACCACCCCGTCCGGCCGCACGTAATCAAACACCTGCCCGGCATGGTTCAGCACAATGTCGAAGATCACATACAATCCGCGCGCGTGCGCCTGCTCCACCAGTTCCGCAAGTTCCACTTCCGCCGCGGCCCGCGTGCCGTCCGACGCGAACCTTTCGTCCACGTTTACAAAATCCTGCGCTCCATATCCGTGATAGTTGTAATCCCCATCGGGCTTGACGTTCTTCAGCACGGGCGAGAGCCAGATGGCCTTGGTTCCGAGGTCGGCGATATACTCGAGCTGCGCCTCCACCCCTTTGAACGTGCCGCCCTGCCTCTGCTTGTAGATTTGATTCCATGTCCCGCGCGGCGCAGCCGTCGCATTCGCGAAGCGATCCAACATGAGGAAATAAATGCAGCAGTTCCGCCAGTCGCCGGGAGACGGGAACGGATAACGCACCTCAACCTGGTTCCCATTTACCGTAATGTTTTTGGTTTGGCCCTGCGCCGCTGCTGCCTGCGCGGCTCGAATCGTTTCGAGGAGGTCCGCGCTGGTGATACTCGTCGGCATAGCGGCCCTCCTTGGCGTCCCGACATTCTACCCTGCTCGGTATTCCGCAACTACGTCCTTCATGAGGTACGACTGAACCCCATCTGGTCTGCCCCAAACGCAGGCACTTCTCCCTCAAACAGAGGTTCTGTGCGGCACAGCGCTATAATCCCTCTTCAACTCGGTTCGCTTTCAACTGAGGCCCCCATGACCAAAAGCTGGAGAACCAGGCTGATCCACAGCGACGCCAAAATCCCTCAAGGCTACCGTTCTCTCGCCTCGCCCACCTTCCGTGGTTCCACGACTCTCTTTCCCTCCTCTTCCGTCGTCACCGATACCTGGGACCAGTGGCGCGTCGGCTATACCTACGGCCTCTACGGCACTCCCACGGTTCTCGAACTCGCCGCTCGTGTCTGCGAACTTGAATCCGGCCACCGCACCATCCTTACGCCTGGAGGGCAGGCCGCCATCTCTCTTATCAATTTCGCCCTTCTCCACTCCGGCGATCACATCCTCGTTCCTGCCAGCGTCTACTACCCCAACCGCAAACTTGCCATGCGCCTTCTCTCCCGCTTCGGCGTGTCGACCGATTTCTACGACCCGTCCGTCGGCGCCGCAATTTCTACCCTGATCAGGGAAAACACCCGGCTCATCTGGTGCGAAAGCCCTGGCTCCATCACCATGGAAGTTCAGGACCTCCCTTCCATTGTCGCCGTCGCCCATTCTCGGAATGTCTTGGTGGTCCTCGACAACACCTGGTCCGCTGGCATTCTTCTCGACGCCTTCTCTCACGGCGTCGATGTCACCATGCAGGCTCTCACCAAGTACATCGGGGGCCACAGCGATGTTCTTTTGGGCTCCGTCACCGTACGCGACGAGTCTCTCTATCGCCGCCTGGGCGACGCTCAGCAGCTCCTCGGCGCGGCGGTCTCTCCCGACGACTGCAGCCTCGCCCTCCGGGGACTCCAGACCCTTGCCGTCCGCCTCGCAGCCATCGAATCTTCCGCACTCGCCATCGCCAAGTGGCTCGCCTCGCGCCCTGAAATCGACCGTGTCCTCCACCCGGCGCTCGAGTCCTGCCCCGGTCACGAGTTCTGGAAGCGCGATTTTCTTGGCTCCTCCGGCGTCTTCTCGCTGGTCTTCAAGCCCGGCCCCACCGAGGAACAGGTCCATGCCTTCGTCGATGCCCTCAAGCTTTTTCGTGTGGGCTACAGTTGGGGCGGCGTCGCCAGCCTCGCCGTGGCCTACCAGATGGGCCAGAGGCCCGGCCGTCCCGACTACGACCATCGCATCGTCCGCCTCAACGTCGGCCTCGAATCCACCTCCGACCTCATCGCCGACCTCGAACAAGCCCTCGTCAAAGTGTCAGCCCAGTCCTAGCTAAATCCGCCTCACCGGTGGGTTGTAGCGGGCGAATTTTCCGCTTAAGCGGCCTGCCCGACAAGGCAAGGGAGGGATCGCAACCTCCGCGATTTGCTTGCTGCGCACGTGGCCATTTGCACGAGCCCCAAAAAACTCCCGTTGCTTCCTTCTGCCCCGCTGCTACAATCCCTCCATTGCTCGGTGGTGCGAGTGGTGGTTCAAAACTTGACGGAGGTGGTCGATGGGTCGGATCGTTCTTTTTGGGTGTGTCTTCTCTCGTCCTTTGTCTTACCGTTCCCGCCCCAGGATGCGCGCATTCTTCTCCCAGCTTCGCTGTCAGCCTGAGTGGAACTGTTTCTTCTGAGGCCGAAGGCCGGCCAATCGCTCGCGCTGTCGTGCGTCTCGGCGATGAAGGCGGCACTCTGCTCGAGCAAACCTATTCGTCCGATTCCGGCGAGTTCGCCTTCGGCGGCCTTCGTCCGGGACGCTTCATCCTCAGAGTTGAAGCGGCCCGCTTTGATTCCGGGGAATTTCATGTCGATCTCAGTCTCGGTTCCCAGCGCGGGTTCTCCGTCGCTCTCAAACCCGCGCATCGGCAACAACTGCCCGGCTCTTCAACCATCTCCGCGCGCGACCTCTCCATCCCGCAAGAAGCGCGCGACCTGCTCGCCTCCGGCAAGGAAAAACTTAACGTCGAAAAGAATCCCCAGTCGGCCCTGCTCGATTTCCAGTCCGCCATCGCCAAAGCCCCCGCGTTTTACGAAGCGCATTACCAGGCCGGTCTGGCCTATCTCGCCCTCGAGAATTCCCCGGAAGCCGAAAAAAGCTTCAGCAAATCTGTCGAGCTGAGCAAGCAGAAATTCCCCGATGCGCAGATCGCGCTCGGCACACTGCAGATCCATCGTGCGGAAACTTCGGCTGGAGAAGAACTCCTGCGCGCCGGGCTCTCCTTGAACCCGGCTTCCTGGCCAGGACTCTTTGCATTGGGAGAACTCGAACTATCTCGCGGCCACCTGCAATCCGCTCTCGCCGCCGCTGAACAGGCTTGCTCGGTCGCCCCAGAGCAGCCTGTCGTCTACCGCCTGCTCGCTGTTATCCACCTTCGGCAAAAGGACTACCCTGCGCTCCTCGACAATCTCGATGCCTACATCCGCCTCGATCCCGACAGCCCTGCGGGCCAACGCGCCAAACAACTCCGCGCCGATACCCTTCAGCATCTTTCCGGCTCAGAGGCCGCCGTCTCGGCAACCTCTCATTAAATAGATAGATTTCGCCGAGGCGCGGGAAAGTGGACCTAGGAAGTGAAGGAATCGACGAAAGCAAGCGCCATTTTTCCGCAGGACCGTAAAAGCCTCGCGCCCGGGCCCCTTCAGGGCGGGCATAATCCCTTAAAACCGCTTGCTGTTATTCAATGTAATGGCCCAGGATGCTGATAGGCGTACCGCCACACCTGGCAGCAAAGTACGAAAGAGCACACCTTGCCAGTAACCAGCAACTTAGTCGGGACGTTCAAGCCTCGAACAGGCGACTCGATACGCCCTTCAGACTTCCCTACCGGATCATCTGCGCCTTCTCCACCGCGTCATACGTATACCGCACCGTCACCGGATGATTCCCCTTGCCGTCCGTGATGCGCACCGTCTCCCACAACTGCTTCCCGTCGGGCGACACCTCAAAGGTCCGGCTCATTTTTCCGTTGTGCGCCGCCTTCTCCTCCGTCACCAGCTTGTTTCCGTCCCAGTGTGCCGCAATTTCCTCGTACGCCGGATCTTTGGACTTCTCCAGTTTCCGTCCATCCGTGAAAAATGCACGCTTGTGTTCGCGGTCGTCGATCATCGCGACTTCCGGGTCGTTGTCATATTTCTGTGTCAGTCGCAATTCGTGTGGCGGGTTCACCAAGTCCCCCAACCGGTCGTACTCGTCGGAACTCCCCCGGCTCTGCGGGTACCCGCCGCCACCGTACGGACCTCCGCCCATCGGACCCCCGGGCCATCCTCCCCCCATTCTCGGCCCTCCGTAGCCGCCGTTGTTGCTGCCACGGTTTGTGTTGTCGGCTTCGCGCGAATTCTTCAGCTTCTGCCGCGCATCGTCGCTGTCATCTTTGTTGAACTGCCAATCTCCCAGGATGTTCGCACGCGGACGCGCTTCTGGCTTTTTCGGAGTCGCAGGAGGGGGCGCACTCGTAGAACTGACTTCCGAGGGAGGAGGCGCGAGTGGCCCCGGCGGCGCTTGCGCCCTGCCTGCCCACGCGCAAACCAGGCATGTTCCGCTTATAACTACTACTCTTCCAAATGGCCTCATTTTCGTAACCTTCCCGCGGCTGGAGCTACAAGACTATCCCTTTATGGCCGTCTCTCGCCACTGGCCACAAGCTCCCCCCGTTCCTCTCTAAGCACACTTCTACCTAGGATTCGCCCACCGCCGCAAATGGCTGCTTCCCCCATCTTCTCTGCCCTCGGCATGAATGGCTGCCTCGGATGGAATTGCCAGGACCTTCTACCTCAGCCAGCCCTTCAAATCCCTCGCCCGCTCCAGTAGCCCCAAAGCCCCCAACTCCCGGAACTTCTTCGCCCGCTGCCGGTAGTCCCGTTCCTTCTTCGAAAGAATCGCCAGGAACGGCACCCCCGCCGCCTTCGCCGCCAGCGCGTCATCAATATTATCTCCAACATATAACGCCGTCGCCCGGTCCCGTCCATCCAGGATGATGCGCAGCCCCTCCGGATCGGGCTTTTTCTTCGCATCGTCCATCGTCACGATGGTCCGGAACAATTTCGCCGCAGGCCATCGGTCAAACGTGTACGAGAACTCCTGCCGCGTTCTACCCGTAAACAGGTTCACTTCGCGCGTCTTCGCCCATTTCTCGATCAGCTTCGGCGTCACCAGCAGCTTCTCTTTCGTCACGTTACCCGGCTTCCCGTCTCTCCCCCAGTAAAATGGCTGAAACGCCACCCGCGCTTCTTCATAACTCGTTCGCACGCCCAACGCCGTCGCCCATCGCGACACCATTCTCCAGTCGTCATTGTTTCCCGGCTTGCGCTTCCATTCGTGAAACTGCTTCCAGGTGGGCTTCCGGCCGGTCAGCGCCCGCACCGTCTCGAGCCCCGAACGCCAGTAACTCTCCCGCACGTCCACCAGCACGCCATCCACATCAAAAATCAGGATCTTCGGGTCCAACCGTTGGTGCCGCTTCCCCCTTTTCGCCGTCATCCCCTTTTCCTTTCCATTCCTCGCCCGGTCTACCCGCCTGCCCCGATTTTCCAAATGCTGTCGATGCATTTTTTGCGCTTGCCTTCCATTTCGCCCAGGCCTACATTCTCGCAGAGGCGTAGCCTTTTCTTCGGCCCCGGTTCCGCAATTTCTCAAAAAGGAGCCCGCAATGGCAACCCGACGCTTCCTCTTTTCAGCCCTGTGTTTTGTCACCCTGGTCATGTGGGCGGCGCCGGCGCTGGCTCAGAATTCCGCTGCTGCCAAGCCTCCGGCCAAGGATCATCTCCTTCTGTCCGGCACCGTCTCCGAAAAGGGCGCCTTGCTTCTCTGCTCCGCCAATCAGAAGCTCTATCACGTCCTGAACTCGGAGCTTTTGCGCCATCTCGAAGGTCAGCTTGTCACCGTTAAAGCGCGTTATTTGCCCGGGAAAGACCAGCTCTACGTTTTCGCCGTGCGCGCCGATTCCGCTGCCCACGATAAGTCCTTCTTCCACCCTGGCGACGCCGCCTTCCGCCGCTGACGAAACACTGCCTGACCCGTCCTATCGAACGGAGTCTCTGTGGGACTCCTCGCCATCGCTTGTGATACACCTCCTCCATGCTCGACCACTCCCTCCGCCGAGAACTTCTCTCTCTCCGCGACGACGACTTAACTCTCCGCGAAGAACTCCTCGCCGCCGGCGAACTCAGGGGCCCCTACCATCCCCGCATGGAAGCCGTCCACATCAAGAATGCCGCGCGACTTCGCGAACTTATCGCCGAGCACGGCTGGCCCGCCGAAGACCGCGTCGGACCCGACGGCGCCGAAGCTGCCTGGCTCATCGCGCAACATTCCATCGGTGCACCTCAATTCATGCGTACTGCACTTCGCCTCATTCAAGCATGCGTCAAACAAGGCCGCGTCCCGCCCTGGCAAGCCGCTTTCCTCGAGGACCGCATCGCTCTCTACGAAGGCCGTCCGCAACGCTTCGGCACGCAAAGCATTGACGATCCCCGCGACGGTCTCTCCCGTCCCTGGACCATCGCCGACGCTGATCAGGTGAATCAGCTTCGCGCGTCGATTGGCCTTGCGCCGCTCCCCCCAACCCCGCCGCCCGGCACTGACCTCCCTCTGGAAATTCGCCATCAGAACGAATCACTGCAGAAATGGTGGCTCGATTGGCTCACTTCCCGCGGCTGGCGTCACTCCTAGCTGCGGCCTCACCTGCGATCGCTCCGCTGCCGACACGAGAGCCGTTCCATTTCTGTCCCTCCGGACAGCTTGCCCCACCCTTCGCCAACGCATACTTTCGCCTTCTTGCATACGCGGCCCAGTGCCCAGCGACTTCCGGGGGTTAGGTCATGAACCTTCTCGGCTCGTCCAAGCACCCCGTCGCACACGTCTGTGCGGCCGCCCTCGCGCTTCTGCTTCTGGGCTGCTCGTCCGGATCGATGAGCGGTGGCGGCGGCAACGGAGGCAGCGGTGGCAACAACGGCGGAACCACGCAACCTCCTTCCACTCCCTTAGGCCTCCGGGCCGCCGCTGGGGACGCGCAAATCACACTCAACTGGACCGCCAGCGCCGGGGCCTCGAGCTACGCCTTAGGTCGTTCCACCACCAGTGGCGGTCCCTACACACAAATCGCCACCGCCGCCACAACCTACCTCGACACGGGCCTCGCCAACGGTACGGCCTACTACTACGTGGTCGCCGCCGTGAACTCGGCCGGCACAAGTCCCAATTCCGCGCAGGCCGCCGCCACTCCCACCGCGCCCGTAACCATTCCTCCCGCTCCCGCCAGCCTTCAAGCTACCGCCGGCAACGCACAGGTCACTCTCACCTGGACCGCCAGCACTTCCGCCACCAGCTACAACGTTAAGCGCTCAACCACGACCGACGGGCCGTACACGAAAGTTTCTTCTCCCACCACCACAACATTCACCGACACCGGGCTCAGCAACGGTACTCCTTACTTCTACGTGGTCACCGCCGCGAACTCGGCCGGCGAGAGCAACCCTTCGAACCAAGCCACCGCCACGCCCACTGCTCCTCTAACCGCTCCGCCTGTTCCCACCGCTCTCCACGCGATCGCCGGTAACAGCAATCTCTCTCTTTCCTGGAACCCGAGTACAACCGCCACCAGCTATCACCTCAAGCGCTCCACCACCACCGGCGGTCCTTACAGCACAATTTCTTCTCCCACCACCACAACATTCACCGATACCGGGCTCAGCAACGGCACTGCTTATTTCTACGTCGTCTCCGCCCTCAACTCCGCCGGGGAAAGTGGCAATTCTTCTGAAGCCTCCGCCACTCCCGTCAGCATCGCTCCTCCCGATGTCACCATCACCATCGACCCCACTAAAACCAAGCCGATTTCCCCGTACATCTACGGCCTCAATTTCTACTTCGGCAATTCCGGTCGCCCGCCTCACCTCATCTTCGACCGCGCCGGCGGAAATCGCTGGACCGCTTACAACTGGGAAAGCAATGCCTCCAACGCCGGCAGCGACTATCTCTACGAGAACGACAATTATCTCAGCAGCAGCAACGTCGCTGGGGAAGCCGTGCGCAGTTTCATCGCCCAGGATCAGGGCCAAGGTCTCGCCAGCCTGATGACCGTCCAGCTCCAGGGCCTCGTCGCCGGCGACGAGAACGGGCCGGTCAGCACCACGAATCCTCCAGATCTGACGCGCTTCAAAACCGTCATCGACAAAAAGAGCACGGTCTCCCCCGCTCCTTTCACCACCACGCCCATCACCACCGACGCCTACGTTTTCATGGACGAATTCCTCTGGACCCTCGATCAAAAGTTCTCGGGCATGGGCATCTTCGAGGCAAACCCCAACCACCCCACCTTCGTCGAACTCGACAATGAACCCGAGCTCTGGAATACCACCCACCTCGAAGTGCAAGGCCACAACCCGGTCACTTCCGACAACTACATCTCCAAAACCATCACGCTCGCCAAAGCGCTGAAAGACCAGTTCCCGAACATGGTTGTCTTTGGCCCCGCGCACTACGGCTTCGAAGGCATCTACAACTGGCAGGGCGAACTGTCCGCCACTCCCACCGGCGCAAACTGGTTCCCCGACAAATACCTTCCCGCCATCCAATCGTCTTCCACCACCTACGGCAAACCCCTTGTCGACGTTTACGACTTCCACTGGTATTCGGAAGCCACTGACGGCGGCGGCAATCGCATCACGAACCTCAATGGCCCCACGCTCACCGACGCGCAAGTGCAAGCCATCGTTCAGAGTCCCCGCAGCCTCTGGGACCGAACCTTCATCGAAAATTCCTGGATCACTGCCGACGTGCTCGGCGGTCCGATCTACATCCTCGGCCGCTTGCAGGCCAAAATCGCAGCGGAAAATCCTGGCATGAAAATCGCCATCACCGAATACAACAACGGTGGCGGCGAGCACATCGCCGGCACCATCGCGCAAGCCGACAACCTCGGCATTTTCGGCGCTCAGGGAGTTTTCGCCGCCGCACTGTGGCCACTCAACAGCAACGATACCTATATTCTCGCCGGCTTCCGCGCTTTCCGCGGCTTTGACGGCGCGACGGCCAGCTTCGGCGATACTTCAATTCAATCCAGTTCCACCAGTATTCAGGATGTCGTCGTCTACGCCAGCCAGGACAGCACCACGCCCGGTCGCGTCGTTTTCGTCGCTATCAATCGCTCCACCTCCGCGAAGGTTACGGCCATCAACGGCCAGCCGCTCTCCGGCGCCGCCTACCTCTACCAAATGAACGCCACTTCCGCGCAGAACCAGAATCCCGTCGCACCCGTCGCCGCCGGTCAAATGCCCGTCGCCGGTTCCTCGATGACGGTCACTCTCCCGCCCCTCAGCGTTACGACCTTTGACATTCACTGATTGCTTTTCTCTTGCCGAGCACGGGACTGCGGCCCGACCCGCGCGGCTCGCGAATCTCCAGGCGGTTCGGGTGGACAGCCCGGGCGATATGCTTTGCCACGCACAGTACTTTGAGCATTGGACTCGGCGCGTCGCTCCCGGAGGTCCCGTGAATCCTTCCCTGATCAAAAAACCGGCCGCCTACCTCCCCGTCGCCATGTCGCTCACCGCCCTCGCTTTGGTGCTCCTCCACGCCGCCCGCTACGGCATCATTCACGAAGCCGACGAGGGTCCCACCGCTCACCTCTTTCCCTCATGGCGGCGCAGCTCCCGCTGGTTGCGTTCTTCGCGAGCAAATGGCTTCCGGAAGCCCAGGACAAACCCTGCGCGTGCTGGCCCTGCAAATCGGCGCGGCCCTCGCCGCTTTTGTTTCCGTCTATTGGCTTACCTAAGCAGCCATCCGGACACGCGAGCGCCGCCTTCGTGGTTACGCCTACGCGGGGTTTGAATGTATAATCGAGTTCACCAGCGGCGAAACCCGCAAGCCCAAGTCCGACTTGGTCTCCAGCCCAAGGTTTTACCTTTAACTTCCCCGGCGATTACGGCCAGTAGCACACCAGGGTGCGTCCCAGCGGACCGTGGCGATCCACGAAACCCAAGGTTCAGGAGGAAGACTCTATGTTTCGAAAGATATTTCCCGCGTTCGCGTTCTGTCTTCTCGCTTCGCTTTCGGCTCGGGGACAAGACGACAAGGTCGAAGTGTTCGGAGGGTATTCTTACATGCACTTTCACAATTCGCCATCCATCAGCCTGAACGGGTGGGAAGCGTCGGCGCAATACAAATTCACTGATTGGCTCGGCGGCGTCGCAGATTTTGACGGCCACTACGGCTCGCTCCACGGCGCCGGAACCTCCACGTATACCTATCTCTTCGGGCCACAAGTCTCCTACCCGGCCCGCGTTTCGCCCTTCGGGCACTTACTCCTCGGGGGCGCGCATCTTGGCGTAGGTGGCTTTGGCAGTTCTTCTTTTGCGATGGCTCTCGGCGGCGGCATCGATACGAAGATTCATCCCGAACGCGAAATTTATTGGCGAATCTTCCAAGGCGACTATCTTCTGACGCAGTTCGGCGGCAACGCCCAGAATAACTTTCGATTCTCAACCGGCATCCTCTTTCGCTTCTGACGTCCCGGGCAGGGTGCGTGTTCATCTCGCCCCTGAGTTTCGAAAGGAGAGTCGCGAAGTTGCGGCTCCCAAGGATCACTCCTCCAGCAATCTGCGCACCAGCGAAAACGAAGGACCCACTGCCGGGAAGGCTACCTGTGCGGAACAAACCGGCAAAACTGGCCCTGAGGTCTTGACACCGGTCAACCTTGGGTAGGCGCGAACAACTGGAAGGTCGTGATGCGCACGGCGGAATTCGCTACCCTCAAGCGCGCTCCTGCGCTATCTCTTGCAGCGCTCCCTGGCTACGAGTCACTGCATCTCACGGTGCGCTTTGGTTCGCCGACGCTTTCACTCCCGACGGCTTGAACTCGAACCGGATCAGCCACTCGCTCGGCACGCTTCGCCCATCCACCTCCGGGGTGTTAAACACCCAACGCCGCGCCGCGCCGAGCGCCTGCTCCGCAAAGTAGCGGCTCGGCCCGGGGTTTTCCAAATTGACGTCGGAAACATTTCCCGCCGCATCCACGTGCGCTTTCACACCGACGCGCACCGTTCCCGAAATGGTCGCAAGCGCCTTTTCCGAGGTCTGGGGCAACACCTGCTCGAGCACTTCACCCCGCGCCTGGGCATTCTTGGACTTCGTCGCCTTCCTCGGCTCCAGACTGTCGCTCCTGGCTGCGGCAGGCGCGGAGGCCGCCGGCGCGCTCACCGGCTCCACGCTCGCTCCTCCCTCGCTCTTTTCCGCCGCCACCGTCGACGCCGCGACATCTTTCGCCGCCGGTTTCGCGGCTGGCGACCCAGGCGCGGCCGCCGGCTTCGCCGCGCTCGGCTGCGAGGAAGTCTCAATCGAAGCCAACGATGTCTCCATATGCCGCCGCAAAATCTTCGGCAGCACAATAATCGCCGCCACCGCCAGCACGACCGCAAACACTGGCACTACGTAACTCGGCAATGTCAACGTTCGATTGGCCGCGCGCAGTGCCTCCTCGCGGCGCTTGTCCACCCGCGGAGTCGCTTTCTGCTGCGCCGGCAGCTTCGCCAGCGGAACCGCCCGCTCTTTCGATAGCGGCACGCTCAGCGGTGAAGCTTTTCCCATAACCGGTGGGGCGGGCATCGCCGGCGTTGCCGCCACCGACGCCCTTGCCGTCGCCCCCGCGCTTGCTGCCGCCACTTTTGGCGCTGCGGCCGCCGGATTCAGCCGCGCCGCGATTTGTCCGCTGCTCCAGCGCAATTTCGCTTCACGCCTGAGTGTTTGCCGCGCAATTTCGAGAAACGGCTCCTCGAGCCTCGCCGGGATCGGCGGATCCGCCTGGCCATCGTCCGGCAGCGCCGGCGCTTGCTGGGTTAGCGCCTCAACCATCGTCACACCGAGCGACCAAACATCTCCCGCCGTGCTCGCCGTTCGATTGGCCGCCTCGGGCGCATCGTAAGCGTCCGGCTCCCTCAGCGGTCCACGCACCTCTCCGGCGGCCAGAACCGCATCACTCGAAAACTTCAGTTGATTTCCCTTCGCCATCACGTTCGAGGGCTTCAAATGTCCGTGCATCAGCTTCCGATTGTGCAGGTACACCAGCAGGTCGGTCGCCGCGCTCAACACCTCCCTCGCTTCCTCGCTCGTCATGGCCCGCTGCGGAAGCACTTGCCCCAGGTTCTCTTCCGCATATTCCATCACCACATACAGCAGGTCCATGCCGTCCAGCCGGCAGTGCCCTTCCGCATATAGCCGCAGCAAATTCGGGTGGTTCAGCTCGGCCGCGGCCGCCCAAACATCGCCCTGCTTCTCGGCTCCCGGAAAATCCGCCGAAATAAATTTGATGGCTGCCTTTTGCGGCTTCGGCCGTGCTACCTCGGTCAGGAACACCGCGCTGTGGTCGGTGCTCCCCAGGAATCGTTCGAGCCGGTATTTCTTCTCGATCACCTGGCCTTCCCATGTCGTCCATGCTTTGCTGTTATCCATGCTGCACCTCGGCTGCGAACCATTCCTTGTGCAACGGTAGCTCACCCCGCTCTCGCGGGCCTTGCTCACCGAATCCTTGCCAGGCGTCTGTAGCGGAAACTGAATCCTAGGGAAATTACACGCGCCAGGGGCCGGGCGCTTGTCGCCCCAATTCTCTCCCACGAATCCGTCCCCAATCAATCATTTTGCTGTTAATCCTTTCGCCCATTTTTGGTACTACCGCTCCGCCCTCTTCCCTCGCGCGTTCGTTCGAGCCTCAGCCCGCAAATCCGCCCTATTTCTTCAATTCCGTCTCCCGGCTATGGCCCCAAGCGGGCCCGCCCTTCGGCCCGGCTCCCGCTACCTCGGCGGCTGGCTTCCTTTCGCTGCCCCTTGTTACACTCGAGGCGTCACACTCATTGCGCCGCCAAGGAACCGTGCATGCCTTCATTCCCCGGTGTCGATTTCATCGACTTCGATTCCCAACTCAGCGACGAGGAACAACTGGTCCGTCAGACCGCGCGCCAGTTTGTTGACAACGAAATTCTCCCCATCATCGAAAAGCACGCCCGCGAAGGTACCTTCCCCGTTCACCTCGTACCCCAACTCGGCCACCTGGGCTTCTTTGGCGCGAACCTCCACGGTTACGGTTGCGCCGGCATGTCCAACGTCGCTTATGGCCTCATGACCCAGGAACTCGAGCGCGGCGATTCCGGTCTGCGCAGTTTCGTTTCCGTGCAGGGCGCCCTCGTCATGTATCCGATCCACTCCTACGGCAACGACGCCCAGAAAGACAAATGGCTCCCGCTCCTGCAATCCGGCAAGGCCATCGGCTGCTTCGGCCTCACGGAACCTCAATTCGGCTCCAATCCCGGCGGCATGCTCACTCGGGCCGTGAAAAAAGGAAACCAGTACATCCTCAACGGCGAAAAAATGTGGATCACCAACGGCTCCCTCGCCGATGTCGCGATCGTCTGGGCCAAAGCCGAGGACGACAAGATTCGAGGATTCCTGGTCGAAAAAGGCACGCCCGGGTTCAAAGCCTGGGACGTACACGGTAAGTGGTCCCTGCGTGCCTCCGTCACTTCCGGCTTATCCATGTCCGATTGCGCCATCCCCGAGCAAAATCTTCTTCCCAGCGTCACCGGCCTGCGCGGCCCGCTCAGTTGTCTCAATCAGGCCCGTTACGGCATCGGCTGGGGCGCGCTCGGAGCCGCCATGGCCTGCTACGATACCGCACTGCAATACGCCAAAACGCGGAAGCAATTCGCCAACAAACCTATCGCCTCGCACCAACTCGTTCAGGAAAAACTCGCCTGGATGATCACCGAAATCGTGAAAGGCCAGCTCCTCGCCCTCCACGTCGGCCGCCTGAAGGATAAGAGTAAGGCCGACCCTGCCCACATCTCCATGCTGAAAATGAACAATGTGGCCATCGCTCTCGAATCCGCCCGCAAAGCACGCGACATCCTCGGCGCCAACGGCATCGTCGACGACTACTGCATCATGCGCCACATGAACAATCTCGAAAGCGTCTACACCTACGAAGGCACGAACGACATCCACAAACTTATCATCGGAGAAAAAATCACCGGCATCTCCGCTTTCCTCTAAACCCTGGTTCTTTGCCTATCGGGAGGACGCCCGTGAAACCGGCCGCGATTTCGCCAATCGACGTCATGCAAATTGCGAGAGTCTGCCACGAAGCCAATCGCGCCTATTGCGAAACGATTGGCGATTCCTCCGAAGCCAGTTGGCACGACGCTCCAGGGTGGCAACGCCAGTCCGCAAGGAACGCTGTCATGTGGCATTGGGCGCAACTCCAAGAGGCTCAGGAACCTTCGCCGCGACCCATTCATGAAGCGTGGGTGAAAGAGAAACAGGAAACGGGATGGAGCTATGGTGCGGTGAAGGACAAAAGCAAAAAGGAACACCCTTGCCTCGTCCCTTATGAACATCTTCCGGAAACCGAAAAATTGAAAGATCACATTTTTTCCGGCATCGTGAAGGCATTCTTCCTAAGCCAACGAGCGAGGTAAATGATGGTCGCGAACCTATGAAAACCGATCCATTTTTGATGCGCTTCGCTGTCGCTCTCCTGGTTTCGCTCCTGGTTTCCTCCTCTCTGATCGCCCAGGAAAAAAACTCCCAGCCGCCCCGGCCCAAGGTCCGCGCCATCACCGCTTTCGTCCGCCTCGATCGGGAGCGCTACCAGGTTGAAATCGCCGAAGCCGTCCAATTCCTGAAGATCGCGAAAACCACCTTCGAATCCCGCGACCAGACGGTTCAGACCCTGCGCATCGCCACGCAGCCTTTTCCCGAATACACCAAGGGCCTTTCCCGCCAACAAGCCCTCGAATTCTTCAAAACTCTCGACGCCCTCGCGCAGCAGGAACACGTCGTGATTGCCATCGGTCCCGCGTATCTTTCCGGAACCGCTGGTGAGGCTCAGGCCGATCTCCTGGCGGAAATTCTCCAAAACTGCAAAGCGCTCTTTGGCACGGTCTACGTCACCAATGATTCCGGCGTGAACTGGCCCGCCGTCCGAGCCGCCGCCCGCGTCGTCAAAACCCTCGCGGACTCCACCCCCAACAGCGAGGGAAATTTTCATTTCGCCGCCCTCGCCGGTGTCCCGCCGAACGCCCCATTTTTTCCCGCGGCCTATCTCACCGGCGCCGGCCACCAATTTTCCGTCGGCCTCGAATCCGCGAGCACCGTCAGGGCCGCTTTCGAGGACGCTCCCGACCCGGCCACCGCCGAGCGCCGATTGACCGATCTCCTCTTTCTACAGGCCTCGGACGTCGAATCACTTGCCCGCCGCGTGGACGCCGAACGCGGCTGGTCCTACCTCGGCCTCGATTTATCTCCCGCCCCCTCCAAAGACGATTCCATCGGCGCCGCCATCGAAAGCCTCTCGAAACAGCCCTTCGGCTCCAGCGGAACCCTCACCGCTGTCGCCACCATTACATCCGCACTGAAAGAAATTGGCCTCCGCCGTACCGGCTATTCCGGCGTCATGCTCCCCGTTCTCGAAGACTCCATCCTCGCCGAGCGCTGGAATTCCGGCTCCGTCTCTCTCGATGCCCTGCTGAGCTACTCCGCGGTGTGCGGCACCGGCCTCGACACCATTCCTCTTCCCGGCAACATTCCCGTCGACACCCTGGTGCGCATCATCGGCGATGTCGCCTCGCTCTCCGTGAAATGGAACAAACCTCTTTCCGCCCGCCTGCTCCCCGTTGCTGGCAAGCACCCGGGCGACCGCACCGAATTCACCGACCCTGCCCTCCTCAACACCACCATCCAGCCCCTCAATTCGCATTAACCGCCTTCGACCCGTGTTTTGCGGGTACCGGGTACGGTTGTTCTTGTTTTTCGGCTCTCCGGAATTTCCATTTTTGATTTTCTTGACCTAATATAGCCCCCCGATCGGAGGTCGCCCTGTATGGAAGAACGTCTCAGCCTCGATTTTCTGCGCGTCGTCGAAAATGCGGCGATCGCGGCCGCCCGCACCATGGGCTTCGGCGACCGCCACAAAGCTGACGAAGTCGCCGTCGAGGCCATGCGCACGACGATGGACGAAGTCGAAATGGACGGCACCATCGTCATCGGCGAAGGCGAGCGCGACGAAGCCCCCATGCTCTATATCGGCGAAAAAGTCGGCCTCCACACCCGCGCTCCCCGCGTTCTCGTTCCGGCCATCGACATCGCCGTCGACCCGCTCGAAGGCACCAACTTGTGCGCCACCGGCGCCCCGAACGCCATGGCCGTGCTCGCCGCCAGTGAAAAAGGCGGCCTGCTGCACGCCCCCGATCTGTATATGGAAAAAATCATCGTCGGCCCCGCCTGCAAAGGCGCCATCGAACTTGACGCCCCGGTCCCCGACAACTTGCGCTCCGTCGCCAAGCGTCTCGACCGCGACGTCGAAGACCTCGTCGTCATCGTCCTCGATCGCCCTCGCCACGAAGAACTCATCGCCGACATTCGCAAAGCCGGCGCTCGCATCCGTCTCATCGGCGATGGCGACCTCTCCGCCGGCATCTCCGCCGCCGTCGTCGGCACAGGGGTCCACATGGTTATGGGCACGGGCGGCGCTCCCGAAGGTGTCCTCACCGCCGCCGCTCTGCGCTGCCTCAACGGCCAGATTCTCGCGCGCCTCGTCGTCGGCAAGCCCGAGCATCAGGAGCGCCTCGAAAAAATGGGCGTCACCGACCCGGAGCGCATCTACGATACCGAAGACCTCGCCCCCGGAAAAAAAATCATCTTCGCATGCACCGGTGTCACCGACGGCAATCTTCTGAAAGGCGTCCGTTTCTTCGGCGACGGCGTCCGCACATCGTCCATGATTCTCACTTTCGACGAACGGCAGGTCCGCTTCATCGACTCCGTCCATCTCGAAAAGCGCTCCGACATCAAGGTCCGCTTCACCTAGAACATCCCACTAACTACTTCATTAACAAAACACCTAACTTACCTTCCGGGACATCCGAACAGGTATCCCATTTCTGGCCCCGCGGTCAGTAGTGCCTTTCACGCGACTCGCCTACTCTTCCCCAACCAGTCCCGCCGCATTTTCCCGGTTTTCTCAGCTGCCTCGTGTCACACGCTTGGTGTGTCTCGAGCCGCGCGGCGACTCTTGTCGGGGGGGATCTACGTGAAGCGTTTTAGCGCGCTCCTGCTGCTGGCCTCCGCCATCCTCCTTGCTGGCTGCGCTCAAGCGGATTTTCCGAGCCCCATCCCCACGCCTCAACCCCAACCGTTCCGCGTCTCCCTTTCCCCCGCGGCTCCCATTCTTCCCGGACTCACCCAGCAGCAATTCACGGCCACAACCAGCGACGGTTCTCTGCCCGCCTGGACCTGGTCGGTCAACGGCATCGCCGGTGGCAACCTAACCCTCGGCACCATCTCCGCCGGAGGCCTCTACACCGCGCCCGAATTTCCTCCCGCTCCCAACACCATCACCGTCTCCGCCGTCGAATCAAGCGACACCACAAAATCCGGCAGTGCCACGCTCACGCTGGACAATCCCGTCCCCGTCCTCACTTCCGCCACGCCCACTTCTATTCCCGTCGGCTCCTTCACGCTTACTCTCACCGGCTTGCATTTCGCTCCAGGCGCAACGGTCTATTTTGGCGCCACGGCTCTCACCACCACCTACATCTCCTCCACGCAACTCACCGCCACCGGCACCGCCGCGAACAACCAGGCCGGCAATATCACCATCACCGTGGTCAACCCCAACCCGGGTTCCGCTAGCTCCGCCGGCATCAGCGCTCAAGTCATGGCTTTGGGTGTGGTCGTCAATGTCGCGCCGGCCACCGCCAACGTTCGCGCTGGCGCCCAACAAGTCTTCACGGCTAGCGTCACCGGTAGCACCGACACCGGTGTCCTCTGGTCTGTCAACGGCATCGTCGGTGGCAACGCCGCTCTCGGTACCATCGTCGGCAACGGCAACTACACCGCGCCCAGCACTCTTCCAAGCCCCAATTCCATCACCATTACGGCCACCAGCCTGGCCGACTCCACTAAATCCGGAAATTCCGCCGTCACCCTGCAAAACGCCGCGCCCGTCCTCGGCACCGAAACTCCCACCATCATCACCACCGGCAATTTCGAGCTCACTCTCACCGGCTCCGGCTTCATGAACGGCTCCATCGTCAACTTCGGCTCGCAGCCGTTGCCCACCACCTTCGTTTCTTCCACCCAACTTACCGCCACCGGCAGCGCCACGGCGGCCGAAGTCGGGCTCATCAACATCTCCGTCACCAATCCAAATCCAGGCTCGGCCACTTCCAACATCCTCGTGGCACAGGTTGTGGCCCCCAATCCCAACATCAAGGTAACGATCTCTCCGACCTCCGCCACCGTCGGTGCCGGAAATCAGGTGCAATTCGTCGCCACCGTCACCGGAACCACCGCGACCGGCGTCTCCTGGTCTGTCAACTCCATCCCCTACGGCAACGACACCGTCGGCAACCTGGACGGCAACGGCAACTACAGCGCTCCTGTCGTTCTTCCGAATCTCAGCACGGTCACCGTCACCGCCACGAGCCAAGCCGACAACACCAAGAGCGCCAGCGCCACCGTCACGCTGCAGAACCCCAAGCCTGTTCTTACCGCTGTCACTCCCGGCACTCTCGGCCTCGGCGGTTTCGCGCTGACGCTCTACGGCACCGGCTTCGTCAGCAGCTCCACGGCAACCTTCGGCGGCCAGCCCCTCACCGTTACTTACGTCACTTCCACGATGATCACCGCCATCGGCACCGCCACGAACGCCGAGGTCGGCCAAGAAAACGTCGTCATCAGCAATCCCGCTCCGGGCGGCGGCACTTCTGGCGCTGTCTCGGTCACCGTCACGACCGCAGGCACTCCGCAAACCTCCTCCGCCTCCGTCCGTTTCCTCGAACAAGGTTCCTTCGGACCCAACCTCGAAACCGTCAATCAAGTCGAGCAAACCGGTTTCGACACTTATCTGCAAAATCAGTTCGCCTCCTACATCACGCCGTATCCCACCCCCCGCACCCACGACAGCGTCAACACCATTCAGCAAAATTTCTTCCTCAACTCCGTCGCCGGCGGCGACCAGCTTCGCGAACGTGTCGCTCTCGCTCTCAACGAACTCTGGGTCGTCGGCGCCCCTCGTTCAGCCAACCACGCGGCAAACCTATCGAACCTACAAAAATCTTCCCGAGAATCTCTATTCTCACTCCGATCAGCAGGATCAGTGGCAGTCCGCTCAACTCACGGGCGCTGCCAATGCCGGCTGGGCCGGCAAAATTGCCGACGCCGTCCAAAGCTCGTACAACAGCTCGGCCCTCTTTCCTCCGATCCTCTCCGTCAGCGGAAATGCCATTTTTTGCACCGGAGTCACCGAGCAACCGTTCACCATGAATCCGGGTCAGACCCCCGGACTACAGGGATTCGATTCCTCCGCTGCATCCCAAGCTCGCTTCGTCGCCACGCAGCAGTTGCTAACCGAACTTTCGCAGTTGAGCACATCTGAGCCAGTTAAGTGCTTTAGAATCAGTCGAGGCTAAGGAAAGGTCTTCACCACAAAACGGCCTCCTACCGTATGCTTGGTACCTCGATTTCGTAGCTCTGT
>Ga0306921_10001701_pt1 | contig 21597 bp, 22 predicted proteins | sample sta12Cox44000080_FD_203760 | JGI IMG/M metagenome (GOLD analysis project Ga0306921, IMG submission 203760) | Lab enrichment of tropical soil microbial communities from Luquillo Experimental Forest, Puerto Rico - statoxic.12C.oxic.44.000.080 (v2)... | ecosystem: Environmental > Terrestrial >...
GCGCGTGCTGTAGGTACTTCTGGGCGTGTTGCGGCGCTAGACATTTCCGGGCCGATGCTGGCTGAGGGCCAGGCGCGCGCAAATGCTGCCGGCATTGCCAATATCGCTTGGCAGCAGGCCGATCCCGCCACGGCCGCGCTGGACCCATACGATTTGCTGACGTCGGCCTTCGGCGTGATGTTTTTCGGCGACCCCGTGGGAGCCTTTGCCAACATGCGTTGTGCCGCCAGCCCTGGCGCGCGAATGGCGTTTGTGTGCTGGCGAGCGCTAGCCGAAAACCCATGGATGGAAGTGCCGACGAACGCGGTCTCTCGCCATCTGCCGCCGCGGCCGAAAGCAGTCCCGAACGCTCCCGGAATGTTCGCCTTCGCCGATCCTGCGCGCGTGACCGAAGTTCTCACCGCGGCCGAGTGGGCAGCACCGCGGCTCGAGAAGCTCGACCTCGATCTGGACATCGCCGCAGGCCGCGGGCTGGAGGAGGCTGTGGATCAGTCGACTAAAATCGGTGCCGTCAATAGTTGGTTGCGCAACCAGCCGACGGACGTCGTCTCAGCCTCCATCGCGTCCGTCCGTGCGGCGCTGGCGTTGCATCTGGATGGCGCGAGAGTGCGCCTTCCCGGTGCGATGTGGCTGGTCAGCAGCGTGCCTGCATGAGTGCGCGCCATCCTAAGTGACTTTGTTGCGTGCGTCCGCTTTTGGCCCAAAGCAGACATTGGCTACTGCACCACACATGTCCGCCTTCGGGGGTAAAACCCATAGCAGACACCAGCCCTTTTGCCGTTCCGCATTGCACGGTAGTCGTCCAAGACGCCTATCGTCGCCGGGATGCTGCTGTTGATTTGATCTGCTGCAAATTACACGGACATCCAGTGAGTCGTAGTCACCCTGATGAGACACTGTCCTCCTTCGGCAAAGGCATCGGCGCGGCAATGCACTCCTCGCGGCATTCAGCTATCTTGTCATCGTCGGCGAACATGGTACTGGTCAAGTAATGTACATCGGCGAGCAGCTCATCAATCCGACCGACGCCCGGCTGCGCCTCTCGGCGCAGCTCGGTTGCAAGGGCATCGTCATCGACTCGCGCCCGAACCGTGACGTGGCCGACGTCGACGGCGCATGGAGCGTACCCAAGGTCACCGAGCAGCGGCGGCGCATAGAAGGCTTCGGCATGCGGCTCGACGGCATGGCGCTCGACGTCGGTTCCGTTCTACTCGACAGCCTCCGCCAGCCCGAGCGCGCGGCGCGCACGGTCGAGCGGCTGCGCCAGAACATCCGCGCCGCCGCCGAGGGCGGCGTGCCGATGCTGAAATACACTGTCGCTATGGTGGGTATCACACGCACCGGCGTCACCGAAGGGCGTGGCGGGATGCAGTGTAGCGTGTTTCGCGCTGCCGACTACCATCCCGAGAACGACGCACGCTTCTCCTACTGGGGCGTTGTGCTGCCCGAGCACGGCAGCACCCATTCGCCAATCGCGGTGCGCGCCACACCAGAGGCCGGGGGCCAGGTCATGGCGAACGAAGCTGGTGGGATCAGCGAAACAGACGGATGGCGCGCAATCGAGTATCTGGTCTCCGCGCTTCTGCCCACGGCCGAGCGCAGCGGCGTGCGCCTCGCCTGCCATCCGCACGATCCCGCCTACCCGCCCGGCGGGCTCAACGGCGTGCATCACGTGCTCGGCTCGCTCGACGGCATGCGCCGCTTCGTGACGCTCGCGCCCGAAAGTCCGTCTCATGGCTTCAACTTCTGCCAGGGAACGATCGCCGAGATGTCGACCCGACCCACCGAGACGGTGCTGGAGGCAATCCGCACCTTCGGGCCCGAGCGACGCATCTTCATGGTCCACTTCCGCAACATAGTGGGCGGATACCTGGACTTTCGCGAAGCCATGCCGGACGAAGGATCCGTCGAAATGCTGGCCTGCATCCGCGCCTATCGCGAGGTAGGTTACGACGGCATCCTCTGCCCCGATCACGTGCCATTCTCGGAGCTTGACCCGGATCGCGAGCGCTTTTTCTCCTTCTGTCTGGGCTACACTAAGGCCCTGCTGCAGGCGGCGTGAGGCGCTGGATTTTTCAGTTTGGCGCAAACTAAAGGGCGGTGACGCTAGGCAATGCCTAATCCACGGCCCAAGCTGTCGTCGCGTTGAACCTCAGGGGAGGATACCATGCTCATTAAGTTGACCCGCCGTGCGGTGGTAGGAGGTCTTGCAAGCTCTGCGGCGCTTCAGGCATTCGCACAAAATCTGCCGCTTCCCACATCGCCGGTCACGCTCAATTTTGTCGACGTGGCTGGGAATCTTGCCCTCACTCAGAAGGCGATCGAAACCTATCGCGACAACAATCCGAAACTGGTCGCAAAGGTGAACTTCAGTAAGGCGCCAGCTCCCGAACTGCCTGGCAAGATCAAGGCGCAACAGGAGGCTGGCCGGGTCGATATTGACGGGGTGCTGACCGGAATCGATGCGCTGTCGGCCGGCGTCGACCAGAAGCTCTGGATCCCAATCACCACAGAATTTGCAGCTAGGTTGCCCAAGCTCAATGACATCTATCTACCGGGCGCGGCCAGAATGCAGCAGCTTGCCTCGAATCAGGGCGTTTGCATCGTGTTCTGTCCGGCGGGTCCGGTGATGGAATACATGCCGGACAACGTGAAGCAGGTGCCGCAAACTGCCGAAGACCTACTCGCCTGGGCTAAGGCTAATCCTAACCGTTTCATGTATGCGCGCCCGGCGAATTCCGGGCCGGGCCGTGTCTTTATGATGGGTCTTCCCTATATCCTCGGGGACAAGGATCCGCACGATCCAAAGGACGGCTGGGACAAGACTTGGTCATACTTGAAGGAGCTCGGGCAATACGTTGAGTACTATCCGGCCGGCACCGGCCCGACAATGAAGGAGCTCGGCGAAGGCTCGCGCGACATGATCCCATCGCAGATGGGCTGGGACATCAATCCCCGCGCTCTTGGAGTGGTGCCGAAGGAAGCCAAGGTTTTCTTCCTCAAGGGCTACCACTGGATTTTGGATGCCCACTACCTGTGCATCCCGAAGGGGGTCTCCAACGATAAGCTTGCGGTGCTGATCGATTTCCTCAACTACATGCTGTCGCCGCCGGCGCAGGCTATGACCTACGATGACGGCTATTTTTATCCTGGTCCGGCCGTGAAGGACGTGCCTTTGTCGATGGCGCCCGCAGCAAGCCAGAAGGTGATCGCCGAATTCGGCCGCAGCGAATACGCCCAGGCGATCACGGCGGCGCCGCAGGAGATTCCGCTGCTGCCCGACAAGCTCGTGTATGCATTCAGCCGCTGGGACGAGCAGATAGGCTCGCAGAAGAAGAAGAACTGACGCCCTCACGGAGAAAGACTGGCGGCGGCCGCCGCCAGTTTTCCTCATGTCTAGTAAGCTGTTGCTGCTTGGGGAGGAGCGCTCGTCATGCCGATTGCTGCACGCGATTTTCGCGAGCTGCGGCTCGAAAGCATGAGCCGCACGTTCGGCAGCATTAATGCGCTCAAGGGCGTCACGCTGAACGTCCAACGCGGCGAGTTCATAGCCTTGCTTGGCCCCTCGGGCTGCGGCAAATCAACCGCACTCAATTGCCTGGCTGGTCTGCTGACGCTTTCGGGCGGCAGCATCTGGCTCGACGCGACGCGCATCGACCGCCTCGCGCCAGAAGCGCGCGGCTTCGGTATGGTGTTCCAGAATTACGCGCTATTTCCACACATGAGCGTGAGGCGAAACATCGGCTTCGGCCTCAGCATGCAGGGCGTTCCCAATGATAAGATCAGCCGCAAGGTCGATGAGGCGCTTTCAATCGTGCGACTCGGCGATCAGGGCGACAAATTGCCGGGGCAGCTTTCGGGCGGCCAACAGCAGCGCGTCGCCATCGCCCGCGCGATTGTGATCGAGCCGCCACTCGTGTTGATGGACGAGCCGTTATCTAATCTAGACGCCAAGCTGCGGCTGGAGATGCGCGCGGAGATCCGCCGCATCCATGAATTGATCGGCTCGGCCACAATCTATGTCACGCACGACCAGGGGGAGGCACTGTCACTCGCGGACCGCATCGTGGTGATGCGGGCGGGTGAGGTGCGCCAGGTCGGCACGCCGGAGGAGCTTTACTTACGCCCGGCGCACGCCGACGTCGCCGAATTCATGGGCTATCGCAATCAGCTTCGCGTGCGTGCAACCCGCGCCGACAAGCTGGTTAATGTCAATGTCGGCGGCGTCAGCCTGCCAGCGACCCCCGTCGACGGGGTCGACGAGGGTGAGGTGATCGCGGCGATCCGGCCGGACGATCTTGCGGTGAGTGCCACTGGCTCAATTGCGTCAACGGTTGAATCGGCGCAATACCATGGGCACAGCTTTTATTGCTCCGGCCGTACCGACGATGGCACCGAGCTTTATTTCCAGTCCGACCGCAGGGTGAGCAAGGGCGAGATTGTGCGCCTCACGGCAGACCCGGGCCGGGTACTGGTCTATTCGCGGGCGACCGCATGAGCAAAAGGGCGACCGGCACCGTCGTTGATCCAACCCCATTCCGAGTGCGCCTGGCGCTCCGCGATCTCGATGGAGTGACCCTGCTGGCTTTGCCGGCTGTGCTCTTCGTCGTGACGCTCTTCATCTATCCCTTTGCTTACGGCTTCGTGCTGTCGTTTCAGCCAAAGGCAGGCAATTGGCTGGCGAACTACACCAAGTTTTTCTCTGATCCATTCCTCTATGACACGATCGGCGCGACCTTCCGCCTCGCGATCCCGGCGACGCTCATTAATGTTCTGATTTCGGTGCCGGTTGCGCTCAGGGTGCGGCGGATGCGCTACCGCCGTTTGCTTACCGCGATCCTGGTCATCCCGATCACTCTCGGCACGGTGCTGGTTGCCGAAGGGCTGCTCATCTATCTCGGGCCCCAAGGCTGGTTCAACCGCGTGCTGTTCATAATTGGCCTCGGAAAGATCCGCCTGGTGCACAACTATACTGGCGTGATGCTGTCGCTTATCCTATCGGGATTCCCGTTCACGTTCCTGCTAACCCTGTCTTACCTCACCGGCATCGACCCTTCACTGGAGCACGCGGCTTCCACTCTCGGTGCCAAGGCGCGGGCCCGCTTTGTGCATGTCCTGCTGCCTTTGCTCGCGCAAGGCCTAGCCATCAATCTCTGCTTGTCGTTCGTACAGACGTTTTCGGTCTTTCCCTCGGCGGTGCTTCTCGGCGCGCCCGCAGGCGACACTCGCGTCATCTCCATCGCTGCCTATCAGGCAGCCTATGAGCAGTACGACAGCTCGATGGCCTCCGCGATCGCCATGATCATGGGGTTCTGCCAGCTCGTCGTCGTCGTTCTGATCCTCTCGGGGCGATCGCTAGCTTATCGCGGCGCCGTCAGCGGCGGGAAAGGTTGAGCTGTATGGCAACAGAGAAATCCATTGGCGAACGCCTATGGGCGACTGCGATCTGGGCGCTCGTCTTCATTTTCATTCTCAATTTCATAGCGATGGTCGCAACGGTCGTTATCAATTCTTTCGGCACGCGCTGGTTCAATGCCTGGCTGCCGGCCGCATTTACGACGCGCTGGTATGAATCGGCGTGGAACGAATTCCAGCTGCACGACGTGCTCATCGTCACCTTTGAGGTGGTTGGCGCGGTTGTATTGCTTTCGGCCCTGCTTGGCGTACCGGCGGCCTACGCACTGGCGCGGCGCAATTTCCCGGGCAAGCAACTCGTCATCTTACTGTTCCTGCTTCCGATACTCGTCCCGCCGATTACTTTTGGCATCCCGCTTGCCACCGTGCTTTACCAGACGCACCTCGGCGGCAATATGTCGGGCGTAGTTCTCGCTAATCTTGTGCCCTCGGTGCCATTCGTGGTGCTGGTAATGATCCCGTTCATCGAGCAGATTGATCCGCGTATCGAAGCCGCGGCGCGCGTGTTCGGCGCCGGCACAGGACGGCTGTTCATGTACGTGATACTGCCGCTGCTCGCTCCCGGGATTCTGGCGGCTTTACTGCTCGTACTGGTGCGCACCATAGCGATGTTCGAGCTGACATTCTTCACGGCGGGGCCCGGGAGTCAGACGCTCGTGGTCGCGCTCTATTACGCGGTCTATGCGGCGGGCGTGCGAGCAGGGCAATCGATCGACGCCATGGCGGTGATCTACATGCTCACCACATTGGTGTGGTTGTTGATTGCGCTGCGCTTCGTCGATCCAACTCAGATTGTCACTCGCGTGAAGCGTGAGGCGGCCGCATGACGATCGCACATTGCAGGGCCGAGCTGCCGACGCATTCTAACGTTAGAGAATTTCCATGCGTGGGAGCTCGCCATGTTGAAGAGCCCTGACCGACCGAGCAATTCGAAGAGCTAACGCCAACGCTTCCATGTCATCTATTGGCGCTAGCGGACGTTCGGCCAAGCCTAACCGACGTCTGCTGTTGGGTGTAAAGCGGAGATCGCGCAGACTTGTTTCAATGTCCGAACAAACAAGTTTCGCGTAAGCGGTGTCATGGAGCAAATTGTCGTAGTCACCACCACTCGTCGCAGCAAGTCACCCTGAAGATCATGCCGAAATGAAAACCCCCGGCTCGTCAGCCGGGGGCCTTATTTTCTCCCAAACACTCACGTCGCGCCGTTGGCGTTCTCTTGCTCAATGACGAGCAGCGACGCGACAAACAACGCGAGTGCCGTCCCCGCCACAATGAGAACGAATGCCATGTTCGAACTCCTACGTGACGTGACGGAGAGCATGGTACTCTTCCACCATGCCGGGGCCAAGACACCCGCAATTTTCGTCCTGCGGAGGGCTGTTTAAATGGCCACCGGCATGTTCTCTGGGCCGGGGCCGGGGGTTTGCAGCCGCACCCGTTCAACAACTACAGCCCTGTATACCCGGTTAATACACGGTCAAAGGGGGCCAGTAATTTCAAAAATACCTGATTTTATTGGCTAATTAGTTGGCCGATTGGCGCTGCTCCAGGGCGCAATGCGCCGGCCAACCCACTTGAGCAGCGAAGTCAGAGAAACGCCGAGCACCATCAGTACAATCACGGGCACGAACGTCTTATCCATCTCAAACACGTTGGCATAACGCGTGATCATGAATCCAAGGCCGGAAATCGTGGTGTAGAACTCGGCAATGATCATGCCTATGAGGCCACGACCGATGGCGAGACGTATGCCGGCAATGATGTACGGCACCGCGAAGGGCAGCAGCACATCCTGCCACACCCGCCACTCGCTGGAACGAAACGAATAGGCGACTTCGAGCATGTTCTTGTCGCACTCGCGGACACCTTGATAGGTGTTGATCAGCACCGGGAAAACCGCGAACAGGAAGACGACAATGATCTTCGCCTTAAGATAGATCCCGAACCACAGCACCAGCAAAGGCACCACCGCGACCAGAGGCGTTGCGTACAAAGCATTGATGGGCAGATCGAGCGCCCAATCGAGCCAACGTACGCGAGCCATCGCAATGCCAAGCGGAATGCCGACGATGAGGGCGATGGTCAGGCCGTAGACCATGACCTCCAGGCTTTGCGCGAGGTAGTACGGCAATTCGCCGGACACAGTGGTCGTATAAAACGCAGCAGCGATCTTCGTCGGATATGTAAAAAAGATCGGATTGATGAACGGGCCGACGATCTCCCAGACGATGAGGATCAGCGCAACAAAGCCGTAGCGGAACAATGCTGGCCGATCCCACCACGGCGCCTTGGTTACCACTGTCTTCGACTCGCCCTCAGCGAGTGGAGCGGATTGGATCTGATTGGCAATGCTCGTCGTCATTCTTCCTACATCGTCCCTTCGCGCAACGGGCGCCACCAATGGCGGCGCCCGGCGACCCTTGATTAAGGCAGCTCAGAACGCCGCAGTCGGACAGACCGGACCCTTCCATTCACCAAGCTGTTCGATCGCCTTCTTCGCAAATGACGTATCGACAACGTCTTCGTACTTGGGCGTCTTGCCTTCTTTGATATTGCCGACCTTGGTCATCAAGTCGGCAGTAAAATTGATCCGCTCGGGACTAAGTCCGCTGTTTGCGTCCCAGATGCATTGCTTGATCATGAAATCGAAGCTGTCGGACAGGATCTTCTCCGGGTATCCCGTTTGTTTGACCAGGATCGGTATGATTTTGGCCTTGTCAGTATACATGATCCGGGTCGCTTCGATATTGGCTGAGACCACTGCCTGCACAACTTCGGGCTTGTCCTTGATGGTCTTTTCGTTCGCCGACAGGAATGTGTAGAGCGTCTTCGGTTGCAACTCCCACATGCGCCCGATCGCGTGCAGGTCCGGTACCTTGCTCTTGGCGAGCATTTCCTGTTCGACATGCAGAATGGCTGTATCGACCTGATTGGCAACGAGCGCGGGAACATCCTCGCTGGCGATCGCCACGAAGTTGACCTCCTTCGGATCAATCTTTCCCGCGCGCAATACGGCACGGCTCAAAATGTCGGCAAAACCTCCAGGCTCCTGGATGCCGATGCGTTTGCCTTTCAAATCTTCGATCGTCTTGATTTCAGCGCGCACGATCATCGAGGCTTCGAACTTCGGCAGATTGGCGGAAAGTGCCTTGACGGTCGCACCATTTGAACGGCCGATGATCGTGGGCGCGCCTGGTGTCAGGCCGAAATCGATGTTTTCAGCCAGTAGGGCCCGGAAGACCTTCGTTCCATCGCCAAGCGACACGATCTCCGCGTCGATACCGGCCTTCTTGTAGAGGCCGAGTTCTTTCGCAACGATCGGTGGCATGTGAACGATATTCGGCGGTGACGTCGGTATGCCGATGACGATTTTGGTCTGCGCCAAAACCGCGCCGGGCAGTGCCAGGCCGGCTGCCGCCAGCGCCATCAAAGCCCCAAAAGTCTTGCGCATTTTTGTCCTCTCAGATTTTTGGTGTCGCGCGGTATCCCGCGTCGTCCGGCGATATAACGCCGGAAAGCGCGATTTTGCCCGATCGTACCCCCAAAAACAACGAACCGAGACTTGTAACCCGGCTATTCCGAGCGCGGAAACTGGCTTTGACCCGGGCAAACGGCCGTGCCTTATTGCGTTCCGCTATACCTCGGCTTCACAACCATGGTCAGATTCGTCGTCGAGTACGGGAGAGATACCGATCCACCCGCGGCCGATGGCCGCCTGGACGGTCCAACTTTCCACCGAAATCACGACCCGATCTGGTCGGCGCTGGCGGATTTCCTGTCGACGCAGACCGGCGACGTGCTGGAGATCGGCAGCGGCACCGGCCAGCATGCGACAGAGTTTGCGCGTCGGGGCAGGCACCTCAATTGGTGGCCAAGCGACATATTTGACTCGCATCTGAAAAGCATCGCCGCCTGGCGCGCACAGTCGGGCCTTGAAAATCTTAACCCGCCGCAACGAATTGATCTCCTGGATCCGGACTGGACATGGATCGGAAGCGACGGCAAGCCGCTTGCCGCCATGCTCTGCATCAATGTGCTCCACATTTCTCCTTGGTCTGTGTCGCGGAATCTGATGAGTGGCGCCGGCAGGTTTCTGAAAGAGGACAGCCGCTTGTTCGTCTATGGACCCTTCAAACTTGACGGCAGCCATACGGCGCCGAGCAATGCGCAGTTTGACGCGACCTTGCGGGCGCAGAACCCTGAATGGGGCGTGCGCGATGTCGGCGATCTAAACGAGCTTGCCTTGGAGAACGGGCTCGCGCCGGCGATCGTCACACCAATGCCGGCCAATAATCTCGTACTGGCTTTCACCCGCACGCTTCGGCACAATTAATCGACGACACAAAAGAACGAAACCATGGCATCCGAACCTATTCACGACATCGCCCATCTGGCACATGTTGAACTCCTCACACCCAAATTCGAGGAAAGCCGCAGGTTTTTCATCGACGTCATGGGCATGACGCAGAGTGGTGAAAAAGGTGACAGCGTCTTTCTGCGCGGCTGGGACGACTATGAGCAGTATTCGCTCAAGCTGACGGCAGCAAAGACGTCCGGTCTTGGACACGCCGCATTCCGGACGCGTTCACCCCAGGCACTGGAGCGGCGCGCAGCCGCACTGAAGGGATCGGGTTTCGATATCGGCTGGAGCGACGGCGACTTCGGCCACGGCAAGACATTTGAATTCCGGGATCCGGATGGCCACAAATTCGAGATCTACTACGAAACCAAATGGTATGAGGCCCCGCCCGAACTCAAGCCGGCGCTCAAGAATCAGGCGCAGCGTTACCCGGCGCGTGGGATAAACGTGCGACGCATCGATCATTTCAACGGACTTGCCGTCGACATCAAAGCCAACCGCGAATTTTTTCAAAACTATCTCGGCTTCATGCTGACCGAGCAGATTGTGCTCGACGACGGCACTGAGGCTGGCATGTGGATGACCGCGACCAACAAAAGCTACGACTTTGCTTACACGCGCGATCACACCGGCACCAAAGGACGCCTGCATCACGTCACCTTCGCGCTCGATGCGCGCGAAGACGTGTTGCGCGCGGCCGACGTCTTTCTCGAAAATGGCATTTATATTGAGACCGGGCCGCACAAACATGCGATCCAGCAGACTTTCTTTCTTTATGTGTACGAGCCCGGTGGAAATCGGGTCGAAGTGTCTTGTGCCGGGGCGCGTCTCGTCCTCGCACCGGATTGGAAACCGATTACCTGGACCGAACAGGAGCGCAAAAAGGGACAGGCTTGGGGACTCCAGACGATAAAATCGTTCCACACCAAGGGAACGCCACCGGTGGCCGGCGTTCCGGATTCGTGAGCGCAAGTCGCCTTCATGACCCGCCGCAACACACCGCGCATTTCATTTATCGGCTTTGGCGAAGCCGGCCAGGCGATCGCGTCCGGCCTGCGAGAAACCGGTATAGAGCGCATCGCCGCCTGGGACATCCTGTTCCCGGAGCAACCAGGCACCAAACTGAAAGAGGCGGCGGAGAGCCTGGGCGTGCGTATAGCGTCATCGGCGCGTGACGCTACGCACGAAACGGACATGATCATATCCGCGGTGACCGCTGCTTCCAGCGTAGACGCGGCGCGTTCGGTCGCGTCAGACCTGGCCGGCAACCCGTATTATCTCGATATCAATTCAGTGTCGCCCGGCCGAAAGCAGGAGACGGCCAAGTTACTGGGCGCGCGGGCCCGCTACGTCGATGTCGCAGTCATAGCGGCAATCCACCCTGCCCGGCACCGCACGCCGCTGTTGCTGTCCGGTCCGCACGCCGAGGGCATTTCACCTCTGCTGCACGAAATGGACATGCGATTTTCGGTTGTCGGTCCAGAGGTCGGATCGGCAGCCGCGATCAAGATGATCCGCAGCGTCATGATCAAAGGCATGGAAGCCCTTACGCTCGAATGCTTCCTCGCCGCTGCCCGCGCCGGAGTGCTGGAGGAAGTCACCGTCTCGCTGAAGAACAACTATCCGACGCTCGATTGGGCGAAGATCGCCGACTACAATCTCGAGCGCATGGCAAGCCACGGCGAACGTCGCGCCGCCGAAATGGAAGAATCCGCGGCCACGCTGCGCGAACTCGGGCTCGATCCGCTGATGGTGGAATCCACCGTCAAGCGCCAGCGCGAGATGGGTGCGATCGGAAAAAAGGAAAGTGTGCGCGAAACGCTGAAATCGGGCCGAGCCGTGATGTTGCGCGCGATCAACAGTGTGTCCGAGCGTCGCTGATCTGCCGTTAAATGAACGCACGTTCAGGTTGAAAACGATGATCGCACATGCAAATTTCTTGTAATGCCAGCGCGACCCCTCCTACTATGTTTTGTCTAAATTTTGGGAGGAGTGACATGCAGATCAGAAAAATCGCTTACGCAATGTTCGTCGGAGTGGCTGCAGTTGCATTCGTGATCGGTTCGGCCGTGCCCAGCGAAGCCGCGAAGAAGAAAAAAGCGGCGGCGACGGCAGCCGCGCCAGCGGCCACTGCGCCGCAGTGGCCAACCTGCTGGGGCGCCCCCTATGCGCCGGTCTGCGCGACGAAGGGCAGCCAGAATTTTAGCTACATCAATGCCTGCTACGCCATGAAGGACGGCGCCTCTAAGGCCAAGGCTGGCGGCTGCAAGGTAGCCAAGGCTAGCGGCAAGAAGAAAAAAGCCTAAGCAGCGTTTTTCGAAAAGTGAACGGGCCGCTGCTCGCAGCGGCCCGTTCCAGTTTTTGGTATTCCTCGTCTGATCACTTTTTGCGCGGCGGAATCTGCAACAGCTCAGTTATCTGGTCCTGGGTCAGCGGCTTGTCCAGAAATTTCAACTGCACTGCATCGCGGATGGCTCCATCAAGATCGGCAAACTTGTCAGTCTGCATCGTTTCTTTCGGCTGAAATTTGTCCATGGACTCTTTCAGCAGGTCGACCGGCTGGTTCATCTTCTTTGAGTACATCTCTAGTGCCTTAGGATCGGAATACATCCAATCGACGGCCTCGCGGTAGGCCTCCATGAAGCGCATGATCGCATCGCGCTTGGTCTTGAGTGAATCGGCGTTGACGATGAGTGTTCGCACCGTCTGTCCGCGCAGCGAAGGGACGTCGCTGCCGCGGGCCAAAATGCGGATCTTCCCGTCCCTAATCTCGCGCAGGCCGAATGGCGGCGCCGCCCAGCCTATATCGACCTGACCAGACATGACCGCGGTCAGCGTAGCGGCGGGACCGCCGGTTGCCGTTGGTGTGGCTTTTGCACCGAGTTCGCTGATGAATGCGACAACGATGTTGTTCGAGCTTGAACCATTGGTCGAATAGGCGATCGTGTTCTCCGCGGTGGCATCTTTCAAACTCTGAAGTTTCGAGTCTGACTTGACGTACCAGTAGAGATCGCCTGTCCCAGTGAATGCGGGGGCAAGAATACGCACAGGTGCACCCTTGGCGAAGGCGCGCATCACACCGGCTGCGCCCACACCGCCTCCTATATCCGCGCTGCCAGAGATCACGGCCTGAATGGTCTCTCCCGCTCCTTGCGTACCGGTATTTTCAAGCACAAGACCATGCTTCTTGAAGATGCCGGCATCCTGACCGAGCGTAGGCGCCTGGTTCTCCCAGTTGTTGATTTGCCCGATCACGACCTTCAGCGTGTCCTCGGCGTGAGCACCATCAATGCTCAACGCAAGCGGCACGGCAATGCCGAGCGCACCGACAATGTTTTTTAGTCTGTTCATGCGATCTCCTCCCATTCTTGTTTTACGGTATCGCCCCACCTGACCTTCTTTTCAATACTGTATCACCGCCGACGTTTTACCGTCCGCTTTGGCTTGGCTTTCATGCGTACGCGCTTTGCTTTTGAGGAGACCGGCGTGGCGTTCTTGGCAAACGGCGCCGGACTTGCCGTCTTGTTGGCCACGCGCATCGACCAATACTCCCAGGACCGTGTGAGGCCCGTGGTCTTGCCGGTGATCTCCCCGGCCAACTTGGTTTCACCCGCCGAAAGGGTGGCGATGCCGGAGCCGAGAGTCATGGCACGCACCTGGTATTCAGCATTTCTCGCTGAGTAGACCGAACGGAAGACGCAGTCACGCACGCTTGAGCCGGCGACCGTCACGCCGTGGCGCATCATTAACACCACCCAACGCTTGCCAAGAGCGCGAGCCAGGGAAGCGCCCTCCTCCGGCTTGACTACCAGCATATTGGTGTCGCCGAATTCGTCGCGCTGATCCCAGAAGGGCGGCCGAATCCCGCCGACGGCTCCAAGATGAAAGACCGGCATATAGTCGGTGCCGGTCGCGAGCAACGGCATGAAGGCCGGGCAATGGTGATGGCAGACGGAGTTCACGTCCGGCCGGGCCTTGTAGATCTCGCCATGAATCACGCGCTCGGAATATTGGCCTACGCCGGGGTCGCGTAGCGGCTGTGACTCGAGATCGTATTCAATGAAGTCGTCCGGCGTCACCAACTCGGGCGCGCGCGAACGCGACAACAGATAACGATGTGGATTTTCGGGATGACGCATGCTGACATGGCCGAAGGCATCGATAATGCCCTCGTTCGCGACAATCCGATTGGCAAGCGCAAGTTCCTGGCGGGCTCCGTCAAGTGTGTTGGGCACAGAGGTTTCCTTACAAGCGACTGACCGGCCCGCATTATAGGACAACATGGCCGCCGCACTAGCGGTAGAGAGCTTGACAGATTGCGCCGGTTGGAGACGCTTCCTGCCACATGGCCGCATCTGCTCAGATCATTGTCGACCGCGTGAACCACCTCTATCGCCCGCCGCGCGGACGCGAGGTGCTTGCGCTTGATCAGGTCTCGCTCGAGGTTGCCAATCGCGAGTTTGTCGCTTTGCTCGGCCCTTCCGGCTGCGGCAAATCAACCTTGCTCTACCTGATCGGTGGCTTCTTGCCGGTGGAAACCGGCGCGATTCGCATCGATGGCCAGAACGTCGCCGGCCCGGGCCCCGACCGTGGCATCGTATTTCAGCATTTTGCTCTGTTCCCGTGGAAAACAGTTCGCGGCAACATCCTTTATGGCCTTGAGCGGCAGGGCATGCCTAAGGGTGAGCGCGAGAAGCGTGCCTCGGACTTTATCAACTTGGTCGGCCTGGCTGGATTTGAGGACAGCTATCCATCGCAACTGTCGGGTGGAATGAAACAGCGTACGGCGATCGCGCGGACTTTGGCCTTCGATCCGAAAATTCTTCTGATGGACGAACCTTTCGGCGCGCTCGACGCTCAAACCCGAGGATTGATGCAGAGCGAATTGTTACGCATCTGGCAGCGCACCCCCAAGACGGTGATATTTGTGACGCACGATGTGCAAGAGGCTGTGTATCTCGCTGATCGCGTTGCGGTGATGTCGGCGCGCCCGGGCCGCATCAAGGCCATCGTCGATACAAAGTTCGACAAGAACGATCCCGACATCTTCAAGAACAAGTTTTTCACCGAAAAAGTCGATGAAATCTGGAATCTGGTGAAAGAAGAAGCCATCAAAGCTCAAGGCAGGCGGCCATAACAGGACGCGCAAAGCCATGAAGCACTTCTTGATACGCTACTTTCCGCTGGTCCTGCTCGCGATCGCCTGGGAGGTCGTCGCACGGCTGGAACTTGTTTCGTCAAGCGCGCTACCGCCATTGTCCGACGTGATCACCGCCGGGATCGACATGATCAAGGACGGCGAGCTCATCAGCAATGGCGCAGCGTCGCTCTACCGCGCTGGTGTTGGCCTTGCGCTGGCAATACTCGTTGGCGGAATCCTCGGCGTCGCCATGGCTTGGTGGAAGCCGGTGAATGTGCTGCTCGCCCCGCTCGTCGAGATTTTCTATCCGCTGCCGAAGTCGGCGCTCATTCCAGTAACGGTGATCTGGCTCGGCTTCGGTGACGGCTCGAAAATTTTGCTGATCTTTCTGGGCTGCATGCTGCCGGTGACGATCGGCGCGTTCAACGGCGCCCGCTCCAGCGAGCAGGTCCTGGTCTGGTCGGCGCGCAGCATGGGTGCGAGCCGGCTTCGTATGCTTTGGGACGTCGTGCTGCCGAGCGCCATGCCGGAACTGCTCAACGGCGTCCGGACCGCATTGGCACTGTCTTTTATCCTGCTCGTTTCATCGGAGCTGATCGTTGCCCAAAAAGGTTTCGGCTACCTGATCGGATCTCTGGGCGCCAATGGCACCTACGATGCGATGTATGCGGTTGTGCTCACGGTAGCTTTTCTCGGGTTCGCCGCCGATCGTCTTTATCTCAATATAACCAAGCGGACGCTTGCATGGCGCGACTAGCTCAAGCTGTGTCCGATAGCGGCGAGCCACCGAACGGCACCCCCGAAAAGGCCGCGCGGTTTGTCTATACATTGGTCTGGGGCTTTGCCCGTATATTTTCCGTCATCGCGCTGGCGATTGCGTGGGAGGTGCTGGCGCGAAGTGGCACGTTCACGCCGTTCCAGCTGCCCGCGCTCAGCGCGGTCCTCGAGCGCATCTGGAGTGACGCCGTATCCGGTGATCTTTGGATCAATACCGCACTCACGCTCTACCGGGCGCTGACGGCGTTCATCATTTGCGCAGTCGGCGGCGTGCTCATCGGCATGGCGATGTCACGCAATGTCATCGCCCATTGGTTTTTCGACCCGATTGTATCGGTCGGCTTTCCGATGCCGAAGATCGCGTTCCTTCCCGTGGTGATCCTCTGGCTTGGTGTGTATGACGTTTCAAAGATTACCATCATCGTCATCGACGCCATCTTTCCGGTCATCGCGGCGACCGTGATCGCGATTCAGGGAGTTGAGCGCGAATTGATCTGGTCGGCCCGCAACATGGGGGCCAACAACCGAGAGCTCTTGCACCAGATCATCCTTCCAGCCGCCCTCCCCCAGATCCTGACGGGGCTACAGGTGGCGCTCCCGCTGACGCTAATCGTGGCCGTCGTCGCGGAAATGCTCATGGGGGGTTACGGCCTCGGCGGCGCCATGATGACGGCGTCGCGGTTTGCCAATTCGACCAGCGTATTCGCCGGCATCGTGGAGATCGCCGTCGTCGGTTATGTCCTGGTCAAGGTCATGGCCCTGATCAGGCGCAGGCTTCTGATCTGGCACCAGGAATCATCACACAGCTAAGCCATTGATTAACGAACGATAATGTCGAATTTTCTTCCCAATCTTTCGAGCTGGGAAGTATATGGGGAAGTGGGAAGCGTAAGTTGAGGTCTCCTAGCGCACGTTTAAAACTCGAGGTGGCGTAGCGCATGCCCATGAAACCTCAATCTACGCTTTCGGTATTGGCCCGAACGTCCGCATTTCTCACAGGACAGCCGAACCATGTCGCCGGGATATTCAGACAGTTGAAGCGAGCCGTTCATCGCTGAGGCTTGTCCGGTGCGTCACTATCAATTTGGCCATCGCTGCCTCGCCTTGAGAACAGCGTAATCTTTGGGCCCCCGACACCTCAGTTGCCCAACAAGGTGTCGAGAGCAGACACCCTCGGGGACAAAGGCACGAGAGTTGTCCAACTCTAACTAACAAGGGCCCAGGTAGACTTTGAAAGTTGGACCTTGGGCCAACTAAAAAACCTGTCCGATCCGCGTCATCATACAGCGTTGCATACAGCGTTGTAGAATGACTACACGGCGTTACTTGGCCCGTGACGAACACTGAGGCAACCGTAGCGGGCCATTTTCTTTCAGTACTCACCGACCAAGACATTTTTCGACTTTGGGAATTAGATCGACATAACGAACCATGTAGGCGTCGTGCGTCAACCAAGCCACCTTGGCCCGTAACGCCCCATTGGTTACGGGCCATTTTCTTTTGGCATATTTAGTCGGTGGCCGATCTCAAACTCTCTCTAACTCGTAAGCATTACCGGATCGGAGATAAGGACGATTATGTGGTCCTTGATGGCGTCCGAGTGATCGGACGCATTTTCCTTCAACCGCAGTCGCCGGAAGGCCGACCGTGGTTCCGGACGATAACGGCTCCCGATATTCCGCCCTCGCTCGACAAGCGGCGCTACTCCGCAACGCGCGAAGAAGCGATGGCCAGCTTTCAAAGCTAGGTGGCTAGCTCGCTAGCGCCTTCCTGTAAAAATTCATTAAAAAAATTAGTATTTGTGTGAGCTACATCATAGTCCGGGGGACCGGGCCAGGCGCAGCTTTCAATTTGCTGCTTCAACCCCATCATCAAGGGGGGGTCCGCATGCCACGAACGCTTGTCGTTACGCTGGGTATCCTGCTGCTCGCGTCTTTGGTGATAGTGCCAAAGTTCGTATTTAGCCGGAGCCAGGATACGAAGGCGGAAACGAAGATGGAAACGTGCGATCTGATCGTCTTCGAGTCGACGCGATATGAACCGCCCTGCTAATCAAGTAAGTCGGCCTGATCGCTAGAGCCTACAACTATCGCGCGTTCCGATACGCTCTCGGATTGTGGTTTGACTAACGGCTCAACGCTCCCCAGCGTTGTTTGCCGTCAGCGGGGGCCGCCGCTTTTAACCATCGCGGCGGCCCTTTTGGTAATGGGGACGGCTGACAAGTTGAAGCGAGCCATTCATTGATTTCTTTGAGCGCCACCGAAGCGATAGCACTAGGGTCGATCGCTCCATCCCTTAGTTGACGCCGGATGGAAGCATGAATGCGCAAAGGTATATCTGGCCGCTCACGTCTCTCAGCCGGTGGAATTTGCTTCCATGCAAGCCTATAGGCCGGGCCGTATATCTCGACTCTTCTCCCAATCGTGCTTTTGTGGCGAGGCGTTAGCATCACTGCCCAGGGGGTTGCTGTGGTTTAGGCGGGGGAACCCGGGACTGAGGCGGAGGTGGCGATTTCTGTTCGACCGACCGCAAAACAATGCTCTGGGACATCTGGTTTACCTTGACGCCGAGCTCCTCTACCTTGACGCCGAGCTCCTTTACGCTGCGTTGAACGTTGGCGAGTTCAAAGGCCAGGGGCTTAAGCTGCTCGACCAATTCATCAGAGGTTACAGGTGCGGGGGCAGATGCCTGACTGTCGGGAGACGGCTTTGCCGTCGAGACAGGCAAGAGCCAAGCCACGGACGGAACCTCCGTCCTGACCATCTCCATTGCTTCGTCGCCATGGGACCGCCATGCCACGGTGAGGCCGATAGCGAATAAAAAGACAATGAAATAGCGGGCAAAGGCGCTCATGTTGCCCCTTCGATTTTATCGCTCCGACTTTATTGGTAACGGAGGCCAGCTATCATCGCAAATATTGTGAAGGCATTTTGGTACCTGCGCGTGAAAACTGAACACGCAATAGCATGCTGTGTCGCGACGTATCATTGAGTCATGTTTTTCGGTGATTTCTGAGAACCGCCAGTCCGTCTCGTGTCGCTGTGTTTTGGCTACTTTCGGAGTGTTTGGGTCCACCGGCATACCATGGCGTCTATCGTTCTCACCGCGCTATGGCGCCTGTGCCTTCTCAGCGTGGCTATTAGAAGGTTGCCTTCCGCCCTAGCAAGATGGCGATCTGATCGCAAACAGCCGCCTCTGTTTTCGGGATTGCGTACTATGCGATGATCGTCGCCATGCCCCGCGACGGCGCAATCGTATTCGGTGATCTGATCGGCAAGCTCGATGTGTTGGTTTGGCAGAAACTCACCAATTCTTGGCCGCAAACGACAAGACAAACCTGACCCCCGATGCTTTAAGCAACAAGCACCTTTTGTGCGTTGTATGCTGCGTAGTGTGTTGATCCACATCAATGTGGAGGACGTAGACTAATCAAACTAGGCTTTATGTGATGTATCGGCCTCTCGTTGTTTCACTGCTTAGGCGCTGCGTGGAGTATTAGGGCCATGCATGGCGATCCAGTCCGTTATCCGTCAGACAGAACTACGCGCATAGACTCACTATGTCCCGAATGTGGTCGCGCCTCTAAGCGCGTGGCAACTCTTCGAGGCCATGTCGATAATCGCGAGTACGAGATATTCCGATGCTTAGCCTGCGGTTTCGTACTCAGTAGCAAGGTAAAGGGGCCGACTTTTTGGTCCGAACTTCGAGACCGCGACACCGGTGAGGCCTATCCCGAGGCGGAGGTCCGTATGGGCCTTAAGCCGGAAAATATCCACCTGCTGTCAGATTTGCCTGGGCGTCTTTCGACAGATCTGTTTGCCGACGCCAAGCTAGTGCGGCTTGCCGCCGGCAACACTTTGTTCCTGGCCGGTGACTCCGACGACGACTGCTATCGCATCGAGGACGGACTCCTCAAGGTCACGATGGTTTCGCATTCCGGCGACGAGCGCATCCTTGCCTTCGTCGGCCGAGGCGACATAGTCGGCGAGCTTTCGATCATCGACGGACTGCCGCGTTCGGCGTCGGTGGTCGCGGTGCGCGATGCCACATTAAGCTGCCTCAGCCGCACCGCGTTCGAGATCTTTGCAAAAAAAAATCCGGAGCTCTACAAATCGCTGGTCGAGCTTCTCGCTAAACGCCTGCGCGAAACAGACACGGTGGTTGCAGCTGGTAGCTTCCTTTCGCTCGAAGGCCGGGTCGCCTGCACGATGCTCGAGCTGGCGGAACATTTCGGGCAGGAACTCGGGTCGGGCCGGATCGCCATCCGTCACAAGATCAGCCAGAACGACCTCGCGGCCATGGCCGGCGTTGCACGCGAGACCGTGACCCGGATCCTCAACGACTGGCAGCGCGAAAAGCTAATGACTTGCATGTCCCGCGGCTATTACTGCCTTGAGAACAAGGCGCAACTTGAGCACAAAGTTAAGCTGTAATTGTAGGGCCGTGCTGGAGCTTCCGACTTTCTAAGTCGAGCGCGCTGGAAAGGAGCCAGCCCATTGTCCGGGGATGGTTCCTGTCGGCGTGAGCTTGCCGATTAGATCACCGATTATGATCGCGCCGTCGTGGGCATCCGGCCTGTTTCTCTATAGTGGGCACATTGTTTCCAAGCTGTTTGCTCGCGGGTAGCTGCACTCGAAAAAGAAACCCCCGCCAGCATTGATGGGGACGGGGACGGGGTGCTGGCGGGGCAGTTTGGAGGTTGAAGGTTCATAGGGGACCTTGACCTTCATGTGAGTAGCTTTCCAGAACCGGAAACGGATAGCTGTGACGGCCATCACAGTTGTGGTCGTTCGGGAGATTGTTACATTGCTGATACACCGACTTAGCTGCCGCAGAGCTAATATGGGCTCACGCAAGGGAGGGGCATCTACACAGTAGAGGTGGCCTAGATGCGAAAAAAAATACTAATTCCGTTGGTCCTCGGTGGCATTTTCGTCAGTGCGATGGCAGTAAGCACGACAGTCACGCGCACCGAGACGGACGTGACGAACAATCAAATCTACCGTGGAATGACGGGTCTTCATGTCTCGCTACCAAGTAACATGAAGAACTTTCGGGAGGAGCTAATTCCGGTGCCTTGATTATCCGACCGGTCACGAAGGACTGAGCGCAATGGGCTATAACGTGCGCAACGACGAAATTGGCCCGAAGTAAAATTGTTTGGTAACCTGGGCGGTACCAACGAAGCATTTCGAGGTTTATGGCAACGCGAAAGTGGAGTCACGTAAATCAATCGTATCGAATCCGTTTGTCATTTGGGCGTCAATCGCTTGCAAAAGCTGTGTTGCCTCCTTCATTCGCCCTTGCTCTTTCCAGAACCGCGCAAGATCGCCCGACGCACGCAGCTCCCAGCAGCGCGCGCCTTGGTGGCGGGCAGTGTTCAGGCTGCGGATAAGAAGAGTCTCGACTTCCCTGACCGCTGCGAGCCCCGTCGCCCCCATCAATGGCAGTAAACGGGCCTTAACGCGGAGCACCTCGGCGAGCGCCCACCGCTCACCCGTTTCCGCGGATACAGCAATGGCTCGGTCGATCGCCTCCAGTGCGTCATCATTGCGACCTGCTTTGGCGTAAGCCTCGGCCTCCATCATGCTGAAGATCGGCAGCCATAACTTAGCCCCCGCTTTCCGCCAACCCGCCAAACCCTCCCGTAGTGTCTCCAGCCCTGACACCACGTCGCCGCCGCATACGGCTGCCCAGCCTTCGAAAACGCGGCCGCAGTTCATCCAGTGCGATAGGCCATGTTCAGCGCAGAGCGAAACAATGACGTGGGCATAGGACTGCATCTCTTCCCACTGAAAGTTAAAAATATCGATAAAGGCACGCGCATGACAGAGTGTGTAAACGAGTGTGTGGGGATGCGACAGGGCCTCGGCGCGCCGTATCGCCTCGTCCGCAACCTTGGCTG
>Ga0306921_10001702_pt1 | contig 21581 bp, 18 predicted proteins | sample sta12Cox44000080_FD_203760 | JGI IMG/M metagenome (GOLD analysis project Ga0306921, IMG submission 203760) | Lab enrichment of tropical soil microbial communities from Luquillo Experimental Forest, Puerto Rico - statoxic.12C.oxic.44.000.080 (v2)... | ecosystem: Environmental > Terrestrial >...
CCCTTGGGTAGCGCGGTGATGACCTCACGCACCAGTGCGGACAGAGGGACGCGATGCGGCCTTTTGTTCTTCGTGCGCGTCCCTGGCAATTCCCACATGGCGGCGTCGCGGTTCAGTTCGACCCAGGTCATGCCCGCGACCTCCTGCCGACGCGCCCCTGTGAGGAGCATCACCTTGAAGATCGCACCAAGCGGCGACGCGATCTGGTCGCATGCCTTCCAGAAGGCCACGATCTCACGATCAGCCAAGACCCGCTCGCGCGGCTCCGAGTGCTCCGGCTGGGCGACCCCACGCACCGGGTTGTCGGTCACCTCCCTGCGCGACAGAAGCCACGAGAACATCTTCGACAAAGTCGCGTGCATGAGGCGCGCCAAGATGTCGGTGTTGCCATCGCTTATGCGGCGCGTTCCAGGTACTCCTTGCTTGTGCGCTTCTTCGACCACCCCGTGGATGTCCTGCCCTTCGATCGTGCCCACAGGCCGGTCGACCCAGCGCTCGGCCAAACCTTTGGGGCGCAAGGATCCGTCTGGGTCGAGTCCAAGCATGCGCGCTGTGATAATCCAGCGGCGCGTTCGCTTGGCTGCGTATTCGCTGATGAACCTCTGCGCCGCAACCGCGAACGTCAGGCCCGCGTCGTCAGGCACGCGCCGCTTGGCCGCCATGCGGTCAGCCGCTGGGTCCCTGCCCGATGCGCGCTGGAGATCTATCTCAGCAGCTAGCTTGCGCGCGCCTGCAAGTGTCAGCGGACCTCCGATCACGGGCGCGCCCTCGGTCTCGCCTTCTGTGTGGACGGGGCCGAGTGTCAACTTGGCGCTGCGTCCGTCAGGACGGCGAAACCGCATGATCCACGACTTGGCTCCGCTGGGGAACACGATCAGGCGCAGCGACGAGCGCGTGTCGCGCACCTCGTAGCGCCTTGCCTTCGGCTTAAGTTTGGCGACACTGATCGCCGTCAGAACCGGCATGGCAATAAATCCCTCCCGTGCTTTGGGGTAAACTGGGGGTAAACATAAATGGTGGTATCGACCGTTATGCTGTGTTTTGAAATTAATAACACTATCGCCACTAAGCAACCGCACAATCAGCATAAATTTGGTAGATGTAGTATAACCATCAAAAACTCTTGGTAACATCCTCGATGAATACTATTTAAAGGGCGAGCAGGCAGAACCGATTGATGGCCGAAACTCGCCGAATCACGACTGCGCCGAGGCGCGCCATGGTGCTGGCAGCGGGGCTCGGCACCCGCATGCGGGCGTTCAACGGGCATTTGCCTAAGCCGCTCGTGCGGGTTGGCGGCAAAGCGCTCATCGACTACGCGCTCGATCGGCTCGCTGCGCAGGGAATCGAGCGCGCAGTGGTGAACGTCCATCATTTGGCCGATCAGATCGAGTGGCATCTCGCCGGCCGCCAGCGGCCGAGGATTGTTATTTCGGATGAGCGAAGCGAACTTCTCGGCACCGGCGGTGGCGTGGCCAAGGCGTTGCCGAAACTCGGCGACGGCCCGTTCTTTCACGTCAATTCCGACACCATCTGGATCGACGGCGTAAAACCCAATCTCGCCCGGCTCGCCGAGGCGTTCGATGCGGCCCGCATGGATGCGCTGCTGTTGCTGGCGCCGGCGGCGTCGAGCATCGGCTATAGCGGCCCTGGCGACTTCTCGATGGCGGCCGACGGCCGGCTTACGCGGCGCGGTGAACGCGAGGTGGTGCGCTTCGTCTACGCCGGCGCTGCGATCCTCGCGCCCGCCTTCTTTACCGGCGCGCCGCAGGGGGCATTTTCGATGTCGCCATTGTTCGACCGGGCGGCCGAGGCCGGGCGGCTCTGCGGGCTGCGCCTCGAAGGAACCTGGATGCATGTCGGTACGCCCGAGGCGATCCAGGCAGCCGAAAAGGCACTCCTCGCCACCGCGGTGTAGCGGGTCGCCGGGCCCGCGGGTGACGGGAAAATTGAGTCGCCGCGAATCACTCCTTAGAATCGCTGGATGCCCCCGGCGCCTGCTCCGCGCGTTTTCACCATCCCGGCCTCGGCGCCATTCGTGCCGACGCTCATCCACGCGCTCGTGGAAGGAAAGCTCGTGCCAGGCTTTCCCGCCGCGCACGGCCCGCTCGCACTCGCGGGCGCTACGCTCTATCTGCCGACGCGGCGAGCCTGCCGACTTGCACACGACCTCTTCCTCGACGTGACGAAAATCGACGCGGCGATCTTGCCGCGCATTGTTCCCATCGGCGACGTCGACGAGGACGAGATCGTTTTCGCGGAGGCCGCCACCGGCCGGCTCGCCGCCCGCGCGCTCGATCTGCCGCCGGCGCTCGGCGAGCTCGAACGCCGCCTGCTGCTGACGCAACTCGTGCTCAGGTGGGCGCAACGCATTGCGCCGGACCAGCCGGGCGAGGCGCCGCTGGTCGCCAACAATCCTGCCGCGGCGCTCGCGCTTGCCGATGACCTTGCGCGCCTGATAGATGACATGACCACGCGCGGCGTGGCGTGGGAGCGGCTCGACGGGTTGGTGCCCGAAGCGCTCGACCGTTATTGGCAACTCACGCTTCAATTCCTTCAGATCGCTCGCGACGAGTGGCCAAAAATTCTGGCCGAGCGAGGCGCCATCGAGCCGGCCGCGCGCCGGGACGCGCTGATCAAGGCGGAAGCCACGCGGCTTTCGATGCACGGCGACGGTCCGGTGATCGCCGCTGGTTCGACCGGCTCCATGCCGGCGACCGCCGAGCTGATCGCGACGATCGCCAGCCTCGACCGGGGCGCCGTCGTGCTGCCCGGCCTTGACCTCGAGCTCGACGCGAAGTCTTGGGACTTGATCGACGGCCGCCAAGATGCGGCTGCGCGCGTCTCGGCCGCGGTCGAGCATCCGCAATTCGCGATGCAGGCGCTGCTCCGTCGGATCGGCATCGCCCGCGAGCAGGTGGTCTTGCTCGGCACCCCCGCGGCGCACGAGCGCGAGCGCTATGTCTCTGAGGCCCTGCGCCCCGCCGCCGTCACCGATTGCTGGCAACAGCTTGCCGCTTGCGAACCTCCCTGGATCGAACGCGCGCTCGAAACATTGGCCGTGATTGAGGCCGCTAATGCCGAGGAAGAAGCGCTCGCCGTGGCGATCAGCCTACGCGAGGCCATCGAGACGCCGCACAAGACCGCAGCGCTTGTCACGCCCGATCGTGCGCTCGCGCGCCGGGTACTCGCGGCGTTGGAGCGCTGGAAAACCCCCGTCGACGATTCTGGCGGGGATACGCTGGCCGACACGCCCGCCGGGCTGTTCGCCCGCTTGACGGCGAGCGCCGCTCTCGGTGGCCTTGCCCCGGTCGCGCTCCTCGCGCTGATCAAACATCCGCTCACGCGGCTCGGCGCCGCCGCGGGCACCCATGCGCGGGCGATCGCCGCACTCGAAAAGGCGGTCTTGCGCGGGCCGCGGCCGCGGCCGGGCACGGCTGGGCTCGCGCACGCGCTCGCGGCGCTCCACGCCGACCTCGCCAAGCTACGGCGCGGGGAATCATCGGATTTGCATCCTTCCGATCCGCGCGCCAATCTGAGTGACCCAGAGCTCCGTGTCGCCGCCGCGCTCGTCGAGCGGCTGAGCGCGGCATTTGCCCCACTTGAGGGCCTCTCCTCCGCACCATTTGCCAAGATCGCAGCGCTGCACCGCGACGTCCTCGCGGTGTTGAGCGCAGACGAGACCGGTGTGCCGGCAGCCTTCCAGGGGAGCGACGGCGCAGCGCTCGAGAGTGCGTTTGAGGAGGTCGCGGCACTCGGGAGTGATGCGGATTTTGCCGTCTCGGTCAGCGACTATGCAGACTTGTTTCGCGCGATAATTTCCGACCGCGTGGTGCGGCGGCCCGGCCTGCCCGGGGTGCGACTACGCATCTATGGTCCGCTGGAAGCGCGGCTGCAAAACGTTGACCGGATTGTGCTCGGCGGTCTGATCGAAGGCACCTGGCCACCCGATATGGCCGCCGACCCGTGGCTCAGCCGCCCGATGCGCGAGGCACTCGGCCTCGATCTACCAGAACGGCGCATATCGCTTTCTGCCCATGACTTTGCGCAGGCGCTCGGCGCAAGCGAGGTCATCCTCGCCTATCCCACCAAATTAGCCGGCGCGCCGACGGTGATCTCGCGCTTCGTCCAGCGACTGGCCGCGGTCGCCGGCGAACAGCGCTGGACTAGCGTGTGCGCCAGGGGAGCGAAATATGTCGCCTGGGCGCGCTCGCTCGATCGTCCCCACGAGATCAAACGCATCGAAAAGCCGGCGCCGAAACCGCCGCGTGCGGCACGGCCAATCGCCCTCTCGGTCACCGACGTCGAAAACTGGCTGCGCGACCCTTATACGATTTACGCCAAGCACATCCTCAAGCTGCGCGAGCTCGACCCCGTCGATCTGCCGCCGGGCGCTGCTGACCGCGGCATCGTCATCCATGCGGCGCTCAGCGATTTTACCAAGAGCTTCGCGGCCGCACTCCCGTCCGATCCGACCGCCGCGCTCATTGACATCGGCGCTAAGCATTTCGCCGCGTTCGACGACTATCCCGAAGCGCGCGCGTTCTGGTGGCCGCGCTTCCGGCGCATCGCGCGCTGGTTCGCCGGCTGGGAGAGGATGCGGCGCGCCAGCGTCGCGGCGCTGGCGGCCGAGGTCCAAGGTAAGATCGATATTCCTCTCGGCGAGCGCGTGTTCACGTTGCGCGCCCGCGCCGATCGCATCGAGCGGCTCGCCGGGGGCGGCTATGCCGTTCTCGACTACAAGACCGGACAAGTGCCGAGCGAAAAGCAGGTGCGCATCGGCGTCTCGCCGCAGCTCACCCTCGAGGCCGCGATCCTGCGCCGCGGTGGATTTCCCAATATTCCCGCCGGCGCGTGCGTGGCCGAATTGGTCTATGTCTCGGTCAAGGGCGGCGACCCCGCGGGCGGCGACGCGCCCATCGATTTCAGGGAGGGCGACGCCGACTTCCACGCCGACCGCGCGCTCGAGAAGCTCAGAGCCGTTGCCGAGCGCTTCGAGGACGAGCAGCAGCCGTATCTGCCGCTGGTGCTGTCCATGTGGAAGCACCGCTACGGCACCTATGATCATCTCGCGCGGGTGAAGGAATGGTCGGTTGCCGGGCCGGAGGATGCGGAGGGTGTCGAATGAACCCGATGCGGATCGACGCCCGCGCCGTTCGCGTCATTCCCGACGATCTGCGGCGCCTGCAAGTGGAGGCATCGGATCCCGCGGCCTCGGCCTGGGTCGCCGCGAATGCCGGCTCGGGCAAGACCCACGTGCTGGCGCAGCGCGTGATTCGCCTTCTGCTCGACGGCGTCGACCCGGGGAAAATTCTCTGCATCACCTTCACTAAGGCCGCGGCCGCCAATATGGCGAACCGCGTGTTCGACGAGCTGCGCCGCTGGACTGCGCTCGACGACGTCGAACTCGACGCGGCCATCAAGCGAATATCGAATATTCACCCGGAAGCAACGCGGCGCACGCTTGCGCGGCGCCTATTCGCCATGGCGTTGGAGACGCCGGGCGGCCTGAAGGTGCAAACGATCCACGCCTTCTGCACGCGGCTGCTGCATCACTTTCCCTTTGAGGCCAATGTCGCCGCTCGCTTCACCGTGCTCGACGAGGCGGCGCAAGCGCAGCTCCTCAGCGAGATCAGCCTGGGCGTGCTGCTCGATGCGGCCTTGGCGCCGGATGGCGCGCTCGGCCGCGCCCTCGCAACCGCCATTGCGGCCGTCTCCGACCAGACCTTCAAGGACGTGGTTGGCGAAGCAATCCGCAAACGGGATGCCGTGCGCGCCTGGATCGACCACGGTGGCAGCATTGACGCGGCCATCAATGCACTGTGCGGCACGCTCGGCGTGGACGCTGATGATACGATCGAAAAGGTCGAAAGCGAGATGACGGACGGCCCGCTCTTTCCAGCGTCGCGATGGACGGCGGCTGCCGCGATCCTTGCGAACGGAGGCAAGAGCGATCGGGAGCAGGCGCAACGGCTCCTTGCGGCGTTCGCAGCGAGCGGCGCGGAGCGCGCCGCCATCTACCGTCAGGTGTTTCTCACCGGCAAGCTCGAGCCGCGCCAGCAACTCCTCACGCGATCGGTCGAGATCGGCAACTCTGACCTTGCCGAGCGCCTCTGCGCCGAGCGCATGCGCATGCTTTCGCTGGTGGAGCGGCGCAATGCCGTGGCCTGTCGCGACCGTACGGCCGCGCTCATCACCATTGCCGATGCCGTGCTCTCCCGCTACCAGACGGCAAAGGACCGGCGCGGACAGCTCGATTACGACGATCTGATCGAAAAAGCGCTGGCGCTGCTCGGCGAGGAGCGGTCGGCCTGGGTGCACTACAAGCTCGACCAAGGTATCGACCACGTCCTGATCGACGAAGCGCAGGACACCAGTCCGAAGCAATGGGAAATCATTCGCCGTCTCACCAGCGAATTTTTCGCCGGCACCGGCGCGCGCTCCATCCGTCGCACGATCTTTGCGGTGGGCGACGAGAAGCAATCGATTTTCTCGTTCCAAGGGGCGGCCCCGCGCGAATTCGAGGTCATGCATCGCTCGTTCGACGCCCTGGCCGGGGCCGTCGAGCAAGAGTTTCGCCATGTGCGCTTCCGCCACTCGTTTCGTTCCGGCCCCAATGTGCTGGGCGCCGTCGACGAAGTCTTTGCTCGGCCGGAGGCCTTTGCCGGGCTCTCTGCCGATGCGGTCAAAACCGTGCATGAGTCGTTGCCCGATGCGGCACCGGGGCTGGTGGAGATTTGGGACACGATCAAGCCCACGAGTAAGCGCGAGATCGAAGCCTGGGATGCGCCGTTCGACGAGCTGACCGAGACAAGCCCGCAGGCGCGGCTTGCGGCCAAGATTGCAAGGAACGTCAAGCGCTGGATGACGGAGGGCGCGCGCGCAGGCGACGTGCTGGTGCTGGTGCGCCAACGCGGGCCTTTGTTCGAGGCGATCATCCGCGCGCTGAAAGACTTGCGTGTCCCGGTCGCCGGCGCCGATCGGCTGGTGCTTACCGAACACATTGCAGTGATGGATCTGATGGTGCTCGCAGACGCGCTCTTGCTGCCCGATGACGATCTCGCGCTGGCGACCGTGCTCAAGAGCCCACTGTTCGGCTTCGATGACGAGGATCTGTTCGAGCTCGCCTGGAGGCGCAAAGGCTCGCTGCACGGCGCGTTGCGGGCGAAAGCACCAGACAAACCGCGTTTTGCCGATGCGCTCGCCAAGCTCGAGCGTTTTGCCGGGTGGGCGCAGCAAATGCCGTTCGCGTTCTATGCGCGCGTATTGGGAGCCGAAGGCGGCCGCAAGCGCTTCCTCGCGCGGCTCGGCCACGAGGCGGATGACGCGCTCGACGAATTCCTCAATCTCGCGCTCGACTATGAGCGCCGCGAGACCCCTTCGCTGCAGGGCTTCGTCGCCTGGCTGCGCGCAGCGCAAACCGACGTGAAGCGCGACATGGAGATCACCCGCGACGAGGTGCGGGTGATGACGGTGCACGGCGCCAAGGGTCTGGAAGCGCCGATCGTCGTTCTCGCCGACACCACGACACCGCCGGCGGGACCGCCGCAGCGGCAACCGCGAGTCCTGGCGCTCGCCGCATCGACAGCCCATTCGCCAAACTGCCTCGTTTGGGCCGGCGCGAAGGTGAACGACACCGCGCCGGTGAGCGCGGCACGCGAACGCGCGCGGCACGAGGCCGAGGACGAATATCGCCGCCTGCTCTACGTGGCGATGACCCGCGCCATCGACCGCCTCGTCATTTGCGGCGCCGAAGGCGAGCGCGCACGGCCCGAGGGATGCTGGTGGAACCTGGTATTCACCGCACTCAAGCCGCCGAGATCGGTTGAAGAGCCCGCCGACGACGGCGATGGCCAGGTATGGCGCTATCGCAGAGTGCCGCTTTGCGCGGACACGCCTCGTACCGCGTCGCCCCCGCCCATGCCGGCAGAGCGGCCGCCCGCATGGCTCGAGCGCGGCGCGACAGCCGAGCCCCCGCCGGTTCGCCTCCTCTCACCCGCAAGCGCCTATGACGAGGCGACGCCGGGACGCGCCGTGTCCTTCTGGAGTCGCATCGAGCGTGACAAGGCATTGGCGCGAGGCATCCTGGTGCATCGGCTGCTGCAGGCGCTGCCTGACATTGCCGAAGCAGCACGTGAGGAGGCGGCTCGGCGCTATCTTGCGCGATCGGCCGATAAATTCTCCGATGAGGAACGTGAGCTCATGGTCGAGCAAATCCAACGGCTGCTCGACAATCCACGCTTCTCCCAGCTGTTTTTGCCGGGAAGCCGCGCTGAGGTTCCGATCGTCGGACGCCTCGAGGGCGGCAGGTTTGCCGTCTCAGGCCAGGTCGATCGCCTCGCAGTGACCGATGATTCGGTCCTGATCGCCGACTACAAGACCAATCGTCCCGCGCCGTGCCGCCTCGCCGATGTACCAGGGGCTTACAAAGCCCAGCTCGCGCTTTATCGCGCTGTGCTCGGACAACTCTATCCGGATAAGCGTATTCGCGCCGCGCTCGTGTGGACCGATGTGCCTGATCTCATGGAGATTTCCGATGCAGTCCTGGATGCCGCGCTTATCTCCATCACGTCGGCTTGAGACAGCCTTGACGCTTGCTGAGCACGTTCCTACGTTCGATCCCCATTATTGCTGGCAAACGAGGTATGTCCCATGACCGTTGGCAAAGTTTCGGACGCCACTTTCGACTCCGAGGTGCTGAAGGCGACCGAGCCGGTCGTGGTAGATTTCTGGGCCGAATGGTGCGGCCCCTGTCGCATGATCGCACCGGCGCTCGAGGAGATCGCCGGCACGCTCAACGGTAAGGTGAAGATCGTAAAGCTCAATGTTGACGAGAATCCGCGGACAGCCGCGAAATACGGTATTCAGTCGATCCCGACCTTGATGATCTTCAAGGGAGGGCAGATGGCCTCGCGCCAGATCGGCGCGGCACCCAAGCAGAAGCTCGAACAGTGGATCACCACGGCGGTTTAACCCGCCCGCTTGCTGCCACTACATGCACATCCGCTTTAAAGCGTGATGGGCCAACGATCCCAGCAAAAATCCTCACGCGCTATACCGGCGGCGTGCCGTTGGCGCTGAGCACCGCGCCTGCGAGGTAGAGCGAGCCGGCAATCAGGATGCGCGGCGGAGGCTCAAGGCCGAAGCGTCCGATCACGGCAAGCGCCGTCTCAACATCGTCGGCGCTTTGCGCTGGAATCCCGACTGCGCGCGCGGCGTCGGCGATTACCGCGGCGGGGAAGGTTTTCTCTTGACGGGGGATCGGCACCGCCACCACCCGGCGCGCGAGGCCGGCGAAATTTTTCAAAAAGCTGTCGCAGTCCTTCGTTGCAAGCATGCCAACGATGAGTACAAGCGGGCGCGAGACCCGTTCCTCGAGGTCAGCAAGCACATTGGCGACGGCACGCCCGCCGTCCGCATTGTGGCTGCCGTCGAGCCAGAGCTCGCTTCCCGTCGGGCAAAGCGCTGCCAGCCGCCCCTGGGTAAGTCGCTGCATGCGCGCCGGCCAATCGGCCTTGGCAATGCCGGATTCGAACGCCCCGGACGGAATTTTAAGCTCGCCGACCGCGCGCAACGCGGCGATCGCGACGCCGGCATTCTCGAACTGATGCCGGCCATAGAGTTTCGGCGCGGGAAGATCGAGCAAGCCGTTGTCGTCTTGGTAGACGAGCCGCCCGCGCTCCTCGGTCGCCGTCCAGTCCTCACCCGCAACCTTGATCGGCGCCTTCGCGCGCGCAGCCTCGCGCTCGATCGGCGCCAATGCCTCGCGCGGCTGCGCTGCCACGATTGCCGGCACGTGCGGCTTGAAAATGCCGGCCTTCTCAATCGCGATCTTGCCTAGCGTATCGCCGAGATGTTCGGCGTGATCGAACGAGACCGGGGTAATCACGGTGGCAAGCGGGCGATCGACTACGTTGGTAGCGTCGAGACGTCCGCCCATTCCGACTTCGAGCAGGAGCACGTCCGCAGCATTGCGCGAAAAAAGCAGGAGTCCCGCCGCGGTGGTGATCTCGAACACGGTGATGGGCGCACCCGCGTTGGCGCGCTCGCATTCGCCGAGCGCATCACCGAGCTCCGCGTCCGAAACGAAGCGTCCCTCCCCCTTGGCACCGAGGCGAAAGCGCTCGTTGAAGCGTACGAGATGCGGAGAGGTATAGACGTGCACGCGCAGCCTTGCCGCCTCCAGAATCGCGCGCATGAAAGCAATGGTCGAGCCCTTGCCGTTCGTGCCGGCGACGTGGATCGTGGGCGGCAGCCGCTGCTGCGGATCGCCGAGCGCCGCGAGAATGCGCCACATCCGATCGAGTGATAGATCAATACGCTTCGGATGCAGGTCCGTCAGCCGCGCAACGATAGACTCGATGGGGGTCATTCTTTCGTCATAGCAGGGAAGATCTCGCAACGGCGCGTCGCGTTGCCGCGATTCGCCGCGGTGCAAGGATGGAGTTTACCCCGCGCTTGGAAGAGGCGACTTGTCGGCGGGTGGCTTCGGCCGCGCCTTGGTCAAGAGCCGGCACAGATTTGCCAGCGTCGGCCGCAGATGATGGCGATGAACGACCATATCGACCATGCCATGGTCCTTGAGATATTCCGCCCGTTGAAAGCCGTCGGGCAGTTTCTCGCGAATGGTCTGCTCGATGACCCGCGGCCCGGCAAAACCTATGAGCGCGCCCGGTTCCGCGATGTGGACGTCGCCGAGCATGGCATAGGAGGCGGTGACGCCGCCGGTGGTCGGATTGGTAAGCACGACGATGTAGGGCCGCTTCGCCTCGCGCAGCATCTGCACGGCAAGCGTGGTCCGCGGCAGTTGCATCAGCGAGAAAATCCCTTCCTGCATGCGCGCGCCGCCTGAGGCGGCGAACATGATGAAGGGCGTCCCCTTGTCGACAGCGGTTTCAAGACCTTTGATCACTGCCTCGCCCGCCGCCATGCCGAGCGAGCCTCCCATGAAATCGAAATCCTGCACGCCGATGACCACTGGCAAGCCTTCGAGCTTGCCGAAACCGAGCTTGATGGCATCGTTGGTGCCGGTCTTGGTTCGCGCATCCTTGAGACGATCGGCGTAGCGCAACTCGTCGCGGAATTTGAGCGGATCGAGCGGCACTGCGGGGATCGCAATATCAAACCAAGTCTCGTTGTCGAACATCGATTTGAGCCGCATCATCGCCCCCATGCGCATGTGGTAGTTGGAGCCGGGGATGACGAACTGGTTCGCCTCGACGTCCTTGTAGAAGACGAGCTGGCCGGTTTCCGGACACTTGATCCAGAGATTTTCCGGCGTCTCGCGGCGGGCGAAGTAATTGCGGATTTTCGGCCGGACGACGTTGGATATCCAATTCATGACGCGGTCCTCTCGCCTGCATATATGGATCGCCCGCTCACAGCTGGCAACCGCAAGAAAACCGCGCGCTCAGCGGCGGCTTCGCGCCTTCGGCTTGACGGCGAAGCCGAACGCGCCGTCGCCGTCGAACAGCGTAGGCGCATCGCTGGTGCGCGCGTGTTCGATCGTGAGCAGGCGCAGCTTGGTCGCAACTCCGCCGTTGGCGGAGAAGCCTCCAGACCTGCCGCCGGACCCGAGCACGCGATGGCACGGCACGATGAGCGGAAAAGGGTTGCGTCCAAGGGCTTGTCCGACCTCGCGCGCCAAGCCGCGCTCACCAATCCGCGCCGCGAGCTCTCCATAAGCGAGCGTGGTACCTGCTGAGATGCTACGCGCCGCCTCGTAGACACGTCGATCGAACTCCGGCAGGCCATGCATATCGAGCGCAAAGGAGGAAAGTTCGGTTGGCTCGCCGCGCAAGAGCGAAGCGATGGCGTCGATCGCACGCCGCACATCCGCCGGCGGCGGCGTTTCCCGCGCGTGCGGATAGCGGCGGACCAGACGGGCGCGAGTTTTCGTTTCGCTCGCCTCCGGCAACTGCACACCGCTGATGCCGCGCGCCCCCCACGCGATGCCACATCGGCCGATAGCGGTGTCGAAAAGAGCAAAGGCGCGCGCGGTCATAGTGCCGCTATCTTAGCGTCAGTCGTTGCGGCGAGCATCTCGGATCTTGCGCGCTATTCCGCCGCAAAACTGTCAGGCGCCGCGGACGCCGCGCGCGAGTTCGGCGACCAGATTGACTACGGCGGTCACCGTTTTCGCGGTTGCCTTCTCGTTCTGGTCGAGGCTTGCCTTGAGCGCGTTCACCAACGCGGACCCGACAACCACGCCATCCGCTCCCGCCGCGATTATCGCCGCTTGCTCGGCCGTGCGCACACCGAAACCGACAGCCACCGGCAAGCTCGTGTGGCGCTTGATGCGACCGACCGCGGCGGCGACCTTCGCAGGATCGGCCGTGGCCGTACCGGTGATGCCGGTGATGGAGACGTAGTAGACGAAACCCGACGTGTTCGCGAGCACCGCCGGCAAGCGTTTGTCGTCGGTAGTGGGCGTTGCCAGCCGGATGAAGTTCATTCCGGCCTTAAGCGCTGGCAGGCACAACTCGGCGTCTTCCTCCGGCGGCAGGTCAACGACAATGAGGCCGTCGACGCCGGCGGACTTGGCGTCCCGCAAAAACAGGTCGACGCCATAGATATAGATCGGGTTGTAGTAGCCCATGAGCACGAGCGGCGTCGCAGCGTCCGTTTGGCGAAAGTCGCGCACGATCTCGAGCGTCTTGTGCATGGTCTGCCCGGCCTTGAGCGCGCGCTGCGAGGACATTTGGATCGCAGGTCCATCGGCCATCGGATCGGTGAAGGGCATGCCGAGCTCGACCATGTCGGCGCCAGCGCCCGGAATTGCACGCAGAATGGCGAGCGAGGTCTTCGTGTCGGGATCGCCGGCGGTGAGGAACGTCACCAGTGCGGCACGACCTTGCGCCTTCAGTTCAGCGAAGCGGCGATCGATGCGCGTGCTCATGGCGATTTCACTGGAGAATCAATCGGCCGAACCTCTGCGCCCGCGCTCGCGCATCGCCGCCATACGGACATTGATGGTGCCCAGCATCAATATCACGATCGAGCCGATGAACTGGACCCATTCCTTCTTCTCCAGTATCGGACCGGGCGTGAACAGCCGCACGCGCAGGAAATAGGCGATATAGGCGGCCGATACGACAATCAAAATCCAGCCGACGAGCTTCTGCCTGCTGATCACAGGTCATCCCCGCCGTCGGCACGCCTCATGTGCGCCGTCGCTGCAGATAGGCAGCGACGCTCGTTAGATCCTTGTCGCCTCGTCCCGACAAGTTGACCACCATGAGATGGTCTTTAGGCTTTTGCGGCGCCAGATCCGCCACCCTTGCCAATGCGTGCGCCGGCTCGAGTGCGGGGATGATCCCTTCCAGTTGCGAGCAGAGCTCGAATGCCGCCACCGCCTCGTCATCGGTCGCGGAAAGGTATGTCACTCGCTTCACGTCGTTGAGCCACGCGTGCTCGGGACCGATGCCGGGGTAATCGAGACCGGCGGAGATCGAGTGCGCCTCGTTGATTTGGCCGTCATCATTCATGAGCAAATAGGTGCGGTTGCCGTGCAGGACGCCGGCTCGGCCACCGGCGATTGAAGCCGCGTGCAGGCCGCTGGAAAGCCCGTGACCCGCCGCTTCCACCCCGTAGATTTCGATGTGAGGCTCGTCGAGAAATGGATGAAATAGCCCCATCGCATTCGAGCCGCCGCCGATGCAGGCGATAAGCGAGTCGGGTGAGCGCCCTTCCGCCTCGAGCATCTGGGCTCGCGTTTCCTCTCCGATGATCGATTGGAAGTCGCGCACCATCATCGGATAGGGATGTGGCCCCGCCACCGTGCCGATGCAATAAAAGGTGTTTGCGACATTCGTGACCCAGTCGCGCAGCGCCTCGTTCATCGCGTCCTTGAGCGTCTTCGAGCCCGATTCGACCGGGCGCACCTCGGCCCCCAGTGCCTTCATGCGCAGCACGTTAGCCTTCTGTCGTTCAACATCGACCACGCCCATGTAGACGACGCATTCGAGACCGAATTTCGCGCACATCGTTGCGGTCGCAACCCCATGCATCCCGGCACCGGTTTCGGCGATAACCCGCGGCTTGCCCATACGGCGAGCCAGCAGGATTTGGCCCAGCACGTTGTTCACTTTGTGCGCGCCGGTGTGATTGAGGTCCTCGCGCTTGAGATAGATTTTCGCTCCGCCGGTACCGCCGGCGGCGGCGGACACGCCCCGCAGATGCTCCGTCATGCGATCGGCGAAGTAGAGCGGCGTCGGCCGCCCGACGTAATCCCTGAGATAGCCGTCCATCTCACGACGGAAGAGGGGATCGTTCCTGGCCGCGGCATAAGCCGCCTCCAATTCCAGGATGAGCGGCATTAGCGTTTCGGCGACGAAGCGGCCGCCGTAGAGCCCGAAATGTCCGCGCTCGTCGGGTCCGGTGCGGAACGAATTGAGCTGCTGCACGGTCATGCGCTGCTCACAGCCCTGTGCAGTGCGGCAAGCTTGCTGCCGGCAGCGCGTGCTGCGGCGATGAAGGCCCGGATCTTGGCGGCATCCTTCTCGCCGGTCCCGCTCTCGACGCCGGAGGAGACGTCGACGCCGGGGGCGCCGGTGATGCGCAACGCCTGGGCGACGTTGACGGCATCGAGGCCGCCCGAGAGCATGAACGGCACGCGCGTTTGCACGTTCTCCAGAAGGCGCCAGTCGAAGCGCTTGCCGAGCCCGCCGGGCCGCGTCGCCTCTGCCTCTGCACGCGCATCGAAGATCAGCCGATCCGCCACCCCGTCGTAGTGGCGGATCGCCGCGAGATCCGCCCGTTCCGCGATCGGCAGCGCCTTCATGACCGGCAGCCCAAAGCGCTCGCGCACCGCTGCAACGCGCTCCGGCGTCTCGCGGCCGTGAAGTTGCAACAGGTCGGGCTTAAGCGCGTCGATGCTTGCCGCGAGCTCATCGTCAGTGGCGTCAACGGAAAGCGCGACCTTTTGCGCCCTTCCTCGCACCCGCTGGCGAAGCGCGCGCGCAGCCTCGACGCCGACGTGACGGGGCGAGGCCGCAAAGAACACGAAACCGACAAAATCGGCGCCGGCCTCGAGCGCCACATCGAGGGCCGCGGAGGTCTTGAGGCCGCAGATCTTGATCAAAACGGACATGGCCGTGGTTCCGCTACAGCGCGGTTCTACCGCGGCGACGGCGTTTTGTCTCGCCTTCGCAAGTAATTGATAGATAACGATAACCTGCGGCTACGCCGCGGGCGGCGGAATGGTGAGCCGCGGCGAAGCATCGGCAGGCACCGAATGAACGGCAACGGCCGCTGAGCCCAGACGTCGCCTGAGGTAGTCCACCTCCGCGCGCAGCTCGCGCGCTTGCGCATCGGCAAGGCGCGCCGCACGCCGCCACTTGCCCTGTCTGAGCCAGGCGGCGCTGCCGCCAATGAGGACGCCGCCGATCACGAACATCAGCATCAAGAGATAGAGCGGCAGTGCCCGCGTGAGAGCGGGATGGACGGGATCGAACGGATCGAAGGAGACAATGACGCTCTGGCGATTTGCTACCGCCAAGCTGACGACGACGATCGCAAGCGGTACCAGGATCAGGACGGTGACAATCCTGCGGATCATGAGCTTGGGGGGCTCGTGCGATTGAGTCGCTCGCGCATTTCCTTGCCGGTCTTAAAGAACGGCACGGATTTCTTCTCCACCGAGACATGCGCGCCGGTGCGCGGATTGCGTCCGGTCCGCGCCGGGCGGTTCTTGACCGAGAAGGCCCCGAAGCCGCGCAACTCGACCCGATCGCCGCGCGCCATCGCCGCAGTGATCTCGCCGAGAATGGCGTTGACGATATTTTCCACGTCACGCTGATAGAGATGCGGGTTCTGCGCAGCGATTCGCTGCACGAGCTCGGACTTAATCATCGCTGGTGCCGTCCTGGGCCTGCCGGATCGAATCGGTCCGGCGCTAATTCGCGATTGGAGGGTGCCAAAGGGCCAAGAGACCGTCAAGGTTGAGACGCTCGACCGCCTGCACCGCGCCCCACTCCTCCAGGCGGCGTGCAAATGAGCTCAGGCCGACCGCGTCGAGGGTGCCGACCACGGCCGTATGGAGAAACGGCCAATCGCTGAACCGCTCGCGCAGCCGATAGTCGCGCACGGGCGTGTTCGGATCGACGTTCTTTTCCTTTGCCAGCCACGCCAGTGCGGCCCTCTCGTCGCCGATCTCGTCGACGAGCTTCAGCTCGACGCCCTGACGCCCGGTAAAGACACGCCCATCGGCGACACGCTCCAAGGCAGCATCGTCGAGATGACGGCGCACCTTCACCATGCCGCGGAACCAGGCATAAGAATCCGAGACGATCGCTTCGATAGCGGCACGCGCTTCCGGCGAGGTGGGTTCAAAGCCGTTGGGGGCCGCCTTGAGCGGGGACGATTTGATTTCCTCGACCTTGATGCCGAGCGTCTTTAGGAGATCGCTGACGTTGGGATACTGGAACAGGACACCGATCGAGCCGACCAGCGAGGTTTCCAGAGCGATAATGTGATCGGCCGCGATTGCCGTGATATAGCCACCCGAAGCCGCAAGCCCGTCGACCACCACCACCAACGGCTTCTGCTCCTTAAGTCGCATCAACGAGTCGTGCAGCTGCTCCGAGCCGGACGTGGTGCCGCCGGGGCTGTTGATGTGCACGATCACCGCCCGGGCGTGCGACTTCCCGAGCCGCTCCAGCGCCTCAACCCGCTGCATATCGCTGCGGATGAGGCCGGTGATGGTAATGCGCGCGATCGATCCAGCCGGCGACCCTACCCATGCCCCGGTGCCGGGGGCCCGCAACGCGACGGCTGCCGCGACCACGGCGCCGATGGCAACGATGACCGCGCAGAGGCGCCAGAAGGTAAGCTTGCGCCGCATACGGCGGCGATCGACGATGGTGTCGGCGTCGAGCGACATAGTGGCTCCCTCCCTCGCGGCTCGTTCGGCCTATTCTTTCTTCTCGGACGGCTTTTCCGTTGCGCGCCTGAGCGCGGTGCCGAGGATATCGCCGAGCGTTGCCCCCGAATCGGTCGAACCGTATTGGGCGATCGCTTCCTTCTCTTCCGCCACTTCGAGCGCCTTGATTGAGACTTGCACCTTGCGGGTACGGCGGTCGAACTGGGTGACGCGGGCGTCGACTTTCTGTCCGACCGAGAAACGCTCCGGCCGCTGCTCGCCACGGTCGCGCGCCAGTTCGGAGCGCTTGATGAACGTGGTGAGGTCGGTGCCGACGATCTTGACGTCGATCCCAGCGTCTTTCACCTCGGTAACCTCGCAGGTGACGACCGAGCCTTTCTTGAGATCGCCAGCGGTCTCCATGGGATCGCCTGCGAGCTGTTTGATGCCAAGAGAGATCCGCTCCTTCTCAACGTCGACGTCGAGCACCTTGGCTTTGACCCTGTCTCCCTTCTTGTACTCCTCGATCACCTGCTCGCCTGGCCGCTTCCAGTCGAGGTCGGAGAGATGGACCATGCCGTCGACGTCTCCGTCGAGACCGAGGAAGAGCCCGAACTCGGTCTTGTTCTTGACTTCGCCCTCGATCACCGCGCCGGGCGGATATTTCTCGACGAAGGCCTCCCACGGATTGCGCATGGTCTGCTTGAGACCGAGCGAGATACGCCGCTTGACCGGATCAACCTCAAGTATTTGCACGTCCACCTCTTGCGAGGTTGACACGATCTTGCCGGGATGCACGTTCTTCTTGGTCCATGACATCTCGGAGACGTGAATGAGACCCTCGATGCCGGGCTCGAGTTCCACGAACGCACCGTAGTCGGTGATGTTGGTGACGCGGCCTTTGAACCGCGCCCCCACCGGATATTTGGCCTCGATGCCCTGCCAGGGATCGTCCTGCAGTTGCTTCATGCCCAGCGAGATGCGGTGGGTCTCGTGGTTGATTTTGATGATTTTGACCTTCACCTGCTCGCCGACGTTGAGCACTTCGGTGGGGTGATTGACGCGCCGCCATGCGATGTCGGTGACGTGTAGCAGCCCGTCGATGCCGCCGAGGTCCACGAACGCCCCGTAATCGGTGATGTTCTTGACCACGCCGTCGATCACCTGGCCCTCTTCGAGGTTCTGCACCAGCTCCTGGCGCTGCTCGGCGCGCGTCTCTTCCAGCACGGTGCGGCGGGACACCACGATGTTGCCGCGGCGACGATCCATTTTCAGGATCTGGAAGGGCTGCGGCTGATTCATCAGTGGAGAGACATCGCGGATCGGTCGGATATCGACCTGGCTGCGCGGCAAAAACGCCACCGCGCCGTCGAGATCGACAGTGAATCCGCCCTTGACTTGATTGAAGATGACGCCCTGGACCTTTTCGTTGTTGTTGAAGGCCTTTTCCAGCTTGCCCCAGCTCTCCTCGCGTCGCGCTTTGTCGCGCGAGAGCACGGCTTCACCCAACGCGTTCTCCACCCGCTCAAGATAAACTTCGACCGTATCGCCGATCTTGATGTCCGCCTGCCGACCCGGCCCCGTGAATTCACGCAGTGCGACCCGTCCCTCGGTCTTGGCGCCGACGTCGATGACGGCGAGATCCTTCTCGATCGCCACCACCGTTCCCTTGACAACAGCGCCTTCCTGCGGACTTCCGTGGGCGAAGGATTCTTCCAACATTTTCGCGAAATCTTCGCGCGACGGCGCGGCGGGACTGGCGGCGGTGGCCATGAACTCTCCTTAAGCTAACGGTGGCGCCGGATTATCGTTGAGGGCGTCTCGCTCGCAGGGGCCGAACGTCCGACGGACTTTCGGCAGCCGCCGCAAATTTAGTGTTGCGCGGGCTTAAAGCCTTGCCCACGTGCGGCGGTCCGGGCCGATGACCCAGCGATCAAAACGATGATTCACGTCCCGTGCGCCACGAAAGAAGCAGGGCGGAGCAGGCTCATCCTCCAACGACGGAAACACGGTCAGCCGCGCTTCCGGCCTGCTCGGACGGCTTCGACAATGTCGATGGCGGCCCGGAACGCGGCGTCTATATCCAAATGCGTGGTGTCGAGCAAGTGCGCATCCGCCGCGGGTTTTAAGGGGGCTATCGCCCGCATGGCATCGCGGTCGTCGCGGCGCCGAATGTCTGCCAAGACCTCGGCCTCGTCGACGCGATCGCCCGCCTGCTCCAACTCGACGGCACGGCGGCGTGCTCGTACCTCCGGGCTTGCCGTGACGAAGATTTTCACGTCCGCGTCGGGAAAGATGACGGTTCCGATGTCGCGGCCATCGAGCACGGCACCGGGCGGGGTTCGTCCGAAATCGCGTTGGAACGCGAGCACCACGCTGCGCACTTCCGGGATCGCCGAGACTAGCGAAGCCGCCTCACCGACGGGTCGGGCCTTGAGCGCCGCCTCGCCGAACCGGCGGGGATCGAGCGTCTCGGCGGCCGCGCGAGCGCGCGCATGATCCTCGGGAGAATAGCCGGCATCGAGCAAAGTCTTCGCCACCGCGCGGTAAATCAGCCCTGTGTCGAGGTGGCGCAAGCCATAGTGGCTGGCGAGCCGCTTGCCGAGCGTGCCTTTGCCCGAGGCTGCCGGCCCATCGATGGCAATGATCATGAAAGATCGGCACCAAGGGCGCGCATCAAGGAGGCGAAGCCGGGAAAGCTCGTGGCGATGATGGCGACATCGTCGACCCGCACCGGCTTCTCGCTGGCCAGCCCCATAATCAGAAACGCCATGGCAATGCGGTGATCCATCTGCGTTGCAACCAAGCCGCCCCCCGCGGCTTGATCCTTGCCATGCACCATCAGATCACCGCTCTCGATTTCGACGTCAACGCCGTTTGCCCTGAGCCCATCGGCGACGGCGCTGAGCCGATCGGACTCCTTCACGCGCAATTCCTTGAGCCCGCGCATCACCGTCGTACCCTGGGCGAAGCTCGCCGCCACGGCTAGGACCGGGTATTCGTCGATCATGGAGGGCGCGCGCGCCGCCGGCACCTCGACACCGCGCAGAGGCGATGCCCGCACGTGCAAATCGGCGACCTCTTCGCCCCCGGCGCTGCGCAGCTCAAGCGCTTCGATATCGGCGCCCATCTCGCGAAGCGTGACGATCAGGCCGGTGCGCAGCGGATTGGTCATGACATCCGTGAGCGTCACGTCCGAGCCGGGCACGATCGAAGCCGCCACCATGGGAAAGGCGGCGGAGGAGGGGTCGGCCGGCACCAGGACCGCGGCCGGCGCAAGCTCGGGCTCGCCGCGCAGAGTAATTTTGCGGCCGTGTGTACCTTCCGCTTCGACGCGCACCTCGGCGCCGAAATGCTTGAGCAGGCGCTCGGTATGGTCGCGGCTCGCCTCGGCTTCGATGACGGTCGTTTCGCCCGGCGCGGCAAGTCCGGCGAGCAGCACCGCCGACTTGATCTGCGCCGAGGGCACCGGAGTGCGATAGATGATCGGGATCGGATCGCGCGCGCCGTTAAGCGTAATTGGCAGAAGGGCGCCGTCTGTCATGCTGGCCGCATGGGCGCCGATCAGCTCGAGGGGATCCAGAATCCGTTTCATCGGCCGCCGCCGCAGGCTGGCGTCGCCGTCGAAGGTTGCGCTGATCGGACAGCCGGCCACTGCCCCCATGACCAGACGGCAGCCAGTCCCGGAATTGCCGAAGTCGAGGACCCCATCGGGCGTATGGAAGCCACCGACGCCGACGCCGTGGACCCGCCACGCGCCGTCGCCGGTGCGCTCGACCTTGGCGCCGAGGGAGCGCACGGCGTTTGCGGTATTGATCACGTCCTCCCCTTCGAGCAGCCCGGAGATGCGGGTCTCTCCGACCGTAAGCGCGCCGAAAATGAGGGCACGGTGCGAGATCGACTTGTCGCCAGGTACCCGCGCACGGCCCTTCAGGGCGCCTACGCGCCGCGCAGTCAGGGGGGATAATGTGGCGTGGTCCACGGGCGAGCTCGCGTCTGGTGCTCTACCATGGACCTCAAAGGCCGTCATCCGCATGGGAAATCGCTGCGCAAGGCGGTCCGGTGCTGTCGGTTCGAGCGGCTATTGACACCGCCATTGCGACTCGCCAAGTGAAGCACCTCAATTTTAGACCCGCTAAGGAACCCGGAACCGTGGCGAAACCCGAGCTCGGCATCAAACGCCTGTGCGCCAATTGCGGCGCGAAATTTTACGATCTCAACAAAGAGCCGCCCGTCTGCCCAAAATGCCATACGGTGATGGAGCTCGCGACGGTCGCCCCGCGGGGGCGGCCTGACGCCGCCGCGGCTGAGCATGCTGCGGCGCCCGCCCCTGAAGAAGAGGTGGCGGCGCCGGAGACCGCCGAGGCTGAATTCGTCTCCCTCGAGGAAGCGGATGCGGAGGCACAAGGCAAGAAGGCGCCCGAAGGCGAGGCGGCCGAAGGTGGCGAAGAGGATGTCGAGCTCGAAGACGAGGGCATGGACGATGCCGCCTTCATCGAGGAGCAGGAGGAGGGCGACGAGGACGTCACCGACATCATCGGCGACGTCGACGACGAGGAGGAAACGTGAAGCCAGTTGAGGCCGGCTGCTGATGCAAGCCTTCTCCTGGCCATGGGACGACCGGTTCGTTACAATTCATTTGAGGTTCGGGCGCGGCCATCGCGACACCGCGTCCTGCGTGGGGCCATAGCTCAGTTGGGAGAGCGCTTGAATGGCATTC
>Ga0306921_10001704_pt1 | contig 21554 bp, 20 predicted proteins | sample sta12Cox44000080_FD_203760 | JGI IMG/M metagenome (GOLD analysis project Ga0306921, IMG submission 203760) | Lab enrichment of tropical soil microbial communities from Luquillo Experimental Forest, Puerto Rico - statoxic.12C.oxic.44.000.080 (v2)... | ecosystem: Environmental > Terrestrial >...
GGCGACCAGGAGATGGTCGACTACCTGGCGCACGCGCTCCAGGAGCCGGCGAGCCCGCGCCCCTCCATCGAGACGCTGCTGCACGGCTTTCTCCCGGCGGAGGCGGTGATCCACACGCACGCAGACGCCGTCGTCTCGCTGACCAACAACGATCGCGCTGCCGAGGTGCTGCGCGAGGTGTACGGCGACGAGGTTATCGCGCTGCCGTACCGGCGGCCCGGCTTCCTCATCTCGCGGCAGGTGGCGGAGACCTTCGAGCGGCATCCGCGGGCCAAAGCGCTCCTCCTCGAGAAGCACGGAACGATCTGCTGGGGCGCCGACGTGAAGGCCGCCTATCTCGCCACCGTGGATCTCATCAGCCGCGCCGAGGATGCCATCGAGCATCGCGCGAAGGGCCGGGTCTGCTTTGGCGGGGTGGCGGTGCCGGCCGCGCCGCCCGAGGAGCGGCGCCGGGTCGCCCTCGCGGTGGCGCCCGGCCTCCGGGGGCTCGTGGGGAGCGATCGGCGCATGGTCGTGACCTTCGACGACGCGCCCGACGTGCTGGAGTTCGCCTCCTCGCGCGAGGCGACGGCGCTGTCGACCATCGGCCCCGCCACGCCAGATCACACCATCTACACCAAGCGGTTGCCCTGCTTCGCGGCCGTCGAGAATCCGCGCGACGTGGGGGCGGTGGCGGCGGCGGTCAAGGCGGCCGTCGAACGCTTCGTGGTCGACTACACGGCCTACGTCGAGGCGGCCGGTGGCGCCACGGCGGTGGACCCGTTCCCGCGCGTGATCACGGTGGCGGGCCTCGGCATGTTCACCACGGGCAGGGATCGCCGCACCGCGGGCATCGTGAGCGACATCTACCATCACACCATTTCCGTGCTGGGCGCGGCGACCGCCTTTGGCCGCTACGTGTCGCTGTCCGCCCAGGACGCGTTCGACATCGAGTACTGGCCGCTCGAGCTCTACAAGCTCGCCCAGGCGCCCCCCGAGAAGGAGCTGGCGCGGCGCATCGCCCTCGTCACGGGCGGTGCCTCCGGCATCGGGCGCGCGACGGCGATCCGGCTCGCCGCGGAGGGCGCGCACGTCGTGGTGGCCGATCTGGACGCGGCCGGCGCGCGCAAGGTCGCCGATGAGGTGGTGGCGGCCGTGGGAGGCGGACGAGCCCTCGGCGTCGGGATGGACGTGGCCAGCGAGAGCTCGGTGCGCGCGGGCTTCGAGGAGGCCGTGCTCGCCTACGGGGGCGTCGACATCGTGATCTCCAACGCGGGGATCGCGCACTCCGCCCCCGTGGATCAGATGGAGCTCGGCGACTGGGAGCGCTCCTTCGCCGTCAACTCCACCGGGCACTTCCTCGTGGCACGCGAAGGCATGCGCGTGCTCAAGGCGCAGGGGTTGGGCGGTTCGTTCGTGTTCGTGGCGACCAAGAACGTGATGTCACCGGGCAAGGACTTCGCCGCGTATTCGGCGGCCAAGGCCGCCGAGGCGCAGCTCGCCAAGGTGCTCGCCCTCGAGGGCGGTCCCCATGGCATCCGCTCCAACATCGTCAACCCGGACGCCGTCTTCCGCGACTCCAAGCTCTGGTCGGATGACGTGCGCCGCGAGCGCGCTCGCGCCCAGGGCATCACCGTGGAGCAGCTCGAGGACTTCTATCGCAAGCGCAATATCCTCGCCGCGCCCATCCTCCCCGAGGACGTGGCCGAGGCCGTGCTCTTTCTCGCCTCCGATCGCTCGGCCAAGACCACGGGGTGCACCATCACGGTGGACGGCGGGGTCAAGGACGCGTTTCCGAGGTAGCCCATGCCCATGCCGCCCATCCGATTCGGCGCCTTTCTCATGCTCCATCCGCCTGAAGAGCAGTTCGCCATCGCCCGCCGTGTCGACGAGCTCGGTTACGACTCATTGTGGACCGGAGATCACGTGTCCTTCCACGGGCCGATCTACGAGTCGCTGACCCTACTCTCGTCCTACATCGGCATCACCAAGCGCGCACGTCTCGGCGTGGGTGTGTACCTTCTTGCCCTGCGGCATCCGACCATCGCGGCCAAGATCACCTCCACCCTCGACGCGCTCTCCGGGGGCCGGCTGATCTTCGGAGTCGGGGTGGGCGGTGAGAACCCGAAAGAGTTCGAAGCCTCGGGCTCCCCGCACAGCGAGCGCGGGGCGCGGGTGAGCGAGGGCATCGACGTCGTGCGCACGCTCTGGCGCGACTCGCCCGCCACCTTCAAGGGCCGCTTCACCCAGTTCGAGGGCGTGAGCATCGATCCCAAGCCCGCGCAGAAGCCCGCCCCGCCCATCTGGGTCGGCGGCCGCTCCGACGCCGCCCTCGCGCGCGCCGGACGCCAGGGCGACGGCTGGATCTCCTACGTCGTCCAGCCGGAGCGCTACCAGCAGAGCCTCGGCAAGATCGAGACGGCGGCGGCCGCGGCGGGGCGCTCGCTCGACGGCTTCGTGAAGGCGCATCTCACCTTCATCACGGTGGGCCGCGACTACGAGAGCGCCGAGCGGGTGTGGGTAGCACGCCTCTCCCAGCGCTACGCCCAGGATTTCGGCCCCCTCGCCCGGAAGTACGGCATCATCGGCACGCCCGCCCAGTGCGCGGAGCAGCTCCAGCGCTTCATTGAGGCCGGCTGCACGTACTTCGTTCTCGACGCCATCTGCGACGCCGCCGACGAAGCCGAGCAGCTCGAGCGATTCGCGGCAGAGCTCTTTCCCAAGTTCCGGAGCGCGTAGGTGGCCGCCCCCTCACCCTACCGAAAGGCTCCCTCTCCCTTCCACGGAGAGGGCCGGGGTGAGGGTCTGTAGTTGGCGCAGAAACCGAGGGAGTGCCGCGCGGAGGTGACGGCCATCCATTGGCCGCGCCCCGAGATCATCGAGGTGGATCTCCAGATGGTCGAGCCGCCCGAGCTCGACTTCGACGCGGGGCAGTGGATCTCCGTACCCTTCGACTCCAAGGTGGTGCGGGCGTGGACCATCCTCTCCACGCCCGCGCGGAAGCGATCGATCACGCTGTCCGTGGATGTGACCCCCGGCGGCATCGGTTCGCAATGGCTCCGCGCCCTCAAGGTTGGCGACCCCGTCTCGTTCAAGGGGCCCACGGGCGGCTTCGTCTTCAACCGCGCCGACCCGCGCCGCGCGGTGTTCGTCGCCGAGGAGATCGGCATCGTGGCCGTGCGCGCGATCCTCGCCCACCTCTACGAGACGGGCTACGGGCGGCCGACCATCCTCATCAGCTGGGGGCGGGATCCCTCGTGGCTCCTCTACGACGCCGAGTTCCGCTCGCTCGCCAGGCGCTATCCCGGCTTCACCTACGTGGCGGCGGTGCGCGAGGCCCCCGCGGCATGGCGGGGCGAGACGGGCGAGGTGGCGGGGGTCGTCGACCGGCTCGTCCACAGCGTGGACAGGCTCGTAGTCTATGTGTGCGGAGGGGCCGACGCCGTCAATGCCGTGCGCGACGTGCTGGTGAAGAAGGGCATGGACCGCAAGAGCGTCAAGTGGGAGAAGTTCTGGTAGGCATGTCGTCGCGGCTCTATCATCTGCAGGTCAACGTAGGGTCGCCCGGCACGGCGCTGCCCTTCTACCGGGACCTTTTCCGCTATCTCGAGTGGCGCCCGATCCACGACGAGGGTGACGTGGCCGCGTTCTCCGACGGCGGCGTGAACATCTGGCTCATCCCCACGGCGGCGCGTTTCGGTGGCCGCGGCTTCCATCGCAAGGGGACGGGGCTGAATCACCTCGCCTTCCGCGTCGACGCGCGCGAGGAGGTGGATCGGTTCCACGAGCGGTTCATGGTGCCGCGAGGCCTCGCGCCGCTCTACGGCACGCCGCGCGAGTTCCCCGAGTATGCCCCGGGCTACTACGCGGTGTTTTTCGAGGACCCGGATCGGATCAAGCTCGAGGTCGTCCACGTGCCGCCGCGGGCGGGCTGAGCCCACCATCATGGACAGTGCCGACTCCTTGACCGCGAAGCGGGACGCCCTCGTGGGCCGCCTGCTCGAGTCCGCTCTCAACACCATGGAGATCTGCTGCGTCTACCTGGGGGACCGGCTCGGGCTCTATCGCGCGCTTCGCGATCGGGGTCCGCTCACCTCCGGCGAGCTCGCGGCGGCCGCGGGCATCCACGAGCGCTACGCGCGCGAGTGGCTGGAGCAGCAGGCGGTGACGGGCATCCTCGAGACCGATCCCGCCGTGGAGGCCACCGCGCGGCGGTACACGCTCTCCGCGGAGCATGCCGAGGTGCTCCTCGATCCCGACAGCCTGAGCTGGTTCACGCCCGTCGTTCAGCTCGTGGTCGGGCTCACCGGGCCGCTCCCCGCGCTGATCCAAGCCTTCCGCACGGGCGAGGGGATCGCCTGGAGCGACTTCGGCCGCGATCCCCGAGAAGGGCAGGCGGGACAGAATCGCCCCGCCTTTCTCACGCTCCTCGGCCGGGAGTGCTTGCCCGGCATCCCGGACGTGCACGCGCGCCTCTCCGCGGACCCGCCCGCGCGGGTGGCCGACGTGGCGTGCGGCGCGGGGTGGTCGAGCATCGGCATCGCGCGCGCCTATCCCAAGGCGCGTGTCGACGGCTTCGACCTCGACGAGGCCTCCGTGGCACTGGCCCGTGCCAACGTGGCGGAGGCGGGCCTCGCCGACCGCGTGGACATCGCCGTGCGCGACGCCGGAGACTCCACGCTGGCCGGCCGCTACGATCTCGTGACGATCTTCGAAGCGCTTCACGACATGTCGCAACCGGTGGAGGTGCTGCGCCGGGCGCGCGGCCTCCTCGTCGAGGGCGGGTCGGTGATCGTCGTCGACGAGCGGGTGGCGGAGACTTTCACCGCGCCGGGCGACACCATCGAGCGCCTGATGTACGGCTTCAGCGTGCTCTGCTGCCTGCCCGCGGGCCTCGCCGACCAGCCATCCGCGGCCACGGGCACGGTGATGCGCCCGGGCACTCTGCGCCGCTACGCGCTCGAGGCGGGCTTCCGCGACGTGGAAATCTTGCCCATCAGCAGCGACCTCTTCCGGTTCTATCGGCTCCGCGTGGGAAGCTGAGGGATGCCATGGCCGACCTGAGCGGCGGACATCTGGTCGCGCGCACGCTGAAGCAGGCGGGCGTGGGGCACCTCTTCACCCTCTGTGGCGGCCACATCCTCCCCATTTACGACGGCTGCCTCACCGAGGGGGTAGAGGTGATCGACGTGCGCCACGAGCAGGCGGCGGCCCACGCGGGCGACGCCTACGCGCGGCTCACCCGCAACATCGGTGTGGCCGCGGTGACGGCGGGGCCCGGGGTGACCGACGCGGTGACGGGCGTGGCCAACGCGTACTCGGCGCGGAGCCCGCTCCTCTTGATCGGCGGGGCGGCGCCGCTCGGGCTGCGCGGCCTCGGCTCGCTGCAGGAAGTGGAGCAGGTCGACCTGCTCCGCCCCATCACCAAGGGCTCGTGGACGGTGTCGGAGACGCGGCAGATCCCCGAGGTCCTGACCACAGCCATCCGCACCGCGCTCACCGGCCGGCCGGGCCCAGTTTTCGTGGAGATTCCTGTGGATCTCTTGATGACCATGATCGAGGACCGGCTCGCCTCCATCCCTACCGGCTACGTGCATCGCCGCGCGTCGGCGCCCGATGCGGAATCCATCGAGGTTGTCGCTCGCCTCCTCGGCGGCGCCGAGCGGCCCGTGCTCATGGCAGGCAGCGGCGTCTACTGGGACGACGCGGCTGCCGATCTGACCGCCTTCGCGGAGGCCACCGGCCTGCCCGTGTTCATGAATGGTGCCGGGCGCGGCTGCCTCCCTAGCCGCCACCCCCTCGCGTACTCGCAGGCCCGCAGCTTCGCCCTCGGCCAGGCCGACGTGGTACTGGTACTGGGCACGCCGCTCGACTTCCGACTCGGCTACGGGCGGCCGCCGTCGTTCGCCGACCATGCGCGCGTCGTCATGGTCGACTGCGATCCCGTGGAGCTCGGACGGAACCGGCCCCTCGAACTCGGTCTCACCTCGCACATCGGTCTCACCCTCCGCGCGGTCACCGCCGCCCTTCGCCGCGACCTGCCTGACCGCTTCGAGCGGTGGCGCAGGGTGCTGAGCACGAAGGAGACGGAGAGCCAGGCGCGGCTGCGCGAGGAGCGGCTCTCCGACAGCGTGCCCATCAGCCACTATCGCCTCGGCCACGAGCTGGCCGCGGTGGTCGACGAGCGCACCACCGTGGTGGGCGACGGCGGCGACGTGGTCGGGTGTGCGGCGAAGATCGTGGGCCTCCAACGCCCGGGGCAGTGGCTCGATCCCGGCCCCTTCGGCTGCCTCGGCGTGGGGCCGTCCTTCGCCATCGCGGCCAAGCTGCTCCGCCCCGCCGATCGCGTGCTCCTCATCGCGGGCGATGGCGCCTTCGGCCTCAACGGCATGGAGATGGAGACAGCGGTGCGCTTCAAGCTGCCCATGACGGTGGTGATCGGCAACGACGGAGGTTGGGGGCAGATCCGCAACCCCCAGCTCTCCTTCTTCGGCGCCGAGCGCCAGGTGGCGACCTCGCTGCCTTACACGCGCTTCGATCAGATGGTGGAAGCGCTCGGCGGCAAGGGCGTGCACGTGACGGAGCCCTCGGCGCTCCGCCCCGCGCTCGAGCGCGCCATGGGCTCGGCGGACATCACCTGCATCAACGTGGTGCTGGACCCCGGCGCGTATCGTCGCACGGGCCAGGTCTCGATGGCCATCTAATGATGAGCGGCCACCTCCCAACCCTCTCCCTCCCGAGAGGGAGAGGGCAGGGTGAGGGTGGGGTCGACTGCGCGTGTGCTCGCCCCCTCACCCTGCCCTCTCCCCGGAGGGGAGAGGGATTGCTGTGAAGGTCACGTTCCTCGCGCCGCACATCAGAATCGCGGGCGGCGTGCGCGCGATCCTCACCTATGCGGATCGACTGGCAGGACGCGGCCACGACGTCACCGTGCTCGTCCCTGCCAAGCACGTGTGGCGGACATGGTCGCGCAACCTGCGCGGCGCGGGACCGGACTGGATCCCGGGCTTTCGCCCGCGCGTGCGCTGGGTCGCCTCGTGGGATCCCCCGCGCCTACCGTCAGGCGACGCGCTGATCGCCACCGCATGGCAGACGACGGCCGCCGTGGCCGCGGCCCCACGGAGCTGTGGCGCCAAGTTCTATCTCGTCCAACACTTCGAGAGCCTCTATCATGGCGCGCCGGCCGAGGTGGACCGGACCTACGCCCTGCCCCTGCGGAAGATCGTGATCTCCTCGTGGCTCCGCGACATCATGAAGGAGCGCTTCGGCGCCGAGGCCGAAGTGCTCGTGACGCCGGTGGATCGCACGCTCTTTCATCCCGTGGAGGGCGCGCGCGCTTCCGACGCGCTACGCGTGCTGATGCTGCATCACGACTACGCATGGAAGGGCGTGCGGGAAGGCATCGAGACGATGGCCGCGGTGCGGACGAAGCATCCGGAGGTGCAGCTCGTGGGCTTTGGGGTGCGGGCGCCGCGCGAGAAGCTTCCCTACGACGAATTCCATGAGAACCTGCCCCAGGAACGACTCGCCTGGCTCTACAGCCGCTGCCCCATCTATCTCTGCCCGTCCTGGGACGAGGGGCTCGGCATGCCCTCGATGGAGGCCATGGCCTGCGGCGCCGCCCTCGTCACCTTCGACAATGGGGGCAGCCGTGACTACGCGAAGGACGGCGTCACCGCGTTCGTGGCGCCGCACCGTGATGTGGGTGGGCTCGCGCGGTGCCTCGAGCGCATGGTGTCGGACGATGCGCTGCGCGCGGAGATTGCCGCCCGCGGGCGTCAGTTCGTCACGCAGAGCTTCGACTGGGACCGCGCCACCGCGCGGCTGGAGGTGATCCTCGGTGGCTACTGAGCGGCGGTAGCCAGAGGCGCCACCGACACGCCACGATACCCGGTGTTCTGGATCGAGCGTGCCACCATCCCCGAGGCCTTGGCCTCTTCTACGAATGCGCGCAAGTAGACGAAGCCCGCGTCGCGACCCTTTGGCGTGCCCACGGACTGCGGCACCGCCATGAACCGCCCATCGATCATGCGCGATCCCGGCAGCTTCTCGGAGAGCGACACCAGCGCCTGGCTGAGACCGGCCAGCGCCTCCACCCGGCCCTCAGCGAGGAGCTTGAAGGCGGCCTCGGCGTTGTCCGCGCGCACCAGGTTGGCGCGCTTGAGGTTCCGGCTGAGATAGAGCTCGTAGTTGGCGCGCGCCGGCGCGGTCACGCGTACGCCTTCCTGGTCGACGTCCGCGATGGTGCGCAGCCGCGAGTTCGCGGGCACGAGGTAGGTTGCCTCGAGCTCGAGATAGGCCGCGGTGAAGTCGATCTCCCCGGCGCGCGCGGGATCCGATCCGAGGAAGGCGATGTCCCAGGCCCCGGCCTTGGCCCCGTCGACCATCGTCCCCACCGCCGTGTACGCCACGAGCTCAACGGGGACGCCTAGACGCTTGCCCAGCTCACGGGTGAGATCGATGGCGGGCCCGCGGGAATCGCCCGTGGCAGGATCCTTCTGGGCGAGGATGAAATTGCCGTAGTTGATGCCCGCGCGCAGCTTCCCCGTGGGAGCGAGCGCCGCGCGGGCGGCCGGGCTGGGCGGAGGTGCCGACGAGGCGCAGGCCGTCATGAGGGCCACCCCGGCCACGACAAGGGCGATTCGATGCATCGTGCGGCTCCTCTGTCGATCCGACGCGCAGGCATCGTGTCACTCCATTTTGCAGGTGGAGCGGATCTTGCCGATCCGCTCGTCAATCTTCCGGTTGTATTCGCCCGTGCCGACCTCGTAGGTTGCGCCCCCGGTGCCCGTGACCTCGTCGACGAGGATCGTGGTCGGCAACGCGTAGCTCATCCCTTCGGCGGCTTCCGTGGCCTTGCTGACCTTGTCCGCCTCGAGCGCCCGGATGTCGGCTTCGGCCGTAGAGCAGTTGATCGGCTGCTCGAGGCTTTCCTCGACTTTGGCGTACTTGGACGCGCACCCCGCCGCCAGGAAAGGCGCGAGGGCAAGGACGGCGACCAGACCGAGCCTTCTCACCATTTGAGCCCTCGCCTCCCCGCTCGACGCGGGTGTGTCAGCGGCCCTCTCCCCGGATGATGGAGAGGGGAAGGCACCAGCTCGCTCGCCCACTATCGGTCAGCCCTTGAACCAGTCGCGCAGCGGCTTCACCGTGGCTCCCGCCTTCACGAGGCCTTCGCGTACGGCGGCCACGATCTTGTCGGAGCCCGGGCTGTCACCGTGGATGCAGATGGTATCGACCTTGGCGGTGATGGTCTTGCCCGTGATCGTCGTCACCTTCTGCTCCATGGCCATTCGAACCGCCTGGTCCGCGGCCTTGGACGGATCGGTGATCAGCGCGTCCTTGCCGAGCTTGCGCGTGACGAGCTGGCCGTCGTCGGCGTAGACGCGATCGGCGAAGCCCTCCGCGGCCACGCGCGCCTTGGTCTTGCGCGCCTCCGCGTCGTACTTGGTCATGGCCATGACCATGAGGATCAGGTTCGGGTCGAGCTCCAGCACCTGCTCCGCGGAGGCGCGGCCCAGTTCGAGGTTGTCCTCGAACATGTGGTACTGGATGCCGTGCGCCTTCACGTGCTGGAGCTTCGCACCCGCCGCATGGACGAACGAGCCGAGGGCGCCGACCTGGTAGCGATGATAGTCCTTGATCTCCTGCGGCGTGACGTCCATGCGGCGGCGGCCGAAGCCCATGAGGTCGGGCAGGCCGGGATGGGCGCCGATGGCCACGCCGTGCTTGAGGGCCAGCTCCACCGTCTTCCGCATCACGTGCGGGTCGCCCCCGTGGAAGCCGCAGGCCACGTTGGCGGAGGTAATGTGGGGCATGACGCCTTCGTCGTTGCCGAGGGTCCAGCGGCCGTAGCTCTCGCCCATGTCGCAGTTGATGTCGATGTATGTGGTCATAGCCTTGGCAAGACCTCCTTGGCGACCCGCTCCACCTGCGCGGGCTCGTAGCGGTACGGGATGAGGATGATGCGGTTGACGCCCGTCTTCACGTGGGCGCGAAGCTGGTCGACACACTCCTCGGCCGAGCCGTGGATGGCGTGCTCGATGGTCGACTCGCTCCACGCCGCGGTGTCCCACTCGGTCGAGAGCCAGTGGCGCATGTCCTTCTCGGTCTCCCCGCGATTCTTCCCCACGTAGATGGCGAGCTGGTTGGTCGAGGTGAGGGCGGCAGGATCGCGCCCGGCCTCCTTCGCGAAGGCCTGTACCTTCTGCCAGCCCTTGGTGAAGCTCTCCGGCGTGTAGAAGTAAGTGAGCCAGCCATCGCCCAGAGTGCCCGCCCGCTTGAGCACGGCGTCGACGTAGCCGCCGATGAGGACGGGCGGCCGCGGACGCTGCGCGGTGCGGGGAACCATGACCGCCTCCCGCAGGTTGAACTCGTCGACCTTGACGGTCGCGCGCTCCTCCGTCCAGAGGCGCATGAGGATGTCGAGGTTGCGCTCGAAGATGCGGCCGCGCTGCTTGAAGGGCACACCCACCGCGTCGAACTCGCGCGCGTACCAGCCCGCGGCCACCCCGAGCACGAGCCGCCCGCCCGAGATCACGTCGAGGCTGCCCAGGGCCTTGGCCGCCACCACCGGGTTGCGCAGGGGCAGCACGAGCACGCCAGTTCCGAGCTTGATGCGGCTCGTGCGCGCGGCCACCGCCCCCAGCGTGGTGATCGAATCGATGATGGGGAATGACGGCTCCACGCCGAGAAGGATGTGGTCCCAGGCCCAGAGCGACTCGAAGCCGAGGGCTTCCGCGCGCTCCGCATAGGCGTAGAGCCCCTTCACGTCGGGCACCTCACCGGGCCCGACGAAGTTCCTGATGGCGAGTCCGAATTGCGTCACGTCGTTCCTTTCTATTGTTGCCCTACACTACCTTCCATTATCTCAGCCCTCGCCTCGTCGCCCGAGGCGGGCGCTTCAGCTCGAATCCCTCTTCCCTCAGGGGAGAGGGCAGGGTGAGGGGTGGTGTACGCGATCGACCGAATCACAGAAACTGCCGCGCCGGATCCAGCGCCCGCAGGATGCCCAGCTCCTCGTCCGTAGGCGGCTTGGTGAGCGCGTCGGACACCAGCACCTCGAAGCCGGTGTTGGCCTTCACCTCGTCCACGGTGACGCCGGTGTGGAGCGCCTCCAGTCGCATGTGCCGGCTCTCCGCGTCGAAGCCGAAGACACCCAGGGTCGTGACCACTCGGCCCACCCCGCCGAAGAGCAGCCCGCTCTTCCGTCTCGCGTCGCCGCCCGTGAGCCAGCCCGGGCTCGTGACGAAGTCCAAGGCGTCCGAGAAGCGCCGCTTCTCGTGCACGGTGAGGATGATGACCGAACGGCAGAGCGAGATGATGTCGTTGGCCCCACCGCTGCCGGGCAGGCGCACCTTGGGCCGATCGTAGCTCCCCCCGATAGCCGTGGTGTTGAGGTTGCCGTGACGGTCGATCTGGGCACCCCCGATGAAGCCCACATCGAGGAAGCCGCGTTGGGCGAGGAGGAAGGCCTCCGTGATCCCCGGCAGCATCTGCGCGCGATACGCCGCGCGCATCTCGTTGGTGGAGATGGGCAGCGAGCCCGGCTTCCAGCGCGGTCCTACGATGCCGCCCTCGATCACCATGGTGAGGAGGGGAGCGTGCATGCGCTGGGCGAGGCCGGAGGCGAGCATGGGCGCGCCTACCCCGGCGAACACCGTGCTGTTGTCCTTGAGCTCGCGCGAGCCCATCACGGCGAGGAGCTCATTGGCGCTCACGCCGTTGCCGGACGCGCTCACGACACCAGCTCGATGCCGCGACGCCGCGCCTCGGTGAGCGTGTCCTCGCCGAAGAGGGCGAGGTACTCGCCATGGGTGGCCGGGCCATAGACGTAGCGGTCGAGATAGGCCTGCACCCCCGCCGCGCCGTGCCGGTTGATGCCGTCCACGTACGTGGAGAAGTGATCGGGCTCCGCGTCGTAGAGGCCATAGCACTCGTGCGGGTACGAAGCGAAGGGCACGTGCACGAGGGCGTCCACGGCGAAGCCAGGGATCACCGTGCGGTCCGGGCGGAGGCGGATCTCCTCCTCCGACACGATCTCTTCCGCGGTGACGAGCACGGTGGCGGCTGCCCGCGCGATGTCCGCGTCCATGTGGGGATAGCCGTCGATCTGGCAGTTGCCGAGGCGGTCCGCGCGGTGTACGTGGAGCAGCGCCACGTCGGGAAAGAGCGCGGGCACGGCGAGGAGCTTCTCCCCCGTGTACGGACAGTCGATGATCTTGGACCCGCCCACGTCGACCAGGCTCGAGCCCATCATGGTCAGCGAAGGGAGGAAGGGCACGCCCATGGCCGCCGCGCGGTAGCGCAGACCGAGCGCCAGATGGCTCCATTCCTCCATGGGCACGCGTCCCGATTCGACGTACTCGCGCTGGATCTTCGACAGCCCCCACGGGAGCCCGATGCCCATCCACGACGTCACGATCTTGTCTACCGCGCCGGCGACCATGCACCACTCGCCCTCATAGCACATGAGGTTGCGCGAGAGGCTGAGCCCGGTGGGCCGCCGCCGGAGCAGGGCGCGCACGAGGGCGAGGGGAGTGCGCGAGAAGAGGCAGCCGCCGAGAGCGACGTGATCGCCGTTCTTCACGCGAGCCACCGCCTCCTCGATGGTGGTGAGCTTCTCGCCTGCCGACTTGGCCTTGTCCTCGAGGCGCTTCCGCGCGGCCTGGAAGTCGTACTCGCGCCGCGCGATGGTCACCCGATGATCTCCCACGCCTTCTGATAGCGATCGAGCTGGGCCACGGTGTGGGCGTCGAGCGGGTGGTCGCGCTCGGGGATGTCGACGTGCTTGTCCTCTCCACAGAGAGGAGTGGTGAAGTAGCGCTGGCCCGTGTCATTGATGATGGTGACGATGGAGGGCAGCTCGGGATGCCGACGCGCCAGCTTGAGGGCGGCCGCCACATTGCAGCCACTCGAGATACCGCAGAAGATGCCTTCCTCCCGGGCGAGGCGACGCGCGATGGTGACGCTCTCCTCGGTGGTGGTGGTGATGACCCCGGTGAGCTGGGAGACGTCGAGGTTACGCGGGACGAAGCCGTCGCCGATGCCCTCGATGCCGTGGTGCCCCCACGCGCGCCTCGAGAGGAGCGCGCACTCCGCGGGCTCGACGGCGTAGAGCTTGACCGCGGGGTCGTGGCTCCGCAGATAGCGGCCCACTCCGGTGAGGAGGCCGCCCGAGCCCTGCGAGTCGACGAAGGCGCCGATGCGGCCGCCCATCTGCTCGTGGATCTCCGGTCCCGTGCTGAGGATGTGCGCCTCCACGTTGTCGGCGTTGTCGAATTGCCCGGGGACCCAGTAGCGAGCGGGATCGGTCGCCCGGATCTCTTGCAACTTCTGCAGCGAGAGATCCACGTCGCTCTCGCCGCCTTTGGTGAAGACGAGCTCTGCGCCGTAGGCGCGCATGATCTTCTTGCGCTCCTCGCTCATGCCCTCGGGCATGACGATGGTGCAGGGATAGCCCTTCACCGCGGCCACCCACGAGCAGGCGATGCCCGCGTTGCCTGTCGAGCACTCCAGCACGCTCATGCCCGGCTTGAGATCGCCGCGGGCCTCCGCGCGCTCGAACATGTGGAGATAGATGCGGTCCTTGAGGCTGCCCGTGGCGCCGTACCACTCCACCTTGACGTAGAGGGCGGGCTTCACGTCGGCACTGACATGGTTGAGCTTCACGAGGGGCGTGCGTCCGACGGCGGCGGCGATGGAGGGCAACGCTCGGGTGTAGCGGGTCCATTCGGGGGTCGTCATCGCCTGAGGAGTCTAGCATTTCTGCTCGCGGGCGGCGACCCGCGCGGCGTTCACATCCTGGAACGTGGCGGATTTGATAAGCTCACGGGTCGGAGAACCCGATGCCGGACGCCAAGAACCCCGTCAGCGACTCGACCGCTCGGCTGCTCTATGTGGTCGACCTGACCGGCATCTTCGTCTTTGCCCTGGAAGGCGCGCTCGCCGGCATGGCGGGCTCGCTGGACCTGCTCGGGGTCATGGTCTTGGCCTTCACCACGGCGCTGGCGGGCGGTGTGATGCGTGATGTGCTGATCGGGGCGGCGCCGCCCATGGCGATCCGCGACTGGCGCTACCCTACGGTGGCCTTCGTCGCCGCCGGCCTCGCCTTCGTGCTTCACGGCATTGCGGAGCGGGTGCCGGGAGTGATGCTGATGGTGCTGGATGCGGCGGGCCTGAGTCTCTTCGCCATGGCGGGCACCGAAAAGGCTCTCGCCTATGGCATCCATCCCTTCGTCGCCATTCTGATGGGAGCCATCACCGGGGCGGGGGGAGGGACCATACGGGACATGTTGCTCGCCCAGGTGCCGGCCGTGCTGCACAAGGAAGTCTACGCCACCGCCGCGCTCTTCGGCTCCGCCATCATGGTCGTCACGCTCAAACTTTCCACGTCTCCCGCGCTGGCCGCCGCGACGGGCGCGAGCGCCTGCTTCGGCCTACGCGTGATCAGCGTCTGGCAGCAGTGGAACCTGCCGCGGGTGGCCGCCGGGCCATGAAGGCGTCCGGACCGCTCGCCGTCCCGGCAATATCGAAGACGAGGAGGACTCCATGATCGCCAAGCCTGAAGACGTCGGTCTCTCCTCGCCGCGCCTGGCGCGCATCGGCGAGCATTTCACGCACTACGTCGACGCAGGAAAAATCGCGGGCACCCTCACCTTGGTCGCGCGCCGAGGGCAGATCGCCTATCTGGAGCCGCTCGGTCATCTCGAGATCGAGCGGCGGCGCCCCGTGACCTCCGACTCGATCTGGCGTATCTACTCCATGACCAAGCCGATCACCAGCGTGGGCCTGATGATGCTCTACGAGGAAGGCCGTTTCCAGCTCGACGATCCCGTGCATCGCTTCATCCCATCCTGGCAGAATCAGCGCGTGTTCGTGGGCGGGAACTACCCGGTATTCAAGACGGCGCCCGTGGAGCGCCCCATGACCATCCGCGATCTTTTGAGCCACACCTCCGGCCTCACCTACGGCTTCATGGAGCGCACCAACGTGGATGCCGCCTATCGCAAGCTCGGGGTGGCCGACCAGACGCGGAGCGGTTACACGCTCCAGGACATGGTCGACACCCTCGCTGAGCTGCCCCTGGAATTCTCCCCGGGAACGCGCTGGAACTACTCGGTGGCCACCGACGTGGTGGGACATCTGATCGAGGTCATCTCCGGCGAGCGCCTGGACGCCTACCTCCGCGAGCGCGTGCTGGCACCCCTCGGCATGCGCGACACCAGCTTCGTCCTCGCCGACCAGCAGATCGCGCGCTTCGCCGCCAACTACGAGCGGCAGGGCGACGGCAGCCTAAAGATGATCGATGACCCCGACCAGAGCAGCTACCGGAAGCGCAGCTTCTTCTCCGGGGGTGGCGGTCTTCTCTCCACGGCGCCGGACTACTTCCGCTTCACCTCGATGATGCAGAACATGGGTGAGCTCGACGGCGTCCGGCTCCTCGGGCGCAAGACGGTGGAGCTCATGACCATGAATCATCTCCCGGGCGGTCAGGACCTGACCGACCTCGCCCAGGCCGGCATGTTCACGGAGACGGCCTACGGGGGCGTGGGCTTCGGGCTCGGCTTCTCCGTGATGCAGTCGCCGGCACGGGCCCAGATCCTGGGCTCCCCGGGTGAGTTCGCGTGGGGGGGCGCGGCGAGCACCGCCTTCTGGATCGATCCCGTGGAGGACCTGACCGTGATCTTCATGACCCAGCTCATGCCCTCCTCCTCGTATCCCTTGCGCCGCGAGCTCCGCGTGCTCACCTACGCGGCGCTTCTCGACTGAACCCCGCGAGGAGACCGCGAAGTGGCGAGGAGCGCTTACTCTGTAGTCGGCCACAGAATAAGCGCAATGGTGACTCGCCGCGATGGGTGAATCACCGTATTGACGAGGATCCCGATCTGAGCCTAGTCTCTCGGTATCGTCGGGCGGGCGATAGCTCTCATGGCGGCGACGACACCACGGGGGTGATCGATGAACACAACTTCAGCTCGACACATATACCGGCTCGGGGTGGCGGTTGTCCTCCTGCTCACCCTGCTCCTCACCGGCTGTGCCACCCAGGAGGACACGGCTCGGGCGCAGGGAACGGGAATCGGGGCCGGAATAGGAGCCGCGGTGGGCGCCGGTCTCGGATACGCCCTGGGTGGGGCCCAAGGCGCCCTCATCGGCGCCGGCGTCGGCGCCGGTCTCGGGGCCGCGGGCGGCTACATGTATGCCGACCAAGTCGCCAAACGGCACGAAATGCTGAAGGGAAAGGAACAAGATCTGAACACGCGCATCGCGTTTGCCGAAGCGGTCAATTCGGACACGCGGGCTTACAACCAGCGCCTGCAAAAGGAAGTGACGGACCTCGAGCCGAAGATCGCCAGCCTCGAGACCCGAATGAAGGCCCAACGGGTGACGAAAGAGGAGCTGGATCGGCAAAAGCAAGACTTGGCTCAGCGGATCGACTATGCCAACAAGCAGCTGGCCGCCGGTCAGAAGGAGCTTCAAGATCTGCAGAGCTTTCGCGCCAAGCAGAGCAGTGCGTCTCCCCGGCTCGATGCCCAGATCGCTGCGCTCGAAGCGAACCTGGAAGAGACGAAGGCGCATACCGCAGCGTTGGCTTCGCAGAGTGCGCGCATTTGAGAGGCGGACGGGTGGTCAGGATTCGCTCCCTCCTCATTGCCTGCCACGTGGTGGCCGTCTCGGGCTGCGCCATCGCCCAGCTCCAGCAGGACTCTGGACAGATGACGACGAGAATCGCCGACAAGGAAGCGAAGCTGAATCAGCTGGAGAGTGAACGCGCGTCGCTGGTCGCGGAGCGGCAGAAACTGACCGCGGAGCAGCAGAAACTTCTCGCGGAGATCGACACCAAGCAGATGACGCTCAACGACCTCGAGGTGGGGCTGGAACGCCTCCGGCAAGAAAACCGCCAATTGCGATCCGAGACCGAACAACAGCAGAAGGCAAAAGAGCGTGTCGACGCGGATATTCAGAAGCTTCAGGCTGAGGCCCGTCGCATAGAGAATGACAATCGGCTCTCCGAAGCCGCGAAGAAGGAGCGAGTCGAGGCACTCCGGAAGCAGATCAAGGACTACCTCCAGGTCATGATCACGCAATAGAGGGGCGTCTCCGGACCACGAGGAACGGGGGAAGCGCCGCGCGGGAGTGAGGGCGTCTGGTCGCCGTGCCGCGAGACGGGCAAGAGGGGTCGACGCCGACGGGGACGACGGAATGGCACGAACGGGTTGCTCATAGAGGGACGGGAGGCGCAGTGGAGCGTCGCGAGACGAGTGTACTGAAACCCGGAACGGGGCCCGGCGCGAGCGGGACGGCGCCGGAGAGCGCCATGATCGGCCGGGTGATGGGCAATTTCCGGATCACTTCGGAAATCGGCAAGGGAGGCATGGGCGTCGTCTACCTTGCCGAACACGTCAGTCTGCGCAAGCGGTTTGCCATCAAGAGCCTCTCGCAGTCCCTCAGCGGTGATCCCAACTTCCGCCGCAGATTTTTCGACGAGGCGCAACGGCAAGCCGGCTTGGACAATCCGAACATCGTCCAGGTCACCGACTTCTTCGAGGAGTCTGGCGAGTTCTTCCTCGTCATGGAGTACGTGGACGGGCAGGACTTGAGTCGCCTCATCACCGCGAAGGGACACCTGACGGAATCAGAGACTCTGCCCATCTTCCGCGACATCCTCAAGGGGGTGGGGTTCGCGCACGCCAACGGGCTCGTGCATCGAGACATCAAGCCGTCGAATGTGCTGGTCGACAAAGGCGGGCGGGCCCGCATCATGGATTTCGGCATCGCCATCATGGCGGGCGGCGCGGAGAAGTCGCTGACGGCGACGGGGCTGGCCATCGGGTCCCCCTGGTACATGAGCCCCGAGCAGATCGTGCGCCCACGAGAGGTGGATCGACGCACGGACATCTATGCCCTCGGCATCGTGCTGTATGAAATGCTGACGGGCGCCCTTCCCTTCGATGGGGAAACGGACTTCGAGGTCAAGGAGCAGCAGGTCAGGGTTTCCACCCCGGATCCCCGGGAGAAGAACTCGGAGATCTCCCCGCGGTTCGCCGACGCCATCCTCAAGGCGATGGCGAAGGAACCCGCCGATCGTTTTCAGGATTGCGGCGAGTTCCTCAGCGCCATCGACGAGCGGACGAGTGACCGGCGGCCCTCGAAGATGGTCATGGCGGTCCTCGGGGCGGCGCTCGCCGTGAGTGCGGGGGCCATCATCTATCTGACGGGTCGACCGGTGCCCAAGCCGATCGTGCCTGAAAATCTGGCCGCGAGCGTGGCCGAGAGCAAGCACAAGGTCGCCTACGACGCCATCCAGAGCGGGTCGGAGCGGGCGCGCTCCGCCTGCCAGCAGTTTGACGAGCTCAAACGGAAGGAGGCGGGTCTCCGATCGGCCCGACTGATACAGGATGCGAACCTCGAGGCGGGATTCAAGAAGCAAATACAGGACTACCAAGCGAATATTGCCGATGCCGTCAAGGAATACTCGGGATTTCTCGACCAGCTCGCCAAGACGGACGCCACCATCGTGAAGGAAGAGTTCGGCCGCTATAACTCGGCGCTCGAAAGGAAAAAGGCGATCGAGCAGATGCAGATCGCGCAGATGATGAAACGCCACTACGAACGGCAGCAGGCGGGGAGTGGCCATGTGAATGGGAGCCTGCTGAGCGCCGACTGCGCCGCCCTCGCGAAGAGCTGAGGCGGGTGACGGGTGCGCAGAGCGGCTTGACGACATGGTGCAGAATGGTAGACTCCCGTCGGCTCCTACACTCACGTCCGAGCAGGCGAGTCGGACCAACCGAGGAGAGCGGAACCGCGGGATGGATGGACGAGACCGCTCGACAAGGAGGCTGACATGGTAGAGGCACGCGCTCCCCGACGCTGCGCAAAGGGCCACGCCATGGACCCGAACTGGGAGACCTGCTCGTATTGCGAAGCTGAAGAGAAGTCGAAGCAACGGAGTACCAGCGTGCAAAATTCCGACCCCCTGGATCGGCAACGGACGGTGGTCGGCTCGCTGAAGGCTGATCCGCCCGATGCCCAGCGGGCAACTCGAGCGATGGGGGTGCCGGACTCGCCGGCTGGTCATCTCGGGTCGGGTGACACGCGCCGGCTGACGGGGATCCTGGTGACGTATACGTGGCGGCCTGAGGGTGAGTTCTTTCCGGTGCGGGAAGGGAAGACCTTCATCGGGAGCGGTGATGTGAGCAGCGAAGCAAATCGTCGGCGATGCGACGTGTGCGTTCCCCACGATGACTCCATGTCCTCCGAACACGCGTTGATTCTCTGTCGCCAGGGCAACTACGAAATCCTCGATCAGATCAGCTCCAACGGGACCTTTCTTGCCGGGCAGATGCTGAAGGCCAACCAGGGCACCGATCTGCCGAACTACTCGGAGATCAAGACGGGCTCGACGTTGTGGACCTTCATCATGGTCAAGCCGCCGGCCAACCAGATGGCCCCCCCCGGGCCCCGCGTGGCGCACCACCCCGTGTCGTCACCGCCCCAGGGCAAAGATCCGACGGAGGTGCGATAGACGTCCCACCCTGGATTCTCGGCGAGGCGAAGGTCTGAAGTTCATCGACCGGAGGCTGGGTCCGTCGACGAGCGATCGTTCCTGACTCGACGAAGGAGAGTCCAACGTGGACGTGCTGAAGATAGTTCTCGACAAAGTGACAGTGCCGGTGGCCCTCATCCTCCTCGCCATCGCGCTGGCCCTCATCTTCCATCGGAAGCTGTCGGAGCTGATCGAGCGCACGACGTCGATTGAAATCGATCCCAGCAAGCGCAGGTGGAGAGTCGAGTTCGGTCAACGGGTGCAGCAGGAACAGCAGAAAGCGGCAGCGATTCAGCGGCAAATCACCGCCCAGTCCCCCGTCCCGGTGCCTACCCTGCCTGACTCCTCCGGGAAGAACACGGATCAGACGGGACGAGAGATCGTTCTGGAGGCCTGGGGCGCGGTCAGGCAAGCGGTATTCGACGGCTGCCTGGCCAATGGGATATCCGTCACCGCGACCATGGGTGTGCGGGAGGCATTGCCACGATTGCGCGATGCCCGGCCGCTCGATCCTGATCTGGCTCGACTGGTCGAGTTCGCGTACAACGTCGGCCGGGAGATCGCCAACGATCGTGGACGGCGACCACACAGCCAGGACGCGCGGGCCTACGCGAGCCTGGCCCTGAGCGCCGCGCAGCTTCTCGCGGTGAGCGTGCTGACCCCCATGCCCCTTCCCGTGCCGGAGCCGCCTCCGCCCCGGCGCGCCACCGTGGTGGGGGGCAACTTCGTCCCGCCCAGTTCGGAGAATCCGAGCGCAGAGCTTGTGGCGGTGGAGGGGCCGATGAAGGGGCGGCACTATCTCGTCGACAAGTCGAACTACCGAATGGGACGAAACGCAAACAACGACCTGTGCGTAGCGTCCGACGACAGTATCTCGGGCGAGCATGCCTGCCTGCGCTATCAAAGTGGCGGGCTCTTTCTCTATGACCAAGGTTCTCGGAACGGCACGTTTCTCAATGAACAGCGAGTCGGCGGGACTCCGGTCATGGTCCGTCCCGGTGATCGGATTCGCCTGGGTGAATCAGCCTTCGAGGTGATGGCAACCGGGGCGGGCGGCTCACCCCGCGGAGCGAAGGAGGAAGCACGCAAGGGACCAGACCGGTCCGTCGTCCTGTAGACAGGGAAGCCGGACACGGCGTTTAAAGATTCTCGACATCTAGGCGACGCTCCTCTCTCACGCAGGCGCGAGGTATGGACTCCAACGACGAACGACTAGAAGTTGGGGCTCTCTCGGAAACCGGGTACACCCGCGAGGAAAATCAGGACCGCATGAGCGGCGCCCGGGTGCCTCTGGGGCACCTCTACATCGTTGCCGATGGCATGGGGGGGCACAAGGGCGGCGCCCTCGCCGCGCAGATGGCGGTCGAGGAGCTCCAGCGGTATATCGGGCACGCCGCGGCGGGCGAGTCGGCCAATGCCGTCATCGAAGGGGCCTTCAAGGCCGCCAACGACGCCGTGTACAAGCGGTCGAATTCCGGCGATACCGCGGTGGCGGGCATGGGAACGACCGCGGTCCTCGCGCTCATCTTGGGCCGGGTGGCGAAATTGGCCCACGTCGGCGATAGCCGAGCGTATCTCTTCCGCAACCATAGACTCGCGCAACTCACGACGGATCACACGATTGTCCAGCGGATGATCGAGGCGGGGATGCTGAGGCCAGACGAAGCCGCCGATCATCCGCAGTCGAGCGTGCTCGAGCGGGCCATCGGCAGCGCACCCACCGTGGGCGTGGACATCCGCGATCATCAGCTCGAAGAAGGCGACGCGCTCCTGCTGTGCTCCGATGGGTTGTCCGGGTACGTGGGGGCCGACAAGATTGAGGCGGTGCTTCGCTCCGACGGGCCAGTCCAGGACACCACGCTCAACCTGGTGCGCTTGGCTCTGGAGGCAGGTGGGCGAGACAACGTCACGGTCCAGCTCATCCGCTATGGAGCGCGGGGAATGCCGGCAGCGGCCATGCGGACGCGGCCCCTCCCCAGCCTTCCCCCACGGGCGCCGGCGGCCGGCGCCGGGCCTGCTCGCCGTG
>Ga0306921_10001705_pt1 | contig 21552 bp, 20 predicted proteins | sample sta12Cox44000080_FD_203760 | JGI IMG/M metagenome (GOLD analysis project Ga0306921, IMG submission 203760) | Lab enrichment of tropical soil microbial communities from Luquillo Experimental Forest, Puerto Rico - statoxic.12C.oxic.44.000.080 (v2)... | ecosystem: Environmental > Terrestrial >...
ATCGCGGGGAAGTTTTTCTTCATATCTGCTGACCATTCTCGCCGCTTCACAAATCGACGACGACATCGCTCGTCGGCTGTGAACAGCAGACGAGAAGGTTCCCATCGGCCGGTTTGTCGAGTGGCTTCGGTTTGTAGACGACCGCCCCCGAGACTAAACCGCTCTCACAGTTGTGACCGCCTGATATTCGCGAACGTGTCGAGGGCCTAAGCGATTCGGGGAACAGTTGAAGCGTCGAGCAAAATCTTCGACTGTGCGAACGTAGTGACGTATGGTATTTTGTGCATAATTACGAAGCTGGAGTTCGTCCAGCATCATTTTGCGAAGATGGGTCACGGGAACACCTCCTGTGACCCACACTTACATCCAAGCCATCAAGCAACCAACGCTGCACCACCTCACGCGAAGCGTCCGCCGCCGGGCGGCTACGTCCAAACGGGATTACCGGCAAAGTGCCTCAACCGACTGACCAGGAGTTAATCCACTTCGCAGAAGTTTGGATACGTCAGTGCAAGTGGGCTATTTCTTGGCTGCGTTAGCTGCCATTCGGGCGCGGAAGCCTTTTTCCTGCTGAATTTCTTCAGGGCTGAAGGCGGATGCGAAGTCTTCGAACTCCCAAATCTGGCGGATCTCTATGTCGCTTTCGCCTTCGTCGTTGGGGCATCGTTTGGCCCACTCGATCGCCTCTTCCAGAGACTTGACCTGCCAGAACCAGAAGCCGGCAATGAGTTCCTTGCTTTCGGCGAAGGGGCCGTCAGTGACGGTGCGCTTCTTGCCAGAGAAGTGGACGCGGGCGCCTTTAGAAGAGGGGTAAAGACCATCGTAGCCTAACAAAACTCCGGCTTCCAAGAGCTCGTCGTTGAATTTGTTCATGTCGGCCATGAGTTGGGGATCGGGCGGTGCGCCTTCGTTTTCGGAGTTGGCTTTGACGATGACCATGAATCGCATTTTGTTTGTCCTTTCGGGTTGAGTTGGTCTGACGTTCAAGTTCAGAGCTTATCGCTGCTCTACCGATATGTCGAACGAGGAGGTGCAGGATCGACACGCGGGTGACGGCTTTTTTGGGGTGGCGAAAGGATACTTTGGGGGGCTGAAGACCGGCTTGTTGCGTTTCTGTAATGACAGGGGCAGTCAATTTATCAGCGCCCATGTCGACTGGCCTTCGACAGCCCCGACTGTCCTGGTTAACGGCGTTACCGAAGAGTTGGGTACTAGCCCCACAGTGAATAGTTGATTCTGGTCCCCGAAATACCTTTAATTTCTGTCGAAGAGGCTCCACAGATGCTGAGAGCATATTGCGACGAAAGCTATGACGGGGAGCACCGAGTGTATTCGGTGGCTGGATACGTCGCGAAGGACCGTGAATGGAACAAACTGTCAAAGATGTGGAAGAACCGAAATCTAGACGACGGAATAGATTGTTTCCACGCGACAGATTGTGAACACGGGACCAAAGGCTTTAAGCAGCTTTCAAAAGCGGTTCGCACAAAACTGAAAACGGATTTGATTACAATTGTCAATGAGCGCGCAATCGCTGGCTTTTCCATTGGAATATTCCTTGAGGATTTTGACGCAATCAGGAATCGCAGTGAGAGAGCGAGGCGATTGCTAGGAGAATCACCCTATTTTTTGTGCATGCAATTCTTGGTCGGGGAAATTTCAGCTTCTCTGAATTAAGAACAGGTGTACAGCCGCGTGCCTTATATGTTCGATCAGCATCCGGAATTCAGCGGGAAAGCCAAGGTTCTTTATCCTCTTATGCGCCTCGTATGGGCACCCTAACCTACGGAGACAAAAGAAAGCACATACCGCTTCAGGTGGTTGATAATCTCGTGTACGAGACTATGAAACTGCTATTGAACCAAAAATACGATTCCGCACGACCAGAGAGAATTGCTATGCAGCGAATGAAAGCCAAAATAGGCAGCATCCGTCTTTTCAATCAAGCGGTATTAGAGTCGCTAATCCACACTCACAACTAGAATTTTTACAGACTTGGCACGCTGAATGAGCCGGAACAGGGCAGTTTCGCACTAGCCTATCCCCTATCCCCTCGGCCGATTGACCGTTCTCGTGCGCACCGCTTATACTGGTTCTTCGCGTGGGGAGCGCCTTCTGCTCTGCGTGCCTCCAGTCATTCCACGGGCCGTTCCTTCGGGGAGTGGTCTGGAATTTCCGATACGTTTCTAACTTCGTCAGGAGTCTTTGGCCGCTCCTCGCGGCCTCACGAATTTATGAGCAGCATCAAAGCGACGCAACTTCGTCCGGGAATGGTCATCCAGCACGAGGGCGACCTCTTTTCCGTCTTCAGCACCGAGCACCGCACGCCGGGCAACAAGCGCGGCTCCATGCAGACGCGCATGAAGAACCTGCGCACTGGTGCGATCATCGATTACCGGTTCCGCGCGGAAGAGTTCGTCGAGCGCGCCATCCTCGACGAGATCGAATTCGAGTACCTTTATTCCGAGGGCGACGATTTCCACTTCATGAACACGGAAACCTACGAGCAGATGCAGATGACCAAGGGCGAGCTCGGCGAAACGGTTTACTACCTGATTCCCAACACCGTGGTGAAGATCGAGTTCCACGACAGCAGGGCCATCGGTGTGGATCTTCCGGACACGATGGACCTCAAAGTGGTGCAGACTGAACCGACGCTGCAGAAAGCTACAGCGAGTTCGGTGATGAAGCCCGCGACGCTCGAAACCGGCCTTGTCGTCAATGTGCCTCCGTTCGTGAATGAAGGTGATAAGATTCGCGTGGACACTTCCGAAGCGCGCTACGTACAGCGGGTTGAATAGTTTCCGCCTCCGCAGCTGGCTGGCCTCGTGCTGGGCCAGAAAGAGGTTAGGACGAAAAGAGCTCCTTCATTGGAGCTCTTTTTGTTTCTTGCGGCGGCCGATTCAGGCTTTTTTAGCGATGCCTCTTTCGCCGGCGGGATGGGCGCCAAAGACCCGATCGAAGAGCTTGTCTACGCTGCGCAGCTGGCGGTTCAGGTCAAACGTAGATTCCAGTTCCTTCGCGGTCAGGAATTTGGTGATGCGCGCATCTTTGGCCACCCGTTCGCGGAAGCTAGTTTCGCCTTCCCAGGCGATCATCGCGTTTTCCTGCACCGCTTTGTAGGCATCGTCGCGCGGCATGCCCTTTTCGACCAGGTCCTGGAGCAACTGACCGGAAAAGATAAGCCCGTGCGTGGATTCGAGGTTGCGCAACATGCGCTCGGGAAAGACGCGCATGTGGCTGACGACCGCGGTCATCTTCGCAAGCATGTAATCCACCAGGATGGTGGAGTCGGGCAGAATGACGCGCTCGACACTGCTATGGGAGATGTCGCGTTCGTGCCAGAGCGCCACGTTTTCATACGCCGCGGACATGTTGCTGCGCACCAACCGGGCTAATCCGCACATCTGTTCGCAGGTAACCGGATTGCGCTTGTGGGGCATTGCGGAGCTGCCGCGCTGCTCATCGCCAAAGTGCTCTTCAGCTTCACGCACTTCAGTGCGCTGCAGGTGGCGAATTTCTAAGGCAATTTTCTCGAGCGTGGTCGCAATCAGCGCCAGCGCGCTGAGATAGTGCGCGTGCCTGTCTCGTTGAATGACCTGTGAAGCAACCCGGGTGACTCCGAGGCCGAGGCGCTTGCAGATCTTCTCTTCAATCTCGGTGCCCAAGTGGGAGGCGTTGCCGACCGCTCCGGAGACTTTGCCAAAGGCCATGCCATGCGCGGCTTCGCGGAAGCGGGCGATGTTGCGCTGATTCTCCGAGAACCAGTTGGCGATTTTCAGGCCAAACGTGATGGGTTCCGCATGGACGCCATGCGTGCGGCCAATCTGTGGGGTGTGCTGGAATTCATGAGCGCGAAGATCGAGCACTTCACCGAAAAGGACGAGATCGCGCTCGATGATGTGCGAAGCATCGCGAACCAGCAGGGCTTGCGCGGTATCCACAACATCGTTGGAGGTCATGCCGTAATGCAGCCAGCGCGCGGCGCCAGGATCGCCAACGGTTTCTCCCACGGCCATGGTGAACGCGATCACGTCGTGTTTCAACCGGGCTTCCAGCTCGTTGATGCGGGCAACGTCCACCTTGGCGCGGGCGCGCAGCGTGGCAGCCGCTTCCTTGGGAACCTGGCCGGCTTCGGCGAGGGTTTCCACGGCGGCGAGTTCGACGTGCAGCCACTTCTGGAACCGGTTGGCGTCGCTCCAGACGCAGCCCATTTCTTCGCGCGTGTAGCGTGGAATCAAGGAGAACGCTCCAGGGGAATCCAACTGTAATGATACGGTATGGAACAGAGTTTTTGCCACAGAGACGGAGAGCACCGAAAGGGGACCCTGGACAAAAGGACGAGACAGTTCCCAGATACCCACCCCCTACCCCCTATGTGCGGGAAAGAAAGGATTTAGCTCGAAAGCAGTCGATAACCAGCACTTGGGAGCAGATCAGACGATCGGGCCAGCGAAGAACGTTCGAACACAATTCGAGCGGACATATTGGATTAGATAGTGACATTATTAGTAAATATTCACAAGTTAGTATTTAAGAGATTGGCCGGAAAAAGTCAAAGCCCGCACCTAACAAACCAAAGGATGCGGCAGCCGACCTGAGGGCAGTTCGCTAAATGGGTAAATCCAGACAAGCCGCAGCGCGACTTGCCATGCGCTCGTGAAAACCCAAGCGGGCACGATTTATCGTACCTCTATCAAGAAATGCGGGAGAAACCGAATAGAACGCCCAAGAGCGCCTCCCCGACAAGACCGGGGTGAACGCCGGGCGGGTTCTATATACCCCAGAAACACAGACAGGAGTGTCTGTGCTACGGACTCAGCGTAGTATTCCCTAACCGGAGGGGGGTAATTCTGTCTAATCGTGAGAATGGGAATGGGTAACGAGAGGGCTGAGGCGGGGGGAATGAGCGACGCGAGCGCTGTCGAACGGACGCTTGCGGGCGAGCGGGATGTCTATCGTGTCCTCGTGGAGCGGCATAGCCAGAACGTTTACCGGCTGGCGTATCGGATGACGGGCAATTCCCATGACGCCGAAGAGATCGTGCAGGAGGCTTTTTTGCGGGGTTACCGGAAGCTGGCTCAGTTTGCGGGAAACGCGAATTTCGGGACTTGGGTATACCGCATTGCGGCGAACTACGCGATTGACCGCATGCGGCAACGAAAGAGCGAAGACGCGCGCCGGGAAGTGCCGAGCAGGCCGACGGAAGACGGACTGGCAGTGGATCCGATCAGCCAGGTGCGCGACCCCGGGCCATCGCCGGAGCGGCTGGCGGGAAACCTGGAGCTGGCGGAAAGGATCAAGCAGGCGCTGGAGGCGCTTACTCCCGCGGAACGAACGGCGATTGTGATGCGGCATTGGGATGGCTGCGGAATCGAAGAGATTGCCTTGGTGCTGAAGTCGAATTCGAATGCAACGAAGAACACGGTTTTCCGGGCGGTGCAAAAACTGCGGCGGGCCTTGGAAGAGTTTGGGGGACCTCGTGGAGCGGCCAAGACGATGGGAACGGAACTATGAAACACATGAGTGAAGAAGAGTTGATTGCCTTCCGGGATGGTGAACGGAAAGGGCGCGAGGCGTTCGCGGCGCACTTGCAGGAGTGCCCGGAATGCCGCGGGGAGATGGAGCGGATCGAGGCGGTGTTCGCCGCGCTTGACGCGATGCCCGTGCCCGATCCAGGGGAAGACTACGGGCGGAGGGTGTGGCAACAGATTGCGCCGCGGCTGTCGGAGAAGCGCGCGCGTTGGTGGGAGGTATGGTTTGCACCGGGGCGGCTGGTTGCGATAGGAGCGATGGCGGCACTGGTGATTCTGGCGTTTTGGCTTGGAAGAGTCACGAGGAACCCGAAACCAACCGGGCCAGACATTGTAGATGCGGGCAAGGTGCGCGAGCGCGTGCTGGTGGTGGCGGTGGGAGAGCATTTGGGGCGTTCGGAGATGGTGCTGGTGGAGTTGGCGAACACGCAACCAAAACAAGGGCAGCGGCTGGTGAATATCTCCGCGGAGCAGAAGCGCGCGGAGGATTTGGTGGAAGAAAATCGTTTGTACCGGCAAACAGCGCTCCAAGAAGGCGACGCGGCCATAGCGAACACGCTGGACGAGCTGGAGCGCGTGCTGCTGGACGTTGCAAATAGTCCGGACGAGGTGACACCGGCGCAGTTTGCAGCAATCCAGAAGCGGATCGAGGCGCAGGGAATCTTGTTCAAGGTTCGAGTGGTCCGGCAGGGCCTAGATGATCGCAAAGACAAAAGCAACGCAGCACCGGAAGAGAACCAAGCAATAACGAAGGAAAGGAACAAGGTATGACGCTCGAACAGAGGATGGAGAAGATGAAGATCACATGGATTGTGACAGTGTTGCTGGGCATGTTGGCGGGTCTTCCGTCTGCAGTTGTGGCGCAGGGGACGACAACGGGTGAGCAGCAGACGGTCATAACACGCGACGCCGGTCAAGATGAACAGGAAGAAGCCCGACTTGATCGCGAGCAGGAGAAAAGCGACCTCGAACAGGAAAAGAAAGACCAGGAGCAAGAGCGGCTTGACCAGATGCAGGAGCTGTACGACGACGGTCGCGGATATCTGGACGAGGAAGATTACGGCGATGCCGTGCAGAAATTCTCGGAATTAGCGGCGATGAACGGCCCGCAGACGGACGCGGCGCTCTACTGGAAGGCGTATGCGCAGAATCGCCAGGGAAAGAAGGAAGCCGCACTGGCTACGATCGCGGATTTGAAGAAGCGATTCCCGCAGAGCCGCTGGAAGAAGGACGCGGAAGCGCTGGAGATTGAGGTGCGATCGGGGACGGGAGTGAAGCCCAATCCGGACGTACAGAGTGACGAAAGTTTAAAGATGCTGGCTATTCGGGGATTGATGAACAGTGATCCGGAGAGAGCCATCCCGCTGCTCGAAAAAGTGCTCAACGGCCCAGGGACGCCAAAGGAAAAGTCGCAGGCGTTGTTTGTGCTGGCGCAGAGTGGCTCTCCGCAAGCGGCAGCGGTCTTGGGCCGGATCGCGCAGGGACAAAGCAATCCGGACCTGCAGCGCAAGGCGATCGAATATCTGGGGATTTTCGGCGGAAAGCGCTCTGGGGATATTTTGGTGCAGATTTACACGAGCAGCAACGATCCCGGAGTGAAGCGGGCGGTGATTCGCGCGTACATGGTTTCGGGCGACCGCGAGCACCTGTTGACCCTGGCAAAAAATGAAAAGAACGAGGATTTGCAAAAAGAGGCCATTCGGAATCTGGGCCTGACAGGCGGCCGGAGCGAGCTGCAGCAGCTCTACCAGAGCGCCGGGGCTGTGGAAGCGAAGAAAGAAATTCTGCAAGCGCTATTCCTCTCAGGGGATTCGCAGAAGCTGGCGCAGGTGGCGCAGGAAGAGAAAAATCCGGAGTTGCGCCGCGCGGCCATCCGCAACCTGGGACTAATGGGCGGGAGAGAGCCGGAACTGCAGGCGATTTATCTGAAGGAAACAGACCGAGACGTGAAAGAGGAAGTGCTGACAGCGTACTTCCTGGGAGGAAATGCCACCGGGCTTGTAACCATCGCAAGAGCCGAGAAGGATCCTGAACTGAAAAAGAAGGCGGTGGAAAAACTGTCGCTGATGGGCTCGAAAGAGGCGAATGACTATCTGATGGAAATTCTGCAAAAGTGAGGTGGCCGATGAGGACGATGATCCGGATCAAACTTCTTATGCTGGTGGGATGCGCGGTCATGAGTGGCGGCGGCTTGTCCGGTGGATTGGCTGCGATTGCGACACCGGGCGATGAGCCGCTGGTAACTAACGCCAAGTTGGAAACGCGCGGTGTTGCGGAAAACTTGAGCGCAGCCGTGCAACGGCTTACGGAGGAAGGTGGAAGGCCGGTGTGGATCGGCTACAGCGTGGAAGAAGCCGCGGGCAAGCGATCCATCTGCCGCGGGAACTATCGCGACGACGATAACGGATGCGGAACCTGCAACCTTGAGAACGAGCATAACAATTGGTCGGGGTCACGGGGCAAGAAAGAAACCGTGAACCTGCAAAGCCACGGGATGCTCGTGGTGCTGCTCCGCGTGGACAAGAAACAACTGATGCGGATCCGCATGGCCTCGACCGACTGCACTCTCGATGCCGGCGGGCTGCGCTTTGTCTGGCTGACCGGCGTGAAGCCGGAGCAGAGCGTATCCCTGCTGAGGAAGTATGTGAAAGCGGAAGATTTTCGCAGTCGAGGCGACCAGGGATTGAGCGGGCAGGCGCTGGCCGCGATCGCGATGCATGGCGACGCTTCTGCGGACCGCGCGTTTGCTTCTTTCACCGCGCCGGAACAGCCTGCCGAGTTGCGGGAAAAAGCCTCGTTCTGGCTGGGCGCAGCTCGGGGTAACTCCGGATTGGCTTTGCTGGAACAAATGGCGAAAAGCGATCCGAGCGGGGACGTACGTGCTCAAGTGGCTTTCGCTTTGTATTTGAGCCCGGAACCCAAGGCCGTGGACGACATCATTCTCATGGCGAAGGATGATCGCGATGCGCACGTCCGGGGGCAGGCACTTTTCTGGCTGGCGCAAAAGGCCGGCGCCAAAGCATCGAGCGCGATCACGGGCGCGATCGAGAATGATCCGGATACCGAAGTGAAGAAAAAGGCGGTGTTCGCCCTGAGCCAGATGCCGAGGGACGAAGGTGTACCAAAGCTGATTGAAGTGGCGCAGACGAACCGCAATCCTGAAGTGCGCAAGCAAGCCATGTTCTGGCTCGGGCAATCGAACGATCCACGCGCGCTGCAATTCTTCGAAAAAGTTCTGACGCAATAGTTGTTCGAGACCGATCCGAGAGATCCATCCTGGGAATCACCGCAAGAGATCTTCGAGCTGAATGCGGGAGCCGGTTTTAGCGTCGCGGTACTTTACGATGACCGCGGCTTGCAGCGAAAGACCCCACTTCGCGCCGGCGGCGTGTGAAACGGCGCGCGAACCTGGAACCACAACGGCATCCTCGGGAATCACGAGCGGCTGGTCATCCTTTGCGGAATACACCGCGTCTTTCACCAGATCGTAGACCGGAATGGAGCGATTGAGAATCGTTCCGGTGCCCAGCACGGCGCGGCGCTTGACCACCGTCCCTTCGTAAACGCCGGAATTTCCGCCCACGAGAACATCGTCTTCAATAATGACCGGGAGAGCACCCACAGGCTCGAGCACTCCACCAATTTGCGCTGCGGCGGAAATATGACAATTGCGGCCGATCTGCGCGCAGGAACCCACCAGCGCGTGAGAATCGATCATGGTGTTTTCGCAGACGTACGCGCCAACATTAACGAACATCGGCGGCATGCAGATCACGCCGCGCCCGATGTGCGCGCCATCGCGAATGCTCGAGCCACCGGGAACAATGCGGATTCCGTCCTCCACCGAGATGCTATGAACGGGATAGGTGGATTTGTCGAAGAACGGCTGGCGCTGGCTATCAATGGACATGTTCACGATTAAACCCATGCGGAAACCCACGAGTATTCCTTTTTTCACCCAGGCGTTGGCGCGCCAGCCCGTAGGGGAGGAAGGGTCGGGTTCGGCGGCGCGGAGCTCGCCGCGATTGAGGGCAGCCTTAAACTCCTTGAATAACGTAAAGTGTTCCGACGTGTACGCGGAAGGTGGCGCATCAAAAAGCGATTCAATTTGCGCTTGCAGCATGAATTCGCCCGATGAGATTCAAAGATTCCAGGATGGCGCGAATGCGCGCACGATTTTCTGGCTTCGGCGGAACCAGCGGCAGCCGCCAAACTGGCTCCAAGAGGCTCATTTCCGCCAGCGCTGCTTTCACGGGGATAGGATTGGACTCGACGAAATTGATCTCCATCAGTGAGTGGAAACGGCGGTGAATCGCGCGAGCTCCGGCGAAGTCGCCGGCTAGAGCTAGTTGCGTGAGGCTTGTCATCTCGGCGGGGATTTCGTTTGAGGCAACCGAAATGACACCGCGTCCTCCGAGCGCGATGAGCGGGAGTGTGATGGCATCATCGCCAGAAATCACGAGGAATTCCTCCGGAACACAATTGAGAATCGTGGCCATCTGCCCGATATTTCCGGACGCTTCCTTGATGCCGACAATATTCTCGATTTGCGCGAGGCGATGAACCGTTGGTGGCTCAATGTTGACGCCCGTGCGCCCCTGTACGCTGTACAGAATGATCGGCAGGCCGACCGCGGAAGCGATGGCTTTGAAGTGCTGGTACAGGCCTTCCTGCGTCGGCTTGTTGTAGTAAGGCGTGACAGAAAGAATCCCGCTCGCGCCGAGTGCGGCAAGCTCGCGGGCGCGCGAAATCACTTCGCATGTGTTGTAACCGCCCGCTCCCGCGAGGACAGGAACTTTCCCTTTTGACATCTCCACGGTGATCTCGATCACGCGCAAGTGCTCCTGCTCGGAAAGCGTGGGGCTTTCACCCGTCGTGCCACAAGGAACAAGGAAATTGATGCCCGCATCGATCTGGCGCTTGACGAGATTGCGCAGCGCCGCCTCATCCAGAGAGCCGTCGCGCCGAAAGGGAGTGACGAGTGCGGTGCCGGTTCCGGTAAACATATTCCTGCTCCTTCATCCTTCTGATGATTGGTCATCCCCCGGCGGAATGCCGCACTGCGCTCTGGTCAACTGAACCAGAGCCGTTTGCGGCAGACAGTTCGCCGAGGATTTCGCGAAATTCGAAGACGCCATGCTTGCCGGCAATCCAGCGCGCCGCCTGCAGCGCGCCGCGAGCGTAGCCTTCCCGGCTGCGGGCGGTATGGCGCAGGGTAATGGTGTCCGCGGGTGAATCGAAACCGATTTCGTGGGTGCCAGTGTGGGCTCCCGCGCGATTGGCGCTGAGCGTCAGGGGGCGATGAAAACCCGCGGCGCGAATTTCCTCCGCAAGTTTCTTGAGCGTGCCCGACGGCACATCTTTTTTCGCGGAGTGGTGAATTTCCCAGCCCCAGCCCTCGTATTCCGGATGTTGCGCAAAAAGAGCTGCGGCGTGCACAACCGTCTCAAAAAAAAGATTCACGCCAATGGAAAAATTTGGACCATAAACAAGAGCGGTGCCCGCGACGGCGACGGCCTGACGGATTTCCGGGAGCTGCTCGTACCAGCCCGTCGTGCCGGAAACAATATTGAGGCCAAAAGCAGCAGCACGGCGGAGATTTCCGGGAGCTGTCGCGGGAGTAGTGAATTCCGTCGCTACGGAAGCGCCGTGCAGCGATTCTTTGGATAGCGTGAAGATATTGGCGCTCGAAAAGTGCGCGCAAACCGAGAACCCATGGTCGGGAGCAAGCTGCCCCACCAGGCGGCCCATCTTGCCGTGTCCGATGATGACAAGGGGAATACTCACGAAGGCACGGCTCCGGAGGCGAGAAGTTGACGGGCCATGCGGGCGTAAATGCCGACGGCATCGGTCAATTCTTTTTTGGCGATGCGCTCTTCCGCGGTATGTGCCACGTGAATGCTGCCGGGGCCGATGAGAAATGGCTGACCCCAGGTGCCATCGAAGGTCGGGATGTCCGTCGTGAACGCGACGACGGTGGTGGGCCAGCTCCCTAACGGAGCGAGATGCACGGCGGGACAATACAGTACTTCGCGCGCTTCGATTTTGTGGGCTGCAGCGGCATGGGCCACCGCAACGCGCAGCGGAGACGGATCTCCTACCAGGCGAAACATGATTTCGGCGCGCGCTTCGTCGGCGACGACGTTTGGAGCACGGCCACCGGAAAGCGTGCCGATGTTCAGTGTGGAATGGCCGAGAACGGGATCGCTCGGAAGGGGAATGGCCCGAATTCTGTTCAACGCATCGAGCAGCGCGTGGATCGCGGAGTGGCCCAGCTCGGGATAGGCCGAGTGCGCAAGCTTGCCGCGCGCGGTGAGCTCAAAGCGAAGAGCGCCCTTGGAGCCGAGGGCGAGGCGATTTTCCGTGGGTTCACCGTTGATGAGAAACCGCGAGCCCCGCGGAGAACCCGCGGCGATCCTCGCTCCGATGCTGTTGCGCTCCTCGCCAACGACAAAAAGCAGTGCGAAATTTCGCGTGCCGGACTCGAGCAGCGATTCCGACGCGCCGATCATAGCGGCGATAATTCCCTTGGCATCGCAAGCGCCGCGCCCGTGGATATGGGTGTCGTCTTCGCGGGAAGAAAAATACGGCGGAACGGTGTCCATGTGCGTGGAAAAGGTGACAACAGGCTCGCCAAACGAGACGAAGAGATTGTCCCGGTCGGGCGCGGCGTTGAGGCGCTCGATTCGCGCATCCTGCCGGGCGGACATCGCGGAAAGATGCGCGAAGAGGTAATCCGCCACCGGCTTTTCCTGGCCGGTCGTCGAGTCGAGATCCACAAGCGCGCGCGTCAGTGCAAAAAGGTCCATATCTTTTCCGCCTGGCGGGAGTTGTGGGAAAAGCGGGACGAAAGGAAGGGCTGTGCAGAGTCGCACAGATTGCCGCCCCTCGATAGCGCTTCATCCGCCAGGAATTTGCCGCGGATGACAGTGCACAAGCCTTAGACCTGCGCCCCAACCAGAGCGGCATCAGTTGCAGCCAAGGTTTCGGCGGAGAACAGCATCAATCCCTGTTCCGGCCCTCCGGGCCGGGCCCCTTTCGCTGCGAGCGCCCGAAACTGATCGGATTTGCGCCCGGCTACTCATGGCCGCCGCACCTCTACCAAGCCCTTTCAAGTTAGAAGAAAAGCACTTGAGTGTCAACGAGCGAATCAACTGACAACTCTGTACCGGGAACTAAAGCTCAAGCGGTGTCAGAGGTACGTGCTGCGAGGCAATGAGCAATTCTCCGGCAAAGGCAGCTTCGGAAGGACGGCGGTTTAAAGCTTCCTCCGCAGAGAGGCGCGCGAGATCAGGGTTGTTGTTCTCCTGGGAAATGTGCGCGAGGACAAGATAGCGCGCTCGAGAATCGAACCCCTCGGGATCGGCTAGAAATTCGCTGACAGCGTGATTGGAGAGATGGCCGGTGCGGGAAAGCACGCGTTGCTTGACGACCCAGGGATACGGGCCGACCTTGAGCATGTCGAGATCGTGGTTGGATTCGAGGATCATGCAGTCCGTTTCACGGAGATGGACCTTGACAAGTTCCGGCATGTAGCCCAGATCGGTGCAGATGGCGACCTTCGTGCCATTGGTGCGAAAGGTAAAACCGATGGGGTCGGCGGCATCGTGCGGGATGGCGAAGGCGTGGACGTCAATGTCGCCGATAGTAAAGCGCTGGCCGGCCTGAATGGGTTCCACGCCGCGGAGACGCTTACCAAAGGTATGGGGAAGAATACGCTGCAGGGCGCCCATGGTGGGCTCGGTAACGTAAAGCGGCACCTTCCAGATGCCAAGGACCTGCGGCAGGCCGTTGCAATGATCGGTGTGCTCGTGGGTGATTAGGACGGCGTCGAGGCGGTCAATGTCTCTTCCCACGGCCGCGAGCCGCGCCAGGGTTTCGCGCTTGCCAAGGCCGGCGTCCACGAGGATGCGAGTGCGCTCAGTTTCGAGCAGCGTAATGTTACCCGAACTTCCCGACGCCAGAATGCAAACGCGCAAGCCGATCGTGCACTCCCCAAAATGAGAAAACAAATTTTAAGAATCATGGCAGAGCGCTGGGAACCCGTCAATCCGGAAGCTGAGGAAAAGTCGGCAAAGGGAACACTTCCTGGCCAAGAATTGCCTGGTGAAAACGATTAACAGGCAAGGCGGGCGCGGTCGATGGCAAATCCGTTGAGGGGGCCGAGGACGGTGACGGCGATGCGCTCCGGCTTGAAGAATTCACGGGCGAGAGACTGCACTTCCTCGCGCGTAACGGCTTCGATGGAAGCCAGGATTTCGTCGAGCGAATAGAAGCGCTGGAAATACAGCTCTTGGCGCGCGAGATCGGACATGCGCGAGCTGGTGGACTCAAGCGAAAGCATCAACGAACCCTTCAGGTGGTTCTTCGCGCGAAGCAATTCCTCTTCGGTAACGGGCGATTCCTTCATGGCGCGGAATTCGGCGATGGTCATGTCCAGAACCTTGCCTACTGTTTCCTTCGCCGTGCCCGCGTAAACGCTCAGCATACCCGCATCCGAATAAGGTGTCAGTTCGCTGAAGACGGCATAGGCCAGGCCCTGCTTTTCGCGGATGTTCTGGAACAGCCGAGAGGACATCCCTCCGCCGAGAAGGTTGTTGAGGACCGCGAGGCCAAAGCGGCGTTGATGCGCGAGAGGCAGCGACGGCACGCCGATACAGAGGTGCACCTGCTCGAGGTCCCGCTTGGTTTCCAGGTTGATCGGTGCACCCGTGGACGGCGCGGGATCCTCCTCCGGAATACTCGCCGGCTTCAATTGGCCGAACTCCTTTTGCACGAGAGTGAGTACCTGTTCGTGGGTAATATTGCCGGCCGCAGTGACGATGATGTGATCCGGCGCAAACCAATCCTCGAAGCGGCGGAGGAGGGCTTCGCGATCGAAGTTCTTCACCGTTTCCGGCGTGCCGAGAATGGGCCTGCCCAGCGAATGCCCAGGCCAGAATCCGCGCGTGAAAATGTCGTGGAGCAGATACTCCGGATTGTCCAAGTCCATCTTGATTTCTTCCAGCACTACCTGGCGCTCTTTTTTGACGTCGTCGGCGTCGAGTTTCGGGCGCAGGACGAGGTCGGCCAGGACGTCAAAAGCGATCGGCAGGTGCTCATCGAGCACCTTGGCGTTGAAGCATATCTGTTCCTTGGAGGTGAAGGCGTCCAGCATGCCACCGACGGAATCCATTTCCCGGGCGATGTCCTCCGCAGAGCGACGCTCGGTGCCTTTGAAAACCATGTGCTCGAGGAAGTGGGCGAGGCCGTTTTCGGCGCGGATTTCCTTGCGGGAGCCATTGCGCAGCCAAATGCCGACAGAGACGGAGCGAACGTGCTGCATGGTCTCGGTGATCACGTTGAGGCCGTTGGGTAAGACATGCCGCTGGATGTCACGCGCGTTAGAGACCATGTAGTTATTGTGTCACAGGGAGAGGCTAGAGGCGAGTGAATCGATAAGTCAAGAATTTCCAACTATTTAGCCCCGAAAATGAGGCGATTCATAGAATGTCTGAACTTTGCGTCTTTCCGTCGCGATTACTTTGTTTTAAGAGCCAGGGCGAAGGCGGCTGTATTCGCTGGAATTCACAAGTTTGACCCCTTCGTAGGCGCCGGATTGCAGGGAATAGACTTGGCAGTTCGACATGGGCTGGCCGTAGATGTGCGCTGACGGCCTGTTGAACCGGGGCAGATTGCAAACCTTGTGGGCATGAAAGTCGAGCGCGAGGTAAGCAGCGGAGGTTTTTGCCTGCCCGAAAGTGAGAGAATGGAAACGAGAGGCCATCCGACCGTGGAATTGCTGGGAAAGTCTAAAGAAGAGCTGCGGGCATATTGCAAGATGGTGAGCGAGCCGGTTTATCGGGGCGAGCAGATTTATCGTGCGCTCTACGCGGAGAGGAGATTTGACCTCGGCGCGGTGACGACTCTCCCAGCTGCGCTAAGAGAGAAGCTCTTGCAGGAAGCAACCGTCACGTTGCCGACGGTGAGGCAACGGTACCTCTCGAGCGACGGCTCGGTGCGGTATCTGTTTCGATTGGGAGAAAAGCCTAAGCCCGCAGCAGTGGAAGCGGTGTTTATGCCGAGCGAGGGGTGGCAGACGATCTGTATTTCGACGCAGGCTGGATGCGCGGTGGATTGCCAGTTCTGCCTGACCGCGCAGTTAGGGTTGATCCGAAATTTGACTGCAGGAGAGATCGTTGGGCAAGTGCTGGTGCCGCTGAACGAAATGAGCGAGAAGGTTTCTGATGGCGAAAATGGCGGGGACGCAGAAGGAGAAAAAGCAGGGCTGGCGGCACGAACAAATGTCGTGCTTATGGGCCAGGGCGAGCCGCTGCTGAATTTCGAGAATGTGATGGCGGCTCTGCGCATCTTGCTGGATGAAGAAGGCGTAGGGCTCTCGCCCAAGCATGTAACGCTTTCCACGAGCGGTATCGTGCCGGGGATAGAGCGATTCGCAAAAGAAGAAGTGAGGCCCAAGCTGGCCATATCACTGAACGCGTCAAACGATGAGCAGCGTGATGAGTTGATGCCGATCAATAAGAAGTATCCGCTGAAAGTGCTGATGGAAGCCTGCCGTCATTACCCACTCCGGAACTGGGAGCATTTGACGTTTGAGTACGTCATGCTCGGCGGGGTGAATGATGCCTCGGAGGACGCCCGGCGCGTTGTGAAGCTGCTGGCCCCGTTCAAGCGCGTGAAAGTGAACCTGATCCCATGGAATCCCGGTGAGTTGCCGTACAAGGAATCAGGCAACGAAAAAATTGAAGAGTTCCGGCGCATCCTGACGGATCGAGGCGTGCCCGCCTTTGTGCGGTATTCCCGAGGGCGCGATGTTATGGCTGCGTGCGGCCAACTCGCGTTGATCGAAGTTCAGATTTCCCCGCTCACCGTGATTTCCTAAAGAAACCGCTTCAGACCATCAGAACTACGTTGAGCGAATTCCAATCACAGACAACAGACGACCGGATTGCGGGCCTTCATGGCGATAACTGAAGAGCAGATCCGTGCGGCAAGCAGTGCAGAGATCACTCACGAAAATGTTCTCGGCGCGCAGGCCGGCAGAAAGAAGTTGCGAGCGATTCGCTTTTCGCAGATCCAAGTGGACATTCTTTGGAGGCGGCTGGTGCCCTGGAGGCATCATGTTCAGCCACTGGAGAGGGTTGGGCTCCTCGCCGGTGCGCGCGTCGTCGAAGTACCCCGGCGCATCCGCGAATTGCGCGGTGAATTTGGTGACCAGATCGGCGCCCACCTCATAGCAACATGGGCCGATGGAAGGGCCGAGAGCGGCGCGCAGCTCCGCGGGCTTGCTGCCGAATTCGAGGCGGAGCCGGCCGACGGCTTTCTCCACGATGCGGACCAGCGTGCCGCGCCAGCCAGCATGAATCGCCGCGATCGCGCGCTTCTTCGGATCCACGATGAGGATCGGCACACAATCGGCGGTTTGCACGGCAAGAAGGAGGCCAGGACGGTTGCTGATCGAAGCATCTCCACGACACGGTTCCCCAGGCTTGGCAGAAAATAGATGGATTACGTCGGAGTGAATTTGTTTGAGCGCAACGAGAGGTAAATTCTTTGCACCGGCCGCAGCTTGGAACAAACGCCGGTTTTTCGCAACATTTTCGCGTGTATCCCACTCCATGAAACTGAGATTGAGCAGATTTTCTTTCCCGTCAAGCGCGCTGACGCCGCCTTGCCGCGTACTGAACCCGTGGATCAGCCAGGGAAGCTTGGTGTAAGGAACCAGTTGGAGCACTTGCAGGCCGCCAGAGCGTTTAAGCTTCCACGGGGCTGCGGGAATCGGACGAGTGGAACTGGGCGTGGTGCGTTGACGCGTTCGGGGACGCTTCGGTGATGTTCTCGCGATAGGCACAATCTCACCAGTATAATCGCAATGGTGGTAGGGTCACAGAGCACTGCTGGCGGCATAAGCCGATACAGGTGGACCATGATCGTGGGCATGGGGATTGACGTGGCGGAAGTGAAACGCATCCAGGCCGTGATCGCGGCGCAGGCAGAGCGGTTCTTGCGGCGGGTGTATACGCTCGATGAAGTGGCCTATTGCGAGCAATTCAAGAATAAATTCGAGCGCTACGCGGGACGCTTCGCGGTGAAAGAGGCGGCCATGAAAGCCCTGGGGACGGGTTGGAGCCGAGGCGTGCGCTGGGTGGATATCGAAGTCGTGCGGCAACGCGGCGGCCGGCCAACGCTGGCCCTCCGAGGCGAAGCAAAACAAATTGCCGACAGCCTTGGAGTAAAAAACATCGCGGTCAGCATCACGCACACGGCGGAGCAAGCCATTGCCCAGGTGATCTTCGAGGGTTAAAAAGCAGGATTTGCCCGACTATTTCACAAGCAGAAATGGACCGAGCGCGAGGGCATCAACACCTGCGCAATAAAAACTGCGCACCGCGCCGCGCGGGTCGGTGACCAACGGCTCACCAAACAAGTTGAACGACGTGTTGATCAGGATGGGAGCGGGCGCGGATTCGCCAAATTTGTGAAGCAATCTCCAAAAGAGCGGGTTCGCGTCTTTCTCGACGGTGTGCACACGCACCAGATTGCCATAAAAAGCAAAGCGTTCGAGCCTGGCAACCGGATTCGTCAGAGTCGCAAGAGAGGCCATGAAGCGGCAATTCGGCGAAGCGTCGAAAAAGTCCGCGGTGCGCTCGGCAGGCACGGAAAGTGCGAAGGGGTGAAATTCCTCGCGATGCTTGATGTACTGATTCACATTTTCAATGATGTATTCGGAAAAAGGGGAAGCCAGCAAACTGCGGTGGCCAAGAGCGCGGTGTCCAAATTCGGAGCGGCCCTGGCACCAGGCAACGATCTTGTCGCGCTGCAGCAGCCTCACCGTCTCCTCGACGGTTTGCTCGTCGCCGGAAAGATAGCGATACACAATTTTGCAATTGTCCAGAACCGCTTTCATTTCCTGAGGGCTTGCCTGCATGCCGACGGCAAGGCTCGAAAGTGGAGACCGGCCGGAACGCCCCGTCAGCTTCTTGCGCGACAGAAAGGCAGCGCCAAGGGCCGTGCCCGCATTACCGGCGACGGGCTGAACGTAAATATTTTCAAAAAGTCCGCGTGTTTCGAGTGCATGCACCAGCGGAACATTCTGGAAAACACCGCCAGCAAGGCAGATGGACCGTAGCCCCGCCTGCTCCGCAAAATGAGCCGCGAGCTGCAACACCACTTCTTCCAGAAAATCCTGGGCGCTGCGAGCCAGATTGGCGCGAACGGTAGGGCTCGCCACGTGGCTGCGCGAAGGAAGACCGAGTTCGCGATAAAATCGCGGTGCGAAAACACCGCGATGATCCGGCCCGGGTGCAAAATAGCGCCGGTTTAAGGCGGGAACGCCGCTGGGCTTCCAGGAAAACAATTTCCGAAAAGCAGGCAGATATTCCGGCTGGCCATCCTTGCTGAGCCACTGGAGTTTGTGTTCGTCGCGGCGTGGGCGAAGGCCTGCAAGTTCCGTCGCACGCGAATAAAACCATCCCAAAGAATCGGGAAACTTCATCGAGTGGAGTGTCTCGATCTCGTCGCCATCACCTACGGCCACGAGGCCGGATTGTGATCTGCTCCCCTGATCGAGCGAAAGAATGAGCGCCCGGTCGAAGTCGGAGCTGTAATAAGCGCTGGCGGCGTGGCAGAGGTGATGATCAAAGCGGGTGAACCGAGGACCATCACGCAAAAGTTGTATAAGTTGATCTTGTAAGTTAGACCGCAGTGAATGTTTCCGGAGTGCACCATCCTTCGAAACATTGCGGTCCGCTAGGGCGATGGCGCGGAATTCGGAAAGCTTCATCTGGGTTTCGTGGAGGCACCTCTCCAAAGCCAGGCGCGGGATTTCCAGAGAATTGTGCTGGCGATTGAGTTTTTCCTCCTCGATGGCGAAAAGGACAGCGTTTTCATCAAGAAGTGCCACCGCCGAACCTCGACCCAATGTGGAAATGCCGAGTATGCGCATGGCGTCAGGCTGTCCCGGAGGCAGCAAGCATGGACTCTACAGGCACAGCCCCGAGACTCTTATCAGCCTTTAGCGTTACGACCGCCTCCATGAATTGATTGGGCGGCAACGCCAGGGGCAGCTCGACGGTAAGATAATTCTCGGAAATCGCCGGGGTGATGCACAGATCGTCCGCGGCGTCGCGGCGGAGGGTGAGGACACGCAGGGTACGGCCGATTTGCGAGCGGCGAAACTCTTCTGATTTCTCCTGGGCAAGGGCGCGAAGTTCACACGCGCGACGCTTGATGACGCTGCCCGAGATCTGGTTCGGCAGCGCAGCAGCCTTGGTTCTCGGGCGCTGCGAGTACGAAAACACATGCAAATACGTGAATGAACGCTCTTCGATAAAGCGCAGCGTCGCGGAATGATCGTCTTCGGTCTCGCCGGGGAAGCCGGTGAGGACGTCCGCGCCGATGGCGGCATCCGGCAGACGCTCGCGGATGAGTTCCACGCGGCGCGCGTAATGCTCCGCGCGATACCAGCGATGCATGGCGGCGAGGATGCGGTCGGAAGCGGACTGCAACGGCATGTGGAAGTGCGGCGCGATGCGCTCGTTGGACGCAAAGAGTTCGATAAGGTCCTGCGTGACATCCATCGGCTCGATCGAGCTGACCCGTAGCCGCTCGACTGCCGTTTCGTCCAGGATGCGGCGCAGTAGGCCGGGAAATTCAACTCGGGGCGAAAGATCGCGGCCATAGGTCCCCAGATTGATGCCGCTAAGAACGATTTCGCGATAACCGGAATCCGCGAGGCGCTGAATTTCCGCCAGTACGGTTTGCGGCGGAAGGCTGCGGGATTTCCCGCGCACGAAGGGGATGACACAGAAAGAACAGCGCGAGTTGCAGCCGTCCTGAATCTTCAAGATAGGCCGAGAGTGACTCCCTTCCCCGCCCATAACCGGGGCAACGAGAAGAGTGGAAAGGTCGAAAATGTCGCCGGTCAGAATCCTCGCCATGGCTTCTTCCGGAGTGAGAATGCCCGGTTGCAAAGCGGATAACGGAAGAAATTCAGCGGACCTTGGAGATGCAGGTCCCGCATAAATCGTACTCACGAGCGACGGAATTTGCGGCTTGTGCGAGTTGCCTACAACGAAGGTGACTCCCGGCAGGGCGGCGATTTCCTCAGGGGCGCGCTGGGCATAGCAACCGGTGACGATAATGCGCGTGGCCGAATTGGCGGCATGGATCTTCCGGATCGCATCGCGCGCCTGGGTATCGGCCGCCGCAGTTACCGTACAGGTGTTGAGGACGATGACATCAGCAGCTCTGGCGTTCGGTGCGAGGGAGCAGCCCTGTTCGCGCAACTGGCGTTCGATGGCGGCGCCGTCCGCTTGCGCAGCGCGGCAGCCGAACTGCTCAATGTGAAACGTCGTCATTGCGGCACGGGGAACGAATTCCATTAAACCACAGGGGCTGGCCACTGGGAAGGCTCCTGAGCCAAGGAAACGGCGGTGGAGAAAGACTTTACCCCAAGGAAAAGCGACTATACAATTTCGTTACCTCTATGGCTCATCCGCGACGGAGTCCAGCCGCCCTTCTTGATCCCAAGCTTTCGATCGTCATGCGCGTCTACAACGAAAAGGATACGATTTTTGAAATCCTTCGGCGCGTGCTGGAAACCGAAATGCGCAAGGAACTCATCGTCGTGGATGATTGCTCGAAGGACGGCACACGAGAAATTCTCCAAGAAATGGCGGAGCGCCAGACAAAAGGGGAGACGGATGCCCTAGCCCAAGGTGTTGGCTTGGGAGCCGAAGGTGAGTCTGGAAGAAGGACTCGCGTCCACGCTGGAGTTTTTCAAGGAGCAATACGCCAAATTGCCCGCCAGCCGCTGAACTTTGTTGTTGGACCTAAGCGCGGCCGAAGGAGTGGTAGTCAAAGCCCAGTTGTTGCATTTTCTTTGGATTGTAGAGATTTCGCCCGTCAATCACCAGACGTCGCGTCATCAATTGCCCGGCGCGCTCCCAATCCAGCTTGCGGAACGCCTGCCATTCCGTGCAGACCAGGGCGGCGTCGGCGCCCTTCACGGCTTCGT
>Ga0306921_10001706_pt1 | contig 21552 bp, 21 predicted proteins | sample sta12Cox44000080_FD_203760 | JGI IMG/M metagenome (GOLD analysis project Ga0306921, IMG submission 203760) | Lab enrichment of tropical soil microbial communities from Luquillo Experimental Forest, Puerto Rico - statoxic.12C.oxic.44.000.080 (v2)... | ecosystem: Environmental > Terrestrial >...
CACCGAACAGGTCGAGACGCAGCGGCGGCTCATCCAGCGCGAGAAGCTCGCCTCCCTTGGGGAGATGGCGGCCGGCGTCGCCCACGAGATCCGGAACCCGTTGGGCGGCATCAAGATGGCCACGCGCCTCCTCTCCTCGGGTGAGCTGGGCGGAAGCGCGCTGTCGCACGAGATGGCGCGCACCATCCTCTCGGGCATCGCGGAGATCGAGCACATCATCAACAGCCTGCTCGACTTCACTCGGGACACCAAGCTGGAGCGCGGCGACTACGAGCTCGCGCGCATCCTTGATCCCGTGGTGGAGCTGGCCGCCGCGGAAGGTCGGGCGCGCGGCGTCGAGGTCGGCTACGGGCGGCTGGACCGCGAGGTCATGGCCGTCGCCGACGGCCAAAAGCTCCGCCAGGTCTTCACCAACGTGATGAAGAACGCGCTGGAGGCGATTCCGCCCGGCCGCGCCGATGGGCGGGTGGTGGTCAATCTCTTCGTGGAGGAGGATCGCGCCGTGGTGGAGGTGGGGGACAACGGCATGGGCATCGTCCCCGAGGATCGCGACAAGATCTTCCTGCCCTTCTTCACCACCAAGCCCTCCGGGACGGGCCTGGGCATGGCCATCGTGAAGAAGATCGTCGATCTCCATAATGGCGACATCGTCCTCGAGAGCTCTCCCGGCCGCGGCACGCGCGTGCACATTTCGCTGCCCGTGGCCGGGATCGTGCAACCCCTGGCGGGAGGCGGATCATGAAACAACGGCTGCTCCTGGTCGACGACGACGAAGTGTTCCTCCGGCCGCTTCACCGGGCCCTCGAGCTGGGCGGCTACGAGGTGTTGCCGGTGCAGAGCGGCGAGGAGGCGCTCGATACCCTCAAGACCGAGGACGTGGACCTTGTGCTCACGGACCGGCGCCTCCCCGGCATGGACGGGGTCGCCCTCCTGCGCCAACTCAAGGCCGAGCACCCCGACCTCGCGGTGGTGGTCATGACGGCCTATGGCTCGATCGAATCCGCGGTGGAGGCGATGCGACTGGGGGCCGAGGACTACCTGGTCAAGCCCTTCGAAGTGACGGAGATGCTGCTGGTCATCCGCCGAGCCATCGAGTTCCAGGAGCTCAAATCCGCCAACCGTCGCTCCATCCGGCGCAACCAGGAGCGCTTCACCTTCCGCAACGTGGTCGCGAAGAGCACGGCCATGCTCTCCGTATTCGAGACGCTCCAATCCGTGGTGGATCTCGACATCACCGTGCTCATCCATGGGGAGACGGGCGTGGGCAAAGAGCTGCTCGCCCGCTCCGTGCACTTCTCGGGGGCGCGGCGCGACCGTCCCTTCGTGGCCGTCAACTGCGCGGCCATTCCTACCGAGCTCTTCGAGTCCGAGCTTTTCGGCTCCCGCAAGGGCGCCTTCACGGGAGCCAACGAGCACCGCCGTGGCCACTTCCAGATGGCGGGCGGGGGAACTCTTCTCCTCGACGAGATCGGCGAGATGCCGCTCCACCTCCAAAGCAAGCTCCTCCGTGCCATCGAGGAAAAGAAGGTCACCTCGGTAGGGGCGGACCGCCCCGTGGACATCGACGTCCGCTTCATCGCCACCACCAACAAGAACCTCCAGGTGGAGACGGAGCGGGGCGCCTTCCGGCGCGATCTCTTCTACCGGCTTTCCGTGATGCCCGTACGCGTGCCCGCCCTGCGCGAGCGGCAGGATGACATCCCCCTCCTCGCCCACCACTTCCTCGCCGAGGCGAGCCGCCGACTCAAGCGGACGGTGGCCGGCATCGCCCCGGAGGGCCTCCTGGCCCTCGTGCGCTATCCGTGGCCGGGCAACGTGCGCGAGCTCGAGAACGTGATCGAGCGCGCGGTGATCGTGGCCAAGGGCGATGTCCTCACCGGGCTCGAACGCTTCCTCGATGGACCGGGCGACGCCCAGGCGCCGGTGGATCTCTCCCTGCCCTTCCGCCAAGCGAAGGCGCGGGTGGTGGAGGACTTCGAGCGCGCCTACGTGCAGGGCCTGCTCGAGTCCCACGGCGGCAAGCTCACCGCCGCGGCCAAGCACGCGGACATGGATCCCAAGAACTTCTCGGACAAGATGGCGCGCTATGGGCTCAAGCGTCAGCCCGCGGACGCGGGAGAGGGAGGCCCGCGCGCCTCTTGAAGTCCGCGGGCGATTGGTTTAGAAGATAGCGGGCGCGCGCATCGCGCCCGCCCCGAGTTCACCCCTACGCGAGGCAGGTCTATGGCGACCAAGGTAGCCGGCGGCAGCACTCCCATCGAAGCCCTCCTCAAGGAGAAGCGGAAGTTCGTCCCCCCGAAGGAGTTCGCCAAGCGCGCCAACGTCAACCGGTCGTCGATCTACGCGCAGGCGGCCAAGCAGCCCGTGCGGTTCTGGGAAGGGTTCGCGCGCGAGCTGGATTGGTTCAAGCCCTGGAAGAAAACGCTCGAGTGGAAAGTGCCCTACGCCAAGTGGTTCGTGGGCGGGAAGCTCAACGTCTCCTCCAACTGCCTCGATCGCCACATCCACACCGCGCGCCGGACCAAGGCGGCCCTCATCTGGGAGGGCGAGCCCGGCGACACCCGCACCCTCACCTACTGGGATCTCTATCGCGAGGTGAACCAGTTCGCCTCGGCTCTCAAGCGCGCGGGGGTCAAGCGCGGCGATCGCGTCACCATCTACATGCCCATGGTGCCGGAGACCGCGGTGGCCATGCTCGCCTGCACGAGGATCGGTGCTCCTCACAGCGTGATCTTCGGCGGCTTCGCCCCGGATGCGGTGCGGGAGCGAATCCACGACGCGCAGTCGACGGTCCTCCTCACCGCCGACGGGGGCTGGCGTCGCGGCGGCATCGTGCCCCTCAAGAAGAACGTGGACGAGGCGCTCACCCAATGCCCGGACGTGCGCACGGTGGTCGTGCTCAAGCGTACCGGCCAGGTCGTGGACATGCAGGCGGGCCGCGACGTCTGGTGGGACGAGTTCGTGAAGGGCGCGGAGGCCTATTGCGCCCCCGAGAAGATGGACGCGGAGGACATGCTGTATCTCCTTTACACCTCGGGCTCTACGGGCAAGCCCAAGGGCATCCAACACACCACGGGCGGCTACCTCACCGGGGTCTACGCCACCACCAAGTGGGTCTTCGATCTCAAGGACACCGACGTCTACTGGTGCACGGCCGACATCGGGTGGGTTACCGGGCATTCCTACGTCGTGTACGGCCCGCTCGCCAACGGCACCACCACCGTAATGTATGAAGGCACCCCCGACATGCCGGACAAGGACCGCTTCTGGCGGATCATCGAGAAGCACGGCATCACCATCTGCTACACCGCGCCCACCGCGATTCGCACCTTCATGCGCTGGGGTGAGGAGTATCCGAAGCGTTGCGATCTCTCGAGCCTCCGCCTCCTTGGCAGCGTGGGCGAGCCCATCAATCCCGAGGCGTGGGTATGGTACTGGAAGATCATCGGAGGGGGCCGCTGCCCGGTCGTGGATACGTGGTGGCAGACGGAGACCGGGCACATCCTCATCACGCCGCTTCCCGGGCTGACCACTCTCAAGCCGGGCTCGGCAACCAAGCCCTTCCCCGGCATCGAGGCCGAGGTGGTCAACGACAAGGGCGAGCCGGCTAAGGCGGGCTACCTCGTCATCAAGAAGCCGTGGCCGGGCATGCTGCGTGGCATCTACCGCGATCCGCAGCGGTTCCAGGCGCAGTACTGGAGCCGCTATCCCGGCCTCTACTTCACGGGCGACGGAGCCAAGCTGGACGAGGAGGGCTACTTCTGGCTGCTCGGTCGCGTGGACGACGTCATGAACATCTCGGGCCATCGCGTCTCCACCATGGAGGTGGAGTCGGCGTTGGTCGACCATCCGCTGGTGGCGGAGGCCGCGGTGATCGGCCGCCCGCACGAGATCAAGGGACAGGCCATCGCGGCCTTCGTCACCATCAAAGACGGGACGACGGGATCCAAGGACCTCATCGAGGAGCTCAAGGGGCACGTAGCGAAGAAGATCGGAGCCCTCGCCCGCCCCGATGACCTGATCTTCGCCTCGGACCTGCCCAAGACTCGGAGCGGCAAGATCATGCGGCGTCTCCTCCGTGACATCGCCGAGGGCAAGGCGCTCGGCGACACCACGACGCTCGCCGACCCCGCGGTGGTGGCGCGCCTCAAGGACCAGTACGGGGAGGAGGAGTAGGCCGGGTCCGGATACCAAGATCGCGAGGTAAATTCACCAAGACCGGCGCCCGAGCACGAGGGCGCCGCGTTTTTCTTTTCGGATATTTGGGCCGAGCGCTACATTGGCACCGGCCCTGCTTGCAGTCGTCGCAGCCGCCTTATGCCTGTGTGGCCTACTTTGGCTGGTCTTGAGGAGGAACAATGAGCACTGCCGCTCACGCAGCCGCCGGAGCACACGCGAGAGGTTCGGTCGTCAGCAAGGCCGAGGAACGACGGGTCATCATCGCCTCGTCGGTCGGCACGGTCTTCGAGTGGTACGACTTCTACCTGTACGCCATCCTCGCCCCCTTCTTCGCCGGGCTCTTCTTCCCGCCCGGCAACCAGACCGCCGCGCTCCTCGGCGCGTTCGGCGCCTACGCCGCCGGCTTCCTCGTGCGGCCCTTCGGCGCCATCATCTTCGGCCGAGTGGGCGACCTCGTCGGCCGGAAGTACACCTTCCTCGTCACGATCGTCTTCATGGGTCTCGCCACTGTCCTCGTGGGATTCCTGCCGACCTACAGCTCGATCGGGTTCGCGGCGCCCCTGATCCTGGTGGTGCTCCGACTCATCCAGGGTCTGGCCCTCGGCGGCGAATACGGCGGGGCCGCGACGTACGTGGCCGAGCATGCTTCCGACAACAAGCGCGGCTACGCGACCTCGTGGATTCAGACCACGGCCACCGTGGGCATGCTCTTGGCCCTCGTGGTCATCGCGCTGTGCCGCGCTTGGTCCGACGCCCCGACCTTCTCGAGCTGGGCATGGCGCATTCCGTTCTGGTTCTCCATCCCGCTCCTCCTCATCTCCATCTACATCCGCCTCAAGCTGAGCGAGTCGCCCGTATTCAGGCGGATGAAGGAGCAGGGGAAGCGCTCGAAGGCGCCCCTGACCGACAGCTTCCTCAAGTACCCCAACAACAAGTACGTGGCCCTCGCCCTCCTCGGGGCCACCGCGGGGCAGGGAGTGGTCTGGTACACGGGGCAGTTCTACGCGCTGTTCTTCATCCAGATCTATCTCAAGCTCGACTACATCGCGACCTATACTCTCATCGGCCTGTCGCTCTTGATCGGCACCCCGTTCTTCCTCGTGTTCGGGGCGCTCTCGGACAGGATCGGGCGAAAGAAGATCATCCTGGCCGGCTGTCTCATCGCGGCCTTGACGTACTTCCCCCTCTTCCGCGGGCTGACCCACTACATCAACCCCGCCCTCGAGGAGTATCAGCAGAAGACGCCCATCTCGGTGGCGGCCAGCGACTGCAACTTCCACATCTTCATCGGACCCTGGTCGCGGCAGACGGCATGTGACCGCGTCAAGGACTTCCTCGGCAAGGCGGGGCTGTCGTTCATCTCGACGCCGGCCGAGGCGGGCAAGGACGTTGTCACCAGGATCGGCAACATCGAGCTCCAGGGCTGGGATCCTGCGAAGTTCGCGGCGGCTCTCAAGGAGACTGGCTATCCGCCCAAGGCCGACATGAGCCGGGTGAACTGGTTCATGGCCGAGCTGATCCTCGTGATCATGGTGATCTACGTGACCATGGTCTACGGCCCCATCGCGGCGTTCCTCGTCGAGCTTTTCCCGGCTCGCATCCGCTACACGTCAATGTCACTGCCCTACCACATCGGAAATGGGTGGTTCGGCGGTATGCTGCCGCTCCTCGCCACCGCCATCGTGGCCGCGGCGGGAAACATCTATCAGGGCCTCTGGTACCCGATTATCGTGGCCCTCATGAGCGTCGTCATCGGAGGCCTCTTCCTGAGGGAGACTCGCCACATCCGGATCCACGACGAACACTGATCTCGACGGGCGCCGGGGGACCATTCCCCGGCGCCCGGGTCCTTCCGTCACGCCCGCCCTGACCGTCCCCATCCAGAATTCCTGAGACCCGTGCCGCCAAATTTTGGCGGTCCGGGTGACATTTTTCCCACTATTGGGGAGCAGTTTGCCCGGTTCGGCGGAGATTAGCCTCGATTGTGGCCCGAATATTTGGTCTTTCCGCCCGTCTCTTAGCTCAGAAGTCGCGGCACAGGCCTTGCACTCCCCCTCCGCCAGCCGGATGAGGGGCAGAGGCAGGGTAACCGCCCATAGAGAGGGAGAGAGGGCTATGGACCAGATCAAGCAGAAGTTGGAAGCCGAACTGAACCGGACCGTGGAGCGCATCCGCCAATTGGGTGGGGCCGCCGCCTCCGTGCAGAGCCATGGCGCTGTGGGCGATACGAGCCAGCTCGCCGACGAAGTCGACGTGATCCAGGTGAACGAGGATCGCGAGATGAATTTCGCCACCCGGAGCTTGCTCGTGGAACGCGCCAACCGCCTCGCCGAGGCCCTGGAGCGTCTGCGCGGCGGTGACTACGGCACCTGCCAAGAGTGTGGGGAGGCCATCGCGCCCGCCCGCCTCAAGGCGATGCCGGAGGTGACGACCTGTGTCCGCTGCCAGGATCGCCTGGAGAAGATGGCGCGCCAGATGTCCACGGTCGCCGTTTCTGCGGACGGGGACGACCCCGAGGACGACTAGCCCAGAGACCGAAGCCGGTCGATCCGGGTTCGCACCAGTTCCGGACGTCCGGTAGCCAGAGCGTCCACACGCCAGCCGACGAGCCGGTCCACGAGGGCCGGCTCGTCGGCTGTCTCTGCACAACAACGGAAGCCCGCCCGCTGCACGATCTCCACGGTTTCTCTGGTCAACGACGATGCCGGGACGCGGAGCACCTCCCCGCTTCGTAGTGCGGCCAGAGATGGCCGGGGCGCGCCCTCGGGCCAGATGACACCCAGGCGCACGTCCGGATCGAGGGAGCGGATCCGATCGAGCGTTTCGAGGTCCGCGGACCACACGCCGCATCGCTCGAGAGCATCGTAGATCTCCAGTGTCGACACCACGCGTTCCTCGAGAGAGGTCCCGCCCTCTCCGGCTGGGCATGGCTCGACCCAGAGCTCCACGACGTCCCGAAAGCGCTCGAGGACTTCCTGCAGGGTCTGGATGCGCTGGCCGGTGAAGCGGGCCGCCGTCCTCCCGCCTGCGTCGAGGCGCTTGAGCTCACGCACGGTGTGCGCGCCAACCGGGCCGCGCCCATTGGTGGCGAGCTCGAGCCGCGGATGCCCGAACACCACGGGGTGGCCGTCGCTCGACAATCGCACCTGCACCGCGAGGGCATCCGCCCCTTCCTGAATGGCCGCCTCGAAGGCCGCGATGGTGTGGCCGGGCGCATCGGCCGACGCGCCCCCGCTCGCGATCACCAGTGGCCCGGGCCTTCCTCGGTGCGTTGTCTCCGTCACGACCTCCGTGGCACACTCAGCGTGTGGGCACGCCCGTCCTCGACGTCGCTCGGCCCTTCATTCACGGGGCGGCGCGGCTCTACTGGAGGATTCGCCTCGAGGGCACCCAGCACATTCCCACGGCCGGCCCGCTCATCATCGCGCCGAATCACGTCACCTTCGCCGATCCCGTCCTCGTCTGCCTTCCCATTCGATTTGCTGTGCACTTCATGGCCTGGGATGCCCTCTTCAAGATTCCCGGATTTGCCTGGATTATCCGCCGGCTCCGCGCGTTTCCCACCCAGATCGACTCCGCCGACCCGCGGTCGACCCGGGAGGCGGTGCGGCTGCTCCAGGCGGGACAGGCGCTGATGATCTTCCCCGAGGCCGGCCGCACGCCCGATGGACGGCTGCAGCGATTCCGTCCCGGCGCGTTCCGGCTCGCCTGCTCGCTGAAAGTGCCCGTGCTGCCCGTAACCATCCTGGGCGGGCACGCCTCGTGGCCTCCCGGGCGCGTGCTGCCTCGGCCCGGACACCTGCGCATCGTCTATCATCCGCTGCTGGCCCCGCCCGACGACCCGGATCCTCGGGTGGGCGCGCGCCGATTCGCGACGCAGGTGCGTGAAGCCATCGCGGCGAGCCTACCGAAGGAGGATCGGTCCGAGCCCGGCGCGTAACGATCAGTGTATACTCTCCGCGGCAATGGCACGTCCGGCCGCCCCGCGCGTCCTCGTCCTCCATGGACCCAATCTGAATCTCCTGGGCGCGCGCGAACCCGCGGTGTATGGGCGCACCACCCTCGCCCAGATCGACCGGCAGATTCAGCGCCACGCGAGCAGTCGCGGAGCGGAAGCGGTGTGCCGGCAATCGAATCACGAGGGCGAGCTCGTCGACTGGGTGCAGGGCGCGGCGCGCGAAGGCTTCCGAGCCATCGTCATGAATCCCGGCGCCTTCACCCACTACTCCCTGGCTCTGCGTGACGCCGTCGCCGCCGTCTCCCTTCCTGTCGTGGAGGTCCACCTCTCCAATGTCCATGGCCGGGAGGAGTTCCGCCGCCAATCGGTGATCGCCGGCGTCGCTCGTGGCCAGATTGCGGGCTTCGGCCCCGGCAGCTACCTCCTGGGCGTGGACGCGGCGCTCCAGTCGCTCGCGTCCGGGCGGCCGTCGCGGCGCCCGCGGTGAATGCGGGCCCATCCTCCGGCGTCCAATCTTAGTCGCAGCGGGAGGCGCAGCAACCGCGGCGGACATTCGTGACGCCCGCCGGGGATCCGCCGACGCCTCCGAGGGACGCCGCCCAGGACATCGACGAGCGCGCGCTTATCGAGCGGTGCCGTGCTGGGGATGTCGCGGCCTTCGAGCCCCTGGTGGAGAAGTACCGGCAGCGCGTGTGGCGCCTGGCCTTCCAGGTGCTGCGCGACCGCGAGGAGGCATGGGATTGCGCGCAAGATGCGTTCGTACGGGCGTTTCAATCGCTCGGATCATTCCGTGGGCAGTCCGCCTTCTACACGTGGCTCTTCCGTATCGCCATGAATGTGGCCACCGATCGCTTGCGCTCACGGGGCGCCCAGGCGCGCGCGTTCGGCACGCAACCCATCCCCGCGGAGGAGTGGGAACATACCGCGCCCGATCCCGCCGCGCAACCCGACCAGGCCGCACTCAGCGCCGAGCGACGGGATCGCATCACCGAAGCCCTCGGTACCTTGCCGCCCAATGCGCGAGCCATTATCATGCTCAGTGACGTCGAGGGACTGTCATATCGCGAGATTGCCACCGTGCTCAACTGCCCGATCGGAACGGTGATGTCGAGGCTTCACAATGCGCGCAAGCGCTTGCGAACGGCCCTCGGACCGATGCTCCTCCTCTTGTTGAGCCTGACCACCGCGTTCATCGGCGCCGGCTGGTCGTCGCTCTGGGCCCAGACCCCGCCCCCGGCGCCCGCGTCCGCCCCGGCGGCTCCCGCGCAGGTCGCACCCGGCCAGGTGACACCGCCGCCCAAGGGCACGGTGCACTTCGAGGTGCGAGTGCTCCAGGCCTCGAATCCGCCGCCCAGTCCGCCGCCTGCCGGAAGCGGCAAGCCCCCTTCCGCGCCTGCGGGGGGCTCCACCACGAGCGTGCCTCCGGCGCCCGCGCCTGCGCCGTCTGCTGCGGTCACCGATGGCCAGATGGATGATCGGCTCAAGCAGGTCGTCCCGAGACTGCGCAAACTCTTTCGCTACAACGACTACACGCCGCTCGAGCACCACAAGGTCGACGTGGAGTACGGGGTGGCCAAGCGCATTCCCGCTCCGGACGATCGCTGGCTCGAGGTGACCCCGAAGGATCTTCAAGGCAAGTCGGTGCGGATGCAGGTGCGCCTGCTCAAGGGCGAGAAGTCTGTCATGACCTCCAACATCGTGGCCGCTCCGGGCGCGCCCGCCATCGTGGGCGGTCCCCGCCACGGCTCGGGTGTGCTCATCATCATTCTCTGGGCCGATCCCGTTCCCACCGCCGCCGCGCCGAAGTGAGCCGCCGGGTGGCCCGCCATGGCTGAGGAACGCTATGCGAGCGAGCGCGCCCGTATCGAGCAGGGCCACGTCAAATACCGTGACAAACTGAAGGAAGAAGGCAAGCTCTTCGTTCGCGATCGCCTTCGCCTCCTCCTCGATCCCGGCTCGGAGTTCCAGGAAGATTTCCTCTTCGCGCGCAACCAGGAAGCCGACACCCCCGCCGACGGTGTGGTCACCGGGGTAGGCCGGGTCGGCGGCCGCCCCGTATGCATCATGGCCAACGACTACACGGTCAAGGCCGGCTCCTGGGGCGAGAAGACGGTGGCCAAGATCGTGCGCGTCCAGGAGCGCGCGCAGCGGCTCCAGGTGCCGCTCCTCTATCTGGTGGACGCGGCGGGCGGACGCATCTCCGAGCAGATCAAGATCTTCCCCGGACGCTTCCACGCCGGCCGCATCTTCTACAACGAGGTGCAGCTCTCCGGGGTCGTCCCCCAGGTGTGTATCCTCTTCGGCCCGTCGCCGGCCGGCTCCGCCTATCTGCCCGCCCTCACGGACTGCGTGATCATGGTCGACGGCAAGGCGAGCCTCTACGTGGGCTCGCCGCGCATGGTCGAGATGGCGGTGGGGGAAAAAGTGTCGCTCGAGGAGCTGGGGGGAGCGCGCATGCACTGCTCTGTCTCCGGCTGCGGCGACATCCTGGCCGCCTCCGACGAGGAGGCCATCGAGATCGCCAAGCGCTATCTCACCTTCATGCCGTCGTCCTATCGTGAGCGGCCCGCCGCGGTGGCCGCGGGCGAGCCGGCGCCCGGGCGCTCGGTGGACGAGATCGTCCCCCACGACCAGCGCAAGTGGTTCGACATGTACGAGCTCATCGCCCGCGTGGTCGACGCGGGCTCCTTCTTCGAGATCAAGCGGCTCTTCGCTCAGGAGATCATCACCGGCTTCGCGCGCATCGGCGGCCGAGCCACGGGCATCGTGGCCAACCAGCCCAAGGTCAAGGGCGGCGTGCTCATGGTCGACTCCTCGGACAAGGCGGCGCGCTTCATCTGGCTCTGCAACGCGTTCAACATCCCCCTCGTCTACCTCGCCGATGTCCCGGGCTTCATGGTGGGGACCAAGGTGGAGCGAGCGGGGATCATCCGTCACGGGGCCAAGATGGTTTTCGCCACCTCCCAGGCCACCGTGCCGAAGATCTCCGTGGTCGTGCGCAAGTGCTACGGGGCGGGCCTCTACGCCATGTGCGGCCCCGCCTTCGAGCCGGACGCGGCGCTCTCGCTCCCCTACGGACAGGTCGCCATCATGGGGCCGGAGCCCGCGGTCAACGCCGTCTACTACAACAAGATCATGGAGCTGCCGGAGAGCGAGCGGGCCGCCTACGTGCAGCAGAAGCGTCAGGAGTACGTGCAGGACGTGGACATCTACAAGCTCGCCTCGGAGATGCTGGTGGACGGCATCATCGCGGGCTCGGAGCTGCGGAGCGAGCTGGTCCGGCGTCTCGAATACGCAACGAGCAAGCAACTCGAGTTCCCACCCCGGCGCAATCCCATCCCCCCGGTGTGAGGGCGGGGCAGGGGCGGCGGGGCACGGCTCGATGAGCTACCTCGTCCTTGCCCTGCGTTTTCTCACCATCGTGCCCGTGCCGGGTCGCGAGGCGGCCGAGCCCGGTGCCCTCGGCCGGGCCGCCTGGTGGTTTCCCGCGGTCGGGCTGGTCCTGGGCGCCTGTCTCGTCGCCGTCGATCGCATGCTCCTCGTCCTCGTCCCGCCACTCCTGGGCGCCGTGCTCCTGGTGGCCGCGTGGAAGATCCTCACGGGAGGCCTTCACCTCGACGGCCTCGCCGACGCCGTCGACGGGCTAGCCGGGCACTCGGTCGCGCGCCGCCTCGCCATCATGCGCGACAGCCGTCTCGGCGTCTTCGGCGCCGTCGCCATCGGGCTGGCCCTCTTCATCGAGGCGAGCGCGGTCGACGCGATGTCCGCGCCGCGCCATCCCGCCGTCCTCCTCCTCGCCCCCGCGGTCGGACGGCTCGCCCCGGTGCTGATCGGCCCGCTCTTTCCCGCGGCCACGCCGGGAGAGGGCGCGGGCGCAGACTTCCTCGCCGGCCTCTCGCCATGGGCGACGCCGCTTCATCTGTCCGCATTGTGGGCCCTTTCTGCCTTCCTTCTCGGAGCCTGGGGTGGACTCCTGCTCAGCATCTCTCTCGCTTCCGCTCTGCTGTGGGCGGTGTTCATGGTCTCGCGGATGGGGGGTCTCACCGGCGACGTTCTGGGAGGATCAGTCGAAATCGGCGAGCTGGCGACCCTCAGCGCCGCCGCCTCCCTCATCCATCTCCAGCTCATTTGATGCCCACCACCATCTACCTCGTGCGCCACGGGAGCGTGGTCGGAGCGGAGACGCGGCGCTTCATCGGTCATCTCGACGTGCCGTTGTCTCCGCGGGGCGAGGCTGAAGCCGCCGCCCTGGCCCGACGACTTGCCGGCGTCGCGCTCAGCGCCGCCTATTCGAGCGATCTTTCGCGCACGCGCCGTACCGCTGAGCTCCTCGTCGCTCCCCATGGGCTCCAGGCCGTGGCGCAGCCGGAGCTGCGCGAGTTCTCCATGGGACGGTGGGAAGGGCTCACCGCGGAGGAGATCCGGGCCCTTGACCCCCCGGCCTTCGCCGCCTGGATGGCGGATGTCGGCCGCTTCCAGTTCCCTGAGGGCGAGAGTCTGGCCGACGTGGAGGCGCGGGCGTGGCCCGCCTTCGAGACCATCGCAGAGCGGCACGAAGGCACGTCCGTCCTCGTGGTTGCGCACGGCGGGCCGAACCGGATCGTGCTCTGCCGCGCCCTCGGGGTGCCGCCGGCGCGCATCCTGTCCCTGGGCCAGGACTACGCCGCGCTGTCCGTCATCGAGCGCGATCGCGGACGATGGATGCTGCGCCTGCTGAACCATCGCGAGCCCGTGCGCGAATGAATTTCGACCGCGAGCCGTCCCCGAACGGTCGCCGTGCCTTTCTCAAGGTCGCAGCGGCCGCGGTGGCCACGGCGTGCTCTCCGCGATCCACCTTCGCCGAGCCGCGGCCACGGCGCGGTGGCGTCCTCAAGGTCATCGGGGTCGAGCCACCGAGTTTTGACGCGCACGGGACCCTGTCCTCCCAGACCCAGTTCCTCTCGTCGCTCGTCCGACGCACGCTCTTCAAGTTCGTCAACGGCGCCCGCTATGGCCCCTCGGACTTCACCCTCGTGCCCGATCTCGCCCTTCGGGCTGACGTGTCGCGGGACGGCCGCGTGTACACCATCGCCCTCCGCCCCGGCGTTCGGTGGGAGACGCGGCCACCCGTACTTGGCCGGGAGCTGGTGGCCGCCGACGTGAAGTACTCCTTCGAGCGCGCGATCAGGAAATCGCCAGCCGCGAGCTCGCTCGGCCGGGTCGAGGCCATCGAAGCGCCGGACGCTCACACCGTGCGCGTCACCCTCGCCGAGGCCTACGCGCCCTTCCTCCACAACCTCGCCGAGCCGTGGAACTGCATCCTGCCCCCCGAGATCGAGGACAAGCTGGGTGACTTCGGGAGAGTGGAGTCCCTCATTGGGTGCGGACCCTTCGTGCTGGAACGGTATGAGCCTGGGCTCAAGGCGGTGTTTTCCCGCAATCCCCGTTACTACCAGCGAGGCCTCCCCTATCTCGACCGCGTCGAGTGGCTCTTCGTCAAGGATCGCGCGACGCAGCTCTCGCTCTTCCGCGCGGGGCAGGTCGACCTGCCCTCCGCTGACGCGCGCATCGCCCGCGCCGACGTCGCCGCCTTCCGCGCCGCCAACCCCTCCTATCCCGTGAGATTCTGGGATAGCCTCGCCGTCCGCACCCTGGCCTTCCGCACCGACCGGGCCCCTTTTCATGACGCGCGAGTGCGCCAGGCGTTCTCCCTCTCCATCGACCGCAAGAAGTGGTTGACCCAGCATCTGGGCGGGCAGGGATGGGAGGACGCCGGCCCCGTGCCCGCGCCGATGCGCGAGTGGAAGCTTCCCACCGCCGATTTGGGGGAGGGGATGCGATGGCTACAATACGGTCCCGTCCTCGCCCGGAACCTTCTCGCCGAGGCAGGGTTCCCCAATGGCATGAACGTCCGGTGTACCACCTGGCCCGGCTACGGCCCGGAGTACGTGGAAGACCTTGAGCTGCTCGCCCAGGGGCTGCGACAGATCGGGGTCGAGCTCCAGATCGTCAACGAGGACTACGGCCAATACATCCGTGGCTCCTTCCTGGGAAGGTTCGACGAGCTGACGTGGGGGCCGTCGTCGCTCTTCACGGAGGTCGACGGCTACCTCTACAACTTTTTCCGCAGCGGTCTGCTCGACAATCGCAGTCACGTCGCCGACAGTCCCCTCGACGTGATGCTCGATGCCCAGCGCCGGCATGCTCCACACGCCGCGCGGCGGAAGATCATCGACGACATCCAGCGCCACGTCGCGGAGCGCGTGTACTACGTCTACACCCCGTCCCCGAGGAACGTCTCCTCGTGGACACCGTGGGTGAAGAACTACGGCACCAAGAACTCGTTTGATCGCGGCGCGCAGCTCGAAGTCGTCTGGCTGAACCGGTAGCGTTCAGGCCAGGAACGTCTGGCCCCACCCGGCCTCATCGGGACGGCTGCGTTAGATCCACCTGGCGTCGACCGTCGACTCAGCGTTCCCAGGACGGAACCTCAGCACCAAGCCCTCGCTGCCTGTGATGCATTTTGGCGCCATGCGAGGGGTGCCCGCCCGCATCGAGGCGGGGCGGCATGTCAACCCTTCGACAGTCGACAATCTTGTTGACAGACAGTTGTCCGGACGTTTCCTGACACTCTTTCGCCGCACGCTGTCATGACGTCGAGACAGCGGTCGCGTGGCGCGCCCTCGAATTCGGGGGCATCCCACCGAGTCTGAGTGGCTGATGCAGGCCAGACACCCGTCCACGATGCTTCTGGTGGCTCGGCGCCATGTTCGTGGGCCACCCGGCCCGTGGCACCGGCCGTGCAGCACTCAGGCACGGCCGGAAAAGCTCATCAGGCTTTCACCGCGGACCGTCGGCGGCGAGACCACGACAGGGGCTTCACGGTCGGCCAGTCACGGACGTGGTGGAGAGGACTCAACGATATGAAGACAGCAAGATGGCGATGCCCAAGCACGCACGTTCCGCGTGGCCACGGGGGCTTTTCTGCCGCCGAGCTCCTCGTGGTGGTCGCCGTCATCGGTCTGCTCTTCACGGTGAGCGTTCCCTTCTTTCTGAGCGCCTATCAGGCCGCGGCGGCGCGGGCAGACGTCCAGCAAGTCATGTCGCTTTTCAACCAGGCGCGCGAACTGGCGATCAAGCAGAACAACAGTGTGTGCGTCTCCATACCGAACAATCAGCAGATGCAGTTTCTGCAGGGGAGTTGTGCCGGCGCGGCGTGGGTCGGAGCGGGAACAGATGCGACCGGCGCCATCAATCTGCCGGCAGGATTCACGATCGGTCCGGTGTCGTCCACGGTGACCTTCACCTATTTGGGTGCCGCCACCGCGGCCACCACCTATACGATGACCAACTCGACCACGGGGGGTACCACCACCATCTCGATCGCGTTGAGTGGCCGCGTGAGGAGCCCATGATACTCACCACTTATCGAACCATCACGGGCGAGTCGGGAATGTCTCTCGCCGAGATCCTCGTCGCGTCCGTGATCATTGCCATCGGTCTCGTCGGACTCCTCTCCGCGGTACCCGTGGCGAGCTACGGCATCCACGAGGGACGCAACCTGTCCACGGCGACCTTCCTCGCCAATCAACGCCTCGAGCAGGTACGCAATGCCGTCTGGACGGTCTCGCCGGCCAATGACTGTCTGGGAACGTCCGCCTCGTCCACCGCCGCCCCCACGTCGGCCGCATGCAACGGCGCGGGGGTGACCGCCTTTCCCGATGAAGCACCCATGGCGGCGCCGTACGGTGACTACACGCGGACCGTGCGTATCACGGACTGCGGACTGGGGGCCGGCTGTGGCACCATCGTCAGCTCTGATCTGCGGCAGGCCACGGTGACGGTGAGCTACACCCCCATGAACGGAACGGGGGGAGCGGCCCCCGGCTCCACCAAGAGCGCCATCGTCACCATGCTGGTGGCCAAGCGATGAGCAGTCTGCGTTCGATGATGAGGAACGACGGCGGCTTTTCGCTCGCCGAGTTGCTCGTGGTGATGGCGGTCCTCAGCCTCATGCTCGCCGGGCTCCTCGCCGTGCAGATGCAAGGGCAATCCAGCTACCTCATGGGGGCCAGCCGTGTCGAGGCCCAGCAGAACGGGCGCGTCGCGTTGGAGCTGATGGTCCGCGAGCTGCGGTCCGCCCAGTCCGTCACCGCGATTGCGTCGGCCACGGACATGACCTTCGTCGACGAAAATGGCGTGACCATCCAGTATCAACTGTCCGGCACCACCCTGAATCGAATATCCGCTGGCACGTCGACGCCCCTCATTGGGGGCGTCACGAGCTTGACCTTGACGTACTTCTCCGCGTTCAACGGCGCCACCAATACGGGAACGACCACCGCCGTCGCGACGAGCGTCCGAGCCGTTCGCATCCAGCTCGTCACCACCACCGAGAATTCGGTGGCGAGCTACTCGATGGCCTCTCAGTCGGCGGTGCTGGAGTCGTTCGTCCAGCTCAGGAACATATAGGAGGTCCCATGCGTCTCCGCCAGCTCAGGCAGCTCCTCGAAGGGCAGCATGGCATCGCCATGCCCATGGCCATGATCGCCCTCGTCCTTCTGTCGGCGCTCATCATTGCTTTCTCCATGCTCGCCGCCTCCGAGCCGGTCCTCGCCAACAATCAGCTGCAGGTGGCTCAGGCGCGCGCGGTGGCGGAGAGCGGGGTTGAACGAGCCATCTGGGCCCTGAACAACCCGACGAACGCGAACGGGATTCCCAATCCTCTGGTGACGCCGGCCGCGCCCTACGACGGGACCACGACCACCGCCGTCATGCAGAACGGCGTGCAGGTCGGTGTCTTCACCGTGTCAGTGACCAATGGAACCGTGGCCAACGAGCGCGTCATCGTAGCCACGGGATGGGTGCCGTCCGACACCGCGGCCAACAAGGTCAAGCAGAAGATCCAGGTCAGCGTGCTGCAGTTTCTCTTTTCGGGCTTTCCCCCGCCCGCCGCGTTGACGGTTCGAGGGGAGATCGGGATCGGCGGCAATACCCTCATCGACTCGCGGTCGGACACGAGCTGCGGCAACAAAGCGGGGACGAACAGTGAGGGCCTCACGACGACGGGGGGCTCCGGCACCGTCTACGGGGCCGACGGCAACAACACTGCCAATCAGGCGACCGACGTCGTCCAGAACGTCCCCGATGCCACCCTCGACCAGTACATGCTCTCGAACAAGGACCTCACCCAGCTCAAGAAGCTCGCCCAGGCCAACGGCACCTACTACCAGGGCACGGTGCTCTTCGATTCCGGCAATCAGTTGAACAACGGGATCGTCTTCGTCGACACGGTCAGTGGCAACAACATCGACGTCAATGGGGTCAACAGCACCGACTCCAGTGATTTCGCCTCCGTGACCATCCACGGCAATGCGCCCTCCAGCCCCGATGGCATCTTCCACGGGGTCATCGTCGTGAATGGATCGCTGTCCATAAGCGGTAATTTTCAGATGTACGGCCTCGTCTACGCGACCAACGACTTGACCTACGTGGGGACGGGAACCGGGCAGATCGTGGGGGCGGCGCTGAGCCGCAACATCCGCGACACCTCCGCCACCAGCATCGATACGAACACGGGAGGCAACGCGGCGATCATCTACAACTGCAACTACGCCAAGACGGGCGGCGGCCAGACGAATCCGGGATTCCTCCCGGAGAAGGGTACGTACAAGGAGATCTCCGGCTAGCATGAAAATCCGCGCCTGGGCCGTGCTCGGATGCATGGTGGCGATCAGCGCGTGCCAGTCCCCCTCCGCTCCGCCTCCCTCGTCGCGGCCCATCGAGGTCCCGGCGGCGGCGCGCGCCGCCGTGGCGCTGGGGGCGGGCCGCTATGAAGAGGCGGCCACCCTTTATCGTGAGGCTCTGCGGCTGGCCCCGCTGGCCATCCCCTCGCACTATGGGCTGGCCGTGGCCCTATCGTACATAGATCGCAGCGCGGCCATCCGCGAGTTTCAGTGGGTGGTGATCAATGCACCGAAGGATTCGCCCGAAGCCGGCGAGGCCCGCGCCTGGCTCGTGCGCGCCGGGGCGCTGCCCAAGACGCCCGTGGAGCAAGCGGCCGCCTCGACCCTCGAGCGACAGAGAGACAACGCCGCGCTCTTCGGCCGCGCCATCATGGCGGAGAAGGGCCAGCCCGTGGGGCCCGTGTCGCGCATGCAGCTCTTTCTCGTGGGCCAGCCCGACAGCCCCACCAAGGAAGAGCGCTACAACCTCCGCACGGCTGAGGACGGAACCTTCAAGTTTCCCAACGTCCTCCCCGGACCGTACATGCTCACGAACCGCGTGGCTGGCGAGCCCACCTGGCGCCTGCGTGTCGTGCTCAAGCCATCCGAGGAGAGAGAGTTGAACCTCGGCCCCGGCAACAACCTGAGCGCCCAGGATGACTTCCCCCAGTTCCGGCAGGCGAAGCCGCCATCTGGATAGACGTCTGACGGCTCAGCCGGCGCTGGCTACTTCTTGAGAGTGAAGGCGCCCGCGCCGAGGAAGGCCTGGGCGATGGTGGCGCCGATCAGGAACAGCACGTACTCGTAGCCGCTCTTCCCGCCGTAGATGAAGAAGCCCTGGGAGAGGTGTACGAACCACAGGGCCCCCAGCATGACGGGCAGGTTGGCCAGCGCCGCCCACCGCACGAGAATCCCCAAGATCAGCAGGAGACCGCCCAAGCCATGGGCGATGATGAGATACCACACGCCGATCTCGGGGAGAGGAATGTGTACCGAGCGCTGGTACTCCATGGCCCGGGCCGGACCCATGACCACGAGGGCGAGATAGGCGTGCGCCATGTAGATCACCCCGAGAAACACGCGGAGCACCAGGGCGCCATACGCCTCGCCTCTGCCCACGATCAGCCCTCCCCGCGCCGGGCCGCGCTCACGGCTTGCGGAAGAAGATCTCGCCGAAGAAGGCCTCGGCCGTCGACTTGGTGTCGTCGGAGTCGATGCCAAGTGACAGCGCCTCCATCTTCTCGCCCGGCGCCTCGCCGTAGATTCGCTTGTAGTCCTCGCAGACGTTGCGGATCTCGGTAATCCATTTGCCGAGATCCGCTTCGCCCGAGCGCACCACGATGTAGGTGACGAGCCCCGTCTTCTCGCTCTTGAAGGTGGCGCCGGCGGGAGCGGTGGTGTCCCAGATGTAGCCGATCACCCGCGAGCGCACGGCGGCGGGGAAGCGGGGGAAGGTGACGTAGACCTGGGCCGCCTCGTCGTCGGTGGCCTTCTTGCGGGCGTCCGCACCCTTGGGCAGCTTGGTGACCTTCCAGCTCCACTCGAGGACGGGATAGTCGCTGCAGTCGACCTTGATCTCCTTGTTGATGGTGGAGCTGTCGCCGTCGCTCCGCAGGCGCAGCACACGGGCGGACCCATCGTTGACCACCTCGAAGTCGTACTTGGGGCTGCCCCAGTTCTGCGTGCGCCAGCCCGGGGGTACGCCCTTCGTGCCCACGGGGACCTTGGACCAGTCCTGCACGACGAGCTTCGCCCCCTGCGCCGACACCCACGAGGCCATCGTCAGCACGAGGAGCAACGGCAGCAGCCAGCCTCTGCGCATCCTTCCTCCACTGTGCGGGTTGGGCGCCCTGCCGCCATGAGCCGCGCGCATCGAGCCGAGTCTCTCATGCGCGGCGGCCGCCTCCAACTCGCGCGCACGCGACGGGAGACGGCCGGTCCGCCCGCGAGTATAGCCCAGGGATCGTGCTACCGTACACACGGCATGCCCGAGATGCGCCTCGACAAGTGGCTGTGGGCCGCACGCTTCTTCAAGAGCCGGACGCTCGCCACGGGGGCCTGCGACGGCGGCAAGGTCGACCTCAACGAGCAGGCGGCAAAGCCGGCGCGGGTGGTGCGTCCCGGCGATGTGCTGCACATCACGCTGCCCCGGGGGAAGAAGATCGTGAAGGTCGCCGCGCTCTCCGATCGCCGCGGCCCCGGAGCGGAGGCGGCCCGACTCTACGAGGACCTGACGCCGCCTCCGCCGCCGCGCGAGCTGCGCATCCCGCCCCCGGTGATCCGTCCCCGCGGCCTGGGGCGGCCGACCAAGCGCGAGCGCCGGCTCATCGATCGCCTCGGCCGCCGCTGATCCCTTTTCGGTTGTCGGCCTCTCGGCGACTGCGTAGAATCCCCTCACGCTTTCCCACGTCCACTATCCACGCCAACTACGAGGTCGAGTCCATGCGCCATGATCGCCGTCTCGCCGTCCTCCGGACCCTCGCCGTTCTCCTTCTCTCGTGCGTGCTCGCCCTGCCGCAGGGCTGCTCGTTCTCGGCGAGTTCGAGGGGATCCTCCAATAGCTCGGATTCCTCATCGGACTCCTCGGCGAGCAGCTCGGGGTCGAGCTCGCCGGAGAGCGCGGAAAAGCAATACAAGAGCGATGTCCGGGAGTACACGGCGGCCTACGTGAAGACGGGTGGCCAGTTCGACGCCTTCCGCCGCGGCCTCGGTGACATTGCCAAGAAGCACAACATCACGAACTGGGAAGACAACACGGTCACCTACGAGGGCATCGGCGAGGGATTGGGCGAGGCGAAGGCGAGCGAGCTCCAGTTCAAGGCCTACATGGACGGCCTGGCCGGGCAGGATGCGAGCAAGCGCGCGGCCATGCAGAAGGGCTACGACGCCAAGAAGGGGTGATCCATGGCGGCATCTTGCCGTCTTCTCGCGCTGGGGGCCCTCCTCCTCGCCCTCGTGGCGCCGGCCGCCGCGGAAGAGCTCGGTCGCCGCGTCGACTATCTCTACATAGAGGCCAACGAGGGGGGCTCGAGCGGCGGGCACGTCGCGCTCGGTCTGGGCGACGAGGTCTTCCACTTCGAGCATCGCTCGCCGGGCATCCTCGTCCTGGGTGTCGACGACCTCGAGCATTTCCGCTACCGCTACGGCGTGCGCGAGAACCGCACCATCCACGTGAGCCGGATTCCCGTGAGCGAGGAAACCTACGGCCTCATCGTCGATCGCTTCCGGCACCGGCACTTCCTCCAGGCCCGGCATCTCGACGTCATGGATGGTCTCGAGCGCGACCGCGTCACCCTCGAGCAGATGCGCGCGGGCGCTCTCGTCATCGAGGCGGCTGGTCTTTTCGTCGCACCCGAGGGGACGGGAGTCGATCCGGATCTCGCGGCGCTCCGCTCGCGCGTCCGCGCGGTCTATGGAGAGGACGTGCTCGATCGCCGGATCGAGCAGCTCCACTCACGGCTCGCCGAGCTCGATCCGGCCGCCCTCGATCTGCCGGAGCCACCGTCGACCGAGCTTCCCCCCGTGCCCACGTACAGCTTTCCCCAGCGCTATCGCGACCTCGTCACCGCGGTGGCCGCTCTGGAGATCCTGCGAGACGCCCCGCCGCTCGCGCCGGGCGCCCTCGTCCCGTCGCTGGACTTTCGCGAGGCAGATGTCGTGGTCGCCGAGCGTCTCTCGGATGCCTTGTCCAGCGCGCTGGTGCGGCTCGTC
>Ga0306921_10001709_pt1 | contig 21530 bp, 18 predicted proteins | sample sta12Cox44000080_FD_203760 | JGI IMG/M metagenome (GOLD analysis project Ga0306921, IMG submission 203760) | Lab enrichment of tropical soil microbial communities from Luquillo Experimental Forest, Puerto Rico - statoxic.12C.oxic.44.000.080 (v2)... | ecosystem: Environmental > Terrestrial >...
TTTCGTGGATATCGGCCTTGACGGCGACGCCTTCCTCTACGTCAGTGATTTCCTGGAAGGAATCGAAGATTTCGAGACAACCCTCACGCCGGTTGAGGAAAAAGTCAAGAAAATGCAGGAGGAGGGCGGGGCTGTTTTCGCCGAGCCAGGCGCGGGTTCGTCGCTAGAGCCTCCCGATGTGGAACCGGCACCATCCGTCGCGCCTTTGATCGGCGAATTGCCGGGCGAGAATATTGCCCCGCCCGCAGCCTCGGCATTCAATAGCGGACACACTCAGGCCCCCGGGCGGCACGATCGCCCGCGATTTGAGAATCGCGGCCATCATGGACAGGGACAGGGCCGCGATTTTGGAAGACGCGACCGCCGTGGCGGCCGATTTGGCCGAGGGCGCGGTGGGCGCGGTGGCGATCGTCGCTACGGCCGCGAGCTGCCCGCCTCGAAGTACGCATCGCATCGTCCTTATGAACCCCCTGAAAGTGGCGGCGAAGCGCAAATTTCCGAGATTCTTCCGGGCGAGCACCTGGCGCGCTTTCGCGCAGCGGGCGAACCCGCTTCGGCACCGCTGCCCGAATCGCAAGCGCAAGCCACCCCGCCGGCCGCGACCCCTTCTGCTGAAATGCACGAGGCTTTGCAACAAGGCACGCCCGAATCCCGTCACCGAGGCTATGCTTCCTCACTAGAGCCTTTGCCGGGCGAGACACTGTCGAAATGGCCGCACCACGAGCACGCGCCAGAAATTGCGGCGCATGCCGAGCCCGCGCCCAGGCTTACTCCCTCCGAACACCTGGTCGCCCATGATGAGCCCGAGCCGGTCCACGCGGCAGAATCTCAGCCGGAACCGCTAGCGCTCGCGCCAGACCTGGCAGCGGAGGAGGAACTGAGCGAAGTGGAAACTTCCGAGCTCAGCGAGGACGAAGCCAGCTCCATCGCCGAGCAGGTTGCCGAGGCGCAAAGCGAAGAGGCCGCGCGACAGGCCGCGGCGCGAGCTTTTGCCGCTGAAGATTCCGCCGCTGCTACCGAAATCGAAGGAGCCGACCACGATCTTGATCTGGAAGAGTCGGAGGAGGAAGCAGAGGAAGAGCTGGCGGAAGCGGAAGGAATGATTGCACCCGCTTTAGAGTCCACGTCTCTGTTGGCCGACGAAAGCGAAGAGATTGGCGCCGCGACCACGGAAGAGGCCGACCTAGCAGCCGAAGCGGAAGAAGAGGCGGAAGAAGAGGCCAGCAAAGAAGAAATCCTCGAGTCGTTGGCGGACACCGCACGCGACCTCGAAGTCGAAGCGGGAATCGTCTCGGCCGAGGATGAAGAGCTTGCGGTCCCCGACGCCAGTCCCGTGGTGCACCAGCCCCAGCCCTGGCAGCAGGCCCGCCTGCATGACGATCATCGCGTGCGCATGCAGCATCCCGCCCGCCGCGGTGGACGGGACCGCGGCCGGCGTCCCCATCGCGGCGGTCACGGCCGCTATCATCGTCCGCAGCAACAGCGGCGGCCGCAGCTCATCTCCGAACTGCTGAAGCAGGGCCAGGAAATCATCGTTCAAATCGCCAAAGAGCCACTCGGCAAGAAGGGCGCGCGCATTACCAGCCACGTCGCGCTGCCGGGCCGTTCTCTGGTTTACATGCCCACGCTTGACCATACCGGCGTTTCGCGAAAAATCGCTTCAGCCGAAGAGCGCTCGCGTCTGCGCCATTTGGTCAACGAAGCCAAAGGCAGTGCCGGCGGTGGCTTCATTGTCCGCACCGCAGCCGCTCGGGCGTCGTCCGATGAAGTTCGTGCGGACGTCGAATTCCTCACGCGCACCTGGTCGGAAATCAAGACGCGGGCCGAGCAGCGCAAAGCGCCTGCCCTTCTGCATCGCGATCTGAACCTGGTCGAGCGCATGCTGCGGGACCATATCAACGCCGACTACACCGCGGTGTGGGTCGATACCGAAGAGGAGTACACCAAGGTCGTCGATTTCATGAACCGCTTCCAGCCGGCACTGGTCAATCGGGTGAAGCTGTATACCAAAGACACGCCAATTTTCGAGGAGTTCGGCATCCAGCAGGAGATCGATAAGGGTCTGCGCCCCAAGGTCTGGCTGAAGTCCGGCGGCTATATCGTCATTAACCACACCGAAGCGCTCGTGGCCATCGACGTGAACACCGGAAAATTCGTAGGCAAGGGCTCGACGCGCCTGGAAGACACGATTGTGCGCACCAACCTGGAAGCCGTGAAGGAAATCGTGCGTCAAATGCGCCTGCGCGATCTCGGCGGAATCATCATCATTGACTTCATCGATATGGAAGAACGGCGCAACCGCGAAAAAGTGATGGCCGCACTTGAAGAAGCATTGAAGGCCGATCGGGCACCCTCCAAAATGCTGCGCTTCAATGAATTCGGCTTGATCGCGATCACCCGCAAGCGCACCAAGCAGGCCCTCGAACGCACACTCTGCCAGCCGTGCCCCTATTGCACCGGGTCCGGCATGGTGAAGTCCGTTCCCACACTTTGCTATGAAATTCAGACCGAAGCGCGCAAGATGGCCCCGGAGATGGATTCGGCAAGTGTCACGCTGCGCGTTCATCCGGAAATTGCCAAGGCGCTCAAGACGCGCGAATCCTCGCTCGTCGAGGAACTTGAGCGCTGGACCAAGAAAAGTATCATTATCCAGGCAGACCCCGCGCTGCATTGGGAGCAATACGACATCTACTGAGGTTCAGGAGTAGAAAGTAGGAAGCGCTGCGGAAATCATCGCTTGGCGCTTTCGCTTTGATCGGCCGGCTCGGTTGGATCGGGCTCCTCTGGCTGCGCGTCCCATTAGTCTCATCCCCGCTCGCGGTCCCGTCAAAAGAGAGAACCCAGCCGGCTCCTGCTGCCCTGGCCGTCTACAATTGTCGTTGCCGAGCAGAATCGGATGGCGATAGCACGCTTCTTCCGGCCCTCGAAGCGGGACCGGTGAGGGGCAGGCCGTGAATGAGGGTGGGGTTTGCTAGTGTAGTAACGCAAAGGCCATGACGTCGCGAGCTCAGCAGCCGACAAGGCCGGGGAAAAAAGAGGGCGTGGTTCGGATCAGTCCGCGCGGCGTCGAGCGCCTGCGCTCCGGCCATCTCTGGGTGTATCGAAGTGACATCCATGCGGCTGACGCGGAACCCGGCGCGATCGTGAAATTGAAAGATGACCGTGGGCGTTTCCAGGGCCGAGCGTTTTACAGCGATAAGTCGCAGATTGCGATTCGTGTGCTGACGCGCGAAGACCTGCCTGTGGATCGCGCTTTCCTGGCCAAACGGCTCGCCCAAGCGCAAGCGTATCGCCAGCAAGTGGTGGAAAACTCGGAAGCCTACCGGGTAGTTTTCAGCGAGGGCGATCTACTGCCTTCGCTCATCGTGGACCGCTATGGCGACTATCTGGTCCTGCAGACGCTCAGCCAGGCCACCGAGCGGCTGAAGCCGCTGGTGGTGGAGCTCCTGGTGGAGATGTTTTCGCCAAAAGCAATCATCGAGCGAAACGATCCGCGGGTGCGGCTGCTCGAGGGGCTCGATCGGCGCGTGGGTCTGCTTTACGGCGAGGCCTTAGAGGAGATCTTGGCAAAGCAAAACGGGGTGACACTGGTCCGCGATCTGGCCAAAGGGCAGAAAACCGGATCGTTCTTGGACCAACGAGAAAACCATTGGGCCGCCCGGCGCTACGCCTCTGGACACGTGCTCGATTGTTTTTCCTACCAGGGTGGTTTTGCGCTCACCATTGCGGACCGCTGCGAGAGTGTCGAAGCGATTGATATCACCGGCGCGGCTCTCAAGATGGCCGAGCGGAATCGCCAGTTGAACTCTCTTCTGAATGTGACCCTCCGCGAGGGGAATACCTTCGACGTGCTGAAGCAGTATGACGAAGCCGACCGGCGGTTCCAAATGGTCATTCTCGATCCCCCGGCATTTGCCAAGAACCGCGACAGCCTACCGGCGGCTTGTCGCGGGTACAAGGAGATCAATCTGCGGGCGCTGAAGCTGCTTGAACCAGGAGGATTTCTGCTGACCTGCTCCTGCTCTCACCATGTTTCCGAGGCCCTCTTTCTCGAGATTCTGGCCGAAGGAGCTAACGACGCCGGCCGAAAGATCGCGGTCGTGGAACGAAGGACCCAAGCTCAGGACCACCCTATCCTGCTGACCATGCCTGAAACGCACTACCTCAAGTGCCTAATATTTAAGGTCTTAGATTAGCTCAGGGGCAGGCGGTAGGCGGTAGTGCTTGCGATTATACTTGACATTGTTATGCTCATATTTTATGCTTCTATAACGCTATATAGCGAAACACATTTCAGGAGGATACAACAGTGAGCGCGATTACCAGAAGGGATCCATTCCTTACCCTGGCGAGTTGGCAGGAGCAAGTGAACCGCATGTTCGACAGCACCTTTCCAGGCCGTACCGACAACTCCACCATGACGACGTGGGCGCCGACCGTAGATATCTACGAGACGGAGAACGAACTGGTGTTGAAGGCGGATCTGCCTGACATGAGCGAGAAAGACCTCGACATTCGGGTGGAGAACAACATGTTGACCATCCGCGGCGAGCGCAAGTTCGAACAGAAGGTCAAGCAAGAGAACTACCTGCGGATCGAACGGACCTATGGTTCGTTTAGCCGCAGCTTCAGCCTCCCGAACACGATCAGCACGGAGACGATCAAGGCCCAGTACAACAACGGCGTGCTGACGGTCGAGATGCCGAAGAGGGCCGAGTCAAAGCCCAAGCAGGTGAAGATCAACGTCACCAACAACCACAACTAGGGCTCTCGACAGAGGCCGGAGTTGGACGCGCGGGGCCGGCAGACAGGCCGGCCCTTCGAGCGTTAGGACGGGGACTGCGGTTTTCGAGATTTTGGGGAAAAGTGAGAAAATTCCACCATGATGCGATTGGACAAATTGACGGTGAAGGCACAGGAGGCGCTGCAGGCGGCGCAGGAGCTGGCAGCGCGCTCGGGGCAACAGCAGATCGAGCCGCTGCACCTGCTCTGGGCGCTCGTGGCCCAAGGCGACGGAGTCGTTCCGCCGCTACTTGAAAAGTTGGGCGCCGCGCCCGCCGGACTAGCTGGCGAGATAGAGAGGCAAATTGACCGCCTGCCGAAAGTTTCTGACCTATCGCAGCAAGCGCTCAGCCGGGCGTCCAATGATGTGCTGGAGAAGGCCTTTGACGAAGCCGGCCGGCTCAAGGACGAGTATGTCTCGACCGAGCACGTTCTTCTGGCGATCGCAGCCGCCGAGCGTGATCCGGCCGGGCAGGTGTTGGCGCGTCATGGGGCGAGCCACGACGCCATTTTGCAAGCCATGACGGCCATTCGCGGCAGTCATCGGGTTACCTCGCAGAATCCCGAGGCCACCTATCGGGCCATCGAGCAGTACGCACGCGATCTGACCGAAGCGGCACGTCGAGGGAAACTCGATCCAGTGATCGGGCGCGACGAAGAGATCCGGCGGGTGATGCAAATCCTGGCCCGGCGTACGAAGAACAACCCCGTGTTGATCGGCGAGCCGGGGGTAGGGAAGACAGCGATTGTCGAGGGATTGGCGCAGCGAATTGTCGCAGGCGATGTCCCGGAAGTGCTCAAGCCGAAGCGGATTGTTGCCCTGGATTTGGCGGCCTTGGTCGCCGGAGCGAAGTATCGCGGCGAATTTGAGGACCGCCTGAAGGCGCTGCTCAAGGAAGTCACCGAATCCGAGGGGCAAATCATTCTGTTCATCGATGAACTGCACACACTGGTTGGTGCGGGTGCGGCCGAAGGCTCGATGGACGCGTCGAACATGTTGAAGCCGGCACTGGCGCGGGGAGAACTGCGAGCCATTGGCGCGACCACGCTTAACGAGTACCGCAAGTACATCGAAAAGGATCCAGCGCTGGAGCGGCGGTTCCAACCCGTGATGATCGGTGAACCGTCGGTGGAAGACACCATCGCGATTCTGCGTGGGTTGAAAGAGCGCTACGAAGTGCACCACGGAGTGCGCATCAAGGACGCTGCGATCGTTGCCGCAGCGCTGCTCTCGGAGCGCTACATTACCGACCGGTTCTTGCCGGACAAAGCGATCGACCTGGTCGATGAGGCTGCGGCCGGCCTGCGCATGGAGATTGATTCGCTGCCCGCGGAAATTGATGAGATCGAGCGGCGCATCATGCAGCTAGAAATCGAACGACAGGCCCTGCGCAAGGAGTCTGATCCGCATTCGAAGCAGCGGGTGGGCCAGATCGAGAAGGAACTCGGTGAGCTGCGCGAGCAGTCCAGCACCCTCAAAGCTCACTGGCAGACCGAGAAAGATGCGATCACTCGCATACGTAAGGGTAAAGAACAGATCGACCGGCTGAAGACGGAGGAGCAGCGGTTTGAGCGTGCAGGGGATTTTTCGAAGGTGGCGGAGATTCGCTACGCGAAACTTGCTGCCGCGGAAAAGGAAGTGAAGGCGGCCCAGGACCGGCTGGCCGAACTTCAAAAAGACCACCCGATGCTGAAGGAAGAAGTGGGCGAAGAGGAAATTGCCAAGATCGTGAGCAAATGGACGGGTATCCCTGTCGGGCGGTTGCTGGAAGGCGAGATCGAAAAGCTCGTGCACATGGAAGAGCGGCTGCGGCAACGAGTCGTCGGGCAGGAGGCGGCCCTGGCGAGCGTGGCCAACGCAATTCGGCGGAGCCGTTCGGGGCTGAGCGATCCGAACCGGCCGGTTGGATCGTTCTTGTTTCTCGGGCCGACCGGCGTCGGCAAGACCGAGCTGGCCAGGGCGCTGGCGGAGTTCTTGTTCGATGACGAGCGTGCCCTCGTACGGCTGGACATGTCCGAGTACATGGAAAAGCATTCCGTGGCGCGGATGATTGGCGCCCCCCCGGGGTATGTCGGCTACGAGGAAGGTGGACAACTGACCGAGCAGGTGCGGCGGCGGCCGTACTCGGTGGTGCTGTTGGACGAAATGGAGAAAGCCCATCCGGACGTGTTCAACGTGCTGCTGCAGATTCTGGAGGACGGACGTCTAACCGATGGAAAGGGCCGCACGGTCGACTTCCGCAATGCGGTGGTCATCATGACCTCGAACGTGGGATCCACGGCGATTTTCGAGCTGGCGGCCAAAGATCCGAAGAGGGCACGCGAGGAGGCCATGGGTGCACTCCGGGAACTTTTCCGGCCGGAGTTCTTGAACCGTATCGATGACATCGTGATGTTCAGCCCCTTGGGCAAGGAACAGATCGAACGGATCATCGACCTGCAGCTAACCTCGTTCACCAAGAGATTAGCTGAGAAGCAGGTGACCCTGAAACTGAGTGCAGCGGCCAAAACGCTGCTCTTTCGGGAAGGCTATGATCCAGCGTATGGAGCGCGGCCGATGAAGCGGGCGATCCAGCGCTTGATTCAGGATCCTCTGGCGCTGAAGATTCTCGATGGGGAGGTTCGTCCGGGCAACCAGGTCGTCGTGGACGCCGACCCCAAGACGGGAGAGATGAAATTCAGCCGGCAGGCGGTAACCGCGGGAGCGGCCTAATAGGAGAGCCGACCATGAGAGCGATCAAGACAACTTTTCTGCTCACTGCTCTGACATTGCTGCTGCTGTTCATCGGACAGTATTTCGGCGGGCGTAACGGTATGACCGTTGCGCTGATGTTTGCCATCTTGATGAACGGCGTCGCCTATTTCTTCTCCGATAAAATCGCACTCATGTCCAGTGGCGCCGTGCCCATCAACCGCGAACAGGCGCCGCGGCTCTACGCGGTGATGGAGCGACTTGCGGCCAAGGCCAATCTGCCGATGCCCAAGCTTTACCTGATTGCGCAGCCCGCTCCGAACGCGTTCGCCACGGGCCGCAATCCGCAGCATGCATCGGTGGCCGTCACCCAAGGGCTGCTGGAATTGATGGACGACGAGGAACTGGAAGGGGTGATTGCGCACGAGCTTTCGCACGTCCGCAATTACGACATTCTGACCTCTTCGATTGCGGCGACGCTGGCCGGGGCGATTACCTGGCTGGCGCAGATGGGCAAGTTTGCCATGATCTTCGGTGGTTGGGGCGGCGGTAGTGGTGATCGCGACCGGGAAGGCGGAGGGATTGCTGCCCTGTTCATGCTGATTCTCGCGCCCATCGCCGCGCTCCTGCTGCAGCTTGGCATATCCCGGCAGCGGGAGTATCAGGCGGACGCATCGGGTGCAAAAATGATTGGGCATCCGTACGGGTTGATGCGAGCCCTAGAAAAACTGGGTGCCTACAACAAGAAAATCCCGATGCAAATTTCGCCCTCGACGTCGGCTCTATGCATAGTAGCTCCGCGAAGCGCTGGCCAGTTTATCGCCAGCCTCTTTAGCACGCATCCACCGCTTGCCGATCGAATCGCTAGGCTGCAATCAATGACCATTACCAGGACGTAAGCAAAGCGGTCAGAGCCTTCGCGCTGGCGCCTTGGGCACTTGCTGCCTTGAGCACCTCTCCCATCTGGCCCGGTTCTAGAACCGGGTGCAGACGCAATTTGGCGCAGCGCAGAAATCATTAAGATCAAGTAAAAATTGCAGGGTAACGACCCTAGCACGTGGACCTATGTTCACCTTAGGAGCTAGCTAATTTACTGTATCTCAGGGTGTTACGGACGGGGTAAGCCGTTTGGGCGATTTGGTTCAGGGCGTGCTTCGCTAAGATATCCGCAAGGGGTTTCCCACGGAGGAATTGACAAAATGGTTGAAGAAAGAACACAAGTGATTCAGGAAGCGCCGGCACCTCGATGGGTCGGGATCGTCATTGTGGCGCTCGCTGTGATTTCGCTGGCCGGCCTCGGAGTGGCCTGGTCAGCATCGAACCATGCGGCAGCTCTTCAGCAAACCATCGGAGCGCAAGGGCAGCAATTCCGGCAGAGCGACGATGTGCTGGCCCAGCGTCTCGCCAAGGCTGAGGATCTCAACGCGCAGCTGCAGGGTGAGTTGAGCGTTGTGACCGACAAAATGAAGCTGACGCAGACCGAATTGAGCCGCGCGCGGAAGCAGGCCGCCCAGATCAAGGAAGACCAAGCCAAGCAGCTCACCGATCTTCAAAACAACGTGAACGGACAGCTGGCAACCAAGGCCACCGTCGATGACGTGAACAAACTCGGCACCGACGTGACCAACGTGAAGACGGATCTGGATGCGACGAAGAACAACCTGAACATGACCCGCGGTGAGTTTGGCACGCTGATCGCCAAGAATCATGACGAAGTGGAAGAACTGCGCCGTCTTGGTGAGCGCGATTACTATGAGTTCACCATCGATAAGAAGAATACCCGCGAAAAGGTGGGGGATCTGATGGTCGAGCTCCGCGGAGTCAACACCAAGAAGAACCTGTATACGGTGGCCATCTTTGTCGACGATAACCGCTACGAGAAGAGGAACCGGTCGGTCAACGAACCGATTTACTTCTTCACGCACGGTGCTCGTGCTCCGCTTGAATTCACGGTGAACCAGGTCGGAAAGGATAAGATCGCGGGTTACCTGAGCGTGCCGAAGGTGCAGACTCCCCGCACTCAGGCAGCGGGCAACTAAACAAGTAGGGCTGCCAGCCCCCTTGCTCCTTGGCCGGTAGCTGGCAGAAGAGAGAGCAAAGGGCGTCCGCAGAGGCGGGCGCCCTTTTTTTGTGCTGTTTCCGCTACTGGGCTTTGCTCAGGGCGCGCATCTTGCGGGCGTGGAATCTCTTGGCCAGCGCGGGAAGCTTGCCGTAGGGGATTTTGCCCTGTTCGTAGAGTTTTACCTTCGCCTTGGCGGCCTTGCGGCGGCGGCGCTGGCGCTTCTGAGCTACGTAACGCTTGTCGTGAGCCATCCATTCCCTCCGAATTCTCTGCTGGAAACCAGGACAGACGATTGTAGCGGACAAAGCAACGGATGCAAGATCCGGCTCAAATTTGAGCCGAAATTCCTCTAGCATGTTGGCTAGCGCGGCAATAGCAGATGCCGAAGGCCGCGGCGCTGTATTTCAATCTAGGCGTCGACCCGAGGGGTCATGCAGACTACCGTTATCCACGCCAGCCGGATCTTGACTCCTGAAGAGGAGATCAGTGACGGGATTATCGTCGTCGAAGGGAGCCGCATAACGGGACTGGGTCACCGCGACACGATCAGTGTGCCTACGGGAGCGATCGATTATGTGGCCGCGGGCATGACCGTCGTTCCTGGCTTCGTCGATGTGCACATTCATGGCGCAGGCGGACACGATGTGATGGAAGGCAGTACGCGGGCCCTGGATCGTATTACCTCCCTCCTCGCGCGGCACGGCACGACTTCCCTGGTGGCCACGACGGTCACCGCGCCTGTCGAGGAAACGCGCCGCAGTCTGGAGGGAATCGCGCGCTACATTCGCGCTCATGAGAACGCGGACGAAGTGAGGCCGGAAAGCAGGCCGCAAGCCGAAATCGTGGGCATCCATCTGGAGGGACCATTCCTCAGCAAGGCGCGGCGCGGGGTGCACCCTCCCGAAGCGCTTGCCAGACCTTCGATTGAAACGCTCGACAAATTCGTCGAGGCGGCCGATGGGCTTGTGCGTATCCTGACGGTTGCGCCAGAACTACCCGACGCAATGAAGATGATCGCGCACGCGGCAGCCCGGAAAATCGTGGTTGCGCTGGGACACACGGATGCAGATTACGATCAAGCGCGGGCGGCGATCGAAGCGGGCGCCCGGCATTCGGTGCACTTCTACAACGCGATGCGGCCGTTCTCGCACCGCGACCCGGGCATCGTAGGGGCCATACTCACTGATCCCGAAGTGACTACCGAAGTGATTGCCGACTTGGTGCACGTGGCCGGTCCGGCGATTCAAGTGCTGCTGGGAGCCAAGGGATTTGATACGGTGTTGCTGGCCAGCGACGGGATCGCGGCGACGGGAATGGCGGATGGGCGCTATCGACTGGGGAACTTTGAAGTGACGGTAAAACACGGCATAGCGCAAAACTCGGAGGGAAAACTCGCGGGCAGCACCCTGACGCTTGACCGTGCCTTGCGCAATGTGATGGCGCTGGGCGTCTGTCTCAAGGACGCAGTGAGGATGGCAACGATTTTGCCAGCCAGGCGCATCGGGCTGGCAGGCAAGAAGGGTCTGATTGCCGAGGGGGCGGATGCGGATCTGGTCGTGTTGACGCCAGATATGCGCGTCGCGGGGGTGATGACGCGAGGAGCGGGACTCGCTTAATGGCTACTTGTTCAGAGGAATGTTCAGTTCTGATGAGAGGCGATGCGGATCAAATGGGCTGCAGGAAAAATAGCGGCCTTCGATTTCGATCGTGGGCACTTTGCGGCGGCCGTTGTTCACGCGCAGGACGATTTCTTCGGCTTCAGGTTTATCGTCGATATTAATTTCCCGAACTTTCACACCGCGTTCACGCAGGAAATTTTTGGCGCGGCGGCAGTCGCAGCACCAGTGAGTACCGTAAATAGTTACCTCTTTCATTTTCGCCGAAGCGGAGGTCTTAAGGAGGCCTCGAACTATCTTCTCACTGTTTGGATGCGGCAGGAAGGCTCTGAGACTCAGCATGATGCGAGAAGGGTAAGGCCAGGGGTATGGGGCCGGCGCCGCACGATTAGTGCTCGCGAGTCGAGGCAGTGCGAACACCGGCCTTGGCTGCGGCGCCCATGCGCACAATGGCGCGCTCTACCGCCTGGCGTTCGGCCTGCCATTGGGGGGTCCCGACCCCCTGTTGCTCGAGCGCTTTCTGAGCACGATCGTGCGCCGCGCGGCTGCGCTCGACGTCGATTTCCTCGGCCTTCTCGGAAATTTCCGCAAGCACAATCACGCGATCGGGCAGGACCTCGGCGTAGCCTTCGATGATGGTGAGATAGCGCGTTCCCGACGCGGTTCGGTAGGCCAGAATACCGATACCGAGTTCTGTGATCAGCGGAGCATGTCCGGGAAGGATGCCGAGATAGCCTTCCTTGCCAGGAATCTCGATCGCCAGCACTGTTTCCTGCAGCACGTGGCGCTCGGGCGTGACGACTTGAAGCTCGATTGATTCGGGGAGCATTTTTGTTTAGCGACCGGCGACGGCCGTGGCGCCTTAAGCGGTGGCCGCCAGTTTCTCTGCTTTCTGGTGCGCTTCTTCGATCGTGCCCACCATATAGAAGGCCTGCTCAGGCAGCTCGTCGTGCTTGCCTTCGACAATCTCCCTGAAGCCTTTGATGGTGTCTTCGATTTTCACGTACTTGCCTTCCAGACCGCTAAACTGCTGAGCGACGAAGAACGGCTGCGAAAGGAACTTTTCGATTTTGCGCGCGCGCGCAACGGTTTGCTTGTCCTCGTCCGAGAGCTCCTCGATTCCTAGGATGGCGATGATGTCCTGGAGCTCCTTGTAGCGCTGCAGAACGGATTTCACGGCGCGGGCGACGGTGTAGTGCTCCTGGCCGACGATGCGCGGATCGAGAATGCGCGAGTAGCTGGCGAGCGGGTCAACGGCAGGATAGATGCCGCGTTCGACGATCTGCCGGCTCAGATTGGTGGTCGCGTCCAGGTGTGTGAAGGTGGCTGCAGGGGCGGGATCGGTGTAATCGTCGGCAGGCACGTAGATGGCCTGCACGGAGGTGATCGATCCCGTTTTCGTTGAGGTGATGCGTTCTTGCAACTCGCCGATCTCGGTGTTCAGGTTTGGCTGATAACCCACGGCGGAAGGCATGCGCCCGAGCAGGGCGGATACTTCCGAGCCGGCCTGGACGAATCTGAAAATGTTGTCGATAAAGAGCAGCACGTCGAGGTTCTCTTGGTCGCGGAAGTATTCGGCGACAGTGAGGCCGGTAAGGCCTACGCGCAGACGCGCGCCGGGGGGCTCGGTCATTTGTCCATAGATGAGCGCGCAACGTGATTTTTCAGGGTTGCCTGCTTCGATGACATGCGACTCCTGGAAGTCGAGCCAGAGGTCGTTTCCTTCGCGTGTGCGCTCGCCGACACCGGCGAACACGGAGACTCCGCCGTGCTCCATAGCGACATTATGGATGAGCTCGGAAATCAGAACGGTCTTGCCCACGCCAGCGCCGCCAAATAAACCGATCTTGCCGCCCTTCAGGTACGGCTCAATCAGGTCCACCACCTTGATGCCGGTTTCGAACATTTCCAGTGTGGTCGACTGCTCTGCCAGCGACGGTGCGGCGCGGTGAATGGGATAGCGCTTCTCGGCATGTACGGGGCCAAGCTTGTCCACCGGCTCGCCCAGCACGTTCAGCACGCGGCCCAGCGTGCCGCGGCCTACGGGCACCGAAATTGACTGGCCGAGGTCAACGGCTTTCATGCCGCGGACGAGGCCTTCGGTGGGCTTCATGGCCACGCAGCGGACCCGTCCTTCGCCCAGGTGCTGCTCGACTTCGGCAACGACGTCCATTTGCTCCGGGACATCGAATCCTTCACTGGTGATGTGCACTGCGTTGTGAATCAACGGCAGGTGGCCTTCTTCGAACTGGACGTCGACTACTGGTCCAATCACCTCGGTGATGTGCCCAACCTTCACATTTTGGTTTGCCATGAAAAGCTCCTGGATCCCCCACTCCCTTTAATCGTCACTCGACATCGCCCGACTCATCACGACCCAACCGCCCGCTTAATCTACACGCTCGACATCTACCACTCGCTAGGACGTGGCCGAGGCGGCGCCGCTGACAATCTCGATCAGCTCTTTGGTGATCGCGGCCTGGCGAGTCTTGTTCATTTCCAGAGTCACTTTTTCGATGAGTTCGGCTGCATTGCGCGTGGCCGAATCCATAGCGGTCATGCGGGCGGCCCATTCCGCCGCCTCGGATTCCAGCAGAATGCGGAACACCTCCGACTGCAAATAGCGCGGAACCAGGTGGCTGAAGATTTCGGAGATCGGTTCTTCGCAGAGGTATTCGACCAGGAGCGATTGTCCGCTGGGCGAAAGGTCGCGGGGGAGGTCGTCTTTCGCTTTTGTCGGCGGCGCCGGCTTGTCGGGCGCGCTTTCCGGTTCGCTTAGGATCCCCGGGGCAATGGGCAGCAATTTTTCGATCAGAAGACGCTGCACGAGCACGTTCTTGAATTCGTTGTAAACGGCGTAGACCGCGTCAACCTCCCGTTTTTCGTACCGCTCGGCGATCTCGAAGGCAATTTGCTTGGCGATATCGAAATGCACGTTGCCGGAAACATTCACATGGTCGCCAGCCAGGGGCCAACCCTCGCGCTTGAGCGTAGTGCGTCCCTTTTTGCCAATGGCCAGGACCTGCGGGCTCTTCGAGCGGTTTTCGCGCATGAAATGCGAGGCGCGTCGGATGACATTCGAGTTGAATGCTCCGCACAGCGAGCGGTCACCCGTAATCACCACCACAAGAATGCGATTCTCAAGACGGCGCTCGAAAAGAGGATGCACCGTTGATTCGACACGTGCGGCGGCGGAATGCAGAACGCGAAGAATTTCCTTGGCGTACGGGCGCGCGGCGAAGACGCCTGCTTGTGCGCGCCTCAGCTTTGCCGCTGCGACAAACTTCATCGCGCGGGTGATCTGCTGCGTGCTCTTCACGGAGCGAATGCGGCGTCGATAATCAAGAAGTGTAGGCATCGAGCAATCGAGCTCAGCTGGCGGCGGCAGCGGCTTTGGCCGTGGCTCGGAAGGTCTCCCTGAACGCGTCGAGCGCCTTGACGATTTCGGCGCGGATGGCGTCGTCAATTTGCTTCTTCTCCCGGAGCATTTTGAGCAAGCCGGGATAGTTGGTTTCGACATAGGGGAACAGTTCGCGCTCGAAGCGGCCGACGTCGGGGACTTCGAGATCGTCCAGATACTTGTTTCCGCCGGCGAAAATGATCAGTACCTGCTTCTCGACCGTAAGCGGCTGGAATTGATCCTGCTTGAGAACTTCGACCAGCCGTTGGCCGCGAGCGAGCTGCGCCTGGGTGGTTTTGTCAAGCTGCTCGGTGCCGAACTGCGCGAAAGCGGCCAGGTCGCGGTACTGCGCCATTTCCAGACGCAGCGTGCCTGCGACCTGACGCATGGCCTTGATCTGGGCATTGCCGCCGACGCGGCTTACCGAGATCCCCGCGTTGATGGCAGGGCGAATGCCCGCATTGAACAGGTCCCCTTCGAGGTAAATCTGGCCGTCGGTGATGGAGATGACGTTGGTCGGAATGTAGGCGGAAACGTCGCCGGCTTGCGTCTCAATGACGGGTAGCGCGGTGAGTGAGCCTGCTCCAAGCGCGTCGTTCAATTTCGCGGCGCGTTCGAGCAAGCGCGAGTGGAGAAAGAAAACGTCTCCGGGGAATGCCTCGCGGCCGGGCGGGCGGCGCAAGAGCAAGGAGATTTCGCGATATGACTGCGCGTGTTTAGAGAGATCGTCATAGAAGCACACCGCGTGCTTCTTGTTATCCCGGAAATACTCACCCATGGCAGCTGCGGCGAACGGGGCAATGTACTGCATCGTGGCTGGTTCGGTCGCCGAGGCCACTACGACAATGCTGTAGTCCATTGCGCCATGGTCGGTAAGCGTCTTGATGACCTGCGCGATCGTGGAGCGTTTCTGGCCGACGGCACAGTAGATGCAGATCATGTCGCCGCCGCGTTGATTGATGATGGTGTCCAGAATGAGGGCCGTTTTGCCGGTCTGGCGATCTCCAATGATCAACTCGCGTTGACCGCGGCCAATCGGTATCATCGAGTCGATCGCTTTGATACCCGTCTGCAGCGGTTCACGTACCGGTTGGCGATCGACAACCCCGGGCGCCAAGCGCTCGAGCGGGTTACGATTTTCGGTTTGAATGGGGCCCTTGCCATCAAGCGGCTGGCCGAGCGGGTCAACGACGCGGCCAACGATCGCTTCCCCCACCGGCACGGACATGATTTTATTGGTGCGCTTGACGGTGTCACCTTCGCGGATCTCCGTGTAGTCACCGAGCAGCACGGTGCCGACCTGGTCTTCCTCGAGATTCAGGGCGATGCCGAACACCTCGTGTGGGAAGGCCAGCATCTCGCCGGCCATGCAGCGCTCTAGACCGTGGATGCGCGCGATGCCGTCGCCCACAGAAATGACCGAGCCGACTTCTTCGACCATGACGGCTTGCTGATAATTCTCGATCTGCTCGCGCAGGATCTTGGTGATTTCATCCGCTTTGATATTCGCCATTCCGGCTCCTATTCCGTTTCCAGCTGCTCGCGCAACCGGGCCAGTTGCTCGCGTATAGAACCGTCGTAAATCATCGAGCCGACGCGCACGACCGTCCCTCCCACGAGCGACTCATCCCGGTGAAAGCGTGCTGCAATCTTTTTGCCGGTGTTTTTTTCGAGCGCGGCAGTCAATTTTCCTCGTTCCTCCTCGCTCAAGGCACGGGCGGAAATCACTTCCACTTCGGCTATGCCAAGGCGCGCATTCAATTCGGCCTCGAAGGCTCCTCGAATCTCGCCCAGCATTTCCGTACGGTGACGATCCACCAGAAGAAAGACGAAATTGCGCACCGCCGGCGCTAGGTCCATGCGCGAGGCGAGCTCGCCGATCACTTTGTGCTTGAGCTCCTGACTGACGCCCGGACTTTCCATGAAGGCGCGCAAGTCGGCGGACTCAACAAACACCTCGACGACAGAGGTGAGGTCGCGCTTCACCCCTTCGGCGTCTTTCTGTTCGAGCGCCACGTCGGCCAGCGCTGCGGCGTAACGGGATGCCACGGCCTCGTTCAATTGAGCCTACCTTCCAGTTCCGCAACAAATGCGCCGAACAGCAGCGCTTCTGACTGCGGCGTTATTTCCGCACGCAGGGTGGCTTCGGCGCGCTCGATGGCCAGACGCGCCGCCAAATGCTTCAATTCCAGGCGCGCGGCCCGTTCGGCGGCGGCAATTTCCGCCTGCGCGGCTTTCTCGATCATCTCAGCTTCCGTGCGAGCAAGTTCTCGGAGACGTTCGGTTTCCGCTTCGGCGCCGCGCTTGGCTTCCACGCGCAGGGCAGCGACTTCCTGTTCGATCCCGGCCAGCCTGGCCTGCGCTTCCGCGCGCTGCTTTTCCGCCGCTTCGCGGGCCCGAGTGCCTTCGGCGATCCTTGCGGAGATTTCTTGGGTCCGAGCGCGGAAACTCGGCATCGCCCTGCGAAAGGCATAAATGATCAGGGCCAGGATGATGGAGAAATTTACCCAGCGGAAGATCCAACCAGTCGAAGAATCGGCGGCGGAGGGTTCGCTCTCCGTGGCGAGCGCAGGCAGGGCGACCAGGAAAAACGACGCGAGGGCGAATCCGGCCATCCGCAGAAACCGGGCGAAGTACGTCATTAGGTTGCGCCTCCGCGTGCGGACGCAGGTCTTTCTAGAATCAGGCGAACGATTTCACCTGCCAGCAGAGGGGCCTCGCGTTCCACCTGGGCCCGGGCGCCCTCGACCTCCGCGTTGATGCGCTTCTTGGCTGCCAGAACTTCCTCTTGCGCACGGGCGCGCATCGCTTTGAGCAGCTTCGCACGGCTCGCGAGCGCTTCGCGGCGCGCAGCCTCTTGTTCGGCGTAGATTTCGCCTCGTGCCTTGCGCAAAGCCTGTTGATAGGCCTCCCTTTCTTGCTGGGCGGCAGCTTCCACGCTGGCAGCTTCTTGGCGAGCGCCTTCGATCTGCGCATCGCGCTCGGCCATAGCCCTCTCTATGGGCCTAAAGAAGGCCCAGCGCAGAAAGAAATAAAACAGCAGGACGAAGATGATTGTGGGCACAGATCCAAGGAATAACTGCCCAAGGCTGTGAAGGATATCCATCTGAGAGATGTGTGCTAGGGACGCGCTCCCTGGTTAGTTTTTCCGCCGATTCCCGGCTCGCGGTTTGCGGGGGCCGGGTGCCTGTCTTCAACGTACCAATAAAGGAGGGGAATTATCGCATCGGCACAGGCTGGCGTCAATCAGAAGCGGCGGATGAGGCGGATGACAGCGCTTGAAGGGGTCTGGGTGATGGGCGCCGGTGAGACGAAGCGCCGAAAAAACTCGATGGGAAGGAGATCTCACCCTCGCGCTCGGGCCAGCCCCAGAGCGGCGGAGGCCACGGTCAGATCATCGCCAAAACCCGTGAGCCATTCAACGCCCGGTTCCTTGCGGAACCAAGTGATCTGGCGCTTGGCGAAGCGCCGGGTGGCCTGCTGAATGGCCGCCACCGCTTCTTCTGGGTTGCGCCCGCCCTCGATTTGGCGACGCAATTCCGCATAGCCGATGAATTGGAACGGCTTGGCGCCGGCCGGAATGTCACGCTTGATCAGCTCGGCGACTTCGCCGGGCCAGCCGGCCTTGATCATGGATTCGACGCGAGCGTTGATTCGGGCGTAGAGCGCAGCCCGCGGTGGGAGGAGTCCGATTTTCGCTATTTGATAGCCTTCCAGGGGCTGGCGACCCGCACGATGGATTTCTCCAACCGGCTTGCCCGCCAGCACTCGAATTTCGAGGGCGCGGATGATCTTCTGCGCGTCGCGCGGGGCGATCCGGCGCGCCGATTCTGGATCCAGGCGTGCGAGTAGCCGATAAAGGTAGCTCGTCCCATGCTGCTTGAGGCGGCCACCAAGACGCTCACGCAGTTGGTCCGAGCGGGTGGGGGCCTCGGCGAGGCCCTCCAGCAAGGCGCGAAGATAGAGGCCAGTGCCGGCCGTGAGGATTGGCGTCTTTTTTCGTTGCCGAAGATCTTCGAGAACTTCCAGCGCACGCTGGCGATACTGGCCGGCGGTGAATACCTCGTGGGGTTCCACAAGATCGACCAAGTGATGCGCTATGGCCTGTTGTTCGGCGCGTGGAACTTTCGCCGTGCCGATATTGAAAGCACGATAAACCTGGGTGGAATCGCACACCAGGATCTCGCCGTCCAGCTCGCCGGCAAGTCTGATCCCCAGCGCCGACTTGCCAGACGCGGTCGGCCCGAGCACGACAATCAGCGGCGATCCAACTCGATTTGAGAGATTCACAAGAACCTGCCGACCAGTACTCTGCTCGCGGACGGGATCGCACGAACGCGCAAGCCCGAGTTCGTCCGCCGAATCTGTCACTGGCCGAGTGGCAGAAACAGGCGTTCGGTTGAGCTTCAGTGAAGGTTAATTTGGTCCAAGGGGATATTGTAGATGAAGGCGATCCGCAAGCGAATGTAGGGCCCCTTGAACTGAGCCGGCAGCGGCTCGAAAGGATTCGAGGCGTGGATCGCCGACATGGCGGCATTATCGAGGGGCTGTTTGCCCGAGGTGCGTTCCAGGATGGGGTCCGGAGGCGGCACGCTTCCGTCGCGACTGACCTGGAATGTGGTGAACACGACGCCTTTATCCCAGCGGGCCGATTCGGGCATGACGTACAACCAATTTCGTTTGAGTGTGGCGAGGAGCCTGGTGATGTAGGGATTGAAGTCCACGCCCTCGGTGTCGGTCAGAATTTGAACGCCCTGGCCGAGACCGGTACCGCCACCCCCGCCGGGAGCAACGGCTCCGCCACTATACCCGGGTTGCGTGCGGGCACGGCTGATGGCGTCGCTCAGCTGGTTATCCAGGGCTTTGCCTGCAGAAGATTGAGAAAGGCCGAGATTGAGGCGATTGTTCTGTGGCTGCGCTGGCAGAACCGGCTCGAGGTGCGAAGGTGCAGGCTGCGTCGGTACCTGATTCGGGGCGGGCTGCGTGGGTGCCACTTGACTGCGGGGCTTGGGCGCTTCGGGCAAATCGGAGGGTGGGCGCTCGGGCTTGGGGGTTGGCACAGGCGGAGGGGCAGGAATTTCCGGCTTAATTTCCGGCACGACACGCTTAAGCATGTCGCGATTCATGTTTAGCCTTGGAGTTGGCGCGGCAGGGACCGGTTTCTCCGGCGGCATGTAGACAAAACTCAATTCTTGCTGCGCGTTCTTGATGTCTTCTTCCGAGGGCGCATGATACGGAAAAATTTTCGGCCACAGCAGCACGAAGGCCAGGAGCGTGAGGTGAGCCGCAACCGAGAGGACGCGCATGAGCGCGTCCCATTTAGGATTCTTTTTCGCTTCCGGCTGGATCAGCAGGTTGGGATCGCCGGTGATGAAAATATCGGGCTCGACGACCTCCCGAAGATCCGGCGTCATTTCCGGCGCTCGCTCGAATTCTTTCCAGGCCTCGGGCGCGAGCGGCTCGACGTAGGCCGGAACGACGACCCGTTCATCGAGAATGGCGATCGGGACATGCTCGGTGATCGGCTCAAATCTCTCGATCGGTTTGGCAGGCAACCCCCGGGGGACTAGCGTGCGTGCCACGAGCGAGTCGAGCGGCATATGCGCAGGAATGGAGGTGCGCCCATCGAGCGGCGGCAAGTTCGCATCGGGAAGGCCAGCGGGGACGAGGGTGCGCTCGTCCATGTATGTCTCAAGACGGCGGGCAGGGGTTTGGGGCTCGCCGTCTTTCACGGGCCGCACGTCGACAGGAACTAGAGTGCGTGGAATCATCGTACTTCCTGCGGCGCAAACGTACCCGCTTGGACGCGCCGCGCATGTTCGAGGATGCCTGCCATGACCGAGTCAGCCAGCGCAAGAGCACGGCGACCGGCGGCCCCATCGACCGCGGGCGGCTTGCGCGTGCGCACCGACCCGGCAAAGGCGCGCAGCTCTGCGCGCAAAGGCTCTTCGGGCGTGGTCGGGACTTTTTCAAACGCAATTTCCGGCTGGCCGCGCTCGACTTGGCCCCCTTTGACACGGATGCGCAACAGATCCTGGCGGGTGAAATCGAGCGAAATATATTCGTGCGCTTGGAAGAAGCGCATCTTGCGCACGCGTTCAGTCGAGACCCGACTGGCCGTCAGGTTGGCTACCGCGCCGGTGGCAAATTCAAGGCGTGCCTGCGCAATGTCGATTTTGTCCGTGATGACTGGAATGCCCACGGCTTTCAGGTCCGTGACCGGGGAGTTTACGAGCGAAAGCAGAATGTCCAAATCGTGAATCATCACGTCGTAAACCACATCGATATCGAGGCTCCGCGGAGTGAAGATTCCCAAGCGGTGGACCTCGAAAAAGAGCGGACCAGAGATGATTGGTTCGGCCGCGACGACACAAGGATTGAAGCGCTCGACGTGTCCCACCTGCAGGATCCGCCCGAAGCGGTTGGCTGCCGCGATCAGCTGGTCGGCTTCCTCTAGCGAAGTGGCCATTGGTTTCTCGACGAGCACATCGAAGCCGGTTTCGAACAGCCGGCAACCGATTCGTGCGTGATCTTTCGTGGGCACCGCCAGACTGACGGCATCGACGCGGCAGCGCCCCAGGGCCTCGAAGTCGGCGATGACGTCTGTTCCATGTTCGCACGCGACTTGCTGCGCGCGCTGGGGATTGGTGTCCAAGATGCCGACCAATTCGACGCCGGGAAGCTCGCGCCACACACGCGCGTGGTTCTTGCCGAATTCACCTGCGCCAACAACGGCCACGCGAATGGGCTTTTCCTTCATGCCACTACTCGCTCGTCTGTGGTGAACGCCTGAATCGAGATGCCAGCCTCATCCGCTGCGCCGATCAGCTCCTCACGATCGAACAGCAGCGTGCGCCGGGCATCGATCGCCAGGGCAGTGGCGTTTGCCCGGCGCATCACCTCGATCGTTCTCCCTCCGATAACCGGCACATCAAATCGCATGTCCTGGCGCGGTTTACTGACCTTTACGACCACCAA
>Ga0306921_10001711_pt1 | contig 21518 bp, 23 predicted proteins | sample sta12Cox44000080_FD_203760 | JGI IMG/M metagenome (GOLD analysis project Ga0306921, IMG submission 203760) | Lab enrichment of tropical soil microbial communities from Luquillo Experimental Forest, Puerto Rico - statoxic.12C.oxic.44.000.080 (v2)... | ecosystem: Environmental > Terrestrial >...
GAGCACTTCTCCTGGCGCAAGGTCGTCAGCAAGTCGGAAAGGGAAGAGCTTCAGTTCGTTCTGGACATCTTCGACACCGCGGCCCATCAACCGTTTCACGCTGTATACAGCGCGTTCGGGAGTGTCGATAAGGTACTTGCGGGCGGCATTGCCCACAATGATCTGGTCGCGCTCGTCGAGCGCAACCACGGAGGGCACGAGGTTCATGCCATCCTCGCCGGGGATGACGACCGGGCGGTCGCTCTCCATGTAGGCTGCCAGGGAGTTGGTGGTGCCGAGATCGATGCCGATGATGCGTACGGTGGCCATTCGTATGTGGCGGCCCGCCGCGGCGGGCCACATTAACTGTGTCGTCCCCGAGGGACTCCGGTAAATTCTTGCTACCTACCCAGCACTCCACCCGCCACCGCGGGCTACGTGCTGGGCTGCATGTTCGTCGCCCCCCAAAGGGGCTCAAAGCATCGTTGTGCCATCCTCATCGCCACACCGGCCAAACCGATGGGGCGGGACTTCTGGCTCTTCCTGCGGCAAGCTGATGACGCGCGGAATCGCTAACCCTCGAGGACCTCGTCGACTTCGCGCAGCAGGTTACGCAGATAGGCGCGGCGGTTCAGAACGCTGAGCATTTTGTCTCGCGCCGCTGTGCGTTCGCTTTCCTCCACGTTTTCACCTGCAGAGGCACGGTCGACCAGCGTGTCCCACTGGTTCCATGTCACTCTCAATTCGTTCAGCATCTCGTTCTGCTTGGACACGAGGTGCTGCTTGGCGTCATGCAACTCCCGCTCCAGCGAAGGGTTGTCCTCGCCCATCTTTTTGTTCATGCGAAACTCTTCAAGCTGCATGTTCAACTCGAATACCTCTTCCAGCAGATCAGGCGGAACAACCTGCTTCTTCACCGCTCCAGTCCTGCGTGCCTCCTCGGTCGCTGCCTTCGATTGCTCCTCCAACTGCACGCCCTGCAAACGAAGCAGGTACTCGGTCCGCAAAACCGGGTCTTTCAAGGTGCGATACGCGTCGTTGAGCTGCGAAGTCTTCTCCAGACTCCATTCCTGTTCGAGGCCGTCGGCCCGGGCGTTGATGTCGGGGTGCAGCTTGCGGCTCAGCGTGTAGAAATCCCGCTCCAGTTGGGTCATATCGAGATTCAATTTGTAGGGAAGACCAAAGAACGTGAAGTACTCCACGGGAGCTGGCGGCTGCACCTTGCCACACTCCTGACAGTAGTGGGCGGCGCGCATGGCTCCGCACGACCAGCACTGCGCCGTTATCGGCTTGGCATGGGTCAGTACCAGTATGCCGCTGGTCTCGTTCTTCTTATCTTCACTCCAGGCCATATCATGCTTTCAATTCTCAGAGGACGAAGAACTGCTCTTGGAGTTCCACAGCCACGGAATCTCCCTCCTCAACTCCGCTGCGTCTGGGTGGATTTCGGTCGCACCGAGGCTTACGAGAATGAACTTCCGCAGCCGCACGATTTCTTTGCATTTGGGTTTTGAAAAACAAATCCCTGGTGCATCAGGCTCTCTTCGTAATCGAGAATCATGCCGTGCAGATAAATGAACGACTTTGGATCGACAAAAACGCGAAGGTCGTCATACTGAAAGACGCGGTCGCGCTCACGCGGCTGGGTATCGAAGCGGATGTTGTAGCTCAACCCGGAGCACCCGCCGCCCTGCACCCCAAGCCGCAAGCCGCCCTCGGTGGGCGAGATATTCTCCTTGGCCATTGCCGCGCGAATGCGGGTCAGCGCCTTCTGCGTCACCTGGATGCCCTTGACGGTCGGCGCCGGTGCCTGCGCCGGATTCTCAATGTTGACCGTGCTCATGTTTGTGATCTGGTGTGCCGTGGCCACTGGTCCGGCACACCAGTCTCCGCCTTCAGTCTACGCCTGCTGCGTAACCGCAACGCTCTGCTGCTTCTCGTTGTGCGCCTGCTTCTTTTTCCAGTCGCCGATGGCGGCGCGAATCGCGTCTTCGGCCAGCACCGAGCAGTGGATCTTCACCGGAGGCAATGACAATTCCTTGACGATCTCCGTGTTCTTGATCTGCAGGGCTTGGTCCACGGTCTTGCCCTTCACCCACTCCGTGGCCAGCGAAGAAGAAGCGATCGCCGAGCCGCAGCCAAAGGTCTTGAACTTTGCATCTTCAATGATGTTGGTAGCAGGATTGACCTTAATCTGCAGCTTCATGACGTCGCCGCACTCAGGTGCGCCGACCAGGCCGGTCCCCACTTCCTCGCTGTTCTTGTCGAGCGAACCCACGTTACGGGGATTGGTGTAGTGATCGAGTACCTTGTCGCTATATGCCATTAGTGTCTCCTAACTCTTGGTCGGGGCTAAAACCCCTCAAAACATCTGCCGTCCCTACCGGGACTCAGGCCCTTGATTCGTCCCACCCAGCGCGAAAGCGCTGGGCTAAGATCTGCCACCCCTCCGGGGCGGCATCGTCCTCAAGTCGATACCTACCTGGCATCGGCAAGCTAGTGAGTCGGTTCCGCCGCCCACTGGACTTTCGTCAAATCGATTCCTTCCTTCGCCATTTCGTACAGCGGAGAAAGTTCACGCAAACGGTTCACGGTTTCGACCACCCGCTGCGCCACGTAATCCACTTCCGCCGGGGTGTTAAAGCGTCCGAGGCCGAAGCGGATCGAACTGTGCGCCAAGTCATCACCCGCACCCAACGCTTTCAAAACGTACGAGGGTTCCAGCGTTGCCGACGTGCAGGCCGAGCCGCTCGATACCGCGATGTCGTTAATCCCCATCAGCAGAGACTCGCCTTCCACGTAGGCAAAGCTGATGTTTAAATTGTTCGGCAGCCGGTGCTCCATCGAGCCGTTGATGTAAACCTCGTCAAGTTGGCTCATGATGGCGCCCTTCAGCCGGTCGCGCAGAACGCCGATCCTTTTTGCTTCCTCAGCCCTGTCTTCGGCAGCGATGGCGCAAGCCTTGCCCAGTCCGACGATGCTAGGGACGTTGAGCGTTCCGGAACGCATACCGCGCTCATGGCCGCCGCCGTCGATCTGCGCCACCAACTGCACGCGGGGATTCTTGCGACGAACATAGAGAGCGCCGACGCCCTTCGGGCCATACAGCTTGTGGGCCGTGATAGAAGCTAGGTCGACATTGTCCTGAATCACGTTGAACGGCACCTTGCCGATCGCCTGCACCGCATCCGTGTGGAATAACACGCCGCGCTCGTGACATAACCCACCGATCTCGCGAATCGGCTGGAGCACGCCAATCTCGTTGTTGGCGGTCATGATCGTCACCAGGATGGTCTTGTCGTCCATGGCGCGTTTCAAATCGTCGAGATCGATGCGGCCGTCCTTCTGTACCGGCAGGTAGGTCACGCGGAAGCCATGCTTCTCCAGACGCTTGCAGGTGTCGAGCACAGCCTTGTGCTCGATGGCCTGGGTAATGATGTGGTTGCCCTTCTCGCGATACATCTCGGCAACACCCTTTATGGCAAGGTTGTTGCTCTCGGTGGCGCCCGAGGTGAAGATGACTTCTTTCGAGGTCGCGCCGATCAGCTTGGCGATGTGCTCGCGCGCCTGCTCGACCGCCTGCTCCGCCTCCCAGCCAAACTCATGATTGCGGCTGGCGGCGTTGCCAAAATGCTCCGTGAAATAGGGAAGCATCTCTTCCAGGACCCGCGGATCGACTCGCGTGGTCGCATGGTTGTCCATGTAGATGGGTAGCTTCACATCCTTGTTTCCGTTTCCCGCAATAACATCGGTGCTCATATTGCTGACGTCTCCTAGACTTCTTCGGCCTTGTTCGACGGCCAACCTAGCGTCACCAGTTCCGCTGCCGGCTCGTGTTCGTACTCCGTCATGTCCCAGATGGTTAACTTGTTCAGTACTTCTTCGATCGTGCGGCTCACTTTTCGCAACGGTTCCCGCACCGTGCAGCGATCGCTCTGGTCACAATCAGAGGTTGCGGCACTGCAAGAGGTCATGAACAAAGGTCCCTCGATCGTCCGGATCACCTCGTAAGCCGTGATCCGGCGCGGATCGCGCGAAAGAGTATAGCCGCCGTTCGTGCCGTACTGCGAAACCAACAGGCCAGCCTTGGTAAGCCGCTGCAAAATCTTGGCCAGGGCCTCCTGCGGGATGTTGTACATCTCCGCCAAGTCTTTGGCGCTGCAGGCTCCCAGGTCGGCGTGCTCGGCCAGATGCCGCATGGCGATCAACCCGTAGTCCGCCTTTTTGGTCAACTTCAGCAAACCCGCACCTGCATCAAACCGTTAGACGAATTGGCGACTAAATAAGTCGCAGTTTCATTCTATGACAAGGGCGGGGTGGTTGCAAGCCCTTACACGCCAGGTGCAGGGTTTGCATTGGGCGGCAAATATCAGAAGCTAAATGAGTTGGATGTTGGCGAGGAAATGGGTCGGGTGTTTTCCTCGGCGCCGCTGGATATACGACCGTCGACCCACGTATATGAGTAAGGAGAGGGTTAATCGAGGCCGTACCTATATCACAACGGTATTTCTTCTAAAATTCATGGCGGATTTCAACCTTCCCGTTACGCCTAGTCCGTCGATTTCGGGCAGGATGGGATCGCTCCGAGCTCCGGTTCACAGGTTTCTTAATTGTTCAGCGACCTAGCCTCGAGGGTGTTGCAGAACAAATCACAGTATCGGTTTTGCGGAAGCGACTGGGTACCGAGTGCGTCGGACGACACTGTTGCGCCGCGCGGCGATGGGAATCTTCGCACCTCAAGTCTGTTCCCCACATTTACGTTTGTGAGCAGATTTTTACAGACGAACTGCGTTAATCGCTTGACAACGCAGGGAGCCGGTCTAAAATACCGGACAATTCACAAATGCCCGAGGGTTTCGGGCGACAGACATGAATTATATCCAGCCGGCGAACACAGCCCACATCTACCCCCAGAGCGAGGCCATGGAGCAGAAGTGTCTTCATCCTCGTGTCCAGATCGTCTCTCGTGACGAAGACGCGGAATTTGTCGAGTGCCTTGAGTGCCGCGAGATCTTTGAATCGAGTGAATTCCGCGACATGGACATCGAGGCGAAGATTCCCACCGAAGAAGAATAGAGAGCCACTGTCGAACAACCGGAAGCTTGGGCGAGAGCGTGGAGGTGTGTCTGTAAGATGGCGGCGAACCATTAGCCCAAGCGAAGAGAGGGATCAGACGATAATTCCGCCTCGGCGAATTCGCCGGCCAGAAACCGCGGATAAGCAGCGGCCGCGATCATGGCAGCATTATCGGTAGACAACTTGCGCGAAGGAAAGAGAACGGGTAATCCCTCACCGAGGGCGCGCTCTTCGAATGTCCGTCGCAGTTCAGTGTTGGCTGCGACACCTCCGGTCACTAACAAAGTCGCAACGTCATACTTATCTGATGCGGCCAGCGTCTTGCTGACAAGATCATCAACCACAGCCCGCTGAAACGATGCGACAAGGTCCAGTGTCTGCCGATCGCACGCGGCGAGGTAATCCCGCGGCGTCGGCTTGGTGATGGCGGTTATCGTTTCGCGCCGTCTCTGAATGCTCCCGGCCATGTTGTGAACTTCCACGTAGCGGAGCACAGCCGTCTTGATTCCGCTGTAGGAGAAGTCGATGCGGCGCTCGTCGGCGGTATGACGGTTTTTCGGGTTGCGATCGCGGTGCTTGATCTGCGCGAAGGGAAAGTTCACCGCATGGGGGTTTCCGTAGTGCGCCAGGAAGTCGATCACCGGTCCGCCGGGATAACCGAGCTCCAGCAGTTTGGCGACTTTATCGAAGGCCTCGCCGGCGGCATCGTCGCGGGTGTGTCCGATGTTACGGTAGGTCCAGCCGCCGTGTTTTCGCTCTGCCAGGTAGAGGTGGGTGTGGCCGCCGCTGACCACCAAGGCGAGTACCGGGAACTCCAACCCGGTGTTGCCGCGCTGACGCTCTTCGAGCAGCACGGCATGGATATGTCCTTCAAGATGGTTCACGGCGATCAGAGGCTTTTCGAGTGCGAACGCGAGGGCTTTGGCGTAGCTGAGACCGACCAGCAGCGATCCGGCGAGTCCTGGACCTTGTGTGACAGCGATAGCGTCGATGGTTTCGTAGATCTTGCCGGCGTCGTCAACCGCCTTGCGGACTACTGGCACGATAGCCCGCAGATGTTCGCGCGAGGCCAGTTCAGGGACGACTCCTCCGTAAGGCAAATGAGTCGCGATCTGGGAGTACACGACATTGGAGACCAGCTCCTCGCCCGAACGCACCACGGCTGCCGCGGTTTCGTCGCAGGAACTCTCAATGCCGAGGATGAAGGCGTCATTCACGCTTCCATTGTACGGGGCTGAATTGGCTGACGGAAAATGCCGTCGGAGCCGGCGAGCCCCTATTAAACGGCATACAATCGCTGCTGAGCGATGAAATTGCACGCCCTTCACATCGTCAGCGAGCTGCGCAGGCACGGCTTTCAGGCTTTCTTTGCCGGGGGCTGCGTGCGCGACATGCTGTTAGGCCTTGAACCAACCGACTACGACGTCACCACAGACGCAACTCCGAATGAAGTCATGCGCATCTTTCCCCAGACCTACGCAGTGGGCGCACAGTTTGGGGTTGTGCTGGTGCCGGTTCCGAAGGACGGCGAGAGAGAGATCGTTCCGCCCGAGCATCCCCACGCCATCGAGGTGGCGACGTTTCGCAGCGACGGCAGCTACTCCGACGGACGGCATCCTGACCAGGTGCAGTACTCGAAGTCGCCCGAAGAGGACGTGCAGCGCCGCGACTTCACCATCAACGGGTTGCTGATGGATCCCCTGGACGACGACCGCGTGCTCGACTTCGTGGGAGGCCGTGCTGATCTAGCTGCCGGGATCATTCGCGCCATCGGCGAACCGGAGCGGCGCTTTCACGAAGACAAGCTGCGCATGTTGCGGGCTGTGCGGTTCTCCGCCCGTTTCAACTACGCAATCAATCCGCCTACTTTAGCAGCCATCAGAAAATTGGTGGTCGGCATCCATCGGGTGAGCCGCGAGCGAGTGCGCGATGAGCTGACCAAAATGTTGACCGAAGGCCATGCACGCCGGGCGTTTGAGTTGCTCGACAGCACTGGGTTACTGAAAGAAGTTCTGCCCGAGATCGACCGCATGCATGGGGTGGAGCAGCCGCCGCAATATCATCCCGAAGGGGATGTCTGGATCCATACAATGATGTTGTTGCAACAACTTCCGGCCAACTGTTCGCGCACGCTGGCCTGGGGAGCGCTGCTGCACGACGTAGGTAAGCCTCCGACGTTTCGGGTGGCGCCCGACCGTATCCGCTTCGACGGGCATGTGGAAGTGGGAGTGAAGATGGCGCATGAGATCTGCCGGCGTCTGAATTTCTCCAACGACGATACCGAACAGATTGAGTCGCTGGTCGCGAACCATATGCGCTTCATGAATGTCGAGCAAATGAAGGATTCCACGCTGAAGCGATTTCTGCGGCTGCCGAAGTTCGACGAGCACATGGAGATGCATCGCATCGACTGCCTCAGCAGCCACGGAGACCTGTCCCTCTACAACCTGGTGAGCGAGAAGATACGCAATACTCCTCCCGAAGAGATCAGGCCGGAGCCACTCATCAACGGGCACCACCTCATCGCGCTCGGTTACCAACCGGGCGCGCTGTTCAAAGAGATTCTGTCGACTGTGGAAGACGCGCAACTCGAGGGACGATTGCAGAGCAGGGAAGACGCCATCGAGTTGGTAAGGAACGAGTTCCCGCTGGCGCACTGATTCCGTTTATGCACACGGATCCTTCGCGTGAGCGATGCTAGAATCAAGCTTCAAATCATGCAGCTCGCTCGTGGGACACTAAAGAAAATCTTTGCCGAAACGGTGTGCAGCAAGGCAGGCGATCAGGCCCCCTTGCTGGCATGGCCTGTGGTCTGCGGCGGCGCGGTGGCGGAGAAAACCAGTGCTCTGAGCTTCGTAGATGGCGTGCTGGTAGTGGCTGTGTCCGACACGGTTTGGCGCGAGCAGTTGCAGCAGATGTATCAGCAGTACCTTGCGGAACTGAATCGAATCGCGGGGCAAAGGGTGCGGAACATTTCGTTTGTGGTAGCGCCGCATGTGACCCGTCCGACTGCATAATCACGAGGACAGCACTTCATGGTTTCGGAAAAAGACGTCTCTTACGTCGCCGATCTGGCTCATCTCGAGCTCACGGCCGGGGAGCGCGCTCGCATGTTGAAGGACCTGAACTCCATCCTGGCGTACATCGAGCGGCTCAATCAGCTCGACACCACCCATGTCGAACCCATGGCACAGGTCGCCAGCCGCTATGCAGTGCGAAAAGATGTGGCGGGCAGCAAGGCGTTTGCATACGCCATGCGCGCCGACGAACTGCGTCCCTCACTGCCGCACGATGAAGCCATGAGCAACGCTCCCCAGACCGAGGGCACGTTTTTCAAAGTACCCAAGGTCATCGAGCGCTAAGAGCCACACGGACACGCGATGAACATTGAATTGCTGACAGTCGATTCGGCGCGGACAGCGGTGCTGGAGAAACAGATCACCGCGGCGGCCCTCGTTGATGCGTTCTACCAGAAGATTGAGGCGGAAGACCCGTCCATCGGCGCGTATCTGACACTCTGCAAGGACCGCGCCCATCACCAGGCCGAGCGGGTTGACGCGCTGGCTGACAAAGGTGACGCGCTGCCTCCGCTGGCGGGAGTGCCGATTGCGATCAAGGACGTGCTCACCACAAAGGGTGTGCGCACCACTGCGGGGTCGAAGATTCTGGCGAATTTCATTGCGCCGTACGATGCGACCGCTGTGGCTCGCCTTGAATCCGCGGGAGCCATCGTGTTGGGCAAGACCAACTGCGACGAATTTGCCATGGGTTCGTCAAACGAGAACTCAGGGTTTCATCCGGTGAAGAACCCCCGCGATCATTCGCGCGTCCCGGGGGGATCGTCAGGAGGTTCGGCGGCGGTGGTTGCCGCTGGAACGGCTGTGGCGTCGCTAGGGTCCGATACCGGCGGCTCGATTCGTCAGCCGGGAGCGTTCTGCGGCGTCGTAGGACTAAAGCCGACCTATGGACGCGTCTCGCGCTATGGCCTGATTGCCTTTGCTTCGTCGCTGGATCACGTCGGGCCGTTCGGCAGGACGGTGAAGGATGTGGCGCTGATCCTGCAGCATATGGCGGGCCGCGATCCCATGGACTCCACGTCGGCCGATCTTCCGGTGCCGGATTACGCCGCCGAGATGGGCCAGCCGGTGAAGGGCCTGCGCATTGGAGTTCCGAAAGAGTACTTCGGCGAGGGTCTCGATCCTGAAGTTCGGGCGGCGGTGGAAGCCGGAATTCAGGAGTTGGCCAAAGCCGGTTGCGAAATCGTTCCTGTCTCGCTGCCGCACACCGAATACGCCATACCCACCTACTACTTGATTGCCACCGCGGAGGCGTCGTCGAACCTGGCTCGCTTTGACGGCGTGCGCTATGGAGTGCGGGCCAAAGAAGCAAAGACGCTGGTCGAGATGTATCGCAAGACGCGTGATGCCGGCTTTGGTACGGAAGTGAAACGCCGCATCATGCTCGGGACCTACGCGCTAAGCGCCGGGTATTACGACGCCTACTATTTGAAGGCGCAGCGCGTGCGCAGCCTGCTGGCCCGGGACTTCGACGAGGCCTTCACCAAAGTGGACGCGATGGTCACGCCGACGACCCCCACACCTGCATTCAAGCTAGGAGAGAAGGCGGATGATCCGCTGGCCATGTATTTGGCGGATATCTATACGGTAACGGCTAACCTGGTAGGCGTCCCGGGAATCACCGTGCCCTGCGGCAAGAGCAAGGAAGGATTGCCAATCGGTTTGCAGATTCTGGGCAAGCACTTCGATGAGCCAACCGTGTTGCGCGCAGCCCACGTCGTAGAGCACGCACTAGCATCTTCAGCGAATGTTGTGTGAGGAGAGATTCACGCCTGCATTGCATGACCGTTTTGTACCCGAATAAAGAAGGCCCCAAGTTCGATTTTGAGTACTCCATGCAGAAACACATCCCTCTCGCGAAGGCCTTGCTGGGGCATGAGTTCAAGGTTTCGAGAGGAATGTCGTCCGCTCCAGTCGGGCAGCCTCCGTTTTTATGCATCGCGTGGATGGACATTGGCACGGTCGAGGAATTTGTGCCGGTCCTCACCCGTCAACTTGAGGCGCTGAGGAACGACATTCCCAATTACACCAACCTCGAGCCTGTCATTCAATTCGAACAGGTGCTATAGCAGACCCAGGTTAGCTCGGAAAGGCGCGGCGCGAACTTGGGGTACCGGGCGAATCAGTTTCGCGTATCGAGTGAGAGCCGGGAAGCCGACCCTATCGCCAGAAGCGGGCGCAAAGGATGGAGTACCAGGGAAGCCGGGATCTATACCGCCTCGTAATACCTCTCGCCGGCGCAGGCGCGGCACAGGATCGTTCCATCCCGCCGCACCTCGCGCTGGAAGTTGATGCCCTCTCCGCACAGCGCGCAGACGATGCGCTCGCCCTTGTAGCCGGGAAGTTCTTCCGGCGGCACGGGAACCGTCACCCATTGCACGGCGAAAAGTTCGTCGTTCGGCATCTCGCGGTAGGCCAGCATTTGCTGCTGGTTCTTGCTCGCAATCTCGGGATGCATTTGCCGCGCCAGCGTCTTGGAGCTTTCTTTGGCGGCGAGGCGAACCGCCTTGCCCGATTCCAAGTCAACAAACGTGGCGGCGACTTTTCCCCAGTCGCGGAACTTCAGTGCTCGCTTGCCCAGCCGACATCCGGTGACCACGCCCACTGCATCGGTCATGCAGCGATCAATTTCGACGAAGGTGACCAGACGCTTACGGTCTTTGCCATAGGGATCGTCCATCCCTAGCAATTCAAGCCCCAGTATGGCCATGCGCACACCCAGGATTTGGCCGGCGCACAAGTGTCCATGGGCCACTTCGGCATCGCGCAAGAGTTCGTCAAAGGACTTCAAGGTGCTATTAGTCTACGTCATTCTTGGTCGGGAGTATCGGGTGTCAGGTTGGCGAATCGGCGCTTGACCTCCCCGTGATCTTGGCGCCGTTTTGCGGCGAGAAGGTGACACGCGCCGGTTGGCGTTGCCACTCGCGACTCGTATACCGATTCGGGGAATTCGCCACCCAGCTTCTCCAACTGCTTCCTGCAGAGCGGTTTGCGAGTGGTGATCTGCGCAACGATGCTGCGACACGTTCGCCATCGTCGGCCACACCACAGTAGACCGCGTAATCGCGATACAGCGACATCAGAATAATGGGATCGAAGTCAGGCAGTTTGATCTGTGAAATTCTGCTGGTGTTGCGATCCACTAGCAGCCAGCGTCCGCGCTGCCAAAGCCACCTGGGCTGGCTTGCCGCTTCGCCGGGAAGCGAATCATTAACGCGATACGCCCGCCGCACGACGAACATGCGGTCACGTCGTGCGTGGGTCCGGTGGTGTATTCCTTGAGGCTTGGCGTCGAGGTAAGCGGGCGCACTGTAATGGCGACGGTCTTCTCTTCCGCCGAGCCTAACAAGAGTTTGACCGGCATGGCCTTGCCGAGGCTCGTGACCTGGGGCTTCGAGGCTGCTGCGGCGGGAAGAGCGATCAGGACAATAGCAAGGATAGTTTTGGGGCGGAGCATCGAGGCCAGCGTAGCTCTGGCGGCTTCGGGGTGCGAGTTAGGAAAGTACGCGCCCATTCGGCACTCTGGATCGTCTAATCAGTGGCCACTGGTGACCTCAATTGCGTTCGCATAGGTGGTTACCAGGTGGTAACTGGCATACAATGAGCAAGCAACGAAGACCCCGATGAGCGACTTAACCCACAGCATTATTCTCCCTGCTTACAACGAAAGCGAGCGCCTCGCCAGCTCGATTCCGAAGGTGCTGGAGTACGTTCACAGTCGCGGTTTGCAGGCGGAGATCATCGTCGTGAACGACGGCTCAACCGATGACACGGCCGAAGTTGTCCGGGGCTTTGCTGCCGACAATCCAATGGTTGTGCTGCTGGAAAACCCAGGCAATCGCGGCAAGGGGTATACCGTGCGCAACGGCATGTTGCACGCAAAAGGGGCGGTCTCGCTATTCAGCGACGCCGATCTTTCGTCACCGATCACCGAGGCCGACAAGTTGTTCGCGGCACTGACCGAGGGCGCGGATGTGGCGATCGGATCGCGCTGGCTCAAACGTGAACTGCAGACCGAGCGCCAACCGCTACACCGCCAGCTCTACGGACGGCTGTTCAACTTGGGGCTGAAGTTGGCTCTGGGACTCGACTACCGCGACACGCAGTGCGGTTTCAAGGCGTTTAAGCGGCAGGCGCTACAAATCATTTTTACGCGCCAGCACATCGAACGTTGGGGCTTCGACCCCGAGCTTTTGTTCCTGGCCAGGAAGTTCAACTTGAAGACAACCGAGGTCCCGGTGGAGTGGGCCCACGACCACCGCTCCAAAGTCAATCCCTTACGGGATGGATTACAGATGGGCGGGGAAGTGCTGAAGATTCGATGGAACGACCTGAAGGGCCGCTACGAACAGGCGTCGATTCCACTGTCTGGCACTGTGCCAACTCCCGCGCCAACGCCGCTGCAGATGGTTAAGTAAGGTATTCTATGTAGCGCTTTTGGCGCAACGCCCTGAAGGTTCTGCTTTTCTTCAAAGTGTAGCAATTCAACGTCCACAATTCCGTTTCATAATTTGCAGCTTCCGGCTCCATTGGGCATCTTGACTTGAAGCGTCTGGAAGATACGATCGCCATTTCCGAAAAGCCATGGAAAGTGTTTCCACAACCCGAGGAATTGGAAGTTCGATAGCGACGGCGAGGGACCTGAGCCTGACGGGGAAATACCGCGGCGTCAGGCAGACTTCGCTGGGGTGTTGCGCGCCGCTGTCGGTAGAGGATCACAGTTTGCAAGCCATGCCTGATGCGAGCCCTGCGAAGTGGCATCTGGCGCACACCACGTGGTTCTTTGAGACGTTTCTGCTGAGCGAACATCTGCCGGGCTACCAAGCTTTTCATCCCGCATTCCGGAACCTATTCAATTCCTATTACGACGCAGTTGGCGATCGCCCGCTGCGCGCTCTGCGCCACACGCTGTCGCGTCCTGGTCTTGAGGAAGTCCACGGTTATCGCGGCCACGTGGATGAGGCGATGGTCCGTTTGTTGTCCCACGAGCTATCGCCGGAAGTCCTCGATCTGGTTGCCCTGGGACTGAGTCACGAGCAGCAACATCAGGAACTGATTCTGACCGACGTCAAGTACGGGTTGGCGGTGAACCCGCTTCGTCCCGCGTACCGAGAGGCTGGTCGTTTGGGCGGGGGAACACGAGCGACGGCGCCCTCGCTGCGGTGGATCTCGGTGCCAGAGGGGGTGTACCCCATCGGGTTTGAGGGTGAGGGTTTTGCCTTCGACAATGAAAGTCCGCTCCACAACGTGTATCTGGCGCCTTTCCGCTTGGCGTCACGGCAGGTGACGAACGGCGAGTACATGGAATTCATGCGCGACAACGGATACGGCACCGCCAACTTGTGGCTCTCCGACGGCTGGGATTGCGTGCGCGCTAATCAATGGAGCGCTCCGCTATATTGGGAGATGCGCGAAGGCCAGTGGTGGCATTACACGATGGATGGCATGCGACCGGTCTGTGCCGACGAGTCGATATGCCACGTTAGCTACTACGAGGCCGACGCTTTCGCTCGCTGGGCGGGCACGCGTCTCGCAACGGAGTTCGAATGGGAAGTCGCCTCCCGCTTGGTGGCCGTGGCGGGAAACTTCCTGGACAGCGAGGTCCTGCATCCTCGGGCCGCGCCTACGAGCGAAGGTTTGACCCAGATGTTTGGTGATGTCTGGGAGTGGACGGCGAGCTCGTACCTGCCCTATCCGGGATTTCATTCTGCGGCTGGCGCTGTCGGCGAATACAACGGGAAGTTCATGTGCAACCAGATGGTGCTGCGAGGCGGGTCGTGCGCAACTCCGCTGTCGCACATCCGGCACACTTATCGCAACTTCTTTCCGCCGCATGTACGCTGGCAGTTCATGGGTGTTCGGTTGGCCAATGGCGACTAGCAAACAACTTCAGTTTCGGGCCAACGATGTGACTGCCCAGGCGGTGCGCGAGGGGCTGAGTGCCGCTCCGAAATGGCTTCCCGCAAAGCTCTTCTATGACGAGATTGGTTCTGCTTTATTCGAACAGATTACGGAGTTGCCCGAGTATTACCTGACGCGTACGGAGCGCGCAATTCTTGAGAGCTTCGCGCCTGAAATTCTGCAGGCCGCTGGTTCATCGCTAACCCTGATCGAACTGGGCGCTGGGACCGCGACCAAGACTTGCATCCTGATCGAAGAGTTGTTAAGGCGACAGTCGCGCGCGTTGTTTTACCCGATCGACGTTTCGTCCAGCGCTCTACAGGAAGCGGTAACGCAACTGGGGCGGCAGTTTCCGCAGCTTCGGGTGAACCCGATCATTGCCGACTACACCGGTGGCGTGGAGGCGCTGAGCCGCATCTCAGGCCGCAAGCTGGTACTCTACATCGGCTCCAGTATTGGCAACTTTGAGCCAGACAAGTCTGTGCACATCCTGCGGCGCATTCGCCGCACGCTGCGGGCAGGCGATGCATTGTTGCTGGGGGCGGACTTCGCTAAGACTCCCAAGATTCTCATCCCGGCATACGACGATCCGCAGGGTATCACCGCGGCCTTCAACAAGAACATCCTGGCTCGGCTGAACCGCGAGCTCGACGCGAACTTCGATCTCGATGCCTTTCGCCACGTCGCGCTGTGGAGTCGTCGCTGCTCGCGCATGGAAATGTACCTGGAGAGTACGGTTACGCAGGAGGTCTTCGTCCCGGCGCTCGACATCGATATTAGGTTCGCGCAGGGCGAGCGCATCCACACCGAGAACAGCTACAAGTACACCGAAGAGATGATCGAAACGATCCTGGGGGAGAGTGGTTTCAAACTTGAGCAAAGCTGGCATGATCGCCAGAAGTGGTTTGGCGTGCATTTAGCGCGAGTCTAAAAGCCAGGATTAGGCTTTCCTGCCGAAGTGGATACCTGCAGATCCTTCGACTGCGCTCAGGAGAAGGTGTCCGCTCGGTCGAAGTGACGGGGCAAAGTGAGTAGCCAAGCGGAGGATAGCTGCTCCCCTCCACCGCCGCAGTAGCGGCTCCGGGTCGGGATGACCAGGTTTGGCCTTTCCCAAACGACAACAGAAGATCACAGTACCGCGATGATCGTCATGTCTGTCCTCAGGTTCCATTTGATTCGCTGTTTACTCGTCGTGTTGCTGCTGGCGAATTCTGCATGGCCGTGGGGTAATGAAGGCCACATGCAGATTAATCGCGTGGCGGCTGAAAAGCTGCCGCCCGATGTCCCGGCGTTCTTGCGGAATGCGGCGGATCAGCTGGCGTATCTGGGGCCTGAACCGGATCGTTGGCGGGAGAAGTCGGAGTTGGCACTAAAGCTGTCGCAGGAGCCGGACCACTTCCTGGACATGGAATTGATCGAGGGCATGACGTTGCCCCCGGACCGCTACAGCTACTATCGCGCGCTGGCGGTCAAGCGGCAGCAGACGCCGGGCCAGCCGGACAACCTGCTGCCGGAAAAGGTCGGCCTGCAACCGTACATCACGATGGAAGTTTTTGGCCGTCTGATTGGGGCTTTCCGCGAATACCGGCATGCACTGCGTGACCACACGAATCCCGAATTTGCCGAGCGCAATGCGATTCTTTACGCCGGATGGCTGGGGCATTACGTGGCTGACGGGGCGAACCCGCTGCACACTACCGTGAATTACAACGGCTGGACGACCGCGAATCCCAACGGCTACACCACCGCGAAAGCTATTCATTGGAAAATGGAAGGCGAATTTGTCGCCGCCAACTTAAAGCAACTGCAGTTTGCGGATATGGTTCCGGCCAAGGTGCGCAAACTCGACAATCCGTTTCAGGACTATCTCGCGTACCTGCGCAAATCGCATGGCTACGTGGAGAGGGTCTACCAACTGGAGAAGGCTGGAGGTTTTGAGGCGGCGGGCAGTCCCGAATCGCGGCAATTCATCGAGCAGCGGATGGCGTTCGGCGCGGAGATGCTTCGCGATCTCTGGTACACGGCATGGCTCGACAGCGCCGTCGATCCTCCAGGGTACGTCCCGCCGAAGCCGGCGACCACGAACCCGCCTGCGGCGTCACCTTCTGATTCGCCCGCTCCCAATATGCGGACGGCTCCCAAGCTGGGAGAGCCGACGCCCCAACCCGGCGGCTAATGACCAACAAGAAACTCACGCCTGAGGTCGAGAAAACGCTGTGGAGCGCGGCGGAGGCTGCCGCGGAATTGGCCTATGCACCGTATTCCGATTGCCACGTCGGCGCAGCTCTGCTGACCAATGACGGCGAAGTCGTAACCGGGTGCAATGTGGAAAACGCATCCTACGGATTATGGCAATTGTGCGGAGAGAACTGCGCTGTTTCGGGCGATTGTCGAGGGGAAGCTGTCGCGCGGCGTAGGAATCGACGCGATCGCCGTGGTGCATCGCGACCGCCACAATTGCACGCCGTGTGGCGCTTGTCGTCAGGTGCTTTACGAATTTGGCCCTGCTGCCATTGTGCTCTACGAATTTGAGGGCGGACGTAGGCGAACCACGGTCAGCGCCCTGCTGCCCGAGAGCTTTCAACGGTAACCGCCGGCCATTGGCGTCCCTCGAATTGGCGGAATTGCTGCTCCAACCTCCACTGCAGGCGTGCCTTCTCATTCCCCTCCAGGAACTTCTGGCAGGACGCAGCCACTTGTGCTGCTACCAGTTGGATGCCAGCGCATTGCTTCACCGGCGTCCACGCTTTACTGTCGCTCCACAAAGCGCTGCCCGCGATGAAGGCGTGTTCCAGGCTGGTGCGCGCCATCCGCTTCAACTCGCTGTACGACAGGTTCTGGTCTTCGACGCCCCTCAGGTACTCGTGCGTCATGTCGGAGCGTGATACGCCCTCGTCATCCGTGGCCAGCGCGACCGGCACGCCTGCCCGCATGAAGGCGTGCAGCGGGTGATCGCGGCCGCGCACCCCTAGGATCACATCGTTGCTGGTGAGACAAATTTCGACCATGACGTTCTTCCTGGCCATTTCCTTCAAAAGTTCAAGCGAGTTCGTCTCATTGAGCGTGTCCACTGCGTGACCGATGCGCTCGGCTCCGGCCATCTCGACCGAGTCGCGCACATGAAAACGCAGGCCCTCGGGCGGGACCAGCCCCTCAACTAGCTCCCCTGCGTGCAGCGTGACATGCACCTTGGGATACTGGCTGTGCAGGTACTGCATCATCCGCATGTGCAGCAGAAAGTCGTGCATGGGGACGTAGTAATCCTCGGGCATGACCAGGTTCAGTCCGACAAATCGCGGATCAGCCATGGCGAGCTCGAATCCGAGCAACATCTGCGCGAAGACAACTTCCTTCGGCAGGCCCCGGAGCACCTGGAACAAATAGCGCTGGATGACCTGACAGCCAGGACCGGCGTCGGACGCAGCGCAATGCAACTCCGCATCGCGAATCGTTTCGGCGTCATTGGTCTCCCGGATGGCGTCTTGCAACGCCTTCGACAGGCCGTTGTCGGTCAGCGCCTGGCGCATGGCAGCGAATGTTTCAGGCGTGGCGTCCTCGGCGAACTTCACGGCTTTCACGGCGTCGCAGTTCAGCATGTCCCCAAACGGCTTCCCGGTGGAAGTGAACATCAGCTCCTGGTATAGCTCGCGCTGCGAAGCCGCGCGGGCAGCTGTCTCCGCCAGCATTTTGCCGGTGTTGCCGTGCGTGGCTGCGCCGAACTTGTCGAACGAGTCGAAGAAATGATCGTGGGCCGACTGGCCCGACAACTCCCAATTCCGCATTGAGAATGCATCCACCATGCTGCGATACAGGACAGGATTGGCGAGCGCGTTTTCGGCCAGGACAGTAGGCGCCGGACAGTAAGGGTCTCCGGTTGACAGCTTGAGAGAAGGGGTCAGGTAGAGCGTCTTGGGATCCACACATTCGTGCTCATCTTGGGCCCATTGGATCAGTGTCTCGGCATAGACGGCGCCTGACAGGTGATTGTGCAGGTCGCCTCCCTTGGGCATTTCAAGCAGGAATGCTACCAGCAGATTCGGGTCTTTCCGGATGCTCTCAAAGTAGCGTTCCGTCTGAGCTTCTGGCGTGCCGGCAGGCCGGTTGGCCGCAAACGCAACCGGCATCGCAATCGAGGCAGCAACAACTAGAGCGGCTGCCATTGCCTTGCGGTACGAACTGCAGAGCATGTCTCGACCCTCCCAGGTGGGGGAAAACGACTGAATGTTCCAGAATGCGGCATGATAACAGCCGTGGCCCAGGATTGTTCAGTTGTGTTTCCCTCGCCGATTCTCTAGCATCCAAGTTTCGTGGAATCCACACTTGGGGATGCCTCTTGGACCGACTCAAAGTCCTTCTCGACCGGAAACAAGTTTCAAAAAGAGTTGCCGAACTCGGCGATCGTATTACTAAAGATTTCGAAGGTGAGTCGCTAGTCCTTATTGGAGTGTTGAAGGGCGCCACGATTTTTCTAGCCGACCTGGCGCGCGAGATCAAGCTCGATGCCACCTTTGATTTCATCGCGGTCTCCAGCTACGGCAACTCGAAAGAGCAAAGCGGGGAAGTGAAGCTCATGAGGGCCGTCGACCACTCAGTGGAAGGGAAGAACATCATCCTGGTGGAAGATATCCTCGACACCGGCATCACGCTGACCTATCTAAAAAGCCTGCTGCTCGGTCATCAGCCAAAATCGTTGAAGATTGCTACGCTGCTTGACAAAGTCTCTCGCCGAACAGAACCGATTCAAGCCGACTATGTGGGCTTTGAGATTCCTGACGAGTTCGTGGTGGGATACGGATTGGATTTTGCCGAGCGTTTCCGAAATTTGCCGGATATTTGCATTCTGGAAACTGACGAAGAGATGTCGTAAACTCTGTCGTGCCTATGTCTGTTAACTCTTTAGTTATGGGTCATGATCCTGCGGCGCTCTTGAAGGACTGGCAGGCGGTTGCCAATCTGATCGAGCATACTTTGCTCAGTCCGGCGGCCACCAGCCGCGACGTAATTACGCTCTGCGCCGAAGCCAAGCGGTACAGCTTCTATTCCGTAGTGGTCAACCCCGCCAATGTGGCGCTGGCCGCCGCGCAGGTGCACGGATCGGCCGTCAAAGTCTGTACCGTAATCGGATTTCCTCTAGGCGCGAATCTAACCGTGACCAAGCTGGCCGAAGCCGAGTCGGCCGCGCTCAACGGGGCGCACGATCTCGACATGGTAATCAATGTGGGGGCCCTGAAGTCGGGAGACCGCGTCCTGGTGAAAACCGAAATGCGCAGCCTCGCGAAACTGGCCCATGCCCATGGGGCGATCCTGAAAGCGATCATCGAAACCGCGCTCTTGAGTCAGGAAGAGAAGATCCTGGCCTGCGCTCTTGCGGTCGAAGCGGGAGTCGATTTCGTCAAGACTTCCACCGGATTTGCCGCGTCTGGCGCAACTGCCGCCGACGTCGCACTCATGCGAGGAGTCGTAGGACACGACATCGGGGTCAAGGCCGCGGGCGGCATTCGCACCTCCGGGCAGGTTGCTGAGATGGTCGCTGCGGGCGCGAATCGCATCGGAGCCAGCGCCGGCGTGGGGATTGTGCGCGAGCTTGGAGCTCCGGCGGACTAGCACCGTGGAAATCCCTGCATCACAGCATGACTCAACCACGTCGAGCAGGCGACAGGCAGGTTCTCGACTCGCGCCGCGACCGTGCTCAACTCTACACAAAGGTGCCGTCAACTTCACTCGCGGCCCTGGTTCGGGATGACAGGTTTATGAAGCACACTCTAGCCAACCAGGAATCACGCTCGACGAATGTTCGACGCCCGCTATGCGGAGGCAACACGCGCTGTTGGCGGGAGTTTGCATGGGCCGTCTGACCGGCGTACTGGGTATCCTGGCCATTCTGCTTTTTGCCTATCTGTTTTCTACCAACCGTAAAGCCATCCGCGGCAAGACAGTCCTGATCGGGCTGGCATTGCAGTTCGTCTTCGCGTTGCTGATCCTGCGCGTAGGCTGGGGAGAGCGAGTGATCGCAGTCGCGGGTGATGCAGTGACCCGGTTGCTGGGTTATTCCTTTGCCGGATCGGAATTTGTCTTTGGCCCGCTCGGCACCAAGGACTCGCGGTACGGCTTCTTTCTTGCCTTTCAGGTCCTGCCCATCATCATCTTCATCGCGGCTTTCTTCGCCATTCTTTATCACTACGGTGTGATGCAGTTCATCATCCGCCAGTTGGCGAAGGTCATGATGCGCTTGATGGGTGCCAGCGGGGTGGAGTCGATGGACGTCGCGGCCAGCATCTTCATGGGACAGACGGAAGCTCCGCTGACCATCAGGCCCTACCTGCCGAAGGTCACGCAGTCCGAGTTGATGGTGATCATGACGGCGGGTATGGCGCATATTTCCGGGGCCGTGATGGGTGCCTACATCGCGTTCGGGATTGACGCAAGACATCTGCTGGCCGCCGTCATCATGACCGCGCCCGGAACCATCCTTATTGCCAAGATGCTGGTACCCGAAACCGAGACACCACTCACCGCCGGCACTACCAAGCTCGATGCGATTGAGTTCGAGAGCAAAGGCAGCAATGTTCTCGACGCCGCCGCAAAGGGCACCACCGATGGGCTGCGCCTTGCGCTCAACGTGGCCGCCATGCTGATTTCCTTTCTTGCGCTGATCGCGTTGATCGACGGGATTCTGGGCGGAACGCACAACTTGCTCGCCGCTCACGGCCTGCCATGGTTTCCCGCTAAGCTGGAAAGCATTTTCGGCGTACTCTTCGCCCCCGTCGCGTGGCTCATCGGCGTGCCCCGGCAGGATTGTATGGCCGTCGGCAACCTGTTGGGCACGCGCATGGTCCTAAATGAGCTGGTAGCATTTGCCAAACTTGGGGGTGAGAAGGCGGTGCTCGATCCAAGATCGGTAACCATTGCCACCTTCGCTCTGTGCGGCTTCGCGAACTTCAGCTCGATCGGCATCCAGATTGGCGGCCTGAGCGCGCTGGCTCCCAACCGGCGCCATGATCTGGCCAAGTTGGGATTGCGTGCCATGATCGCGGGTACCCTCGCCAACCTGATGTCTGCTAGCATTGTGGGAATCTTGATGCGAGCCTAGCCGCATCGGCAAACCGGTTCCTCCGGAACGAAGTTGCTGCTCACACCTCCGTGTGATCGCTGCACTAGTTCGATGCAGCGCATCGGCTCAAGCTGGAGAGTTGATGGTCATGTCATGGCTCCCACTGCGCCGGTGCGCGGAAAACACTCTGTGTCCTCGCCAGTTCGATCCCCCGCCCAGTGCTCTGTTTCTGAGCTGCCACGGCTGTGTTTTCGACGACATTTCGGTGGGCGTTAGCTTGTCTGACAACGACGGAGGCCTTTATGTCTATTACTAAGCAGGACGCACTCGACTATCACCAGGCAACCCGGCCGGGCAAAGTGGAGGTTATCTCCACCAAGCCCTGCCTCACGCAAAGAGATCTCAGCCTGGCCTACACTCCCGGCGTTGCCGAA
>Ga0306921_10001712_pt1 | contig 21514 bp, 16 predicted proteins | sample sta12Cox44000080_FD_203760 | JGI IMG/M metagenome (GOLD analysis project Ga0306921, IMG submission 203760) | Lab enrichment of tropical soil microbial communities from Luquillo Experimental Forest, Puerto Rico - statoxic.12C.oxic.44.000.080 (v2)... | ecosystem: Environmental > Terrestrial >...
ACAGCAAGCCCTGCCCACAGGCCAAAGTGCAGCGGACTGAGTTGCAGAAGGTGGCCAAGGAAGGGCATGACCGCCAGGCTGAGAAGCCCAAACGAGAGAATGACCGAGACCGCGTAGCTGGTATCCTCTTCGTCGCTGCGCAGGGTACTCGACAACGCAATGATGGCCGAGACCCCACAGATGGCCATTCCTATGGCCAAGAGCTTGCGCAGAGCCCCATCGATTTTGAAAGCCCGGGTAAGCCAGAGTGTGATGCTGATGGTAGCCACGACCTCGAGGGCGGCCAGAACAATACCCTTGATGCCGACCTCGGAAAAGCTATGCAGGCCCATCTGCGAACCGAGCAGGACGATCCCCACCTTCCAGAAGACTTCATAGGTACGTGTGCCCACCTCAAACCACGGATGCAGGCCGACGGTGTTGCGGATCAGGATCCCGAGAATGATGGCGTACACCATGCAATAGGAGTCCAATCCTCGCCGCCCGATCATTCGCGCCACGGTTGCCAGCACCATAAGCAGCAGGAGTCCTGGCACGAATTGCAGAACGTAGCGGACCCATGCCTTGAAGTAGAGACTCCAGGTGGCGAGCGGGCTCAAACTAACCGATTTACCAAGGGATGCGGAAGTGGACATAGCGACAAGCCACACCAATCAATAAAGCTATTCCCAGTGAAAGCCAGTCGATGCCCGGACGCATGGAGATTACGAATTCCGGCTTCCCGCCGGGCTTGTCTGGCATAGTCTCATTACCTCGTCATACCTGCGGCTGCGTCGAGAGCGCTCACTCAAGTCTTTTTGAATTCGTGTGAATGCCGCATTCCAACTTGTTCCCGCCCCATCGTCCGGAACGTGGATCTGCGCCTTCTGCCGGGATAGCCGTGCATGGCTCACAACCAATGCTGCGATATCCCGCGTCGTACAGCGGTAGATATTCAATACCGTGCTCCGCGGCATACGACCACACCTGTTTCCAGCTCCACGCCGCTAGTGGACTAACTTTCGTCAGCTCTTTGCCCGTAGGCAAACGGTGGGCTTCTACCAGCCCGAGACTTCTCCGGGTCGCCGACTGCTCGCGACGCAATCCGGTGAACCAAAGGTCGAAGGGCTCCAGTGCCTTCATCAGCGGTTCGACTTTGCGCCGCTGACAGCAGGCGGTCGGATCGGTACGGTAGAGAATTCCCAGCTCCGTCTCTTGTTCTGCGACCGACTGCGTCGGCATCACATTTACCAGGTTCAGATTCCACGCCTCGGTCATGCGGTCGCGATAGGCGTAGGTCTCGGCAAAGTGGTAGCCCGTTTCGAGAAACAAAACCGGTACCCGCGGCAGTCGTTTGCACAGCAAATGAAGGACAACCATGTCTTCGATCTGGAAACTGCAGGTCATGCAGGCAGAGCCATGTTCTGCCGCGAGGACGCGATTTATGACCTCGTCCGGGGCAAGACCTTCGAACTGTTGCGCCTCTACCTGCAAGCTCATGTCTCCCGATGGTTTTTGGATGCGTCCCGCTCGCGCCAGGTTCTCAAGCGCCCGATCAGCTCATTAGCCCTCTCCCCATCCGAGGGGAGTCCGGAACCGATTTCAAAGAAATCCGCGGGGGCTATGGTTTCGAGAATTTCCCGCTTCTGCTCGGGCCTTTCGGTGGAAAGCACGATGACGATTCCCGCGCTCTGTAAGGCCTGTATCACAAACGGGAGAGTAGCGGGCTCGAAGTCGCGCTCGTCGATCAGCTTTACAAACCAACCTTCGTCGAAGAGGCACCGTTCGACGGTGGCGGCCAACGCCGGACTCTTTTCGATCCATATCGTTGCCGACCGGTGACCATGTCTGGCCACCCGCTCCCGTTCTCTCACGGGCGCGTCAGACGGCGAGATTTGATCCCGCCGAAGTCCGTCAACCGGGGCTACTTCTTCAATCATCCCAGCCGCCACCGTAGCATTGGTGAGCTGGTCAATCAGAATGAAGCTGCCCGTGCTTCGAATCTTGCAGTAGGGATCGAAGAACAAGGGCAACGTGGTCTCAATGTCCACGGATCCGATGTCGTTCATGCCCAGGGCATGGGCTTCGAGCTTTGCCAGAGTGTCAACGTCGACGCGATGGTGGACCCGTGTGACTCGTGCGCGAACGATGCGGGTCGTATGCTTCAACAGGTAGAGCTTGCCGCAAGCCAAATCCGCCGACTGCATCCAGACAAGGGATGCGCGAAACTTCCGCGACACCGAAGGCAGCAATTCCTCCGGTACCAGGAGATCTCCGCGACTGATATCGACTTCGGCGTCGAGGGTGACCGTCACTGCCGCGCCCGGACCGGCTTCTTCCAATTCGCCGTCGAAGCTAACCAAGGACTTGATCTTGCTCTTTATGCCCGAGGGCAACGCGACGACCGGTTCTCCTCGACGAAACATTCCCGAGGCAACCTGCCCCGCGAAGCCGCGAAAACCGGCGTCAGGGCGAATAACGTACTGCACCGGGAAACGGCCGGGGCTCGATGCCTCGGTATCATGAATCTGCAGCTCTTCCAGATATTGAAGCAACGGGGGACCGTCGAACCAGGGCAGCCGTTCGCTGCGTCGCACCACGTTGTCGCCTTCCAGCGCGCTGATGGGAACGATGTACACATCGGGCAAGCCAAGCTTTTCCGCCATCATCAAGAATTCGTCGGCAACGCGATCGAATATCTGCTGGGAGTAATCGACGATGTCCATTTTGTTAACTGCCGCGATGACATGCCGGATCCCCAGCAAACTCGCGATGTACGCATGACGGCGAGATTGCGAAAGCACGCCCCTGGTCACGTCAATCAGTACCACGGCGGCATCAGCGGTTGATGCACCGGTAGCCATATTGCGGGTGTATTGTTCATGACCGGGAGTATCCGCGATGATGAATTTGCGGCGGGGGGTGGAGAAGTAGCGATAGGCGACGTCAATGGTGATGCCCTGCTCGCGCTCGGCTCGTAAGCCATCGGTCAGGAGCGAGAAATCCAATGGGCCCGTCGACCGGTTGACGCGACTGTTGCGTACCGAGGCAAGCTGGTCCTCGTAGACCCCCTGGCTGTCGTAGAGCAGACGGCCGATCAGGGTTGACTTGCCGTCGTCGACGCTGCCCGCCGTGGTGAAGCGCAGGACTTCGGAGCTGGCGGGGAATAGATGCGCGATTTCGTACAGCGACGGGTCGAGCTGAGTTCCCGGGGCAGCCATTAGAAATAGCCCTCCCGCTTCTTCAGCTCCATCGACCCTTCTTCGTCATGGTCAATCACCCGGTTCTCCCGCTCCGAACGGCGGAAGGAGACCATCTCCTCGATAATGGCCGGGACAGTGTCGGCCTCGGATCGGATGGCACCGGTGCATGGTGCGCATCCCAGCGACCGCATGCGGCATTTGACGGTTGTGGTCTTTTCGCCGGGCAGCAGACGGACAATGCTCTGCAGGAGCAGAATCGACCCATCGCGCTCGAGAACCTCGCGCTCCTTGGCGAAGTACAGAGGAACGATCGGGATCTTTTCGACGTGGATATAGAGCCAGACGTCGAGTTCGCTCCAGTTCGACAGCGGAAAGACGCGTATGCCCTCGCCCTTGTGGTGGCGGCTATTGTAAAGGTTCCACAATTCGGGTCGCTGGTTCTTGGGGTCCCATTGACCCATGGAATCGCGAAATGAATATACCCGCTCTTTGGCTCGTGATTTTTCCTCGTCTCGGCGTGCGCCTCCGAATGCGGCGTCGAATCCGCCCTCGTTCAACGCATTAAGCAAGGCACGCGTCTTCAGCAGGCCGCAACATTTCTGCGTTCCCAGGGCATAAGGCGTGGCCCCGTCTGCCAAGGCCTGCCGATTGGTGTAGACAATGAGTTCGGCACCGATCTCGCGGGTGTACGAGTTTCGAAACTCGATCATCTCGGGGAACTTGTAACTGGTGTCGATGTGCAGCAGCGGAAAAGGGATTTTGCCCGGGTAAAAGGCCTTTTGAGCCAGCCGCAACATGACCGAGGAGTCCTTTCCGATGGAGTAAAGCATCACCGGGTTGGAAAATTCTGCGGCTGCTTCGCGCAGGATGTAGATGCTCTCAGCTTCGAGCGCTTTGAGGTGGTCGAGTTGGCCGTTTGTTTGCATTGTCAGTGAAGAATAGTCTCCCGCCGCCAGTAGTCTCGGTTGGGTTCTGTTAGGTCGTTATTTCGGTCTGATATCGGGCACTGCGACGTCAGTGGCAGGTTAGGTAATAAACCGCACAACATCGACCCGGCAAACGTGACGGTAGAGCGGACATCGAGTCCAGTGGAGCAGCCGTCGGAGCTGGCAAACAGACCTCCACGCCATAGCTGTGAATAGTGTAGCGAATGCTGCGAGCTCTTGGCAATTGTAATCTGTCTCCCCGGTGGCCCCTGGCCTGGCACTTGACTGCGCGGCCGGGGTGAAGTGCGATAACCCCCGGCCATGCCCTACGAATTCCAATAGTAGACCAGCGATGCCGGTTCCACCTCACGATTAGGTAAATTGTTGAACCTCGAGCTGAATGAGGCTCTCAGGTCCTGGGTTGCCGTGCGATCGCCCGCGCCTGACGGCTAGGGCTTATTTCGGTCGCTCGGCCCAACAGCCGCTTGCGCAAAGCATTGCTGGGGCTCACGCGGACTTCCAGCCGCACCGGACAGTACCAGGCGGCAAACCTGCTTGACGTAGGCCGCGCTCAGCTCGTCATGCCGAATGAGAAACCGCATGTAAATTGCGCCGTAAAGGATGTCCAAAACCAGGTCGAGGTCCAGGTCGCGCGGCAACTCACCCCGCTCAATGCCGCGCCGCAAGGTCTTGTAGGCTTCCTGCCTTCGCGGTCGCAGAAAACGGGCTCGAAAAGCCTCCAGCAATTCATGATCGGACTGTCCGGCACCGAGTAGCGCGGCTACAATCTTTCCGCGGCGGCTGCGAAAGATAGCAACCACCTGTTGCATCTGCAGGCTCACGTCCTGGAAGACGGATCCGGTGTCGGGAAAGTGCAGCTTGCGCTCCGTGCTGGCAGCGAAGGCGTCAACAACCAACGCACCCTTGTTCGGCCACCAGCGGTAAACCGTGGCCTTGCTGACGCCGGCATCCGTGGCGATGGCTTCGATCGAAAGATCCGGAAATCCGATTCTTTCGAGCAGGGCAAGGGTGCTACCCAGGATGGCCAGGCGAGCGTGCTGGCTCCGGGGGCGTCCCGGCTGCCGCCTGGCACCATTGTCCGGCTCGAGGGTCGAAATCTGACCGGCGACCATTTGCCGCATCCCCCAACCATAGCATATATTGAATACAATACGTACCGTATTGAATCGATAGGAAAAATCCCCGCGATCCGAGCCAACGGAGCACCCATCCGACCCTGAATGGAGCATTAGCTGACCGATGTGGATTGTTGCACTTGCGCTGAGACGTCCTTATACCTTCGTGGTCATGGCCCTGGTCATCATCCTTCTGACGCCCATCGTGATTTTGCGGACTCCGGTAGACATCTTCCCCGATATCAACATTCCTGTAATTAGCGTGGTATGGAACTACACCGGATTTGCCCCGAGCGAGATGGCCGACCGGATCGTTATTAACTCCGAACGGGCGACCACCATCACCGTCAACGATATCGAACATATCGAGTCGCAGTCGGTAAACGGTGTCGGCGTCATCAAGATTTTCTTCCGCCAGGGGGCCAACATCCAGACTGCCCTGTCACAAGTGACGGCGATTATGCAGACCATTACCCGTGGGCTGCCCCCAGGCACGACGCCGCCGCTGGTCATCACCTACTCTGCGTCCTCGACCCCCATCGTGCAGCTCGGTCTGAGCAGCAAAACGCTGCCTGAGCAGCAACTGTTTGATCTGGGGCAAAACTTCTTGCGGACGCAGCTGGCGACCGTAAACGGAGCGGCCACGCCATACCCCTACGGCGGCAAGATCCGCCAGGTTCAGGTTGATCTCGACATGCCCAGGCTGCAGGCCAATGGCCTGTCGCCCGCCGACATCGTTAACGCCATCAATTCGCAGAATATTATTACGCCGTCGGGGTCCGCCAAAATTGGGCCGCTGGAATATCAGGTGGAAATGAACAGTTCGCCGAAGACCATCGCCGAACTGAACGACCTGCCGGTCAAGACGGTCAACAGATCAACCATCTACCTGCGCGATGTGGCTCACGTGCGCGACGGGTTTGCGCCACAAACCAATATCGTCCGCCAGGATGGCGTTCGCGGAACCCTCATGTCGATCTATAAGGTCTCCACCGGGTCGACGTTGACCATCGTGAAAGCCGTGAAGGGCATTCTTCCGATTGCGGCCCAGTCGTTACCCAAAGATGTTTCTATCAAGCCCCTGTTCGATCAGTCGTTGTTTGTACGAGCCTCGATCAATGGCGTGGTACGGGAAGCGTTGATCGCTGCGGCGCTGACCGCGGCCATGATTCTTTTGTTCCTGGGCGATTGGCGGCCTACGATCGTGATCTCCATTTCCATCCCGCTCTCGATCTTTGTATCGGTGATTCTGCTGGGCGCGCTGGGCGAAACCATCAACATCATGACGCTGGGGGGACTGGCACTCGCAGTAGGCATCCTGGTGGATGACGCCACCGTGGAAATCGAGAACATTGAGAGAAACCTTGCTCAGGGCAAGGAAATGAAGCAGGCGGTTCTCGACGGCGCCGCGCAAATCGCAGTGCCGGCCTTCGTCTCCACTCTCTCCATCTGCATCGTGTTCGTGCCCATGTTCTTCCTGACGGGGGTGGCGCGATATCTGTTCGTGCCCTTGGCCGAAGCAGTCGTGTTCGCCATGCTGGCCTCCTACCTGCTCTCACGAACACTAATTCCCACCCTGGTCATGTACATCATGCGTGGGCATGAACACCGGGCTGCGGGTCCCAAGACAATTTCCGGCCGCTTTCAGCGTGGCTTCGAGCGCGGGTTTGAAAAGTTTCGCGACGGCTATTACCAGCTTCTGGAAACCACCCTCGGACACCGTAAGTTATTCGTCGCCTGTTTTCTGGCCTTTTGCCTGCTCTCGATGGCACTGGTTTTCTTCCTCGGCGAAGACTTCTTTCCGTCCGTGGATGCCGGCTTGATGCGGCTTCACGTCCGGGCGCGGGCTGGACTCCGCGTCGAAGAAACGGCCCGGCTCTGCGACGAGATTGACAGCTATCTGCGCCAGCAGATACCGAAAGATGAACTGGTGACGATTTTGGACAATATCGGCCTGCCCTATTCGGGCATTAATCTGTCATACAGTAATTCCGGTGTGGTTGGAAGCAGTGACGCCGAGATCCTGGTCGGACTCAATGCCGAACACCACCATCCCACCGCCGGATACATCCGCCGACTGCGCGCCGAACTGCCCCGCCAGTTTCCCGGTGTCGAGTTTTTCTTCCAGCCCGCGGACATCGTGACGCAAATTCTGAACTTCGGACTGCCGGCGCCGATCGATATCCAGGTCACCGGCGCCGATATGGAGGGGAACTACGTCATCGCCCAGCAAATTGCCAATCGGGTGCGGGAAATCCCCGGGACGGCCGACGTTCATGTGCAGCAGTTGCTCACGCTGCCCACCCTGGACATGCACATCGACCGAACCAAAGTCACCCAAGTGGGGATGAACGCGCGTGACGTCGCACAGAATGTGCTGGTCTCATTGAGCGGAAGCTTTCAGACTTCGCCCAATTTTTGGCTGAATCCGAAAAACGGCGTCACCTATTCCGTGGCGGTGCAGACCCCCCAATATCATGTGACCTCGCTGCAGGACGTAATGGACATGCCGGTCAACGATCCCGGCGTCCAGAACTATCAAGTCCTGGGAAACCTGGCCGAGTTGAGGCCAGCCGCGCGTCCCGCAGTGGTGTCGCATTACAACGTACAGCCCGTCATCGATGTCTACATCAGTACCCAGGGACGCGACCTGGGCGCGGTTGCCAGTGACACCATGAAGGCACTGAAGCCTTTTGAACAGAAACTGCCGCGAGGCACGCGCATCCTGGTGCGTGGGCAGGTGGAAACCATGAAGTCGTCGTTCTTCGGTCTCGGAGTCGGCCTCGTCATGGCCATCATGCTGGTTTATTTCCTGGTGGTGGTAAATTTCCAGTCATGGCTTGATCCCTTCATCATCATTACGGCGCTACCTGGAGCGTTGGCCGGTATCTGCTGGATTCTGTTGCTCACCCACACTCGACTAAGCGTCCCCAGTTTGACCGGAGCCGTGATGTGTATGGGGGTTGCGACCGCCAACTCGATTCTGCTCGTGTCTTTTGCGCGCGATCGTCTACGTGCCGGGGTTCCCGCGCTGCAGTCCGCGCTGGAATCCGGCTTTACGCGCATCCGCCCCGTGCTCATGACTGCCTTGGCCATGATTATTGGAATGTTACCCATGTCGCTCGGCTTGGGCGAGGGCGGTGAACAAAACGCACCCCTCGGCAGAGCGGTGATCGGCGGACTGATTTTTGCCACGGTGGCGACGTTGTTCTTCGTCCCTTGCGTGTTTACCATGATTCACGGTCGCAAGGAGGCCAAGGAAGCGGAGTCGAAATCTTGAAATACGTCGAATAGACGGCGGACTTTATGCAACCTCATCCTAAATCCGACCTTTTGGACGATGAGCGCCAGGCGCCGGACATAACTGCTCCTCCGCCTCTGCCGCCTGCGCGCCCGCGCACGGCCTTGCTGCTGCTTGGTCTCGTTTTGCTCCTGCTGGTGATTGGCGGCGTCGCAGCAATGCTGATGCGCATGCGCGACAGCCACGTTTTGGCGGACGAAACCGCCCACAACTCGATTCCCACGGTTGCCGTGGTGCACCCCCTGGCGGAAAAGCCCAACGAGGAACTGGTGTTGCCTGGCTCCTTGCAGGCATACGTGGAGTCTCCGATTTACGCGCGCACGAACGGCTATCTACTGCGCTGGTATAAGGACATCGGAAGCCGCGTCGCCAAGGGTGAGCTGCTGGCCGATATCGATACGCCGGAAGTTGACCAGGAACTTATGCAGGCTCGTGCCACGCGACAGCAGGTAGCGGCGCAGCTGGACCTGGCAAAAATCAACGCCGATCGTTACGTCGGCCTTCGGCAGAGCGATTCGGTGTCCCAGCAGGAGGTCGATCAGCAAACCAGCGGATATCAGCAGGCCCAAGCCAACTTGGCGGCGGCCGATGCCAATGTGCGCCGCCTGGAAGAGCTCGAGTCCTTTAAGCATGTGTATGCGCCGTTTGCCGGAGTGATTACCAAGCGCAATGTTGATCCCGGCGCGCTCATCAATGCCGGGGGGACGGGAAAAGAACTATTTGACATGGCCAAGGTCGATCCACTGCGGGTATTTGTCAGTGTTCCGCAAAACTACGCCCCGGCGATCAAGGTGGGTATGGACGCCTGGGTTACCTTGCCCGAGCTGCCCGGGCAGAAGTTCAAGGGCACCGTGGCACGAACCGCAGAAGCGATTGACCTCATGACTCGCACCCTACTGACGGAGGTCGATGTGCCCAATCCGGACGGCAAGCTTCTGCCCGGATCATTCGGCGAAGTTCACTTTAATACCGCAATTAACGCGCAGAAGCTCACCATCCCGGTAAACGCTATGCTCTTTCGTCAAGAAGGACCGCACGTGGCCGTGGTTGGAAGCGACAACAAAGTCCGCCTGCAGGCGATCACCATCGGTCACGACTACGGCACGACCCTGGAGATTCTGGGCGGCGTAGGTCCGGCCGATCGAATCATCATCAATCCTGCTGACTCCATCGAGGACGGAGAGACGGTGAACGTCGCCCCGTCGAATTCGGCCGGCCCCCCGTCATGAGGCGACTGAAGCTCGCCGTTACCGTGCTCGGGTGCCTTTTCCTGGCAGGATGTGTGGTCGGCCCCAATTACCATCGGCCGTCGGTGCCGGCTCCCGATGCCTACAAGACCGAAGCTCCGTGGCGGGTTGCGGCACCTAAGGACTCGATACCGAAAGGAGCGTGGTGGGAGGTCTTCCATGATCCCGAGTTGAACTCCTACGAGCAACAGCTGCTCGCCGCTAATCCGTCGTTGGCAGCCGCCCAGGATCGTTTGAGCCAGGCCCGCGCCTTGGCCCAGGTTGCGTCCGCGGGATACTTTCCTACGTTAAGCACTGATCCCAATGCGTCGCGAACCAGATATTCCGGAAATCGCCCGGAAGTGGTTACCCTGGGCAGGCCGCTCACCCAGAACACCTTTACGATTCCCTTCTTGCTGAACTACGAGCCGGACCTGTTCGGCAAGGTGCGGCGCACCCTCGAGGCCTCCAACGCTTCGCTGCAATCCACCGCGGCGGATATGTATAACGTGACTCTGGTACTCACGGCGGAACTTGCAGCGGATTACTTCACGTTGCGCGAACTGGACGCAGAAACAAAAGTTGTGCGGGAATCCGTGAGCATACAGCAAGAGGGACTGCAATTAGTGGACTCTCGCCACAAGGGCGGGGTGGCTTCAGGCCTGGATCTGGCGCAGCAGAAGGCTTTGCTCGATTCGACCCAGACACAGCTCTACCTGGTAGAGCAACAGCGCACCCAGTTCGAGCATGCGATTGCCGTCTTAGTTGGCCAGCCGGCATCGACTTTCACCGTGCCCGTCCGCGCGCTGGAAGCAGTCCCGCCACCGGTTCCGCTCGGAGTGCCTTCCGACCTCCTGGAAAGGCGTCCCGACATCGCGACGGCCGAGCGGCAGATGGCATATCAGAATGCTTTGGTTGGGGTCGCAACCGCAGCCTTTTATCCGCAGCTTACGTTGTTTGCCAGCGGGGGAGTGCAAAGTACGAACATCACCACCCTGTTTTCCGCTCCCAGCGCCATCTGGGCGGTGGGCGGTGACCTGCTGCAGCCGATATTTGAGGGCGGGCGTAACCGGGCGAACCTGGTGGCCACGAAGTCAGCCTACGATGAGTCGGTGGCGAACTACCGCCAGTCGGTATTGACTGCGTTTCAGCAGGTGGAGGATGGGCTTTCGGGCCTGAATTGCCTGTCGCAGGCGAGCACCACACAGGATGCCGCCGTGGGTGACTCGCGGCGCGCTTTGGAGCTGGCAAATAACCGCTACGTTGGCGGGATAACCAGCTATCTCGATGTCATCACCGCACAGGCGACCCTGCTTAACAACCAGCGGCTCGCCACGCAGCTTCTTGGCCAGCAAATGTTGATGTCGGTGTTGCTCGTAAAGGCGCTTGGAGGGGGGTGGGATGCTTCCCAGATTCAAAATGAGCCGGTCCACCCCAAGATCATTCAGACGGTGCAACAGTAAACCCGGTGGCGCAGCTGCCGCTAAGAAGCCACCACTCCCCCCGCCAGGGATCGAGCCGTCTTTGCGCCTCGGGGGCTGAGAAATGTTCTGATAAAGACAATCATTTTACTTACAGTAAAACGACTCGCGGTTTGGACACCCGCTGGTCACAACTGAGGCCTCGCTTCGCAGTATGATGCTTCCACTCGCAATGCCTAGGGTTGAACGTTCCGGGGGTGGGCGATGCGTAGATATTTTCAACTGGCCGGCGTGGCGCTGGCCGTCGCCGTTACCTTACTGACCGTAGCCGAAGCGCAACGCAATTCTGGCGGGAGCAAGGCTTCGGCTCCCTCCTTGGGAACTACCGGCCGGACCAACCCCACAACGAATGCTCCCCAGCAGAACGTTTATTACGTAGGCAAGGTGTTATTGGATACCGGAACCGCCCCGCCCTCGTCGGTGGCGGTGATGCGAATCTGCAATGGCTTCCGGCATCGGGAAACCTTCACCTCCTCCGATGGCTCCTTCTCGTTCTTGGTTGGCGATCGCTCTAACGACATGCTGCCCGATGCCTCGGAAGATACCCGCGAATTCGGTCTCAACAATCCTCAAAGGGCCAATGCCAACCCCATGACGATGGGCCAAAGCAATTTTCAATCGCCCGTCGCCGACTGCGAATTACGGGCAGACCTCGCCGGCTACACGTCGTCGTCCATTCGTCTCGACCAGACCATGGCCAACTCCGATGTTGGTGTCATCGTGTTGCACAGCCGCGGCAAGCAAGCCGACGGCATGATCAGCGTGGCCAGCCTCAAAGTGCCGCCAAAGGCACGCAAGGAATTCGAGAAGGGCAGCGAGCTGTTGGAGAAAGGCAATTTTGCAGACGCGGAAAAGTCGCTGCGCAAAGCCATCGATCTTTACCCCAAATTCGCAGAAGCCTGGCTGCGGCTTGGCGATCTCGAGCAGCGAAGGAAGAACGGGGACGGCGCGATGAAGGATTATCAGGAAGCGATCAACGCCGATCCGAACTTTGCCCTGCCCTATTTGCGCATGGCATACATCTCGGCGGTCGCTGGAAACTGGGAACAAACTCGAAACCTGACGGAGAGGATGCTTGGTCTCGATCCCGTCAACTTTCCCTTGGGCTATTACTACAACGCCGTGGCGGAGTTCAATCTAAAACACATCGATAAAGCCGAAAACAGCGCGTTGCGGGCGGAGAATCTCGATAAACAACATCTCGAGCCGCGGGTGGAAGTTCTGCTGGCCACCATCTACAGCCAAAAGGGGAACTATTCTTCGGCAGCCGATCACTATCGCGCTTACCTGAAACTGGTGCCTAACGGTCCTCTCACCGAGCAAGTAAAAAGCGATTTGGCAAAGATCGAGGAAATGGCAAAGGCACAGAGCCCGCCTTCCGGCCCGGCATCAAATAAGTGAGGCCCCCTCAGGGTGCCCGCTGAATCCAAGTCGGCGTGGGACAAGTAACTGTCGGTAAACTCCCTGGCGGTTTTCCATCCTAGAAAGACCTGCCTCAAGTATCCTGATGCTCCAGCAGGCGAACTCTGCAATTCCGCTATGGAACGGACCGGAATTACCAGTCATCGCGGGAACACACGAGAGCTCGTGATCAAGGAGTTCCAGGCGCGATACGGCCAGTCGGCCCGCCTGTTTCGCGCACCCGGCAGGGTCAATCTCATCGGCGAGCATACTGATTACAACGATGGATTCGTCATGCCGGCTGCTCTGGGTTTTTACACCTATGTAGCCGCCGGTATTCGCCAGGATGACAAACTTTGTGTCGATTCCCTCGATTTCCAGCAACCATGCCAGTTTGAAATGTCCGACATGGTTCCAGGTCCAACTGGCCACTGGAGTGACTATGTTCGAGGGGTCGCTGCCGTCCTGCGGTCTTGCAACTTTCCCGTCCGCGGCGCAAATCTGCTGGTGAAAAGCGACGTCCCCATCGGTGCCGGGCTGAGCTCCTCCGCGGCGATAGAGGTGGCGACCGCCCTGGCGCTGCTGGCTGTCTTTGATATCCATCTGGACCTCCGCCGCGTCGCCTCCATTTGTCAGGGCGCCGAGCACGAGTTCGCGGGAACGAAGTGCGGCATCATGGACCAGTTTGTTTCCTGCTTTGGTCAAGCCAGTCACGCACTCTTGCTCGATTGCCGGAGCCTGCATTTCGAGACCCTGCCGATTGATGAGCGGGTGCCCATCGTACTCTGCAACACCATGGTCAAGCACGAGCTTGCCGGCGGAGAATACAATCGTCGCCGCGCCGACTGCGAAGCAGGAGTAAATTTTCTGCGCCAGTTCATACCCGGAATTCGCGCCTTGCGTGACGTCACCTTGCAACAATTGGCTGATTACGGCCGCGGAATGCCGTCCGTTACTTCTCGGCGCTGCCGCCACGTCATCAGCGAAAACCTGCGTGTTCTCGAGGCGGCCGAGGCGCTTCGCCGGGACGATCTTCGGCGGTTCGGCACGCTTATGACCCAGTCCCATGCCAGCCTGCGCAATGACTACCAAGTGAGTTGCAAGGAGCTGGACCTGATGGTCCAGCTGGCCAGCCGCCATCACGGGGTTTTCGGCGCGCGCATGACCGGCGGCGGCTTTGGTGGTTGTACCGTGAACTTGGTCGAGGCCTCCGCCGTTTCTGAATTTACGGCAGGCATGAGCCGGGACTATGAAAATGCTACCGGTCTGCGTCCCGACATCTACGTTTGTACCCCCGGCGATGGAGCCGCGGAAGTTACCCAAGCACGGGCATGAGCGATCTTCTGAATATCGGGCAAAGGCCACATCGTCGTCTCAATCCGCTGACGGGCGATTGGATCCTGGTATCACCGCGGCGCGCCCAACGGCCTTGGCAGGGACAGACCGAAGCTCGGCCCGAGGAGCGCGGACTGGACTATGATCCCGGCTGCTATCTTTGCCCCGGCAACCAGCGGGCGGGTGGCACTCGCAACCCCGAATACCAGTCGACGTTCATCTTCGATAATGATTTTGCCGCCATGAAGCTTGACCTGTCGCCACCCGAGCCTCAAAGCCAACAGCATGGCCTGATGCTCGCGGCGCCAGAGCCCGGCATTTGCCGCGTCGTTTGCTTCTCCCCCCGGCACGATCTCTCCCTGGCACAGATGGAGGTTCCGGCAATTCGCCGGGTGGTCGATGCCTGGGCGCAGCAATACCTGGAACTGGGGGCGATGCCCGAAATCAACCATGTGCAAATTTTCGAAAACCGGGGCGAGATGATGGGATGCAGTAATCCCCATCCCCATGGCCAAATCTGGGCCAGCCACACGATTCCCAACGAACCGCGCAAGGAACAATCCTCCCTGGCTGATTACCGACTACGCACCCAAGCGTGTCTGATTTGTGACTATGTTGAACTTGAGCGCTCAGGCGGCGAGCGCATCGTTTGTGAAAACCAATCCTTCGTCGCTCTTGTGCCGTTCTGGGCAGTTTGGCCGTTTGAGATCATGTTATGCAGTAGACAGCATTTGGCGGACATTACTCTGCTCGACGATTCTTGTCGCAATGCCTTGGCAGAAATCGTGAAGCGGATCACCACCTGCTACGACAATCTGTTCCAAACGCCGTTTCCTTACACCATGGGTTTCCATCAGCGACCCACGGACGGCTTCGATCATCCCGAGTGGCATTTGCACGCCCACTTTTACCCGCCATTGCTGCGCTCAGCCACGGTGAAGAAATTCATGGTTGGATACGAATTGCTCGCCGCCCCTCAGCGCGACATCACCCCGGAAGACGCCGCCGAGCACCTGCGTAACGTATGGCAGCAGCGCGAGGGTAGCGGCATTGCACGCGCAGGGGACTAGTTTCCGCCCCGACTGGCCGATACAATCGGCACGATGCATCGCCTCACCATCAAGACTCACCGCAAGCGCCAGATTCTCGATATCACCGACCAGGTTGCGGCCCTGTTACGCCAGCATCACGGCGGACATTCTGGAGTTTGTCATATGCTGGCGTTGCACACCACAGCGGCGCTTACCACTGCTGACCTCGATCCCGGTACGGATGAGGACATGCTCGACGCCTTCGAGCGCATCATTCCCAAGCTCCACTATCGCCATCCTCACGATCCCGAACATGTTCCGGATCACATCCTGTCGGCGCTCATTGGAACCTCTCTAACCTTAATCGTGGAGCAGGGAGCGCTGATCCTTGGAACTTGGCAGCGCGTGATTCTGGTTGAACTTGATGGTCCCCGCCAGCGCGAGATCGCGGTCGCGCTCGCTCCCGGTTCGTAAACGCGCGCCTGCCGCTCCCCCGAGGCGATTGACGATAATACGCAGAAAGAATCGCTGGCATTTGCGCCGGGATTAAAGCAATATATTGCGATCACGCCCCGGTCCAACTTCCTTCAATGGATATGGCGCGCACATTATCGTCTTGCTGCTCGTCGGCGTCGGTCTGGGCCGGGTGCTGAAGTGGGTTGATCGCAGTCATTTCCAGGACATGATCCGGATTCTGGGGATGCTGGCGTTGATTCTTATCCTCTTTGGGGCGCGGTCTTGAGCTGCGGCTCAAGGAGGCGATTCGCTACGGCCAGCGACACTCCTCATTATCGCCGTAATTGCGAACTGCCTTTCGCGTTGGACGCTGGTACCTGGCCATGGCGTTCACGGTGCTCCTGTCCACCAATCTTTTTGTCGTCGTAGCCGCGGCACGGTCGAAGCCGGCACTTGCCGTACTCCCCACCAAGGAAGCAATGAGTTCGACTCTCGTCACACCTGCAACTCCCGAGCCCGAGACCCCCGCATAGCCTGGCGACTGGCGCCATCCATGGCGATCTCATACCATCTGCGTTCCCCACAGATCGTGCAGGTGCAGCACCCCCAGCAGGCGACCGAAGGCGTCCACCACCGGAAGGGAGGTAATCTTCTGTTGTTCCATAATGTCGAGCGCGGCAATAGCATACGAGTCCGGATCGATGGTTTTTGGCTTACGGGTCATGCACTGGCTGGCCGTGAGTTCGAAGAGGTCTTTGCCGTGATGTTCCAGCAGCCGCCGCAAATCCCCGTCGCTGATCAGTCCCACCAGCATGTCATTTTCCACCACCGTCGTCATCCCCAGGGCCTTGCGCGACATTTCGTAGATGACTTCGCCGATAGGTGTCGATGGTGAAACGCGCGGCAGGGCTTCGCCGCTATGCATCAAGGCGGAGACGCGGGTAAGGCGCTTGCCTAGTTTCCCGCCGGGATGAAGGTTTGCAAAATCTTCTTCCTTGAACCCGCGCTTCTGCGACAGCGCGACTGCCAGCGCGTCTCCGAGTGCCAGCATCGTGGTGGTTGAAGCCGTGGGCGACAAGCCGAACGAGCAGGCTTCTCCATCGACGGAACAATCGAGGGCTACGTCTGCCGCTTGTACCAGGGTCGAACGCCGACGGGCCGCCGCCCTTGGCGAATAGAGATCGTCGCAGGTCACGCTAACCAGCCGGATTCCCAGCCGCTTCACCGTCGCCAGCAACCGCAAGATTTCATCGGTCTCGCCGCTGGCCGACATTGCCAGCACGATGTCGCCACGCACGATCATGCCGAGATCCCCATGCAACGCCTCGGCGGGATGCAAGTACAGTGCGGGTGTTCCCGTCGAACTCAAAGTGGCCGCAACCTTGCGGGCTATCAGTCCGCTCTTGCCCATTCCCGTGACGACCACCCGGCCAGCGCATTCATACAGCAGCTCGATGGCCCGCTCGAAGTCAGCCGACATAGGTCCGGCGATCCGGTCGGCGAGCGCGCGCAGGGCTTCGGCCTCGATGCGCACCACATTTTCGGCAGTGGTTTTCATAGGATGAACAGTGCCGGCGTTAAGGCTCGCGGTTTGACGCTGCGGGACCCTGAATCACCACTCCATGAGAATTGAAGACCAGCCCTCCCTCTGTATTCGGTCCTCCTGGCAGCGCGATTCGCTGACCGTTGAACGAGATGTCGATTGCGCCGGCGTTGCCGGTCCAGAAGACCACCTGGTCGGTTGCACGAATTGTCTTTTCGTCGGGAGGGCTGATGATGCCGCGAACCGCGATTTTGCCGTCTGACTTGATCGACACCCACGCCCGGTCCTTGGCCCGCACGGTCACCTCAAATTGCGGCTTGTTCGCCTCCAGTGCCGCGGCCTCAGGTCCGTTCGTTTTAGGTTCCGGCGCCTCAGCGGCGGGCGCCACCAGCTGGCTGGCATCCGGCTCCGCAGCTTTCTCCGGTGCGTTAAGCTCCGCAGGGTTCGTGTTCGTGCCTTTGGCAGTTGCTGGCTCGCTGCCGTCGGCCTGTCCAGAAGTAGAGTCGGAAGGGTTGGTCGCAGGAGTACCGGCCTGGGGTGGCCGCGATTGGGCGCCCGAACTTGGGGTTGGGCTTGCCGTGCTCGGTGCAACACCTGGAGGCGTCGACGAATTGGCGGCCGCCGACTGCGTCGCCTGTTCTCTCGCCTCCTCGGTCCGCAGGCGTTGCTGGTAAATCTGCCAGCCACCAGCCCCGGCCGCAATGAAGAGCAGAAGAATTACCACCGGAACAATGGGGAATCCAACTGCCCCGCGCCCACCAGAATCCCCGCCGGCGCGGTCAATCCGCGAAGCATTCTGTTCCGCAATGAGATGAGGATCGGGGGTTGTGTCTCCTGCCGCGTCGAGATAGTCAGCTACCGCCTGGTCCTCGTTCAGCCCCAGATACCTAGCGTAAGCCCTGACGAAGCCCTTATTGAAAATTCCGCCGGGCAAGAGTTCGAAGTGTTCCTCCTCCAGCGCCCGCAAGGAGCGGGTACCGATTTTGGTGGCATCAGCAATATCATCCAGCGAGATCCCACGCATCTCACGTTCACGCCGGAGCCTTTCACCAAAGGAACCCACTTCTATCTCCGCTCGTTTTGGATTTTCGCGCATCGCCGGGCGGCCCTCCCGCCCAATAAGCCGTCACCGGCGTAACCGCCAGGGTTTGATGCAACCTGGCCCACAGCGCTTTTCTAATCTCGATCCGCCTCGGGCTTCACAAATTCTCTGAACCATAGGATAAACCACTATTTTCCTGTAAGATAGGTAAAGTTCTGCGCCACGGCAAAAGCCTAGTTTGGGAGCCTATCAGCGGTTACCCTTTCAGCGCCCGAATCAGCGTGGTGTCGATAACTTCATCTCAGGTCAGCACCCATCGGTGGCAACAGGGGACAATGATCGCCAGCTGTATGAGCTGAAGATTTTTCACGATGTGGCCAAAGCCCTGACCTCCACTCTCGATCTCAACACCATCTTGCAAACTATTATGGACAAGATGGCTGCGTATTTCGAGCCCGCAACCTGGTCGCTGGTGATGATCGATGAGGCCAGCCAGGAGCCGTATTTTGCGGCTTCGGTCGGAGAGGGCGCGGACGCCTTGGCGGCACTGCAATTAACCGATGGCGCGACTCTGGCCGAGTGGGTGATCGAACATGGCGAAACCCTTGTTATCGCTAATGTTAACCGGGACCCGATGATTGATCCCCAGAGTCGCCAGGATTGGTTCGACCTCAGTTGCCCGGTCGTTTGTGTGCCGGTTCGCACCGCCGGCAAGGTTCTCGGCATCATCCAGCTGGTGAACATCGACATGAGCGTGTACGCCCGGAGCGAGCTGCTGTTGCAAACCCTCGCCGATTACGCGGCTATCGCCGTCGAAAACGCTCGGGCCGTACGCAGAATACAGGAGTTGAGCATCACCGATGATTGCACCGGCCTTTACAACGCCCGTCATCTGTTCACTGTCCTTGGTGAAGAATTTCATCGGTCCGAACGTTTTGGCTTCGAGTTCACTCTGTTATTTCTGGATCTCGATCACTTCAAGCGGGTAAACGACGAGTACGGACACCTTGTCGGCAGCAAGTTGTTGGCCGAGGTGGGCGCCTGCTTGCGAGAGAACTTGCGCCTGGTCGATGCGGCCTTTCGTTATGGCGGAGACGAATTTGCACTCCTGTTACCGCAAACCTCCCAGGATGCAGGCTTGCGGGTCGCGCGCCGTATCTCCCGCGTATTTCATCGCCGGAAATGGCTTGTCGAACGCTCGTCTCCGATCGCCCTCGAAGCCAGTATCGGAATCGCCACTTATCCATCCGACGCCAGTTCGCCGCAGGCGATCGTCCAGCGCGCGGACGAAATGATGTATGCCGTCAAGCAAGCGGGACGGAACAACATCGCCGTTTGCGGCCTCGGAATTGTCGGCTTGGACGGCGACTGAATCGTGGCGCTCGCACCAAGCAATTAGTTTCGAGAGCTGGAGGCGGTGACCGGACTCCAGGTGTTCGAATTGGCTGGAGCCTGCCGATTCACCCCGAAATCCCATACATACAGGTTCATCTCCCCCGGTCCAAGCATTTCCACCACCGCATATTCGCCAGGTTGGAGCGGCTGCGCCGGCGTCACCTTCACCCACTCACCAGTTCCGATTTTCTCTACTTGCGTGGCGATGAAGTTTCCCTCTTCCGCAGTCTTGCCGGTAAACGAGACCTTCAAATCACCGACAATGCGGGTGTCCTTTTTGACTTCTACCCGCGCGATGCGAAACCTTCCATTCAGCGGCACGTCGTTCAGCGCTCCTTCGTCGATGTCCACATAGATGGCGGGACCGGGAAGGTGGGACTGGATCTTGGCATGCGCTCCTTTCAGTTCAAAGGAATGCTTGGAACCGCCGACAGGGTTAATGGCGCTGCGCAGCACACTCTTTTTGTTGGCGTTCTGATTCAGCTCGCTGCCGTTCTGCATTATCTCGGCCAACTCGGGCTTGCCATCGAATTCGTCGAGCAGAAACACGCCACCTGCCCCCGGTAATCGCAAACCCGGCAGGATTTCGGGTGAGTTGGCCTCCTCCTTCTCGCGCTCCTCTTTTTCCTCCGGTGTCTCCAAGTGCACGCGTAATTTGCCGCTCGCGAAATCGGCGGCGTTCTTTTTGGTCGCGTCCCAATCGACCAGCGAGGCCGGAATGTCCTCCCACTCGTAGCGTTCCGCACTTAAGTAGTGGACCCGGTCGCCTTGAATTTCATATTTCACAACCGACTGGTATGAGCCGTCCTTCAGGATGAGCCGCTGTGTCTTCTGTTGCCCGGTGGACTCAGCTGCGGCCTGGGACGCACATGGCGGCGCGGAAATGACAGACAAGACCAGCCCGAACCAAATGCTGAATGCAATGCGGATCATCACTGACTAGTTTAGACCCATACCACAATCAAAGGACTCTGCCGTGGATCAGTCTCGAGCGCTACACTTCTAAACGGTCGGCAACCAATGGGGTGGGCGGCCGCCGCCCCTCCCCAGGGCCGATGAACCGCCGTCTCAGGGTATCCTTTCATCGAGATATTGGCATGGATAGCGCACTCTTGATCCATAGGCTTCAGTTTGCATTCACGGTTACTTATCACTACCTGTTCCCGCAATTAACCATGGGACTTGCGCCGCTGATCGTGATTCTGAAGACGCTGGCGATCAAGAAGAACGACGAAACCTACAATCAGGCCGCCCGTTTCTGGGCCAGAATCTTTGGCATCAACTTCGCCATCGGGGTGGTAACCGGCATTCCGCTGGAATTCCAGTTCGGCACCAACTGGTCACATTTTTCGCGCTTTGCCGGCGGGGTCATAGGGCAGACCCTCGCCATGGAGGGTATGTTCGCTTTCTTCCTGGAATCGACCTTTCTCGGGCTTTTCTTGTATGGGGAGAAACGTCTGAGCCGTGGAATGCACTGGTTCGCCGCCTTCATGGTGTTCGTCGGTTCTTGGGCTTCGGGATACTTTATCGTTGCCACGGATGCCTGGATGCAGAACCCGGTCGGCTATCAAAAGTCGGTTGACGGATCCGTGCAACTGGCCAGCTTCTGGGCGCTGGTGTTGAACCCGTGGGCCGCCGTGCAATACGCCCACAACATGAGCGGTGCCGTCATCACCGGATCGTTCGTCATGGCTGCCGTCGGCGCCTTCTACCTGCTCAGCAATCTCCACATCGAGCAGGCGCGCATCTTCGTGCGGATCGGGGTTATGGCGGGCTTGGTTGCCAGCGTGCTCCAGCTTTTCCCAACCGGCGATTGGGCGGGCAGGATGGTGGCGGAGAGACAGCCGGTAACGCTCGCCGCAATGGAGGCCCTCTTTGATACTCAGCATGGGGCGCCGCTGGTAGTTATCGGCCAGCCCAACATGGCCACCCAGACCATCGATAACCCCATTATGGTGCCGAAAATGTTGAGCTTTTTGACCTACCGGCGGTGGAATGCCCGAGTGCACGGGCTCAACGAGGTTGCCCAGGCGGACTGGCCGCAAAATATTCCCCTGCT